>CZKS01000929.1_pt2 | contig 30707 bp, 26 predicted proteins | sample 1122221 | NCBI WGS metagenome assembly CZKS01 (sample SAMEA3539301, study PRJEB10725) | soil metagenome | biome: tundra; feature: field; material: soil | place: USA | collected 2010-05 | depth 0.15 m
AGGTGGGACTCGGGCTGGTGGCAGCAGTCGCTGCAACACCCAGAAACAAACTCAACGCAATCCGGCTTACTGCCAGACGGCAAGATACACTTCGCATGCGACATCCCGTTCGTCAACGCTCATGAGCCAGAGCAAATAAAGGACCGTTAGGCAGTTGCTTTAGATACTTTGATTCCCTGTAAGCCGTTGTGTGATTCGCCGCACCCGCATAGGGTGTAATTCCGCAAGATCCCAAACTCAGGCTCGTGCGTAATATCTCGCACATCCAGGCATCCGAACGAAAGCTGGTGGCGGCAACAGTTTCACCCATTGGCAGCGCACTTGCTGAACGGCAAGGCAGGGGTTTGGAGCACTAATAGAGCTAATCAGCCGTCGGCGAGTTCGGAATCATTCTTACGTCAAGGATAGAGGCAGACTCTTTAGGAGGCTACTATGGGCTCGCAAACGGATTCACAAGGTCGTCAGCTCTGGAATGCAGGTATTCGGCAACGTCATTTTTGAGGGAGATTCTCCCGGTACGGCCGTGCTGGCCATACTTGCAGTGGAACCAAATCTCTTTCAGCGGGGCCAAGCTTTAGCTTATGGCCGCCTTCATTAGCAAAAAGGAGTTGATGCATGAGATCGAATGATTGCCCGCGTATGCCAACGCCGGCGGAGGCGTTGTGAAGGCGTCCGATACGGGGCCGGATACGCACCTGGACCAAGACCGGCGGTCCGTGCTGTCGTGGCTGCTGGGAGGGGGGATCGCGGCCTCGTTAGGTTCGTTTTTTTACCCCGTTATTCGTTTTATGAACCCGCCGCATATCTCAGAAGTCGCGGTGGACGAGGTCTCGGGCGGCAAATTGAACGACCTGAAGGCGAACTCCGGCAAGATCGTGAAATTCGGAAACAAGCCCGCCTTGCTGGTGCGAGTGAGCGAGAGCGAGTGGAAGGCCTTTTCGGCGGTGTGCACGCACCTGAACTGCACCGTGCAGTATCAGGAATCGAGCCGCCAGATCTGGTGCGCATGCCACAACGGCACGTACGACTTGACGGGCCGGGTGGTATCCGGCCCTCCTCCCAAGCCGCTCGAAGAATTCGTCGTGCGCGTGCGCGGCGATGAGCTGGTTATCTCACGGCGGGCCTAGCCCGCTGGCAAAGGCGATCGAAATTGTCCGTCACTGAAGCGCGAACGAAAGCGGCCAACTGGCTAGGCGAGAGGATCGACCTGAGCGGGGTACGCGAGTTGATCGAGCACAAGACCGTGCCCGTCCACTCCGCCACCCGCTGGTATTACTTCGGCGGGATCACGCTGTTCCTTTTCGCCATACAAGTGATTACCGGCATTCTGCTGATGCTGTATTACCGTCCCACTGTCAGCGAAGCTTTCGAAAGCGTGCGCTTCATCATGACGCGCGTCGAATTCGGATGGCTGATCCGGTCGATCCATAGCTGGTCCGCCAATCTGCTTATCTTCGCGGCGTTCGTACACATGTTCAGCGTCGTATTCACGCATGCGTACCGGCCGCCGCGGGAGCTGACGTGGCTGAGCGGGATCGTGCTGCTGGGGCTGATGCTGTTTTTCGGCTTTAGCGGTTACCTGCTGCCCTGGAACCAGGTATCCTATTTCGCGACCAAGGTTGGAACCGACGTCGCCGCCAGCGCCCCGCTGATAGGCCCGGCTATCGCGCGCTTCCTCCGCGGCGGCGAAGACGTCGGCGCGCCGACGCTGACCCGGTTCTTCGCGTTCCACGTGATGATATTGCCTCTTGTCACGGCAGCGTTTGTGATGATGCATATCCTCCTCATCCAGAAAAACGGAATGAGCACGCCGCCCTGGATCACGCCGTCCGGCGTCAGGCAGATGCGATTCTTTCCGAACTTCTTCCTGCGCGAATTGATGGTATGGTACTGTGCGCTGGCCATTCTCGGAGCGCTGGCAGCAATTTTTCCCTGGGAGCTCGGCGACAAGGCCGACCCCTTTGCCTCGGCTCCTAAGGGCATCCGTCCGGAATGGTATTTCCTGGCGCAGTTTTACACCTTGAAGCTCATACCGAGCCATGTCTGGGTCTTCGAAGGCGAGATTCTGGGAATCCTCGGCTTTGGTCTGCTGGCAGTGTCATGGGTTGCGCTTCCTTTCTGGGGCATTGACCGTGCGGGCGCCGCCCGAACTCGGCTCGTGACGGGAGCGGGGATCGTTATGGTCAGTTATCTCGCCACGTTCACGGTTTTGGGGTACCTGAAATGAGAGTACTGGCGATCGTCCTTCTGCTCGCGCCTGTGTGTCTGTTTGGTCAGGGAACAGGTAACAACTCGTGCATGGATTGTCATTCTGCGCTGGATGGCGACGCGCAGCGTCCGGCGCTGCTCATCAAGAATGACGTGCACACCGCCAGCGGATTCACCTGCGTGGACTGCCACGGCGGAGATCGGACCGCCGATGATCCCGGCGCAGCCATGAATCGCGCCAAAGGCTTCGTGGGCAAGCCGGCGCGAAAGGCTATACCGAAGCTTTGTGCGCGCTGTCATAGCAGTCCGGACTTCATGCGGAAGTTCCGGCCGCAACAGCGGGTGGACCAGTTTGAGCTCTACCAGACCAGCGTCCACGGCAAACGGCTGGCTGCTGGCGATGACACCGTGGCCACCTGCATCGACTGCCACAGCGTCCACGATATTCGCGCGGTAAAAGACGCGCTGGCGCCCGTGCATCCGCTGCGTCTGCCCGAAACCTGCGCGCGCTGTCATGCCGACCGCCAAAAGATGGCGAAGTATGGCATCCCCACCAATCAATTCGACGATTACCGCACGAGCGTGCATTGGAATGCGCTCAAGATTCGCGGCGATTTGTCGGCCCCGAATTGCGCTTCCTGCCACGGCAATCACGGAGCCAAGCCGCCTGAGGTGGAATCGGTAGCAGCCGTATGCGGCAGTTGCCACGTGCTGTTTGCGCAACTGTACGGGAAGAGCGTTCATGAGCCGATCTTCTCGGCGGCGTCGGGTGGCGGGGGATGCATCGTGTGCCATAGCAATCACGCCATTCATCAACCGTCCACGGCGATGCTGGCCGGCCCCAAGGCAGTCTGTTCGCAATGCCACGAAGCGGATACGCCGGGCGGGAAGGTAGCGGCGCAGATGGCGAAATGGATCGATGGGCTCGATTCGGCCCTGACGCAGTCGGAAGCTGTCTTGACGCGTGCCGACAAGTACGGCATGGAAGTGTCGGAAGCGCAAGTGCGGCTCGGCGACGGCCGGGAGAACCTGATCAAAGCGCGGCTGGCCCTGCATTCCTTTCAACCCGAGGAGATGAAAAAGCCGATCGACGCAGGGATGGCAATCGCAAACCAGACATTGCGCGCGGGTCAGGACGCCCTGCACGAGAAAGACGTCCGCCGCATGGGCTTGGCCATGTCGGTGCTCTTCATCGGCATCACCATCCTGGCTATCTGGGCCCTGATTCGACGTATCGAAGCCAACCAGGCTCACTGGCGGGGCGCCAACGCACCGGAGGCGAAGTGAGACGGAGACTTTTTGTAGTATCAACACTCATCCATGGAGAGCACGAATGAAAATCATCCCAATCGCAATTTTTTTAATGGCCGCATCCGTCTATGCGGGCGCACCGGAAGGTAAAGCTTCGTTTGCGTCCAAGTGTCAGGGCTGTCACGGAGCGAATGGCGAAGGCAAAGCGTCCATCGCCAAAATGTTCAGCGTCACCATGCATCCGCTAGGGTCAAAGGAAATACAGACCAAGCCGGATGCCGATCTGAAGAAGACCATCACTGAGGGGCACGGGAAGATGAAGCCGGTCGGCGGCCTGGACGACAAACAGGTGGCCGATGTCATCGCCTTCGTGCGCACGCTCAAGGAATAATTGCGTCTGGCTTACCGGTGCAACGGTTGGCTGACGCTTAGTGTCACGTCAATGACGTGCAATGGAGAACCAGTATGCCAACACTGGGCAATAGGAAACAGTTTCTGCTCTGGATCGTCGGAGCGTTGATCGCAACTGGGGCATTGCTCGGCGTGTTGGTCCGGGAGCGTTGGCCCGGGCCGCGCCGGGCTGTCTACCTCGTCGGCGTGCCCGAGAAGGGTGCGGCCTTGTTCTTCGGCGACAAGCAATGCTCCATCTGCCACTCCATTAACGGTTCGGGTGGGCGCGTCGCACCAGATCTCTCCGGGAAACGCCCCGCTACGCCGGCCATGGGATGGCTTACGGCGGTGGTCTGGAACCACGCGCCCGGCATGTGGCGGCAGATGCGCCACGGCAATGTTTCGTATCCTCAACTAAGTTCCGAAGAAATGGCCAACATCCTCGCCTTCTTGTACCAGGCCGCCAACGTGGACCGCACCGGTGATCCGAGCGCAGGCGAGCGCGTGTTTCAGGAGAAAGGTTGCGCCCGCTGTCATTCCGTTCGTTCTTCTGGCGGTAAAACGGCCCCAGAACTCTCGGGCATCGCGGCCGCGGGAAGCGCCAGCGCCTGGACACGCGCGATGTGGAACCACGCCCAGTCCATGGTCGACCCGGTGACGAAAGCCCTGGGTCAGTGGCCCCAGTTCACTGGCAGCGAAATGAACAACCTGATCGCCTACGCGAGCGCAGGGTCGACCACAACGACGCCGCACGGGCGCCCGGTGCGCAGCAGTCCCGAGCGAGGATGGCAAGTCTTCCAGCGGAAATGTATCGAGTGCCATTCCGTTCGCGGGCAGGGAGGCCACGCTGGCCCCGGATTGGGGCCGGAGCATGACCTGCCGGTGAGTGGAGCCCAGTTCGCCAGCATCCTGTGGAACCACGCGCCTGCAATGTTGCGGAAAGTCCGCGAAAAAGGAGGTTCGCTGCCCTTGCTGGAAGACGACGAAGTCGGCGACTTGCAAACCTTTCTGGCCAGCCTGCGATACTTTGAGCCCACCGGATCTGCTTTTGTGGGCGAACGCGTGTTCACGGAACGCGGCTGCGCGCATTGTCATGGAACGGAAGCGGAGGGGACTAAAATGGGCCCGCGGCTCCGTGCGGGTCCTGAGGCGTTCACAACGGTTTCCTTCGCCGCCGCGCTCTGGAAACACGGCCCTCGTATGATGGATCGAGCCGAACAATCGGGCGTCCCATGGCCGGTCCTGGAGGCCACCGACATCGGCGACCTGGTAAGCTTTCTCAACCGTCCCGCTCACTAATGGGCCGCGGGACGCTCTCAATCTGCCTCAGAACCCTGTGCATAACCCGTATGGTCAAAATGCCTCGGCGCAGCACGTTGGTCGAGTTTCCGACCCCAAAGAAACACCAATTTAACATTGTTACCTAGCTCTTCGCTGGTTCAACGTTACTCAAGGGCTTTGAGTATTTTGACCATACGACCTCCCCGCTGGTGCTTGCGCACCACTTCGGAAAATCGAAGGGAGGCGCACCTGGCTATGAAAGAACAACGGTCCGTGTACCCGCCGTGTACCTCAGTTCGGCGGAAGCATCGATTTTGGCGATTCTGTCGTATCTTAGATTCAATAACTTACACCTCATCAATATGACTTCCGGGTCCGAGTCCCGCCCGGCTCACCAATTAAACTTTCGCCGATCAACATTTTAACTTCGACCCTCAACATCCCATCCTGCCCCAAGAACGTGAAAACGTAGCTCGTTGCGAAGAAGTTCGAGGCCGGCTTCCTGTGGATCGGCCGCGGCATTGCCCTCGGCGCCACGGCGGCTGCGGGCGTCCTTCCCAGGTACGAACGCTACGCCGGGCTGAGCGCCGGCCATCCACTTCGACCCTTTAGGCCGAATGAACGCGATTACGTGATGCACCACGGCGCGATTCCCCGGCCGGACTTCGGCCATCTGCACCCATTTGTCCTCCGAGAGATGCGTGGGAATGACGACGTACTGATACTCGATCGTCCCCCTGGCCGGCACCTCGAACGCATTGGGCATCGTGTACACGAGGTCGGGTTTTCCGATGTTCCAGCCCTCCAGAAAGGCGACAGCCTGAGGAGCATCCGTGGGGTTGCCTTCCCTCGAACCTGCATCCACCCACGCCACTAGCGTGTTCCGATCGGCGTCCGACAGGCTGCGGTCGTTGGAGAACTTCCCATAGTGCGGGTCGGCGAGCCAAGGCGGCATTTTCTTCACCTGAACCTCGGACTTGATCGCCTTGGCCCAGGGGCGAGTGCTCCCGTAGTCCAAAAACGACATGGGCGCCGCTTCCCCGGGACGATGGCAGTTCTGACAATTCCGCTGGAGCACCGGCAGAACATCTTTGTAGAAAGTGGGGCTTGGGTTGGTGGCAGCAGTCGCTCCAACGCCTAGCAATACACTCAACGCAACCTCTCGTACGCCGAGCCGGCAAAATACACTCCCCACACGACCTCCTCCCGTTCACTGACGCAGGAGCCTGTGCAAATAAGGAACCGCCGATCAATTGTTTTAGATACTGCGATTTACATGTAACTGCTGTGTCTTTGCCGCAGTGGTGTAGGGTGTAATTCCGCAAGGGTGGGTACAGCTATTGCTTGTAAACCCTGGCCTCCCAGCCCTTCAGCTTGAGCTCCGGCGTATTCTCTTCGTTTGTATTGAGATTCGAGATCTGTAATTGTCCGGCTTTGCGCCCGCCTGGCAGCGTATAAGAAATGTTGTTCTCGGAAAAGTTCAGGACGACCAGGTACTTGTCTCTTCTTGAAGTTCGCGTGTAAGCGAAGATTTTAGCGTTCTGTGGATCGAGATCTTCATAGTCGCCGTAGACCAGGGCCGGGGTCTTCTCCCGGAACTTGACCATCTTGGCGAAGTAATTGTAGATCGAGTTGGGATCGCTCAATTCCTCGCGGGCATTGATGCTCTTGTAGTTCGGATTAACCGCCAGCCACGGTTTCGCTGCCGTGGTGAAGCCTCCGTTGGCCGAGCTATCCCACTGCATCGGAGTGCGCGAATGGTCGCGGCTGGTCTTACGCAAGTTGGCGATGTAGTCGTCCGCTTTCACCTTCCCAGTGAGAACGTCGGCCTTCCATCCGTTCTTCACCTCGATATCGTCGAACTCCTCGATGCGCGTGAACGGATAGTTCGTCATCCCCAGTTCGTCGCCCTGGTAAATGAACGGCGTGCCCTTCAGCGTCAGCAGCATGGTCGCCAGCAGCTTCGCCGATGGGACACGAAACGCAGGCGAATCATCGCCAAAAGTTGACACCAGGCGCGGATTATCGTGGTTCGATAGGAAGATCGTGTTCCAGCTATGGACGTCGAGAGCCTGATCCTGGGTCGCGTATAGAGCCTTCAACTCCGGCAGGGTCCAATCACGCCACTGATTGCCATCTCGATTCAGCCGCACCACATCGAAGTTGAAGATCATGTTCAACTCCTTGCGACGCTCGTCGACCAGCGTGGGCGTCTGCTCCAGCGTGACACCGAACGCCTCGCCCACGGTCATGACGTCGTACTTTGACAGCACCTCTCGATTCATTTCCCGCAGATACTCATCGAGGTGCGGACCCATGGCGTAGAAGTACTGCGGGCGTGTCAGGTAGTCCGGCGGCAGGTCGGGCAATCCCTCGCGCTTCGAGATGAACGGGATCACGTCCATGCGAAAACCGTCGACACCCTTATCGAGCCAAAACTTCATGAGGTCGAAGACCTCAGCTCGGACCTTGGGGTTATCCCAGTTAAGGTCGGGCTGCTTCACGGCGAAGTAGTGGAGATAGTACTCCTTCGTGGCGGGGTCGAATTGCCAGGCTGAACCGGAGAAAAAAGATAGATAATTATTCGGTGGATCGAAGCCGGTGGTGCTGCCGGGATGAGGTTTGCCAGGGCGCCAAATGTAGTAGTCGCGGTAGGGATTGTCCCTGGAACGCCGGCTTTCAACAAACCATTTATGCTCGTCCGAGCTGTGGTTGACAACCAGGTCGATGATCAGGCGCATGTGACGCCGTTTGATGCCCGCGAGCATGGTGTCGAAGTCGGCCATAGTGCCGAACTCGGTCATGACCTTGCGATAGTCGCGGATGTCGTAGCCGTTGTCGGCGTTGGGCGAATCGAAGTGCGGACTGAGCCAGATCACGGAGACGCCCAGAGCTTGCAGGTAGTCGAGCTTGCCGGTGATGCCCGGCAGGTCCCCGATGCCGTCGCCGTTCGAGTCCTTGAACGAGCGAGGATAGATCTGATAGACCACGGCCTCTTTCCACCACATGCGTCGATAACCGTTGAGTGGGTTCGCTTCCGCCGGGTTCGGTGCATTCTGCGCCGATCCGCCCGTCGAGAGGGTAAGAACGATAAATATGAAAGGGTTGATTGTCCGATGCATGCGCTGCTCCTGAATCCCGCTGAGAATTAGTGCGAAAGTCAATCGTACTACTCTGGAACCCATCGAGAATCAGGTAGTGACACTGCTTTCAAGCGGATGAAATCAGGTAGGATAGAAATCGGAGGAATGGGTGAGTGGTTGAAACCGGCGGTCTTGAAAACCGTTAGCGGGGTGACTCGCTCGGGGGTTCGAATCCCTCTTCCTCCGTTTTTATAAGTAGCTCATTCCATAGGGGATAGCACATACGCACGTTACGCGTGCGCATTATGTGCTATCCTCGTTTCCGTGATTACCATCTACCGCAGGCATCAGGAGGCCTGCAAATACACATCCCGGAGGAATCGGGGATGCCGCTGCCCGATCTGGGCTGAAGGCACGGTGCATGGTGAGCACATCCGAAAGTCATTAGATTTAAGGGACTGGGAAGCGGCGGTGAAGCTGATCCGCGAGTGGGAGGTCAACAAGCCCGAGTCCACTTTGATGGTGCGGGAGGCGGTTGCCCGTTTCATAGCGGATGCGAAGGCGCGGAATTTGAGCGAAGGAAGCATTTTGAAATACGAGCAGTCGGTGAAAGCGGTGAAAGAGATGCTCGGGGAGAAGACGCTCCGGCAGGTAACCGTCGATGATATGAGAGCTGTGCGCGAAAGCTGGAAGATAGCACCGCTCACCATGCAGAAGCGTTTGGAGATGGTAAAGGCGTTCTTCAGGTTTTGCGTTGCATCGAAATGGATCGCATCAAGCCCCGCCGAATCGGTCCAGGCGCCGACGGTGGAGCCGAAGCCGACATTGCCGTTTGAAGATGCGCAGATAAAAGCAATCTTCGAAGCTCTCGAAACGAAATACCTCGAAGCCCATCCCATGAGTACCGAAGAGACCAAGCGGAAGATCAAGGCGTTCATCTTGGTCATGCTCTACGCGGGAATCCGGATATCGGATGCCGTCTTCCTGAAGCGGGAACACATCAAGGACGGGAAGCTGTTCTTGTACACCCATAAGACGAAAGTGGCCGTCTGGGTGCCGCTTCCGAAGAAGGTCTTGGACGCATTGAAAAAGTGCGACGGCGAATTCTATTTCACGACCGGCCGGGGAAAGGTGAAGACCTGGACGACGGAATGGGAGGAACGGTTGAAAAAAGTGTTTGTGCTGGCCGGATTCCCTGAAGCGCATTCGCACATGCTCCGTGATACGTTTGCGACGCGGCTGTTGAATAAGGGAGTTCCGATTGAAACTGTCGCGGCGCTCCTAGGGAACACGACAAAGATCGTCGAAAAACATTACAGCCCCTGGGTTGAGTCACGGCAGGTCAACTTAGAATCTGCCGTGAGACTCTCTTGGTCTTGAGAAGGGTAGCTCACTGGACTAGTTTTACGCGAAAGCGTATAAGCACGAACGGCCAGAGGGCGTGATACCATCGCGTTGAATGCCAACAGAACATATCGTCGCGCTCTTGATTCAGGAACGCGACAAACTGAATAGAGCGATTGAAGCACTGCAGGGGCCGGTGAAACGTCGCGGCCGTCCGCCGAAACGGTTTGCGAACGTCGAGACATCGATGAATCCTAAGGCGGAGGCGGCTTCAAAAACTCATAAGAAAGTCGTTTGGTCTGCCGCACGAAAGAAAGCCCACATCGCGCGGATGAAAGCGTATTGGGCGAAACGGAAAGCAAAAAAGTCATAGTCACTTTTGTGCTACATTGGTGTCGAAGCGTAGGTCGTTGTTGGATCTTGCTTCCGTCGGCTGGGAACGGTCGATGATCTCAACTATTCGCCACGAAGGGCGAAAGGGAGTACACGTTGGAAAAAGTAAGTAAAGCTATTTCTTCAGATGTGCAGGCTTCATTTCGCGAGCTTGCAAAAACCGCCTCTCAACTTAACAGTGTTTCAGACGCCCTCGGCAAGTATGTGGCTGAGGTCGAAAACGGTCTGAAAATTCTCAACCTCGGCGTGGCAGCATGGGTCACTTTCGGTAAGTGGACGTCATCGGATGGGATGATTACAACTTGCCATCAAGTCGGATTTGCCAAGATCGGAAAGAGTTGGTCTATTGGAGTTCGCCATTTCGACGACGCTGTATGGGCAGACGAATGGGTTAACTTCGAGCATTGGGTATTTAACGAAGCCCCCCGTCAATCTCGCATTGATGCCATAGATCACCTACCTGCGTTGATCCAGGCACTAAACAAGGAAGCAGCCAAGATAGCGAAAGTCGTGGCGGACAAACTGCCAACTGCCTGCAGGGTCGCGAGCGATATAGCAAGCGCTACAGGAGCGAACACGTACGGGAAGGTTGCCAAATGATAATCATCTTCTCACTGGGCTTACTGTTATTCGCTGCCGTTGTCTTCGCGATCTACAAGGGCTACGGAGTTAAGGCTGCTATGAAATGGCTGGGCGCATCTCTAACTTTTGAGGCGCAAAAGGACAAGTGACATGTTCTTAGAGTCCGAGGATCTCGCGGATGCGCAGCCGGGCCATCTTATCCGCCGGAGTTCCGCCCGGCCGATTCACCCAACTTTTGAACGCCGCGATTTTGACGTGGTGTTCCACGTCTGGCTGAGCTGCGCAAACAGTGATGGTGGTGATGCCTTCGGGAATCTCAGCCGCCCACGCGGAACTCTTAATAGCTTTCAGTCCTCGTGCGACGGCTTCGTAGAGTGTGTCGGCAGTTACGCGCGCCGTGTGCTCAATGCCTTCGAGGTCAGTAACAGAAACCCGGCACGAACGGTTTGGCACGTCCGCGATTGTAGCAATGTTCGCCTTTTGTTCGCCAGTGAATTGCCATCGAATGTCATCGGCCGGAGCGCGGCCTAGAGATACAAAAGAAAAAGCCACCTTTTCAAAAGGTGGCTAATAGGTGTCAGTGAATCTTTACGTGGCGAGACTGCGCGCCTCCAAAAACGGCCCGAGCCTCGCTGTAGCGCGGAATTGCGGGACGGGGTCCAGTTGCTTTAAGGCGGACGTAAAGGCGTTCGAGAGACTCCACATGGTTCGCGGGGCGAACTCATCATGCTCGGGATTGAAATAGAGCTTGTGGACCGGGCTGGCCAAATGCTTGGGAAGGTCGATATCTCCTTCAATGAACGCCTGATAAATAATAAGCTTGGCGCAGACGTCCGTGAGCTGCGACTCTCGCCAGTGCGCCACCTGCTTGGTCATGGGCTCGAAATTACGCTGCATCTCAGACACTCCAATCTCAAGCGAGTGGATGAGATTGAAATTCTTCGAATGCTTTGCGAGCACCGGCGTGAAATCGCCGGAGAAAGCCATGTTGTCGCAGACCAGCACCCGATAGCCGACGGTCATCGCAAGCCGCATTGACTTGTCGTGGGCATTTCTGATACCGATGGCGAAACGGCAGCCCTGGAACGTGGTTTCGAGTTCCATGATGCCGAACATCTTCATGCCGTCCTTCGATACTGCATATTCTTCGCGGACCGGCGCAATGTGCCGTAAGGATAATGTATCCACCAGCGCATTGATCACCTCGTGGTGGGGGATAACCTTATGCGTGGCGGTGCCTGCCGGTGAAGGCACGAGAGCGAGTTGCTCGCGGCCGAGTTTCTGATTTTGGGACAACAGTGTTCCATCCATTGTAAACGTCTCCTTTTTGAAATGAGCAAATTCGAGGAAGAACGTTGAGCGTCCGCCTCGCGTCTGGGGGCCGTGAGAAATATCGCGTTTCATGATCGCCAGGCGCGAAGGGGCAAACCATCTGTCGCCGAAACTCAAGGTATCTTATGTCGGGAGCGGATTCCGGTCAAGGATGATAGTTGGTGCTTAGACTTCAGTCGTAGGGCGCCCCGAATTTAATTGCAAATCGCTGGAGTTCACTTGGCGGGAAATGCTGATCCCAAGATTCGCGAAGAGCGTATTGGTCCGTTCGAAGCCGATCAAGAATGAGCAACACCTCTGGCTGAAAAAGAAAGACGCTGTAATCTGGGTCCTCGATTCTGAAAAGGGCTTCCAGTTCGCGCTGGTGATTGGCATACACATTTTCAAAGTAGCCTTCCCAGTCTGAAGGGGGTTCGCTGTAAAGAGGAAGCAAGGCATGGATGACAGCGAGCGATAACTCGGAATTGCCCGGATGCGCTGAAAACTTGTAGTATTGATGTTCAAGCGCCTGAAGCACCCTGTAGTCAGCGGCGTCGGGGAGCTGACTGATGTCGTCATTTATCCTTGTGAATTCGTTGTCCGCCACTTCGAGTAGTCCTGCGAGCAAGTTAACACGACGGTGTAGGGCCTCGGAGAGGGAGGGAAGTCCCTTATAGCTGCAAGCATGGGACATATCCGCCCATAAATTTTGAGTTCGCGTGTGAACTTGTACCTCAATTTGAAAAAGATGAGGCGGAAAGCTTGTGGCGTGTGGGTCACAAGCGAAAAGGCGGACGTCCAGATGCGTACCGAGATAACCCACTCGGTCGGAACCCTGGGATTTTTTGTCCACCGTGGTTGCATCGAAGATCTCCGCTACTAAAGCGGCGACTGTGTCTACCTCCGACAAGTAACGTACCACGACTCGTGCGCCGGCTTTATCGGGGAGCGTCTCAAAGGTGTAGTGAGGTTTGAGAATCAACTTCTTGAGAAGGCTCTCCACTGTTTTCGCTCGACTGTCCACGATGGAGTAGAGGCCCGCTCTTTTGAGTTCACTCCGGAGTCGCCCCTCGATGTGCTTCCCAAACCTTTCAAATTCCGGGCGGCCCTGTAACCAGCGTAGCCTTGCGGCATCGAGATCGGTCACTTGTGGTCGACCTTCTTAAGCGTGTCAGTCACGATGATGCTGTCGTGCGTCACTGATACTATTTCCGGATGGTCGACGGGAGCGGTAACGACAGCTCCTTTTTCGGTAATGTACTGTCGCCGATCGAGTTTCGATTTGATGTTTTTCGTATCCTTCTCGAACTGGTTAAGGGTTACACTGTGTTGCTCCAGAAACTCTTGGTAGAGCTTCCGATGTTTCGCGGGCACATGGTCTCTGATGAATGTTTTGGGGGTGAATGCTTTGGCGTTTGAATTCAATTCCGAGAGCACACTCTCGTACATCGCGGTTTTCTGGACGGGATCACTGACCTGCTGACTGATATAGTCCATCGTGACGTTAAAATAGCGCTCGGTCATCACGCTGGGCTGTTCGACAAATTTACATCCCAGAAAATTCCGCCAAAAATGGGCCATGGAGTGCTCTTCGATCTGTTCGTCGCAAGCCAAGGCAATCACATCATCGTCTTCTTCGCCTATCCGCTGAAAGAGCGCACTCTTGAAAAATCGTGTTCCTTCGCCGAGCACCAGGTTGTGGAGCACCGTAGCATCGAAAACCCTCTTTCCATCCTTTTGAAGTAGCTCAATCTGGGTTGCCTCTTGTCGCGCAAGCTTGAGCACGGCGAGTCCCTGTTCGCCGTGAATGAAACAGTCCATCACGGCCAAGAGGCCCGGTGAGGTTGCCCGAGTGTGATTGGCGAAAAGATGCCTAGCGATCTGATGAGACATTGCCACAAACGCATCACTGGTGAGAGTTTCGGCAGTCGAAGACCGGACAAGGCCAGGCACAGGGGAGGCGCTGGCCGGGTCGAATTGAATTTCGTAGGAGCGTGACGAGCCTAGCGCTTGTTTGAGGCGGTCAAGAATGTATGTCACGGCCTCCTGATGGAGCTGACACTCAAGGTCGGTAAGAGTAGGCTCCGTGGTTTCGGTCTTCGATCGTTGGGGAATATCATGAATGATCACGCGAGCAATGGCGAGCCCGGTGAGGTCCGCAGCGCTGATCTTCTGCTTTTTGGTGGTTTTATTCACTATTACCCCGCTTAACCGTCTTACTAGTCACATCCTCGCCGCACCTGCGTTTGTAAATTAAAATCGTGGGCAAGGCCGACTCCTTCATGTCCAACGCGATCACGTCGAACGTCTCTCACACTTTACCTAAAAGCCGGGAATGTTGGAGGAATTGAGTTGAGCGTACAGGGCAACCGCCGTCTTTCGCTCTAGCCCCAATGGCGGGTTGTGTACGCAGTACCATCCTCCGATGCAACCGGACCGCCATTGAGAAAGTGGGAATATCGCCTGGCAATCGCGACGCGCGCGGCGCCCGCTCGCGCTGTTGGTCCTCGACGCCGACGGGCCCAGGTGCCATAAAGGAACTGCTTTGCCCTGGTCATGCCGACGTAGAGCAGTCGGCGCTCCTCCGCCAGATCGGAATCGGGGCGAGGAACGATGCCGTCCTCCAAAGCTGCGATGATTGTCGCTTTAACCGTCAGGCCTTTCGCGCCGCCCATCGTCATGATGCGAACGCCGAGGCTTTCCGCTAACGCACGGTCCTTACCGAGAGGGCCGATCTGGCCAAGATAGCGTCCCAGACCCTGGTCCAACTCGATAAGCTCATCAAGCGCATACACCAACTCAGAAAGTTCGCCCGTCGGCGCTGGCGCGACAGCGTCGCCAGCGGTTTGAACTATCCAGTGACCCCACCCTTCCTCTGGCATGTCGTCCGGAACGATGTGTGCATCGAGCCAGACGAGGATGGAACGGATTAACTCTCGCGCTCGTTCCGACGACCGAGGGCCGCCAGGAAAATTCTCGCCGTAGGAATCGAGCAAGGCTCGGGCGAATTGCACTCGCGCTACTCGTGCGCGCTCATAGACGTAATCGAAAAACGTATCCCCGATGCCTGGCGTCAGGTGTAAGAGGCCCGCCCACGCTAGCGAATCCTGACGGTTAATGAGAAGACGAAATATCTCAAGAGTACGCCTGTTGGCAGCGTCTGCGAGCATTCTCTCTACGACGTCGGCGTCGGAGTATGGAATGTCTAATCGTCTCAAGTTCTCTTTGATCGGACCGCTGAAGGTATGGTTGTGATCGCCGCGTAGGAGGATAAGTATTTCTTGAGGTTCGATACCTTCTGCGTCAATGAGATTATGAACGAGCGCTCCAATTCCGTGGGCTTCGGCGTTCTCCCCGGCGAAAGAGAGGAGAGCAACTTCTCCCGGCGGCGAACCCGGTGCGCTCTGAAGGCGTGGCCGTCCCTGGGGGCGATCGGGGTCGCCCTCAATGACATAGGTTGCCCAATCCATAATCCTGCTGCCGCACCGTTGAGTCACTGAAAGCGTGTAGTCGCCGGCACCTGGGTAATCGTCGGTGAATCTGCGAATGCCCTCCGGCGCTGCACGGCGAAACGAATAAATAGACTGATCGTCGTCGCCCGCGCCGATTATTGAGCAGCCCCGTTGAGCGATGAGCCTCAGAACTTCGAGGTCGCATGCGTTTAAGTCCTGATATTCGTCGACGATCAGGAGATCGTAATCTACTCCTTGAATGTCGGGGTGATCGTGAAGGGCATTGCGCAAAGCAAAAGGCAATTCTGCGAGCAACGTATAGCCATAGACCTGCCGATGTTCGCGCCACGCCCCGATAAACCGTGCGCGCTCCGCGGCGTCGACGTGCGGGTCTTCCTCTGGTTGCAAAGACTCCCAGTTTGCGGCCATCTCGCGAATGAGGCGATCCAATCGCCTGACTTGTATTCCCGCCCGCCTTGCGAGCGTCGGCCGGACGATATTATCGTCTTCCCAATCGTCTGCAATGCGCAAGGGTTCAGGAAAGTCGCCCATCCCAGGATTGCGTAGTAAGATCGAAATCGCGAACGAATGGATGGTGCTGGGGCGTTCGGCGGCAACTGCGGGATGTTCTGAAACCTTCTTTGCAAGCTCGCCCGTTGCGGCGCGGGTGAAGGTGAGAAGCTTCACGCGGGGAGCTTCATTGCCGGCCAACAGTTGATCAATTAAGGCGACCAAAGTCGCGCTTTTTCCGGTTCCGGGACCCGCGAGAACGCGCGCGTGGCGGTCCGGATTATGTCCCAGTATTGCCGTTTGTTCTTCTGTCGGAATAAATGTCATCGGTTGGCTTTAATTCTACATCCGGAGACGATTTTAGCGAGGATGGCTTCGGGATTGTGTATAAGTCCTCTTGACGATTTTCTTTTTATGCCGTAGCGGCTCCTTGACACCCTCCCCCATCGGCGTATCATAAAGGACGTTATGAGGCATCAATCAAGGGAGGAGGAAAAGCGGAAAAAACGGCTGACTTCGGCTGAAACTGGTTCGAAAGGAAGGCAACCAGCGCCCGAAGTTTTGATTGACGATGAGATTGACCCCGCTGATTTCTTTGATCCCGAGGACTTCGGCTTCCGGAGGAAACGTGAATCGTCCAATCCATGAGTTTCGAGCTCGTGCCAATTCCACGGCGGGATCTTGCGCGTGCTGGGATGGAAAACCTGCCGGCCGCGATCGGCCGGGCCGGTGAGGCTGCCGCCTGGCGCTTCATTGAATTCTTCGCAGCGACGATACGGAACAAGAACACCCGCTACGCGTACGCCGAAGCCGTTTCGCAGTTCTTCGCCTGGTGCGAAAAGCATCGGGTCTACACGCTTGAGCAAGTGAAGCCGATCGTCATCGCCTCCTATATCGAGAATCATTCCGGCGCGGCGCCCACGGTGAAGCAGCACCTTGCCGCGATCAGGATGCTCTTCGATTTCCTGGTGACTGGCCAGATCGTTCCCATGAATCCGGCAGCTTCCGTCCGTGGGCCGAAGTATGTCGTCCATCGCGGGAAGACGCCGGTCCTCACTGCCGACCAGGCGCGGACGCTCCTTGATTCGATCAAAGTAAATTCGATCATCGGACTTCGTGACCGGGCGCTCATCGGACTGATGTGTTACACCTTCGCGCGGGTCTCGGCCGTCGTCCACATGCGCGTCGAAGACTATTACGAGAATGGCAAACGTTCGTGGATACGGCTGCATGAAAAGGGCGGCAAACGACACGAGGTTCCGGCTCACCACAACGCCGAGACTTATCTTGAAGCGTATCTCGACGCAGCGGGCCACCGGGAAGAAAAGAAGTCGCCCCTGTTCCGTAGCGTGGACCGGCAGCGGAAGCTAAACGCGAATCCGATGACGCGGACGGATGTGCTCCGGATGGTAAAGCGCCGGGCGGTGGTAGCCGGACTCCCCTCTTCCACCTGCTGCCACACATTCCGGGCGACAGGGATAACGGCGTACCTAGAGAACGGCGGAACTATCGAGAACGCGCAGGCGATCGCTGCGCACGAATCGCCGCGGACGACAAAGCTCTACGACCGCACGGGCGACGAGATCACGCTCGACGAGGTGGAGCGGATTATGATTTGAGCGGCATTGACCACGGAGAGTCGAATCGCTCAATCGCTGACTTTGCTGCGGCCAGCAATCAGCGCCCGAAGTGGACCACGATCGTGCGCTAGGTGTCCGCGTCATGGGCGTTCGATCAAAGGACTCATCGAAACGTCGGTCTAGCTGGCTTCAAGAAATATTCGCCAATTGTGACTCTGTTCTTCTCGGGAACCAGTGCGGGCAACTGTGCAAAGAAAGCGTCTCGAACCTCTTTGTGGAAGTTGTGCGGAACTATCAGACTCCCGGCGGAGTCCTCCTTATCTTCGGCGTACCAACCGCCATTCCCAAAAACAACGCTGACAACATAAGTATGACCTGCGGGGCAGTCAGCACAAATGGTCACGGCTGAGCCAAGAAGGTGATCTCCTGATTTGACAAGCGGCTTCACCAATTGGCTGCCGAACAGGTTCTGCGCTCCGCTCTCAGCGTGCGGTTTCAACCAGTCAAACGTGCTAATAGGTATCGGCAGTGGATCATCACGTTCCGGGAGGTCCATGTTCCATAGTGCGACCGTCCACTTTATGTCCCGCGCCAAAACCCCCGACGTGTTTTCAAGCACCAATAGCGGTTCCTGCCGGTTTACGAAGTGCATAACAACATTAGGGAAAGATCGAGCTGGTTCAACCGGGGGAAGTGTTCCTTTCGGCTTGTTCTGTAAATTCGCATATTCACGCGCGAAGTCGGCAGCCGTGGGAATATCTTTCTTGGTTGCCAACTGAGACATCTCAGCTTGGTGGGCCTTCCTGGCCTCCGACTGCTGCCAGAGGATTGCGCCGCTAAAAATAAAACTGCCCAGTAGGACAACGATGCGATGTCTTTTGGTTTGCTCTACTACCGGGGAGATCCACTGAAGCAATCCGGCGACAATTGGAAGCGCAACCACAGACCAGTCGAGCACCGTGGTGACTTCAGACCAGTACATTGCACCAACCAAAAGCAAGCCGAGCAGTGTGCCAACGATAACTGCCCATCCCATACGCTTGTACAGATCTCTTCGGACCGCGCGGGCGAAAGCAGGTTTCCATACCGGAGTGCGCCGACTGGCAGCCATCTCACTACTTCAGCAGAACCCTCGCGTGAAGTAAACGTGGAGTGCCACTTCCGGTGGTTCGGCGTTGAGTTCGGTCGTGGGTTTGGAAGTGACCGGAGGCGTGGCCAACTCGAGTAATGATTGGTTGCCTCTCCCCTCTCCTGGCCGACGGGCCGGTAGATGTACGGCACTTGCTCTTGCGTTGGGGCCACTCCTCGATACGGGGTGCATCAGAGGGAGATGCTATGCAGTCCCTTGGTAGCTATCTAGATGCTACCGATTCATCGACAATCGAGGGCGCACAAAGGGGATTGAAAAAACTGATCGAGCTGAAAAAGAAAAGGCAGCAGTCGGAAAAGACCGTCTAGCCCGAAGAATGTCGCCTCGCAAGCTCATCCGAAAGGGTGAGCTTTTTGGTTTCGGCATGTTCTCTTGCTCTGTTTCCTTTGTGTCAGTCCGTTGGGTACCTTGGAAACATGATCATCGGGCAAGATTCGCCACTCCGCAAGATCCCGAGCGCTCTCCACCGCCGTCAAGTACTGTTCCTGGAAGGCATCCGCTTCACAGTCGAGATGGCGGAACTGGCGTATCGGCGACTCCAAGGTACGTTACTTCTGCAAACAAACCAGCCGGCCTTAAACGACGACAATCCCCCGCTGGTGTCCGCCATGCTAGACGCATGGGCTATCGTCGACTCGTTGCACAGGCTCAGGGATCTGGTTGCGGGGGCACCCGGTTTCAAGGGAAAGAACAAAAGTCCGAAGTTTCGGTTATTCATGGAGAGCACCATCAACGTTCCTGCGCTTCGGAACACCGTGCAACATCTCGGCTCCGAGATCCATGGTGTCATCGCGGACCAAAACTGGACCGTGTTCGGGACGCTCAGCTGGGGGGTTGTGCATCCGGAGAGAAACGAAGTGACCGCCTGTACGTTCATGCCGGGTGCACCTCAGCCGGGAAGTTCTCACCCGATCATCAATCCACTTAATCGAACGCTGTGGCATCTGCGCGTCGATTCAATCACCATCGAACGTAGTGGGGTCTCGGTCTGCCTTAGTGACGCCATGCGTCGCCTTGCCGCTTTGACGGTATCGATGGAGGAAAACCTATCGAAGGCATACCTGGAACAAATTCCGGCGCAGTACCAGGGGCAAACCCACGCAGCCGATGTTGTGGTGTGTGTCGTCATATCCGTCAATCAAGAACAGATTGTGCCCGAGGACACCCCGGACCCCGAACCAGAATTGCAGGGTAGGGATGAAACCGAAACCGAAAAAGATTAGCCCGGAGGTCTCACTGTTCTTCGCCGCGCTTTATTTGATCGCCCGGGACGACGAAGCTCTATGACCGCACGAGTGACGAGATCACGCTCGATGAGGTGGAACGGATTGTGATTTAATTATGGCGAGCTGCTACATTCTCAACTTCCGTAGAATACTCTTTCGCGCTCAGAACAGTGTCATAAAGACCAACATCTTCACCTTCGTGCTTGTTTATACCAGCATAGACAAGACTTGCGTCTTCATACCGTTTGAATTTGTAGACAGCATCATTCATCAGTGCGCTGTTAAACACCCCGAGGCTTACTAGCAGTTCGAAGTCTTTCACGGCCAAACCGGTCACTTTTTTGAACAGTCCAGGCTCAAGTTGAGTAATCACATCCTTCAGGCTCCGCTCCCGATAGTCGGTTAAATACATGAACACCGGTATACGAGTGGCAAACTTGATGAGCTTTTCCTGGATCTGCTTTCGCAAGCTCTTGTATTGTTTTTCCTCTTCCGAAAGTTCTTGCTTCTTCTTCGCGGAGAGCTCTTTGTCGTTGGCCTCTTTTTTCGCCCGCTTAACGGCCTCAGACTTATTGATAATGGTTTCTATTTCCTGATTCAGGTTGCGGAATCCTTCGATTCCCATAAGCGCGGCCAACGCTTCCTTATTGTTCATAAGGCGTTGCAAAGTGCTGTTATCTACATTCACCAGCAACGCGCTTTCCCAGCGCCGCGCCAGCAATGTTGCGGTCGTTCCGCTCATGGCCATATCGAGAATGCCAGCGGCATCGATCTCCTTCATCGAACTGCCGTCATAGGCAAGCACAGGCAGGAAACTGATAAACTCCTCAACCTTTTTTTCCGGGTTCGACTCATCGACATTCAGGCGGCAACTGTAGTCCGCGATCTGTCGCAAAGCGCGGTCCGGCGCAAAGTCAAAGACATAACATTCCTCTTTGATGATCTGCTCCTTGTTCGGCGTGGTACTGTCCGGGTTATTCACCGTCCAAGGGGATTGCACGCGGAATGCGGCCTGGAAATACGTTTCGGGAGTGGACGAATTGCGAAGCATGAGAATGCCCGTCCACGGTTTGACCGTGACCCCCGTGGTCAGTTTCCCGCAGGAAAGGGTGATCGTCTTCGTTTTCAGGGGGTCATCCATTGCCTCTTTTACGGGTTGCAACGCTGCCACACCGATCCCGGCCGCGCTGCCCGCGGCCACAACCACCCTGTAATCGTGGTAGAACTTGTTCTGTTTCTGCCCCAAAAGCGTGCGCATCGCATGACACGAAGCGACGCTTGGCAGGAACCAGAAGGTATGCGACAGGAGATTGAGCAGGCGGGCGTCTGAGTAAGGCATCGGCGGCTTTTTAGCGCCGAGTTTTAAATTGTCAATGGTCGTTTCCAGGAATCCCCCGCGGATCAAGTCCAGCCACTTTTGCACCTGATCCTGATACGTGAACTTCGCCTTATCCCCAGCCCCCGAAGCGGAAAAGAAGACATTCAGATCGAACTCGTTGAACTCGCCCTGCATGGCGATGTCCCGAATGGAATCCGGAAGTTGATACGTCAGCAGCACCATACGGGGCAATGATGCGTAGGGATTGTCCGCACCTTTCCATGCTTGTTTGGCTCGTTGTTCATCCGAATAGGTCCAGTTGAAAATCTGTTCCTCGATAAACTCACCGGATGCGATTGCCCTGAACGGGGTGCCAGAGAGGTATAAATAACCGCCCGTCGTGATCGGCATAATCTCTTCGTCGAAATCTTGAATGCCTACGCCTTCTCCGAACTCGATCTCCTTCTTCTCTTCCGCCTCGAACAGCTCCTTGGCGTTTTCGCGCCAGGCTCCGTAGTGGTATTCGTCGAGGATCACGCAATCCCAATTGGTTGCATGAACCCACTCGTTTTTGGCTTTAATCCCGCCCGTACTTTTGTTTTTTCCCAAGTAGTCCTGAAACGAACCAAAGCAGACAAACGGCTTCTTCTTGTCCGCATCTTCGTACGACAGGCCCCCTGGTGAGATAAACTGCCAGCCCTTGAAATCAACATGGCACTTCAAATCCTCTTCCCAGGCGTTCTGCACCGCTGGTTTGAAGGTCAGTACCAGCACCTTGCGCCAACCCATTCTCTTGGCAAGTTGATAGGCGGTAAAAGTTTTGCCGAATCGCATTTTTGCGTTCCAAAGAAAATGAGGAGGCTTGCCGTGGTTCTCCTTTCCGAAGCTCTGGAAATAGTCAGCCGTTTTATCGACCGCCGCCTTCTGTTCCGGACGCATCTTGAAATCAAGCGAACGACTTTCCTCATTAACCTCTCCAGTCTTCAGAGCGATGATGGCCGCCTTGACATCTTTAACGGAACACTTAAACCACTCGCCTTCAGGATTAGTGATACCGACGATTCTCAAATGGCGATGAATATCGTGATCCGTGAAGGTTGTACCGTCATTGCGCATCGCGGATTCTTCCAACACGATCCGGTATGGCGGCTTGCCGGGGCGCAACGTCGGATACTGCTGGGCCACGCGGCCTTGCACGTTCACCGTGGTGTAGCCCACCTTGAGCAAACCCGCATACTGCGGGTTCGTATCCTCATAGGCGTAGATGGTCGGCCGCGATGCTGGGCGCGGCGGGAAGAACTCGCTACTCACGGCCGGCATCCATCGGCTTCACCGTCGACTCAACGAATGCGATCTCCTCCGGCGTCAGAGCGTAGCGCTCATAAAGCCTCTCGTCCGTCCAGGTACGGTTGAGCGGGATATCTGGGACGAACGCGTAGACATCCTTCGCAGCGTCCTGCGTTGGCTTGCGGAGCGATACCAGAAACCGGACGAAACGGGTTCGCAGATACTGCGCGTACGACCTGGCGGTCTTCTCATTCGCAAACCGACCCGCGACGACATACGACTCCGTGCATGCCTCATCGGGCCCAGCGACGATGGGCCTGCTCAAGAACATCGTCTCGACCGCTGCGCTCGTGCCCTGCACGCGCGTCATCAACACCTTCCATTCATCTATCCACGCCACGTTCTTTAAGATTGCCGCCCGTTCCACCCACGAGATGCGCTGTGAGCCATAGAGCTTTAGGGGGTGCTTGAGGCCCTTGCTCGATTCTGCCCCGTGGACGAAGGTCCGCAACCCGAACGGTTTCTGGCTGGATACACGCGCATCGAGCGTCGGCTCGGGTTTCCCGCTGACGCGGAAAGCGCGGACTTTGTCGAGAATTGACACAGCCTCGTTTCGGCGGACCAAAACGTCGTAGGCGTCCAAAGGTCGCTGCATCGGTGGGCCGAGGGGTTCACCGTCCCACATCGTCTGCACGGAGCAAGGACCGCTGTAATCGCGATCCCACAGGAAGTATGAGACGCCACCTCGGATCTTCACGCCGGGGAATCCGTCGTAGAGTTTCGGATAGTCAACGAGCTTGGAAATGCGGTGATCATGGAGCATTGCACCGCGAAACTCATCTAATCCCTTTCCGCCTGCGAACCAGCGGGAAGGAATAATCATCGTCAGGTAGCGGGGGTTTAGTTTCTTAGCCTGCTCGACGAATAGGTGGTAAATCGGTCGCGCGCTTTCTCCGAACCCCCCATCGCTCAGCTGATACGGTGGATTGCCGACAATGACATCGAATTTCATGTTAAAAATCTCCTCGGGCTTGTTGGTGTGGATAAACTCGTAGGCGTGGCTTTCCAGTTCGCTACCCCGGTCAAACTCTTCTTGGCTTCCTCCGCAAAAAGTACATCTTCCATGTTCCCAAGTATGCTTAACTCGATCAAAGCGGATATTGCCCTGGCCATCGTCGAATGCGCCGCAGACTGAGTATTTTCCGTTGGCGGTCTTGGAGCAGTACACCGACCGGCGCGAAAGCAAGGATGTCAGCTCCGTGATAGCAATACCAAAAAGCTGGTTTGTGAAAATGTGGTTTGCTCTTTCCTGCTCGTTCGGCATGGGCTCTTCCAACCCAGCCATGAGCCGCTTTGCTATCTCCCGCAGGAACACACCGGACTTGCAAACCGGATCGAGGAATCGGACATTCTGATCGCTCCAGATTTTCGTGGGCAGTAAATCCAGTATCTGATTGCACAGTTGCGGAGGTGTGAAAACTTCATCGTTGCTCAGATTGGCCAAGCAACTCAGGACGTCGGGATTGTAGTTACTGACGGTCAACATCGGCAATCTTCAGGAAGTGAGTCAGGGGATATTCTTTCACCGGCGTCGGAATGAAAACATCCTCACCAAGATCCGAAAACAGTGGCAGTTCTTTCATCGCCGCATGATCGAGCAATTCATGAAAAGTAAAATCTCTTCGCTTTAACATGCTGCCGTTTACTGGCGACCATTCGGAAAACACAATCGGCTGGGGCGTGTTGCTTGCCGTCTTCAACGTGAGAGCATCGCCCCAGATGATATTGCGCACCAGAAGATATTTAACGGCGATCCGACAATCGTCCGTCGCTGTCGCTTTAAAAAGCGAGTTGTACTGCTGCTCGAAAACATCAAAAAGCCGCTGCCGGCATGCCGCGACGTTATCTTCCAGAATATCTATTCCATAGATCGAGGACACAGCCAGGATCGCGTTGCGTTCGTAATCCAACTGACTATTGCCATAACGCGATTCAACAACGCACAGCTTACGCTCTAAAATGGCCGTCAAAAAGCTACCTTTGCCGCAGGCCGGTTCCAGGAACCGGGACTCGATTCTCGTTGTCTCCTGCTTCACGAGATCAAGCATGGCAGCTACTTCCCGCTTGGCAGTGTAAACTTCGCCGTGGTCGGCGACTCTCTTTCGGGAGACAACTTGCCCTTCTTGCTTTGTGAAAGTCTGCACTCCAGCGAAGAGTTCGGTCCCTGCGGAGCTGCTACGGCGGGGCATTTATTCTCTTCCTGGCCGAGGCGCTTCAGCGCTTCTGTTGCGACCGTTTTTCATTCATTGGCGGCATCTTAGTTGCCGTCACCACTTTACACCACATCGATGAGTATGGGCACTCGGAAACTAGTTCGCCCTCTTCCGGCGGTGGTCGCCGATGGAGGCGACGCAATGCGTGTTGGTGAGGCGATGACGAATTTCATGGGATGATGGTCGCCCCCGTGAGGTGGTCCACGTAAGCCCGCGTAATCGGGCCGAAATATCCTGAGGTAGGCGTAATGCCAACGCTCTTCTGGAATTCTTTGAGTGCGTTGTAGGTAAGCATGCCAAATACTTTTGTCACACCATGCCGGGCAAGTTCTTTCGATGCCGAGCCTGCATTTTGGTTGATCAGAAAAGTCTGGAGCGCGGTGATATCAGAACCGGTCTCCCCTAAGCGCAGGTTACGCAGGAATAGGTGTGCACCACTGCCACCGCCCGAAGGCAGCGAAAGATTTCCTGTTGCGGCTTGCGCAAGTAAGGCGTCCAGCTCCGCCGTGAGGGCATTGATTTGGGATTCGAGATTGGCATTGGTTGCGTTGCCCGCCGGGGAAGATGGAGCCAGTGGGAGCGTTGTAGAAGTCGCGGAACCGACGGCGGGAGTATACGGCTGCCCGTAGGCGCTCGCAACGGAGACGCTGCCACCACCACTGCCACTGTTACTGACCGGAGCGGCACTCGTTGTGGCGGATGTGGACGAGCTCTCGGGAGAGAGATTCCCTGCAGCATCGAATGCGGCAATCGCATAAGTGTATTGGGTCGAAGCGGAAAGGCCAGTGTCCTGATAGATGAGATTGGTGGTTGAGGCGATGAATGAGCTGTCGCGATAGATGTTGTAGCCCGCGAGGCCTGATCCACCGCTGTCGGTGGATGTTGCCCAAGCGAGGTCGATCTCAGAGGTAGAGATCACAGTGGCAGTTGGCGTGCCGGGTGTGATGGGCGCGATAATGTCGATCGTCACGGTCGAGGAGATACCCGGAGAGACATTCCCTACCTCATCTTTCGCGAAGGCATAGGCGGTCTCTGAACCTGAGCTTCCGAAGGTGAAGGACGCTGGAGGCGAGACATTCCAGCTGGGGTTCGTCGTCAGCGGGGTTGATGAGGAAGACTGAATGAGATAGCCGGCGACGGATACGTTGTCGGTGGCGACGAGTGATGCGATGGGAACCGTGGTCGAGTTTGCGTATGCAGGGAAGGTAAAGTTCGTGATCGTAGGCGCCGTTGCATCAACGGTTACGGTTGCCGTTGCCGTCGAAGTGCCGATCGGGTTCGTAACGGTCAAGGTGTAGAGAGTGGTGGATGTCGGATTCACCGTGGTTGATCCGACGAGAGTTGAGCTGGAGAATGATCCGGGCGTGATCGCGACGGATGACGCGTTCGTCACATTGAAGGAGAGGGTTGAGGTTCCGGCCGAGGCGACGATCGTGGCCGACGCGACAAAGGAAACGATGGCGGGAGCATTGCCATTCAAGACGGTCACGGTGATAGCTGAAGAAGTAGCGACATTCGCGAGTGCATCGGTCGTCGACGCCGTGAGAATGTGCGACCCGTTCGAGGCACCGGTCGTATCCCAGGAGACCTGGTATGGCGGGGACGAGACGAGCGGACCGAGCGGACTGCCGTCAAGGAAGAAGCGGACCGAAGCGATGCCTGCGGTCGATGTCGGGTTCGCGGTGACGGTGACGGTTGACGAAACCGTAGCGCCGTTCGTCGGCGTGGTCAGCGAAACGGAAACGCCTGTTGAGGACATCGTGAGCGTTACCGGAACCGTTTTCGGAGATCCTGAAGCATTTGGATCGGATATCGTTGCCGTCGCATTGTGGGTGCCAAGGGATTGTCCTGTGGGATTTACGATGAAGAGAAACGAGGTCGAAGCATTTGATCCGAGTGAGCTTGAGGCGGGAGCGAAGGTAAGCCAGGATTGGGTCGAGGTCGCGGACCAGGTGAGCGTTGAGGATGCGGGACCGGAGTTCTGGACGGCAACACCCTGGGAGGAGGTCGCGGTCGCACCCTGGGATGCCGTGAAGGAGAGCGAGGTTGAGGTGGTGACGGAGAGAATGGCGGGGTTCACGACGTTTACGACAATCGAGGCGGAAGAAGTGTTGTTTGATGCATCTTGCGCGAGCGCGATGAGAGTCGATGATCCATCAGATGCAGCGGTGGTATTCCAGGAAACAAAATATTGAGTGCCTGAGGCAATCGTCGAAGAGCCGATGAGGTTAGGAGCACTGATGCTGCCAAGATAGAAGAAGACCTGAGCTACGGCAACATTGTCCGTGGAGGATGCGGTGAGGGTAATGGTCGAGGAAACCGAGGCGCCGTTCAGGGGAAGAACCCATGCGACGGAAGGAGGGGTGAGGTCCGCACCGGAATTCGTTGTTGTGCTCGCGATCGACGAGGTGGCAGAGATGTTCCCTGCTCCGTCGAAAGCGGAAACGGCGTAGGTGTATGCGGTCGAGGCGGTGAGGCCGGAGTCACCATACGCAGCGCCCGACGAAGTGGCAATCATGGTTGTCGGCGTACACGATGAGCCCGTACAACGGAAAACATTGTAGCCCGCGAGGCCTGATCCCCCGGTGTCGGTGGAGGATGCCCAGGCGAGTGAGATAGTGGATGTCCCTGTTGCGGTTGCAACTACGCTCGTGGGAGTGGTCGGTGGCGAAGCGTCCACCGTGACCGTCGTCGTTGCGGTGCTCGTGCCATTGCTATTCGCGGCGGTCAGCGTGTAGGTGGTGGTCGAGGTCGGATTTACCGTCAACGAACCGACGAGCGTGCTCGTGCTGAAGCTGCCCGGAGTGATGGCAACGGATGAGGCATTCGTCACATTGAAAGAGAGCGTGCTCGTCCCTGCCGAGGCGACGAGGGAGGAAGAGGCGGAGAAAGAAGTGATCGAGGGAAAAGCACCTGAGGCCGTGGTCCCGGTCGCGATGGAAGATGAGGCTGATATATTACCCACGCTGTCATGCGCGTCGACATACCAGAAGTACGTGGTGGACGTGGCAAGGTCGGCGTCGGCATACGTGGTAAGCGTCGTTGTCGCGATGAGCGGCATTGTCGAAGTACTCGTGCCGCGGTGGATGGCATAAAAAGTGATGGTTGCCCCGTTGTTTGGAGTGGAACTCGCCCAGGAGAGCGATGCGGTGCTAGTCCCGATAGAGGAAACAGTAAGAGAACCTGGTGCCGTTGGCGGAGTTGCCACGGAAATCGTCGTCGTCGCTGTACTCGTCCCGTTGCTGTTCGTGGCGGTTAGCGTGTACGTGATCGTGGAGGCGGGGTTCACGGCGAAAAGACCAATGAGCGTGCTCGTGCTGAAGTTCCCTGGCGTGATCGCGACGGACGATGCGTTCGTCACATTAAAGGAAAGCGTGCTCGATCCGGCCGAGGCGACGATGCTTGATGAGGCCGTGAAGGAGGAGATGGAAGGTGGACCTTGGGTGGGACCTGACAGGCTTCCCCAGCTGCTCCCATTCCATTGCTTGGCATACACTTGTTGCAAACTCCCATACGTCAACTCGCCCCACGTAGCCATGGGTTCGCCATTAGATGCAGCGAGTGTGATGCCATCTACGGAACCGTTCACTGGATCCGCGTTCAACGCACTGCCGAGCTGTGACCACGAAGACCCATTCCACTTCTCGACATAGCCCAATGCATGTTGACCTATCGCAGCCTGCTCTCCCCATCCCAAATAGACATTCGCGCCATCGGTCGCGAGGGAAGGATGCGATGCCCAGCTTGAGGCACCGTTTATATTCAGCGCTCCCCCGCCCATTAAACTGCACGTCACGCCATTCCATTTACAAGCATAGAGTTGATCATCACCAGCGGTCGTCCGTTCAGTCCATGCAACGTAAAACTTTCCGTTCATATAAGTTAGTGATGGATCGGATGCCCAGTCAGTTGAGCTTACGTTGAAGGTGGAAATATCCCAGCGGACCCATGACGAGCCATTCCACTGGGCGCAATGGACCTGCGGGGTAGTCGTCACAGTTGTACGACTATTAACCAATTGCTCGGTCCAACAGGCAGCAGGATTTGTACCATCGGTCGCCAAAGAAGCTTCCTCGGCCTGAGTGCCGGTGCCGCTTGCATTGGCATTTAATGCGCCGCCCAGGGCGACCCATGACGAACCGTTATACTGCGAGACATAAAGATAACTTTCGGGAGAATACAAGACATGGCTTTGTTCAATTGTGGCAAGGGTGGGAGTTGAACTCACACTGATAAGCGCCTGCGAATCTTGAGTTAAGTTGCCACTGCAGGAACCGCTAAAACACCCGACTGGTCCACCTACCCACGCGCTGCCGTTCCATTGGTTAGCGAATACCCGAGATGTGTCGGATGCGGTATTGCCATTCTGCTTCTCGTGTGCCTCCCACAGAGTACTACTCACCACGGCAACGCGAACCTTAGAGTCATTCGTATTGCCGGATAGATCTGGATCAATCGCAAGGCAGGCTTGAGCCTGAGTGCCGGAAGGATAATACGACCACGTGCTGCTTGCGATAGATTGGATGTAAGGATGATGGCTGCTGCCGCAGATGGAATTGTCACTGTCGGCTCCGGTCTCGATCCAGCCAAGATAAGCAGTGCTGCCTGATGAGAAAATTGTCGGATCGAAAGACCACGACTGACTCGTAGCAGTTGGGGTAATACGATTCAGTGATCCCGCTGGCGGGGTATATGAATCCGAAAGTCGACCATAGTTCAAAGCGGCTGAATACGGGAACGCATACACGGTAGGCGTGAACGCACCGCTCTGCCCTAACGCCATATAGAGGAAAACGTTATTGGCTGCGTCGTAGGTCAAGCGGTCGGCGGTGAAATAGGTGAATGAGTCGAAATAATTAGTTGAGGGCGAAAGTTCGGTCCATGCAAGCGTCGTCGGATTGAATGTCCAGGTGTCGTTGAAAAACGTACTTGAAGAATATGTGATAATGCCCCCTATCATCATAAAGATATTGTCTTGGGTTGAGTACGCCATGCCGGCAGCCATCCTCGCTGGCGGGAGGCCGCCGGTGCAATCCGCACCCGTGCAACTGCTTACCGAAATTTCCGTACCAGTCAAAGTTGTGCACGCACTGGTCGTGCAGCTCAGCGTATAGATGTTGGACTGTCCTCCGCCGTAGATATACATGCTGTAGTTCGCCGAATCGTAGACCATGTTCGGAGAGGTGAGATTGGTCGGCGGCGCGGTGCCCGTGATCGTAGGATACGAACAAGCGTTTGTGTTTGGATTACAAACTTCGATCAGTCCGGTCTGGTCATACATAATGAGCTGCTGGTCATGCTGGTCGTACGTAAGCATTTCCGCGAGCGGCGTTTCTGCGCCGAGCCAGGGACGAGGTGAAAACGTCTTATTTTGCTGGGATAGCCCACCCACGTCATACCACCACCACATACCGGTATCCTCCTCCGGAGCATTGGAGCCGCTGCCATCCGTCTGATAGGCTATGACGTTTTTGTCAGTGATATCAGCCCAAATGCTCACGGTGTGGCCGGCTGCGGGCGCATTGCTACTGTGCCAAAAACCACTGTTTTCGAGGATATTCCAACGATTATTGGCGTAGTTATAACAGACGATGGCATCATCGTGCTCGCTGCTGATGCTCTGTTTGTATGCACCATAATCGCACTCCGATTGGATGCTCGGAATATATTCTGTTTTGTCATAGTTCAACAACTCGGCATTCCAACCAGTGGAACTCGCGAGCTGTGTCCATGTGTTCGCGGGAATTGACGTGCCACCGACTCCAGTCGTCGCCTGCGTACTCGTGCTCAGAGCCGACACGTTTCCCACTCCGTCAAAGGCGGAGACGGCATAGGTATAGGTCGTACTCGCCGCGAGGCCGATGTCGGTGAATGCGGTACTCGTTGCGGTGCCGACGGTCGAGGTCGGAGTGCAGGAGCCAAGACAACGATAGATGTTGTACCCGGCGACATACGATCCCCCGCTGTCAGTGGAAGTCGCCCAAGCGAGAGAAACCGTTGTTTGTGTCGTGGTGGACACCAAAAGATTTCCCGGCACAGTGGGAGCTATGGAATCGACGGTCACTGTT
>CZKS01000199.1_pt1 | contig 30625 bp, 30 predicted proteins | sample 1122221 | NCBI WGS metagenome assembly CZKS01 (sample SAMEA3539301, study PRJEB10725) | soil metagenome | biome: tundra; feature: field; material: soil | place: USA | collected 2010-05 | depth 0.15 m
CGAGGAAGGCCGCTCGAATCTGAAGCGCATCGACGCGGAGACGGGCGAAGTGAAACCATTAACCAGCGGCGATCACGATGTGTTCGCTTATAGTGCGACGCCCGACGGATCGAAGGCCGCGATTCTGATTTCGTCACCCACTAATATCGGCGACCTTTTTGCCCTGGATGTCGCATCGGTCGACGTGCGCCGACTCACTCACATCAATGAAGAATTGTTTTCGAAGCTCAACCTCACGGAACCCGTAGCCGTCTGGTACAAGAGCTTCGACGGCAAGCGTATTGAGGCCTTTGTGCAGCGCCCGCCGGATTTCCAGGAAGGCAAGAAGTACCCGATGATCATCAACATTCACGGTGGCCCGCACTCAGCCTACGGCTACACTTTCGATCATGAAATTCAGTGGATGGCCGCCAAGGGCTACGTGGTGCTGTATCCGAATCCGCGCGGCAGCACGACGTATGGGCAGGACTTCGGGAACATCATCCAATTTGCGTATCCGGGTGACGACTTCAAGGATTTGATGGCCGGTGTCGACGAGCTGATCGCGCGCGGCTGGGTTGACAGGGATCATTTGGGCGTGACCGGCGGCAGTGGCGGCGGGCTGCTGACGAATTGGGTAATCGGCCACACACAGCGCTTTAAAGCTGCGGTATCGCAGCGCGACATCGCCGATTGGACCGACTTCTGGTACACCGCCGACTTCACGCTATTCACTCCAACTTGGTTCCGCGGCGCGCCGTGGGAGCAAGAAGCCGACTTCAAAGCCCGTTCGCCCATCACCTACATCCGCGACATCAACACGCCGCTGATGCTGATCGAAGGCGAGGCGGATTACCGCACACCTCCGGGTGCGGGTGGCGAGCAGATGTTTCGCGCCCTGAAGTATAAGAAGATCCCGACCGTAATGGTTCGATTCCCAGGCGAATCGCACGAACTGTCACGCTCCGGAATGCCCAAGCACCGCGTGGAGCGGTTGCAACATATTGTGTCGTGGTTCGATATCTATCTTCAAGGGAAAGATATTCATACTTACGACGTTCAGTGAAAACATTTCTAGCCGCGGATGAACGCAGATAAACGCCGATAAGACTTTTCTTATCCGCGTTTATCAGCGTTCATCTGCGGCTAAATGTTTTTACCAGATCTTACACGGATGCTCATGCACCATGGGCTGGCCCACTTTGCACGAGAAGGCCCGCCCGAACTCCGGCATGTTCGAGACTACGCCGTTCACGCGGTATTCGAGCAACGAATGCGGGTTGGTGATCTGATTCAGCCGCTTGCTTTCTGGACGCTCATCACCGCAGGCCCATTGCGCCATCCCGATGAAGAAGCGCTGATCGGGCGTGAAGCTATCCATCGGTTGAAGATTCTGACTTTCTGTGGCGTGCTTCCACGCCAAGTACGCCAGGAAGGTTCCACCTAGATCGGCCACGTCTTCCCCCAGCGTCAGTTTGCCGTTGCCTTTCACGTCGTCCACGACTATGTACTCGGAGTACTGATCGGACACGCACTTCGCGCGCTTCTCAAATTCCGCTGCGTCCTCTTTGGTCCACCAGTTCTTCAGATTGCCTTGCGCGTCGAACTGCCGGCCTTCATCGTCGAACCCGTGCGTCAACTCGTGACCGATGGTGGCGCCGGTGTCTCCATAGTTCGGTCCATCGTCCAGCTTTGGATCGAACAGCGGAGGCTGCAACACGCCCGCCGGGAAATTGATGTCGTTCATCTGCCCGTCGTAGTAGGCGTTAACGGTGGGCGGCGTCATTCCCCATTCGGTGCGATCCACCGGCTTGCCGATTTTGTTTAACTGCCTGCGCGATTCGAATATCGTGGCGCGCTCTACGTTGCCGGCATAATCGTCGCGCGATATTTTTATCGAACTGTAGTCACGCCATTTGTCCGGATATCCAATTTTGTTGACCACTGCGTGCAGCTTCTCGAGCGCCTTTTGTTTAGTCTGCTCGCCCATCCACGGTAGCTGCCGGATTTCGTTTCCCATCGCTGTTTCAATTTCAGTGGTCATCGCCTGGGTCCGCTGCTTGGTATCCGCAGCGAAAGTCTTCTGGACGAATACCTGGCCCAGCGCCTCACCCAGGTCGCGATCCACACGTCCAACACATCGCTTCCAGCGCGGGGGCATCTCCTTCAAGCCGCGCAGATATTTGCTGTTGAAATCAAAATTGGCCTGCACGAACGGCGAAGAAAGATAGGGAGCCTTGTCATCCAGCAGGCGCCAGCGCAGATAAGTTTTCCAATCCGCCACGCTATGCGACTTCAGCTCAGTTTGAATCTCCTTGTAAAACGCGGGCTCGGTGACGTTGACCACCGCTGTATCCGGAACTTGGGCGGTTGTAAAATACGTGTCCCAACGGAACGATGGCGTCAGTGCTTGTAACTCCGCGGGCGCCATCTTGTGGAACAGCTTGTAGGGATCGCGCTGCTCCACGCGTGTCAAGGACGCCTTGGCCAGCGCGGTCTCAATGGCCATCACTGTTCGCGCGTCCGCCTTCGCTTTCTGCGGCAACTCGCCACTTAGCTCCAGCATTTTCGCGACGTGTTCCAGATATTTGGCGCGCGTCTCTACGGACTTCGCGTCGGTTTTCACGTAGTAGTCGCGATCGGGAAGGCCCAGCCCGCCGGCGGTTGCGAATGCAATGACGCGCGTCGAATCCGCGTAATCCTGATTGGAGCCAAAGCCGAACAGCACATTTTCACCGGAGAGATGTTGGCGCGCCAAAAGCGCAGGAAGGTCGGCCAGTGATTTGAGCGCGGCGATCTCATCCAACTCCGGCTTCAATGGCGCGGCTCCAGCTTTTTCCACCGCAGCCTCATCCATGCACGCGTGGAAATAATCGCCGATTTCGGTTTCCACTGCGCTGCGATCCGGCGAGGGCTTCGAAGCCTCCTCCAAAATGCCCCACAGAAAGCGCCGGTTGTCTTCTGCGAGCTTGCCATAAACATCCCAACTCGATTGATCGGGTGGAATCGGATTCTTCTTAATCCACTCACCGCAGGTGTAATGATAGAAATCCGTGCACGGGTCGACGGAGCGATCCATCGAAGTTGTGTCGAGGGTCGGGCTATAAGGCAGGGCCGTCATCGGCGCGTCGGGTTTTGAAGATTGCCCGAACAGAAGGCCGGAAGTCAGTAGCAGAAGCGTGTATCTCACATTGCTATGGTAGACCTTCTTGAAGTTAATATAATAGACGTTTGCCCGCTGAGATCATCCCGGTCGGCTTGGTTGGATTCGGCATCGCTGGACGCACCTTTCACGCGCCCGTGATCCGGGCTGTTCCTGGCCTCCACTTAAGCTGCATCGTGCAACGCACGGGCGATTCCGCGCACGAAAAGTATCCGGACGTACGCGCGGTCCGGAACATTGATGAACTGCTTGCCGACGAAACCATTCGGTTGGTAGTGATCGCGACACCCAATGCCTCACACTTCGAGTTCGCACGTCAATGTCTCGTGGCGGGCCGCGATGTGGTGGTCGACAAGCCGTTTACCAATACTTCGAGCGAAGCGCACGAGCTCGACCAACTGGCTCGCTCCGAAGGTCGCGTGCTCTCTGTTTTTCAGAACCGGCGATGGGATGGCGATTTTCTAACCGTGCGGAAACTGATCGGCTCAGGAACGCTCGGGCGCTTGGCGCTGTTTGAATCGCATTACGATCGCTATCGCCTGGCGCGCCGTCCGAACCAGTGGCGCGAAACCGCGGGCCCGGGCAGCGGCGTGCTGTTCGATATCGGACCGCACCTGGTGGATCAAACGCTGGTGCTTTTCGGCATGCCGCTGGCAATCGCCGCAGATGTGCGCATCGAGCGAGAGGATGCGGTGGTGGACGACGCTTTCGACATCATGCTGCGCTACCCGAAGCTCAGCGTGTCGCTGCGAGCCACGATGCTTTCCTGCACGCCGGGACCGAGATTCGTCCTGAACGGCACGCTTGGAACCTACATCAAACACGGAATGGACCCGCAGGAAGACGCGCTCAAAGCGGGTGGCCAACCGGGAACGCCTGGATGGGGCGAAGAAGATGAATCGCGTTGGGGAACTCTGACGCTCGCCGGAGAAAACGGAACTGTTCGCCGGCCAGTGCGCACGGAGCCGGGCGATTATCGCGAGTTCTACGCGAACGTGCGCGATGCCATCTTGCTGAAAACTCCGCTGGCCGTCACCGCTCAGCACGGCGCCCAAGTGATTCGCCTGCTCGAGCTGGCGCGCGAGAGTTCGAAAAAGTGGCTGCCGGTTGGCTAGTGTTCGGAAAGAAGCGCCTTGATATTGGCCTCGACGTTGTCTTTGTCCACCAGGTTTGCTTTATAGACCGCCGCTACCCTGCCCTGCCGGTCTATCAGAAATGTGTCGGGCAGATTCTCAATTCCGTAGCGCTGCGACATCGGATCGTCGCCCAATAGCATTGTGTAGGGGATCTTGTGCTCCTCAAGAAACGGCTTCAGAACCTTCCAGCCTTCCTCGTCTAGCGAAACGCCGACCACAGCGAAGCCTTTCGCGTCGTACGCCGACTGGAATGCTTCAAACCACGGGATCTCCTTCTTACATCCGGTACACCAGGTGGCCCAAAAATCAAGCAGCACCACCTTGCCCCGGAAATCCGCGAGTTTTACAGTCTTGCCGTTAACGTCTTGGAGAGCGAAGTCAGCGGCTGGCTTCCGCTCCTTTTCGGGTTTCAGAGCAGCGCGGAGTCCGGGCTGATCAGCGGCGGCGACCACGCCGGCCAGTGTCAGAAGCAGAAATAATATCCGATTCATCTTTCTTCTCCTTTGCTCTCGTGCCAGCGGCGCCAGCTTGAGGTTGCCAGCATGTACGCAACCGGCCAGCTAACCGTCGCGAGAGGAAGCAATCTTCCTGGCCAGGGCATTGGATGCCAGGCTCCGTCGCTCCAGACATGAGGCACTGACTTGTCCCATCCGCTGGTCAAGGTTACCAGAAAAGTTAGGATTGCAACGGCAGCGGCTAGTAGGATCGTTTGACGGAATGGAATAGTGCAGTTTTGAAGACCTCGATTCATTCCCCAGATCGCGGCGAGTAAGAACGGAAGCGTAGGGATGCTCATCATGAAGAGCAGGTTTAGCACAACCTCCCAAAGCTCGGTGCCGAGGGATGCCCTTCTTCCGAGGCGGAGCAAAACCATTTGTGGCCAGCTATGAATTACGAGGCAAAACAGCGTCCCCGTTAACCAAGTGGCGCCGCCCGAGAAAGATCCCAACAGGAACCCGCCCGCCCACGACCATGAGAACAGCGCCAGGAATAGGCAGACCAAATAGACCGTGTTCCTGCCGACGCTCAATTCGGTTCCAAAATGGACAATCGCTGCGTCAAACTAGAAGGCGATCTCACTCAGCAGCACACCCGCGATGCCAACCAGCCCCGCGAGAGCCAGCCACGGATGCCAATCTTTCCACAATGCTGCTTGTCGCCGGACCACTAATCCCATCACATCGCGGAGCGCCTGTCCGCCGGTTGCGCCCGACTCCGCCAGATCCCCGCGCACGGCATCCCGCTCGTCAGTCTCCAGCATGCGGGAGAGAATGACCACAAACCACCAGCAAAAGTGGGTCATGGCGCCTCCCAGGAAACACCCCGGCTCACGCGCGTCACCGCGTTGTAAAAGGCCGTCGACGCCTGAACTCCCTTCGTGGTCACCCGCACCATTCGTTTGGCCCGGCCTCCCCGTTGAGGCGTGGCTTCGCCCATCCATGTTTTGAGGAGGCCTTTCTTCTCCAAGCGATCCAGCGTGGTGTAAAGTGCACCTATGGAGCAGCGGCGTCCGGTGGCTTCCTCAATCTCCTCCCGAATAGCCGCTCCGTAAGCGTCATCGCCCAGTCTCGCAGCCGCGGTGAGCAGCAGATATCCGAACTCGCCCAGCATGATTTCTATCACATTGTGATTCTAATCGTGCGTGATGTCAAGAGGGGAAAATTATATGCCGTTCAGGTGCATTTATACCGCATTGCGGTATACTCTTGGTTAGTGGATGCACCTGAAATCACGGTCTTGCAGGTACCGAAATTCAAGGCTGAGGCCACGGTGCTGATCGGTGAGAGCGGTATCGAGGCGCTTGCCGTTTATCTGATCGATCACCCGGACGCTGGCGAAGTAATACCAGGTGCGGGCGGACTGCGGAAGCTACGATGGGCTGCGAAAGGCAAGGGGAAGCGTGGAGGGGCACGGATCATCTACGTGTACGTTGCGACTGCCGCCCGCGTCTACCTGCTGAGTTGTTACGCGAAGAATGTCAAGACGGATCTGACCACGGATGAAAAGAAAGAACTGCGGCGAATCGCAGCTCATCTGAGAGGGGTGCAATAGGATGCCCAAGAAAACGGTTGCCAAAAAAAGGACCTTCGGGACGGATCTGATCGAAGGCATGAAACTGGTCTTGGCGCACGACCGCGGCCAGGTCGAACTGGAGCAGGTTTGGCCGAAGCCAGTCGATGTAAGAGCCATACGCAAACAGGTGAAAATGTCACAGGCTGAATTCTCACAAGCCTATGGCATTAGCAAACGTGCATTGCAGGAGTGGGAACAAGGCGGGCGTCAGCCGGACTCCGCCGCGCGCGCATACCTGACCGTCATCGCAAAAGAACCCACCGTAGTGCGGCGGGCACTCGCACGCAGATGACCGGAATGTAATGATCGCCTCCTATCGAATGTGAGACAATGCCGCTGAATGACTGACACCTCCAGAAGAGAATTTTTCAAGGATGCCGCGCTGGCCGGATTCTTATGCGCGGGCGCGCGGAACCTTCGGGCCAATCCGCTGGGCCTGCCGATTGGATGCCAGACCTACCCAGTCCGCAAGATGATCGGACGGGATTTTCCCGGCACCCTCAAAGTGCTGGCTCAGGCCGGATTCGAGAGAATCGAGCTGTGCTCGCCGGTGGGTTACGCCGATTCCGGATTCGGCGGCATCGCCAAATACAAGCCCGCCGAGCTTCGTGGAATTTTCAGCGACGCCGGAGTAACATGCGAAAGCTCACATTTCGACATCGGCGAGCTTCGGAAAGATCTCGCCGGCCGCATTGCCTGGGCCAAGGACGTCGGCATGACGCAGATGTTCGTGCCGAGTCTGGATGGGCCGAAAAACCCGACCATGGATGATGTGAAGCGCGCTGCTGACGAATACAGCAAGATGGGCGAGCTCACCGCGAAAGCCGGCATCCAGCTCGGTTTGCACAACGAGAATTTTGAACTCACCATGGTAGACGGCAAGCGCACGTATGACATATTGCTGGGGCTTTTCGATCCGAAGCTGGTGAAGTTTCAGTTCCAGTGCTCCACCGTCAGCCAGGGTTACGATGCAGCCGAATACTTCACGAAATACCCCGGCCATTTCATCTCGATGCACGTGCAGGACTGGAATGCACAGACCAAAAAGACCGTGGCCGTGGGACAGGGATCGCTCGACTGGAAGAAAATCTTCACCGCTGCGAAAACGGCCGGCGTAAAGAACTACTTCGTCGAAATGAACCTCGATCTGATGAAGGCCAGCGTACCGTATCTGCGCGATTTGCAGGTAGCCTGAGGCACCCGTCAATCCTTTTGCGCGTACAGTAATAGCAGTCGGGTAAATTATGTTACGCACTGTTAGCTCTCGAATCGGGATTCTTCTCGTTTTCCTGGCCCTTCCGATGTTCCCGCAGACCCAGCCGCAGCCTCATGCGGGTTGGAAGCTGGCTACTGGAGGCGAGGATCTCATCGCCAACGGATACTGGGATACGCAAGCCGAAGCCAGCGCGCCGATCACAATCCAGGTAAGCGGCGGCATCCTCACGGCCAACACTCCGGCCGGATACCTCGGCGTACCGAACGTGCTGGCTTCCCGGCTCCAAACCACGGGCGATTTCGGGGTAATTGGAACCATCCAAACGGCTCCTGGAATGAACGGACTGATCACGCTGACGGGTTCCTTGAACACTGGCGCCCTAGGCTGGCAGGGAATGAAGAAGATCGAGTTTGGCGTCGACAACAACGGCAACTATGTTTTTGCCTACTGGAACGGAACGCAAGCAAATCCGGTGCTGTATCAAACGCTTAAGAATGCCCCAGCCACGGCTCCTACCGGGACGGTGACCATGGAAATGCTGCATCAGGGGAAGGAGTTTTTCCTCTATTTCAACGGCACGGCCTTCGGCCCCATTGCCGACCCGGGTTTGTTCACTCTAGGCTTCATGATTCCTGGGATCGAACTATTTCCGGGTCAGCAAATGAGGCTAACGCAATTCGCGTTCGAAGTCCCGTCGAACGATACCACGGCGCAAGTATACGCGCCCATGGGCCAGATTTCCTACGTCCATCCAGGCGATTCTCTGGGCTCCCTGGCAGCGATTACGGGACGCTTGTTCGGCGATGCCGAGAGCGGCGTGCAACTCGCTTTGGCGCGCAATAGCGCCAGTTCTATCGGTCCTGTCGGCGTTACCGGCGGCGCACCCGATCCGGCGTATGAGTCCGGCGTGATGGGGAACTTCAATTTACTCACGGCCGCCAGCATGTACTATACCGAGACCGAGATCGCCCAAGGCGAATTCACGTTCAGCGACGGCGATGCCATGGTGGCCGTCGCCGAAGCCAACGGAGTGCCGGTCCATTGCCATCACCTGATAGGCCCCAATATTTATATTCCGGGCTGGGTAAAGAACGGAAACTTCACCGCCGTGCAGCTCACCGAAATCATGAATACCCATATCCAGACTGCGATGGGCCACTTTAAGGGCAAGTGCGCCTCCTGGGATGTGATTGAGGAGGCGCTGAATCCGGACGGTACCGTGGACACCTCCACCGACAATGTGTGGGGCAATATCATCGGGCCCAGCTATATCGATACTGCGTTTCAAACGGCTCGCCAAACGGACCCCCACGCGAAGCTGTATTGGAACGATGGGGGCATTGAGAACCAGACGGCTAAGGCCATGGGTCTCTACACTGTACTTTCCGGCATGCTGCAGCGCGGCACACCCATTGACGGAGTGGGTATGGAAAGCCACTTCACGCCCGATTTAGGTCTGCTCTATTCTCCCGACCTCGCCAGCATGGTAGCCAATATGGCGCAGCTGGCAAAGATGGGGTTGAGCGCAAGGATCTCGGAACTGGACATGCGCATCGCCTTGCCGGCGACGAGCTCTGAATTGGCCGATCAGGCGACGGCCTTCAGTATCGTCGTACAGGCGTGTCTGAATAGCCCGAACTGCGTCTCGATTACGAGTTGGGGAGCGGACGATACCACATCGTGGATTGCCAACTCCGGTTACTTTCCCGGACAGGGCGCCGCCACGATGTTCGACGCCAATTTCCAGCCCAAGCCCGCCTACACTTCCGTCATCAATACGCTGCGGACGGCGGCGCTGGCCGTTACCACAGCGCCGAGCCTGACCACCACGGCAATTGTGAACGCGGCCAGTTATGCGAAAAATGGCGTAGCTCCAGGCGAGATCGTCACGCTCTTTCCAAATAACGTCGGTCCCGCCACACTGACCGGTACCGGCTTGGACGCTTCCGGAAAAGTCCTAACCACGGTGGCCGGAACGCGCGTACTGTTCAGCGGAATTGCCGCACCCATCATCTACGCCACTAAGAATCAGGTGGCGGCTGTCGCTCCTTATGAATTGGCGGAGAGTGACTCGACCCAGGTCCAAGTGGAGTATAACGGCATCTTTTCCATCGCCGTAACGGTGCCGGTACTTCGAGCCGTGCCCGGCATTATCACCGCGAATTCCCAGGGTACCGGACAAGCGGTCGCGCTGAATCAGGACGGCAGTGCTAACTCAGCCGCGAATCCGGCGGCGCGCGGGACAATCGTCACGCTGTACGCAACGGGGGAGGGCCAACGAAATCCTCCCGGGGTAACAGGCGCCCTACCCGGCGCCAACGACGCTCCGGTGCTGCCCGTCAGGCTGACGGTGGGCGGCGCGACGGCAAATCTCACTTACGCGGCTTCAGCGCCGGGATTTATCGGAATGATGCAAATCGATCTGACGGTTCCGCAGTCGGCTCCAACAGGCGCAGCTCAGCTAGAGCTAACCGTAGGCACAGCAAAGAGCCCCCCAGGCGTCACCATCGCTGTCAAGTAGCTCAGTGGGGCGGACCCCCAGGTCCGCGGCCGACGCCCACGTCGGACTGCCGAAGGGCGGGTCCAGGGGGACCCGCGCGGACCAGGGGGTCCGCCCCACTACAACAACGCCGAGGTCAGCTCCTCAAAATTGCGTGGGGTCACCAACTGAAATCGGACGGACAGCCGCGTGAATCCACGGAGCACCTGGTTTAGCTCGTCGGTGGGGATTTCGGGGCTGGCCAGAAAGATGCTCCCGGAGGATATCCGATACGGCAGCACTCTCCAATCGCGAACCACGTGCCGCGGCAAAGCTCGCGCCACTTTCCTGCTGACCGCTTGCGGTTCCAACCGGCCAAGCGGCAGGCTCTGTTGTAAGCTCAATGCCTCGTACAGGTCGTCCTCGCTGATCTTTCCGAGTTGCACCAGGTATTGGCCCAGCCGGACGCCCGACGGCTGACGGGCGAGCGCCCGCTCCAAATCGTGCTCGGACACATAGCTGGAACCCACCAGAATCTCGCCTAGCTTGCGCTTATGTTCCATCAAAGCATTCCGGGATGGATAGGCATGCTCGGTCTTCAGCCAGACCAGCGGTTCATGGCGGAGGCGGGAGCGAAAATATCGCCATAAGGCTTGCCCTGTGGCAACGGAGTTGATCCAGTTCGAGCAGACCGTTCGCAGCGGCACTCCCAGGGCGAAGCGCGGGCCGTATAAACGCGTCACGCAACCCATCCGGACGCTGGTTTGAATGATTTGGATCAGCAGAGTTGCCAGCAACAGCGCCGGATGCAGCGTCCACTTGCCAAGGTCCCATGGAATGCCGGCCAGCCTGGAAAAGGCCCACGTTAGCACGCCGTAGGCGAACAGGAAGTTGGTGAGCAGGCTGAGCGGATTTCCCAATAATCCTTTGCGGTCGCGCCAAAACCAGTAGACCTGGGGCAGATTGCCGCGCCAGCCATGCCGCTCCCAGCTCTGCAGCGCAATTCCCATGATCCAGCGGGTGCGCTGCCGGATGGCGGATCGCGCCCGTCGCGGGAAAAACTCGCGCGTGGCGACGAATGTTGATTGACGGCCTCGCGCTATTGGCAGAAAGAGCTGCCGCGAACCCAGCTTGTGCAGCCGCAGCCCGTTCTCGTAATCTTCGGTGAGACAGGCGGGCTCGAAAACCAGGTTGTGTTCCGCGCTGGCCAGCCTTTCGAGAGCTTCGCGCGTGAATCCGGTGCCGACGCCGTTGGAAGGAACGAAGCTGCCCATGTGCTGGCGCGCGGGCATGTCTTTGATCTGCCATTCGGCGAATTCGTCGCAGTACATTCCGTGCACCCAGTCGCGCAGTGGAGTCGGCAGCGGCAATACCGGAATCTGCACCATGTCGAATTCATCCGAGTACGCGTTGATCTGTGAAAACGCTTCAGGATGGATCAGATCCTCGGCATCGTGTGTCACTATGATTTCGAAGCGAACCTCGTGATGCTCCTCATAGAGCAGCATCCGTTGAAAGATCCAGTTAAGGCAATCGGCTTTGGAAGTGGGACCGTCGTGCGGGCAGATGGCGAGGTGCACGTTGGGAAAGCGCGCCTCCAGCTCGCGGACCGCGCTCAGCGTGGGATCGTCATTCGGATAGGCGCCGATGAAGAAGTGGTAATTGTCGTAATCGATCGCGGCGACGTTGTGCTCCACCATCCCGGCGATCACCTGATACTCGTGCCACAACGGCACAAAAACCGCAATGTGTTTCTCAATGTTCGATTCGGACGGTTTCGGCCGCGACGATCCGCGCGCCCAGGCCCACAAACAAATGGCATTCAGAGCCAAGTCGTCCAGCCCGCTGATGAGGACGGCCAGTGCCGCCGGCAAAAGACAAGCCGCGACCCAGGCGTCCGCGTGGGACAACCAGGATGCAACAGTGGATATCAATAAGTGCTAGTGCCCGGCTATGCCCAAAGTTCTTAGGCGCATTTTGCCGTCCCGTTGCTTACGCGCGGGGTTCGGAAGGATGCCTCATGTTTAGAGAGTGTTACCAAACCGCGAGCGTGAGAATCCATGAAAAATTCAAAAGCACCGGTCGCTTACGCTCGCGGTTCGGTAACGGAGCCGAACCGCGACCGTGAGGGAGTCGGTGCCTGCCCCATTTTTTCGCGGCTTGTCAGACCGGCCCACGTCCAAGTGAGGCCCCGAACGCACCTGGACCGCGAGCATACAAGCGACTGATCCAAGCGCGAGTGCGCCGGCGTTTCTGCCAGCTCTGGTTAAGATCCCTGAGGCGCCGTATTGTGGGTCAGCCAAAAGTCCTTGAGAGCTTTGACCATGTCGTTCAGTTTGCTCGCCTCGGATGGCTTGATCAGATACGCGTTAGCGCCCAGACGGTAGGCGGCTGCAATGTCGGCGTCTTGTCCGGATGAAGTCAACACGACTACCACCAATGCAGGGCCCGGCTGCTCACGGATCCATTTGAGGACCTCCAGACCCATCACGTATGGCAACTTCAAATCCAGCAGGACCAGGCAGGGCACTGGGAAAGTTTCACGGTCGACGAATTTGCCCGTGCCGTTCAAGTAGTCGATTGCCTGCTGCCCGTCGTAGGCTATTTGAATGGGGTTCATCACTCCCATCTTCCGCATGGCGTGTTGCAGCAAGAACACGTCGTTCTCGTCGTCTTCGACCTGGAGAATCGGTTTCGTAACTCATCCTTTCTTTAGCTGAATCCAGAAGTTGCTGCCTTTACCCAGCGCCGATTCAAGGCCGATCTCCGCGCCCATGCGTTCGACGGCCTTGCGCACGATGGCCAGGCCGATGCCGGTTCCCTCGTACTCGGTGGCGGGATGAATCTGCTCGAAAACCCGGAAAATTCGATCGTGATTTTCCGGGGCGATACCGATACCATTGTCTTTAAACCACACTCGAATCGAAGCGTCGTCAATCGCTTCCGCCGAAACTTCCACCCGTGGCGTGGTTCCGGGCGAAGCAAATTTCACGCCATTGGTCAGAAGGTTAGAGACGCATTGCGCCAAAAGCGCCTGGTTCGCCATGACATTCGGCAGCGTGCCTTGGATTTGAATCTCCGGTTTGATGGTCTGCCCGTCCGGGAGGGTCTCCGCAATGTCGCGCACCAGGCGGTCCAAATCCACCGGCTCCATCGGCGGCTTGGCGTGGAGAATTCTGGTGAAGCTCAAGACATCCCTTATGAGGCGATCGAGCCGCGCGGCCGAGCGCATGATCCGGTAAAGATAATCGACCCCTTGTTCATCCAGCTTGCCGGCGTATTCATCCACAAGAAATTGAGCGAAGCTTTGCATAGCCCGCAAAGGCGCCCGCATGTCATGCGACACGCTGTAAGAAAATGCTTCCAGGTCACCGATGGTTTCGCGAAGCTGGGCCGTACGTTCAGCAACCACCCGTTCCAGTTCCGCCGCATGATTGGTTAATTGGGCTTTGACGTCGCGCAAGCCGTTTTCCATCCGCCCGCGCTCGGTGATGTCGCGGATGTTACATTGAATGACTTTCCGGCCGTCCTCCCCATATACGTTGCTGACGAATTCCACTTCGCGGCGCTGGCCTTGTTTGTTCTGGAGCGGCAAATTTTCGTAACGGATGAAGGAGTTCTGTTGCAATTGCAGAAATGCCGCTTTGCTGGCGGCTTCATCCTTGAGCAGACCGATTTCCCAAAGTTCCTTGTCCAGCAATTCTTCGCGTGGAAAGCCCAATAATTCCGACATGAACGGATTGACGTCAGTGATTTTTCGCGTGTCGGGGTTGAGAATGAGTATCCCGTCCCGGGCCGCTTCAAAGAGACGGCGGTACCGAATCTCGGAAGCCAGCAGGACGGCTTGCGACTCCGTCCGTTCCGTGACGTCATTGATGAACAGGATAATTCTCTGGAGATCGTCCACCTGGCGCCCGCTCAAGAGCATCGTGCGGCGCCCGATGGTTTCAAACTTGTGCGTCACTTCGAAGTCCTTAAAAGAACTGTGCTGGGGCAGAACGTCCTCTAAGAATGTGCGCAGCTTGGGAATGTTCCACTGGCCGTTGCCCAGCTCATACACCAGGCAATTCTCGGTCTGCGCCTGGGAGACGTGAAAATGTTTGTGGAAGGAGTCGTTCGCCGTTCTTACACGCAGGTCCTGATCAAGGACCAACAGCGGCGCAACCATCTCGACAATAGCTTTGGCGTAATCGCGCTCTTGCTTTAGCGCCTGCTCGGCGCGTTGCGCGCGGGTTCCAATCCGCATTACTCTACCCCGGATTCAGTGGCGCGCAACCACGGGGCCGTTGGGCCTGAACCGGTGTCCCTTTGGTGAATAACGGCTCTTGAAGCCCGGGGTGCCACCTACAACATCTTTTAGAGCGTTTACATTATAACACACAGGCCGTTTATCGAACAATCCTTCCGAACGCGCGGGACAAAGGCAAAGGCATTCTGGGAAACTCGCCGAGCTTTGCACTCGATTTCAGTTAAGGTAGCGCTTATGCGGGTCCGCTCTACGACAAGCTGGCGTGGATGAAATCGCGATTCATGCGAGCGATCACTTCCAGCTTTATTTCTTTCGGACACACCGCTTCACATTCGCCGATGTTCGTGCAGCTTCCAAATTGTTCCGCGTTAAACTGCCGCACCATACTGAGCGCCCGTTGATGCCGCTCGGGCTGCCCTTGCGGCAGCAGGCCCAAGTGAGCGATCTTCGCGCCCGTGAATAACGCCGCGGAGGCATTCGGACAGGCAGCCACACAAGCACCGCACCCGATACAGGCGGCCGCATCCATGGCGCGATCCGAGGCGTCCTTCGGCACCAGAATGACGTTCCCGTCCGGCGCGCTGCCGGTTGGAACACTGATGTAGCCTCCGGCTTCGATGATCCGATCGAAGGCGCTGCGGTCCACCACCAGGTCCTTGATAATCGGAAACGCCTTGGCGCGCCAGGGCTCGATGTACAATTCGTCGCCGTCCTTAAAGTGGCGCATGCTGAGCTGGCACACCGTAGTGGCAGCCTCGGGGCCATGCGCGATGCCGTTGATCATGAACCCGCAGGAGCCGCAGATTCCCTCGCGGCAATCATGCTCGAACGCAATGGGCTCCTGGCTCTTGAGAATCAGCTCCTCGTTCACCACATCCAGCAATTCCACCATAGACATGTCCGGATTGACGTCGTTCGCTTCATAACGGACCATTCGCCCGGCTTGAGCCGGGTTTTTCTGGCGCCACACATGCAGGGTCAGTTTCACTTGTAGCTCCGCTGGCTGGGATGCACGTATTCGAACGTCAACGGCTCTTTGTGCAACACCGGCGCTTGATCCGCGCTCTTGTATTCCCACGCCGCCACATAGCTGAATTCTTCATCGTTGCGCTGTGCTTCCCCATCCGCCGTCTGATACTCCTCGCGGAAGTGGCCGCCGCAGGATTCCTTGCGATGCAGCGCATCCAGGCACATCAATTCTCCCAGCTCGAAGAAATCCGCTACCCGGCCAGCTTTCTCCAAGGACTGATTCAAATCATCGGCGCTTCCGGCAACCTTCACGTCTTTCCAGTATTCTTGGCGCAGTTCGCGAATCTGCGCGATCGCCGATTCCAAGCCCGCCGCGGTGCGTGACATTCCGCAATCGTCCCACATGATCTTTCCCAGCCGCCGGTGGAACCAATCCACGGTGCGGTGTCCCTGAATTCCGAGCAGCCGCGCGGTCAGCTCCGCCACGCCCGCTTCGGCGCGCGCAAACTCCGAATGGCTGCCGTCGATTTTTTCCAGCTTGGTCCTGGCGATGTAATCGCCCACCGTGTAGGGCAGAACGAAATAACCGTCCGAAAGCCCTTGCATGAGCGCGCTGGCGCCCAGGCGATTGGCGCCGTGATCGGAGAAGTTGGCTTCGCCCGTCACGAACAGCCCAGGGATGGTGCTCATCAGGAAATAATCCACCCACAGGCCGCCCATGGCGTAATGCATAGCGGGATAAATGCGCATGGGAACCTGATACGGATCTTCATCGGTGATGCGCTGGTACATTTCGAACAGATTGCCATAGCGTTCGCGAACCAAATCCACGCCGAATTGACGGATCGCATCCGAGAAATCCAGGTAGACGCCGAGGCCTGTTTCGCCCACGCCGCGGCCTTCGTCGCAAACTGCTTTCGCATTGCGGGATGCCACGTCACGCGGGACCAGGTTGCCGAAGCTCGGATAGCGCCGCTCCAGATAATAATCGCGCTCGTCTTCCGGAATCTGATTGGGCGGGCGTTTGTCTTTAGCCTTCTTCGGCACCCATATGCGCCCGTCGTTTCGCAGCGATTCGCTCATCAACGTCAGCTTCGATTGATAATCCCCCGACACCGGAATGCAGGTGGGATGGATCTGCGTAAAGCAAGGATTGGCGAACGCCGCGCCGTGCTTGTACGCGCGCCAGATGGCTGTGCAGTTTGATCCTTTCGCGTTCGTGGAAAGAAAGTAGACGTTGCCGTAGCCCCCCGTGGCGAGAACCACCGCGTCGGCCGCGTGCGATTCTATCCGGCCGCTCACCAGGTTGCGCGTCACAATGCCGCGCGCGTGGCCGTCCACCACCACCAGATCCAGCATCTCCGTGCGCGGGAACATCTGCACGCGTCCGGAATCCACCTGCCGCTCCAGCGCCTGATATGCTCCCAGCAACAGTTGCTGGCCGGTCTGGCCCCGCGCGTAGAACGTCCGCGAAACCTGCGCGCCGCCGAACGACCGGTTGGCCAGCGTGCCTCCATATTCGCGCGCGAACGGAACACCCTGCGCCACGCACTGATCGATAATATCCACGCTGATTTGTGCCAGGCGATAGACGTTTGGCTCGCGCGACCGGAAGTCGCCGCCCTTTAAAGTATCGTAGAACAGCCGGAACACGCTGTCGCCGTCACCGTGATAATTCTTAGCGGCATTGATGCCTCCCTGGGCGGCGATGCTATGCGCGCGGCGCGGGGAATCCTGAAAGCAGAAGCACTTCACATTGTAGCCAAGCTCGCCCAACGTGGCCGCGGACGAAGCCCCCGCCAAACCCGACCCCACCACGATAATGGTGTGTTTGCGCTTGTTGGCCGGATTCACCAGCTTCATTTCGAAACGAGCTTGATCCCACAGCTTCTCGATAGGACCGCTCGGGGCTCTCGAATCCAGAAGCATTTATTTCACCAGTCCCGCCATCACGGAAACGGGGATGGAGATGTTCCCCACCGCGATCAGAATTGCAACCACAGCAGCGCCTCTTTTGAGCGTCGTCGCCCGATGAAAGCCGAGCGATTGAAACATGCTCCACAGTCCATGATAGAGATGCATGCAAAGCAGGACCATGGCGACTATGTAGAAACCTGATACTAGCGGAAGCTGGAAGCTAGCTACAACGTTCGCATACACGTTGCCCGCCTGGAACGCAGGATTCACCGTTCCGAATGTGAAGTCCAATAGATGATAGATCACGAAAGCCAGAATGATCGGTCCGCTCCAGTACATGGTGCGCGACGCATACGATGACCCGGCCGCCTTCTTTTTGATGTAACCAGTCGGGCGCGCCGCATTGTTTCTCAACGCAAGCTGAATCGACGACCAGATGTGGAGCACCACCATCACAAGCAACGTGATGCGTGCGCCCCACAGCAGGCCCGGCATGGAATGCAACAGCCGCGAATAATTGTCCAGCTTTTCCGGACCTTCATAGATTTGCAGGTTCCCGGCCAAATGTCCCAACACGAACAGGAACAAGATGCAGCCGCTCACGGCCATCACAGCTTTCTTGCCGACGGTGGAACTGTAAAATCGCTCAGAGCGCCGATCCGGAAGGCCGACCGAAGCCGCGCTCATCGTTTTCCCCGGTTCATTTTTTGTAGGTACTTCCAGAATACTACCCGGTCACTGCTTCCGGCGCTTCACGAGCCGAAACAGTAGGTACGCCAGAATCAATCCACCCGCGATCAGCGAAGCCAGCTTCAAGTTCTGTTCCACCAATTCGAGAATCCGCTTGAAGTGCTCGCCGAAGTGATATCCGATAAACAAAAACGTGCTCACCCACAGCATCGCGCCGGTATAGGCGTAGAGCGCAAAGCCGCGATACTCCAGCTTCGAGGTACCGGCGACGATGGCCGTGAAATGGCGGAAACCCGGAACGAAATAGCCAACAATCAGAGCCCAGTGGCCCATTCGGTTGAACCAATCGTGGACCCGCGCGATCTGTTCGTCCCGTATGTGCAAAAAACGGCCCAGGCGCGAATGCAGAAACTTCCAGCCGACGGTGCGCCCAATGATGTAGCTGCAGGTGATACCGGAAGCGCTGCCCGCAAGCGCGCTCGCCGCGGTTGGAATCAGGCGTAGATGGCCTTGAAATACCAGGAACCCGCAGCTGGCCAGCAAAAACTCATCCGGCACAGGTAAGCCGACGATACCGAGCACCAGCAGCGAGAAGATGGCGGCGTAGCCATAGGTCGCCACCCAGTGAAGGACAGTTGTTTCCAACTAGAAGGATAGCGAACCCGAGGGACTGGGGGCTCGGGACTGGTGACGTGCCCGTTACCGAACCGCGACCGTGAGGGAGCCGGTGCCTTTGATCTGTAGCACCTACCCGACCGATTTCTTCTGCTCACGCACCGCCGGCGTCTTACCCGGTACAACGGAGAAGAATTCGATGAAGCGTTTCTTGCCATCACCGGCGCCTGCAGTGGATTTGTGTTCCAGCATGGATAGCGCCAGAGCGTTGAACTGCTTGCCCAGATCGCTGCCCGTTTCCACCCACCGGCCTTCGGTCACCGCGCGCTGCACGCCTTGGTAGTCGTTCGGGAAAGTCATATGAACCGGCAGCCCCAGCAGTTGTTCAATCTGCTGCGGAGTTATCAGCGGCCGTTTCTGAGAGCGGTTCAACAAAACCGCCACGCGGTCCCCCAGATCCATCTGCTTGAGATAGACGTACTTCTCGCGTGCCAGGTGCAGCGAAGGAATTTCGGGCGTACACACCAGAAATATCTTTTTCGACTCCTGCATGATTTCGAGCGAGTACTTTTCCAGGTTTCCGGACAGATCGAAGCACAAAACCGCGTAATTTCGGCGCATGAACTCCATCAAGTGACGGATCTGGGTGGGCTCAATGCGGAAATCCGGATTCAGCTTGCCGGCGTGCAAGACGTCCAGCCGGTCGAGACTGGTCACCATGGAGGGCCACATGCTCTCGTCCATGTCGAGGGAATGTTCGGCGGCGTCCGTTACACAATACGAGTTGTCCAGCTTCAGCATGAAACGCACCATGCCGGAGTTCAGGTCGAAATCCGAAAGCAGAACGTTGGCGTTCGGCATCTTTGACATCGCCACACTGACGTTCAGTGCGATGGTGGAAGTGCCGACACCGGCCTTGGCAGGAAGGAAAGAGAATACCTGGTCGGTGGCTCCAATCTCGGCCGGCCGCTTGTCCAGCGTATCCTTGATCCGTATCAATCCGTCGGTGAGACTCTGGCGATCGAAGGGCAATGATGCGAACTCGCGTATCCCGGCGCGCATCACTTCCAGCAGAATCTGTGGATCGCAGAACCGGCTGACAGCCACCAGTTGAACGCCCGGCGTGTTCTTTTCTACCTCTTTAGCGATCTCCAGCGCCTTGGTAGTGTTTTCGGTGCTGACAAAGATCACTTGTGGAGCGTGCGCCCGCAAAAAACGCACCAACTCGAGAGCGTTCGGATAACGATCGAGACTGCGAATCACACCCACGATTCCCATCTCGTTCAACAACGCTTCAAGACGCTCGCCCAAATCGACGTCAGGACAGATGATTATGCCACGTAACATCCCACACTCCTGATTCAACACTAAGGCTCGCGGCTGGGGTGAACAATTGGCCCTTGGTACTAGTTCTGGATGGTTTGAGACCTTAGTACATGCCCGGACCGGAGGTTTGGAATAAGGGAATCGCCTGAGTCGCGGGAGCCGATCGCATCCTTATGATATCCGGCGTATGGCGCATGTTTCCGAACCGCTCACTTCTACATCACCGACGCCGCCCGCAACGGAAAATCCTGCACCGCCAGCGACCCTAGCAGATGTTCGTGAATTCCCTGCTCCAGCATGTAGTATTTCTTGCCGTCATCTTCGATTACCACGGCCAGCTTCTTGGCAGCCAGCACCAGGCAGATTTGCTGCTCGCCAGGAGTGAGCATGGTCACACCCACGCGCGCCATTCCGCGTGGACCCGGCGCCAGCTTGCGCAGGAAGTCGCGCGTGAAGATTTGCAGCTCGAGTCCTTCCAGCGCCGCGCCACCCGAGACCCAGCGTTGCTCTTCGGTTCCGAAGAAATAAGGACCGGATGCGAACGTCAGCAGGAACACCACCAAATCGATGAACGCCGCCAGCGCGAGCGCGAATCCGTGACGGGGCGTAGGCGCCGTAAAAAGCTCCTGGAAGGCTAGATGTGGTGACTACCTTTGATTCGCTGAAGGAGCCGGCTCTCGATAGCGTTTGGTGTTGTAGGTATGGGACGCTGGCGGTGTGAGGGCGTGTTCACCATTCGAAACGCGGGATATGACGAAGAGAATTCCTCAATTCAAGAACGAGGACGGCGAAAGGAAATTCTGGGCCACCGCGAATCCGGCGGAGTACTTGGATTGGCCATCGGGAAAGCGTCTGAAAGTTCTAGCTAACCGGCGCGATGTTCCGTATCAGTCTCTGCTTAAGGTGTTCCTGGCCGAGCGGTTGGTGCGGGAACGCCGGTCGATTTACATGATGAGTCTGGTATGATCGGCGGGATGTTGTTGCTTCGATCTTGCTCGGCCCTTGGCGCATTTGTGTTGTGTGCGATCGCTGCGGATGCTTTTTATTTGGGGACTTGGAAGATCGAGTCGGTAGTGATCGCGCCTTGGTGGACGGAGCGTACGAAACCGGATGCGGCTGAGATGACTGCGCTGGTTGGTAAGACCATTGTTGTGACTCCAACCGGTATTTCAGGGCCACGGCAACTTGCTTGCAAGGGCCCTAAGTATAAGGTTGAGGAATATCCGGCCGACATGCTTTTTCAAGGCATGTTTGGGGAGATGCATGAGCGCGATAAGTCGGTGGATCCGGGGAAGGTTGCCGCTACGCTCGGATTTCGAGGATCGAAATGGAAGACACTCGAGACCGGATGCGGGAATGAACTCGACTTCCACTTTATTGATGCGGCGACGGCTACGTTCGGGCTCAATAACTATATTTATACATTGAACAAACGCTAGTCGGACGGCAACTTTGAGCGGATCAGGCTTCATGAACATTCGGGCGTACCAGGGATAGCCGTCGCATTTGATTGGGTTGGTTTTGTAGTCGAGTTGAAAATTACCTAGGATTTCGGTTCGAAATGGGTCGGCGGCGACGATTTGCCGCTGGCCGTGAAGCAGGGCCATCGAGTTGGTAGAAATGGATGGCTTGCGCCACGTTCGCTGGGATGAATTTGTCGTCGGCGCCAGGTTTCAGATCGCCGAGTCTCGGAATTCCCGCTCGCAGCCGGCGGCGATTGCAGCCGAATTACAATTCAACGGCGTCGCTTCCGGTGCGGGACAGTAAAGAAATGCACCATCACAACAACCGGTCGCTTACGCTCGCGGTTCGGAAAGAGCGCTACCGAACCGCGACCGTGAGGGAGTCGGTGCCTTCGCCGATTTTTTCACAGATTCTCACTGTCGCGGTTCAGTTGGCGCGGAGAGCTGCCATTGGATCGATTCGTGATACACCGAGAGACGGAAGATAACCTGCCAGGCCCGCGACCGCTGTAAGGATGACCAGCATGATGGCGAATGTCACCGGATCGGTGAACGTCACGCCGAACAAGAGATTGCCGAGCGCTCGCGCGACGACCCAGGAAGTGACGCTGCCGACGAGCAGGCCGAGACCCGCGAGGCGCAGAGTCTGAAGCATGATGCGTGCCTGCAGCTCTGATGGTGACGCTCCTAACGCCATACGGATTCCCAGTTCGGTGGATCGCTGGCTGACCGAATATGAGATGACCGCATAGATTCCCAACGCTGCCAGAATGAGCGCGAAGGCCGAGAATCCGCCGAGAAGAACAACCACAAAGCGGCGGGGCGAGACGGCTTTGTCGACCAATTCCTGGAGCGTTTTGAATTCGCCTGTGGAAAGTTCCGGTGCGATTGGGCGAAGAGCTGCTCGGATGGATGACGCAATCGCGGCGGGCGGGAGGGCGGTACGAACAACCAGGTAAGCGGCGCCAGACTGATCCCACTGGGAAGTTGGGAAATACAATTCACAGCCGGAATTCTGTTCGAGCGCGCGGTGACGCACATCGCTCACAATGCCGACCACGCGGCGTCCGGGACCGCCGCTGCCTTGCCCCATCACAATTTGTCCAAGGGCATTCTGGCCAGGCCAGAGCGTGCGCGCTAGTGTCTCGTTTATCAGGGCGACAGGGTCACTGGATTGGGTATCCTCGCCGGAGAAGCCGCGTCCAGCGCGCAATGGAATCCCCATCGCCTGGAGGTAGCCTTCGCTGATGACGCGGATGAATCCTTCCGGATAGTGGCCGCGTTCGAAGACCTTGCCCTTCGCCGTAATGTCCCAGCTTCGATCTCCGGCGAGCGGCAGCACGTCCGTAAGGCCAGCTGCACTGACTCCCGGCAACGATCTGACACGATTGAGCACCTGATCGTAATAGGCGTTTCGCTGGGACTGGGTTGCATAGCTCGCGCCCGGATCAATGCGTAGCGCTGCGGCGCGCTCCGGTTGAAATCCGAGATTCACTTCCAGAACGTTCAGGAAGCTTCTCGCGAGCAGACCAGCCCCCACAAGAAGCACGCAAGCGAAGACGATCTCGGAGACAACCAGCGTGCTCGAATCCAGATGTGACGCTTGGTTCCGGTGGACGCGCGGCTGCTGTCTTTTAATGTGTCGTGCACGGAAGTGAAATGGACCTGGAGCGCCGGCGCCAAGCCGAACAGCAGCCCGGTTAAAATCGCAATCGCCAGGGAGAAGGCGAGCGAAGAAGCGTCCATGCGGACCGTTGACAGGAGCGGAATCTTAAAAGTGTCGAGGCCAGCCAGGAGGCGAGTACCTGCAAACGCGAGCACGATTCCGAGCAACGCGCCGCAGCACGACAAGGCAATGCTTTCGGTCAGCATCTGACGAATTAAACGGCGGCGTCCGGCTCCGAGCGCGACGCGGACGGCCATTTCCTTTTGGCGCGTAGCGCTGCGGGCTAATTGCAGGTTGGCGACATTGGCGCACACGATCAACATCACGATGCCGACCGCCCACGCCAGCACCAGAAGGGCGCGCCGCAGACGTCCTGTCACGTGTTCTTCGAGTGAGGTGAGGATGGGGCGAAGAGTGTTTCGATCCGGATGCTGCTTTTGAATTTGATCCGCAAGAATCTTGAACTCAGCGCGCGCGGTTTGAATGGTTGCGCCTGGCTTCAGCCGTCCAATGACAGCCAGCGTATTGCCCCATTGGTTGGTTTCCGGGGTGAGCGCCATGGGGAGAAACAGGTCAATGTGATTACCGGGTGCGAACACCGTGCCGAAGTCGAATGACGGCGGCGCGATGCCTACAATAGTGACGGGTTGGTCGTTAACCGTTAGCGTTCGGCCGAGGATATGCACGTCGGAGGCATCTCAAGACCGCAGTCGCTGGAGCGTTCCATTTACATTCATCCGCAGTGAAGGTTCGGCCCAACACTGGACTGACATCGAGGTTATCTTGGCGTCGCCGGGCTGCGAAAACGCGAAGTAGGCCGCGAGATCGGACAAGGATCGAGTCTGATTGCGCAGATCCAGAAAATGTCCCACCTGCGTATTCCATTCCGAGACACCGTCATCGGCGAGATTGTAGATCCACACCAAGCCCCTGGAATCGTGCAAAGGCAATGGCCGTAGCAGCAAAGTATTTACAACGCTGAAAATGGTTGAAGTGGCGCCGACTCCCACGCCGATGATCAGGATGGCGAAAGCAGTGAAGCCGGGATTTTGCCGCAGTGTTCGGAAGGTGTAGCGAAGATCCTGGCGCAGGGTATCGAGGAAGGGGAGCGCCCGGGTTTCGCGATGGGCTTCGCGTAACTGGTGGACGCCGCCGTTGCGCTCCATATGATGCACTACGATTTCGTGCGCATCCAGCAGACGCTCCGCGTTACGCCTGCAATGGCTGCTGGCGTGACGGATCGGCTGTGGGAAGTGTCTGACCTGGTTGCACTGCTGGAGGCCGAAGAACGGGGTCCTGGAAAGAGCGGCCTAAAACTGATAGAAGAGAGAGGAGGTAAGCAAAATGCCTTCAGCAGGTTTCAACGTTGATGCGGCCTATAGGAAGTTGATGAACAGCAAACGTTTTTTGGCATCTGATTGGAAGTCATGGAGATCGAGTGTGGCGTTTTGTCTATACCTATTTGTTCAGTACGGTCGATAACAAGTACATTTATGTGGGTGAGACGATGGGAAAAACACGCGGTAGACGTTTGTACAACCACGTCGTTAGAAGAGACAGGCTAACGAACTTTGGGAGAACATACCAGACAAAGCGGGGATTCACACCCGAAGGAACTCACGAAGAAATCGGCAGGCTTTACGTTCGATGGTTTGGGGGAACTTTAGCCCAATGCCAACGGCTTGCAACCCTAATCGTCCAGAAACACGCTCCTCTGTGTAATAAACGAGGTCTGACAGGAAGCGGCAGGGGGCCAAAGTAGCCCACTACCGTTATGTCGTCCATTCCTTCCGCTCCAGGGTCAGCTCACCAGCGGCTCACGGACTTGCGCAACGGGCTGCTGAGCTTGCACAAGACGCTACTCGATTCCGAGCGCGCCACTTACGAGCGCGACATCGCCCGCATCAAATCCAGCACTGATTTCTTGAAGCTGGTGCTGTACGATCCATGGTTTAACTGGCTGCATGAGTTATCGGAGCTGGTGGTGTTGATCGACGAAACTCTGGATGCCAAAGAGCCGCCGGATGGATTCTCCGCCGACCACCTGATCGCGCAAGCGCAGGAACTGCTTACGCCGAACGAGGCCGGGCACGGTTTCGAGCAGCGCTATTTTGAGGCGCTGCAGCGCGATCCGGACGTGGTGCTGGCGCATGCGAAAACGCGCAAGCTGGTGGCGAGTTTGGGATAGCTTTTACGCCTGCTGGCGTTCGGCCTGCTGGAGTTCAATGGTTAGATACATGGGGCCAGCGCCCAAAGCGAGCACCATCCACCAAGTGAAGCGACCCGCCCTATTGAGCACGTTATAGGTGACGTGTTCTCCCTCGGCGATGCGAAATTCGATTGTTTTTTTGACCCAGGTGTTGTCGAAACGAAGTTGATGCGATCCAGGCTCAATGGCGCGGGTTACGGATTGGCCGAAGAGCAGGACGGCGAACGGTTCGCCATCCAGTTTGACGATCACTTGCCGCTGTTTTACATCGGTGGGGTAAGTGCGAGTGACGGTGAGGCTAGATTCCACGCCTTTCACTGTAGCGCACGCATTTCAGGCCGACGTGGGCGTCGGCTGCGGACCAGGGGGTCCGCCCCACTAGGCGCAGCTTACGGCGCGCGCCCTTTCTGACATGGATTCGATCTGGGCTCGAAGTCCGTCGCGCAATTTGACGCGAGGTGAGTAGCCAAGGACCTTGCGGCTTTTGGAAAGATCGGCGCCTGTGTTACGGACATCGCCCGATTGCGGCGCCTGGCGTTCCACATTGATACGGCAGCCCGAGATTTCTTCCACCAACTCGATGGCCTGATTCATGCTGACTCTTCCGCCACCGGCGACATTGAAAATATCCGTATGGGCGGGAACATGACCTGCGAGCGTCAATGCCTCCACGACATCTTGAACGAAGGTGAAATCCCTCTGTTGCCAGCCGTCGCCGAAGAGTACAAACTTCGATCCGGTGAGAGCTGCCTGGATCAAGCGATGGAAGGCCATGTCCGGTCGCTGGCGCGGGCCATACACAGTGAATAGCCGCAGCGTTATCACTTCCAGGCAGCTCTGCTTGGCATACACCGAGCACAATTGTTCACCAGCGAGTTTGGTAATGCCATACGGTGAGACGGGATTGGTGGGATGCTCCTCCGTAACGCGCTCCACCGGCGTGTCGCCATAAACCGATGAGGAGGACGCGAACACGATCCGCTTCGGAGTCTGGGAAAGCGTGGCGCGTTCCAGCAGGCGTTGCGTGGTAAGAACATTGTGCCGCAGGTAATGCTGGAACTCCGGTCCCCAACTGGTCCGGACTCCGGGCCTCGCGGCCAGATGGAAGATCAACTGGGCGTCGTCGACCACTCGTTGCTTTAACTTCAGCACCTCGGTGTGAACGAAATCGAACCGGTCCGAGGCACACAATCGATCCAGGTTGCGGAGCTTCCACTGAGGATCGTACGAATCGGTCAGGGCGTCCACGCCGGTGATGTGATGGCCGTCAGAAAGAAGGCGCTCACAGAGGTGGGATCCTATGAAACCAGCGCAGCCGGTGACCAAAACTTGCATCTAAACGAGCTTAACATTTGTTTCAACTGCGTTAGTCAGGTGTACGACATGAATGTGCAGCCTTTCGAGGATGTAGCCGAACCGCGACCGGCAGGGAGTGAGACCACGATCGTGGTAGCGCTTCCTTCCGGTCGCGGCTCGGTTTTTTGTACGTTCCTAGAGCCTGCGTTAATCTTCCACGACATGCTTCTCGAAGTCTTGCCGGTACGCCCGCCAGCGGTCCCATTGAAACTCTCCAGCGCTGTTTAGACAGTCCACCGCGCAATAGGCCATGTGGAGAGCGTGATGAGCGTTGTCATGGGCGAAGAGTCCCTGGCGGCCGAAGGTGACCAGGTTTTCAAAACCGCCGACCCAATCGTCGAGTAGCGCGAAGTCGTTTTCGAAACCGCGCTTATATATTGGATACGCGTGGGCCAGACGGCGCGTTAGCACCTGAAGCGGTTGCGCGCGGAGCGGGATTCCGGCAACACTCAGCGACTGACAAACTAACTCGCCCAGTTCGGCATCGGTCTTGGTCCACGTATCTGACTGAGGGTCGCAAGGCAATTCCGCGCAAAGCACTGTTCGATTGCGCGGCTCGGACGTAGCGCTGTAGTTTTTGGGTTCCGACAGCCTGGAGATCGGGATGTCTTCTTCCGGAAAGTAATGCGCGTCAAATTCGGAGAAGCGATCCTGCTCCAGGACGAGGTAGATCAGGATCATGCCACGGAACAGCATTCGGCCGGCGGCATCCAGGATCAGCTGCGGCGGATTGAGGCAACGGACCAGGTGGTTGATCGGCAGAGTAGAAAGCACTAGTTGGCAATCGAGCGAACCGGATGACTCTGCCGTCTCGTGGTGTACGCGTGAGACCCTCCGTTCGTGATGCTCGATTGCTTTAACGCGCGAGTGGAACAGGAACTCGGCACCTTGAGTTTTTGCGGCGTCGCATAGACTTTCGAAAAGTTGCCCGTAGCCCCGGCGCGGATAGTAGAAGAAACGTTTCCCTGAAGTCTTGCGGAGCATTTTGGCAGGCGTGTTCGCGGATACGCGGCGGCGCGCCTGAACGGGAGAAAGCTCGGCGGGATCTAATCCCCACAACTTTCTAGCGAAGGGGAAATAAAAGTCGCGGCAGACCGTGCCGCCCAGGCCTGCTTCCAAAACGGATGCGAAGCTTTCCTCGACGGGCTTCGGCGCGAACCGTTTTAGCACTACATCGGCGGCGGCGCCGAGTATAAATGATTTGGGCAGGTGCAACGCGAGATCCAGCGGACGGAGTGGGAAGCCGATCCAGCGATTGCGAAGAAGGATGCGACCGTGGCGAGGCCGCTGAAGCAGGTCGTCACCCAGCAGCGCTTTCAAATCGGCCAAGACGCGAGGGTCGCAGGTGGGGTGCAGGCGATGGCTGCCGTAGTCCACGCGAATGCCAGCGATGTCGAAGCTTCCGGCGTTGCCGCCGGGAGAATCGCGCTGCTCGAAAACCACCACGCGGCCGAGCTTTCGGCGCGCGGCCTGGAACGCTGCGCCGACACCCGCGGGCCCCGCGCCCAGGATCGCGAGCGTCATGCTTGTCGCGCTCCCAGCAAGTAGAACAATTGCGCATGCGTGGGCACGATCAGGTAGCTGAAGGAGTGCTCGAAGAAGTGCGCGCAGATGACGGCGGTCCAGTCGGCGGATTGGGCTTGGTGACGGGCGCCGGTGACGAGGACGCCGGCGGCTAGGTAGATGGAGAGGAGGAGGAACATTAGGAAGGGCTTCCAATGCAATTTGAAGCCGGCCTGGGGGCCGGCTGCGGACCTGGGGGTCCGCCCCACAGAATATATGACCGTTGCGATTGCTAGGGGGATTGTTACTAGGGTGTGGGTGAAGAGCTCGCGGGCCTGGTGGCCTAGGTAACGTGGGTCGATAAAGGAGTCGCTGCTGATGCCGAACACGATTGTCAGTGCGGCGAAGATGGTCCAGGCCGTTACCAGAACGCGATTGTACTTGATTAATACAAAGATCAATGGGAGGAGCATTAATGCGGCTTGGCTGAGGAAATGATAATGCCAGTGGCTTCCGTAAACCATCGGCTCATCGTCGCGCGTGTGGAACTGGAATAGATATGACACCGGCGTTCTTGCTCCGGCGATGATTATTGCGTCGAGGGCCAGGCAGATGGCTACCAGTATTCCGAGCGGGCGCGCGGCGGGCGCAGGAAACGCGCACAGCATCGCTCCGGCCACTGCGGCGCTGAGCAGGAGGTCGAGCGGAAGCTCGCCCACAGCGTGATCGAAATAGAATATCGTATCGAGCAGAGTGCGGCGTCCGTCTTCGTGCACCACCACATTCCAAGGCCACGCAGTGCCGTGGTGTACACAGAGAATCACAAATGCAGCGCTCAGCACGGCCACTGGAAGGTAAAAGAGACGGGTCACTTGGTTTGCGCCAGGCTCGCGATCTTTGAGATGGCGCCTCCCACCAAGCTGCCAGTGATGAGCACGGCGTCCCACGCGAGCCCCACGCTGGCGGCGGCCGCGGAATCGGCTCCAAAGGGGGCAAGCAGAGCTGGAAGCACCAGTTCGCGGCTGCCGATGCCCGCGAGCGTCACCGGAACGAAGCCCGAGAGTTTGGCTAGCGGCCAGGCGAACAACCAGGCTCGGGCCGGAAGATGCAGTCCGCAGCCAACTCCAAGCCAGGCGCTCAGTGCGATGAGTCCCGTCTGCATGGCCACGCTGAGACCGAGAACTGCGAGCGTTAGCCAAGGACGATGCCAGGAGGCGGTGAACGCTGCCACATATTTCTCGGCGCGGCCGCGAATTTTTCGTCGAAGGAGGAATACGGCGAGGCAGGCGAGAATAGAGGCGCCGATCAGGACGATCAATACGAGTTCAACTAAACCGGCTCCCTTACGGTCGCGGTTCGGTAAGACGGTCTCGTGCGGGAAGGCGAGAACGGCGAGCCCTACCAGCAGCGCTAATGCAGCCAGGTCGATTATCCGATTGGCCAAGGTTCCGGATACCACTTGTTCTGCTTTTCGAGTTCGTGAAATGCCTAACGCGATGGTGACCACGTCGCCTCCGATTACGGAGGGAAGGAAGAGATTGGAAAACAATCCACCGAAGTAACAGCGTACGGACTCGAGAAAAGTCAGGGGCGCGTCAGGGCGGTTCACCATCAATTGCCACTTCAGGCTGCCCAGAAAATGAAGCGACAGATATATAGGAAGAGCGGCGGCGATGGTGGATGGCGGAATACTGGTGAGGGCCTGCACCAATTTGTGCCTTGGGAAAACCAGCACCAGCACAACCAGCAGAAGCGCGCTGCCTGCGATTCGGATGGCTCGCTTTCTTGCGGCGATACGCGGAAGCGCGGTAGCCGTGGTCATCGTTTGGATTGCCGGAGCCGAGCGTTCCGCCAGGAGACCAGAGCGACGCACCAGATCACAATACCCTCCAGCAGAATGATTGCGGCCGAGACGGAAACGCGTGCGGCGCGAAGATCGAATGCGAGAATTACCAGGCCCGCGAGAATGACGAACGATCCCACGGGGACCAGAATTCGCATGGGCCGGAAAAGCATAATGGTCCGGAGGATCAGGAAGGCGAACTTGAATACGTGGAACGGCTTGATTTTGGATCGGCCGATTCGTTTGAAGTAATCGATGGGAACGTAGGCCACCGAGTATCCGCAACAGATCATCGCGAGTGTGATGGTGGTTGTGAACGAGAATCCGGACGGCAGGATGCCAGAGAACTTCTGGACCAGGGATTTTCGAATAACGCGCAGGCCGGAATTCAAATCCGGGATCGCTTCGCCGGACAGAATGCTCGCAAATTTGCGAAGCAGCCACTTGGCGGGCCGTCGCGCGAAGGGGTCGCGCACCTGGCTGCCGATCCGCGCGCCTACCACCATGTCGTTCGACTGCGTGTGTTCCAGCAGCTCGGGAAGCGCGGTGGCGGGGTAAGTTCCATCGGCGTCGATGATGGCTACCCAATCGAATTTCGCCTGCGCGATGCCGGCTTTCAGCGCTGCGCCATAGCCTCGATTGGCGCCCAAGCGGACCACTTCAACACCGTGCTCCGAGGCGAGCCTAGCGGTAGCGTCCGTGGATCCGTCATCCACGACGATGATTTCGTACCTCCATCCTGAGGATCCGATCGCATGCTCGACGGCGTCGAG
>CZKS01000390.1_pt1 | contig 29473 bp, 35 predicted proteins | sample 1122221 | NCBI WGS metagenome assembly CZKS01 (sample SAMEA3539301, study PRJEB10725) | soil metagenome | biome: tundra; feature: field; material: soil | place: USA | collected 2010-05 | depth 0.15 m
GTCGCGGCTCGGTTTTTCGTACGTTCCTACATACTTTTCATTTTTATGTCGCGCACTCCCTGCACGATCTCGTCGATCTTGTAGGTCCGCACGAAACATCAAGCGCATGCTCGAGCCACATATTGATGAGGAGATCCCGCCAAGCAACTACGGACGGACTGTGCGACGGCGGTCGCGTCCAGGCCATGCACATGCCGCAAATACTGCTGGCTGCCGATTACAGACGAAAAGCCGGAACGCAGTCCGATGCGGAGGAAGAAGCCTGGCAGAGCACCCGCTTCGAGCAGGTTTTCGGCAACGGCTCCGCCCAGTCCGCCTTCGACCGTGTGTTCTTCGATTGTCACGATACCGCCCGTCTCTGTAGCCGCAGCGATTAGAGCATCCACATCCAGAGGCTTAATAGTGTGCATGCTTATTACCCGACACTGGATTGAGTCAGACGCCAGGAGGTCAGCGGCCGTCAGAGCTTCGCCCAGGATGCCTCCGGTCGCGACGAGGGTAACGTGGCGGCCTTGGCGCACGATCCTGGCCTTGCCGATGCGGAATATTTCTGCGGGTTCGTTTAATTCAGGAGCAAAAGACTTATCCAGGCGCAAGAGCGTGGGGCCACTTTGGAGCGCCACGGCGCGAGTGGCTTCCGTAGCTTCCCAGCGATCGCAGGGTGAAACGACCGTGATATATGGTAGAGCCCGAACGATGGAAATGTCCTCGGTGGCGTGGTGAGAAATGCCGAGCGGGCCATAACTCATGCCGCAACCGACTGACACGATTTTGACGTTGGCTTGGTGGTAGCAGACATCATTTCGAATCTGCTCGAGACACCGGAGCGTGGGAAAGTTGCCAATGGAATAAGTGAAAACCGTGTGGCCTTCGAGCGCGAGTCCAGTGGCGAGGCCTGTCATATTCTGCTCCGCGACTCCGACGTTCAGAAACTGGCGCGGAAAGCGGTCGGCGAAATCCGTGAGCACGCCGTACCCGAGATCGCCGGTGAGCAAGAGAATCGCTGGGTCGCGCGCGGCCACCTCAGTCAGGCTGCGGATGAATGCGTCTCTCATTCGGTTGTCTCGAGTTCCGCCAAGGCTCGGTCAAACTCCTTGCCGCGAGCGGCACGGTAATGCCAGAGCACGGTGTCTTCCATGAAAGCGACGCCTTTACCTTTCACGGTGTGAGCGATTAAACAGCTTGGCTTTCCCTGCTCGAAGGGAACAGCGCCAAGAACTCGGGCCAGCGCGCCGTGATCGTGACCATCCACATCGCGAACGGCCCAGCCGAAGCTGGTCCATTTGGAAGCGAGCGGTTCGAGCGTCAGAATATCGCTAACCGGCGCCAGGCTCTGAATTTTGTTGAAGTCGATAATAGCGACTAGATTATCGAGGCAGTGGTGGCTGGCGAATAGAGCGGGCTCCCAGGTGGACCCCTCGTCGCACTCGCCGTCGCTCAGCAGAGTGAACACGCGATGGCCGCTCGATCCCAGATGCGCGGCAAACGCCATACCGGAGGCAATCGAAAGGCCATGCCCCAGCGAACCTGTGGACACCTCCACGCCGGGGATGCCCTGGTGCGACACGTGACCGCACAGTTCCGAACCATCCTGGTAGAAGGTCTCCAGGCGCTCAACGGCGAAGAAACCGCATTCGGCAAGAACCGCATAGAGTGCGCTTCCGGCGTGGCCCTTGCTGAGCACGAAACGATCGCGAGCGGGCCAGCGTGAGTCAGTGGGGCGGACGCGCAGGACGTGCCCATAAAGCACGGCGAGGATATCAGCGGAGGAAAAAGCAGACCCGATATGCGATGCGCCCGCGCGGCTGGTCATGCGAAGCACATGGATGCGGACGCGGCGAGCGAGCTCGCGGGAATGGCTATGAGGGGAGCCGCTAGCGTCCCTAGAAGGCGCGAATATTGTCGCAGACATAGTGAACGTCGTCGTTAGAGAGTGACCTGTTCATGGGCAAGAGCAGGAGGCGAGTGAAGAGCCGGGCGCATAAGAACGATACATTCGGAAATCATGGCCGAGTCTCGCGGACCGAAGAATGGATTTTCCAGCCGTTATTGGAAGATGTAGTTCGATTCACCGTCGCGACAATGATGTCGCCTTGGATTCTGATGCGGTACTCGGAGTTGATGGCCCGAATGGCCAGCATAACCTGCACCAAGTCCGGCCGGGAGCGCTGGCCGTCGAAGGTGGCGACATCGTCGATCAATAGTGAGTGGGAACGAACGGTCTGGTCTCGAAGTTCAGCGAGGCACGCGAGAATCGGATCGTCGCTGGGGCCTCCCGCCGTGATTCCTCCGCTATAGTGAGCATCCAGCCACAACATAGCCGGCCGCGTGAGACGGGGCAGCACTTGCTGTAACGCCGTGACACAATCTCCGTGGACCAGCACTACATCCGGGTCATCCCGAAAACGATGTTGCGCCCGCGCGTACTGGGCTTGGTCAAGCTCTATCGAAATGACTCTATACCCCAGGCGGCGCACCATCGCAGTGGTGTCGCCGAGACAAGTTCCGGTCCCGACAAAACTGATTCCCGGCTGGTGCAGCTTTAATAGGGAACGGATGATGCGTAGCTTCACAGACTGTGGAGGGACGCTCGAAACATCGCGCATGGTCGATGCAAGGAATTGCAGCTCCCGAAACGGAACCAGCACCAGATGCGCCCAAGATCTAAGTACGCCGTATCTCACCGGCATTTTACGAGAAGCAGTATTCGCAACCATCCGTGCTTGCATTAGGGTCGGCCTCCATCGCCGTAATACGAAGCGTACTTCTTTCCGTAATATCCGTAATAACCATAGTAGTGGTAATGCTCTGTAAGATCTCTCGTCACTTTATTGAGCACCAGCCCCACCACATTCGCGCGAACGCGTTTCAGAGTCGCTACGACGGACGCAACTGCTTGCCGGTCGGTCTGCCCAGCCACTGTTACCAGAAGCACGCCATCCACGATGGTTGACATGCGCAACGGCTCAGCGAAGTTGAGAAACGGCGGCGAGTCGATGACGATCATGGAATATTCGCGACTGGCCTCTTCCACCATGGCTTCCAAACCCCTCGCCACCAGGTCTGGCGCGCGGCGGGACGAAGGACCCGCCGGCAGGATGTCCAGGTTCGGATGGCTTTCTACCTTCGCGACAGCTTGACGCCACGGGGTTTGCTCCAACAACACGCTGGACAGCCCGGTTGTAGATGAGATGCCGAAGATGCGGTGGATGCTGGGCCGGCGAAGGTCCCCGTCAATAAGCAATGTGGAGTGGCCCTGTTCGGCGTTGCTGATGGCCAAGTATGCCGCCGTGGTGGACTTCCCTTCCCCGGGCGCGGTGCTGGTGACCAGCAGACTGTGGACGCCTTGGTCCAAGTCACTCAGAAGTATCGAACTGTGCAGCGTACGCATGGATTCTTCAAACAGCGTCAGGCTGCCACTCGCTAAAGCTCTTGACGCTCGATGTCCATTGCTGCTGAGCACCAGCGCCGTGCCAGGCGGTTTGCCCTGTGGATTTGCCACGGCTGCCAGACGCGGGCGGAACTCCTTCTCCCGGACCATGGGGAGAGAGCCCAACACCTCCACATTCAGCGTTTGGGCGATTTGTTCCGGATCGCGGATGGTCTTATCCATCGCATCGGAGGCAACCGCCGCGGCTACCGCCGCCATCGCCGAGAATAGCAAGGCCAGCGTCAAGTTCAGCGGCATGTTTGGAAATACGGGCTTCACCGGGGGGCGCGCACTGTCCGCCAGGCGAATGGAATTGCTCTGAAAGCCAGCATTGATGCTGGACTCCCTGATCTTGCGAACCAATTCCTCGTAGAGCTGCTTGTCAGCCTCTGCCTCGCGCTTCAACTGCTGATATTCGAAGCTGCGAGCGTTGATCTTGTCGTACTCGGCCTTGCTCTCCGCCACGGCATGCCTCAAAATGTCTTCGCGATGGGCGGACTCCTGATATTCAAGCTCCGCCTGCTTCAGAATGTTCCGCCGTCCCGCCTCAACCTGCTGGCTCAGCTCTCTCACTTCTGCGTCCGCCTTTTTGTACTCCTGGTGGCGGGCCCCATACTGTTCCTTGACCTGGCTGAACTTCTGGGCGGCCTCATTATGGCGCTCCATGAGCTTCTTGAGAGTTTCGCCCTGTGTGGAACTCATGGCCGCTTCAATGGTCCCGGTCTTGGCGGTTTGATAGGCCACTTCCTTGCGAACACGGTCGCCCTGTGCGGTGGTGTACTCGGTGTTCAACTGCAGCAATCTCGAGGAGAGGATGTTGGTCTTCTCTTCAGGGTTGATGATGTTCATCTCGCGCTCAAATCTCAAGAGAGCGGCGCTGGATACTTCCATCTTGGCGCGCAGCTCCTCGATCTGCTTTTCCATGAAGCTGGCCAGGCTGGAGGAAGAGCGGATGCGGATGTTGTAGGTGTGCTCGATGTACGAATTGGCGATGGCATTCGCCACCTCGGCCGCCAAAATTGCTTCTGCTGAGCGGTAGCTGATCAGCAGCAAGTAAGTATTGGGGGGCCGCGTGACCCTGAGTTTCTTCAACAACACCGGCGCATTGGCAGTGGACTCCTTGGGAACGTCATCTCGAAATTGCTTCTCACGTTCCAGCAAGTTATACTTTTCCGCTACCGGCCGCAGCACCGAATCGGACTGTATGAGCTTGATCTGCGTGGCCAGGAATTGATCCGCGTCGTTGAGTCCGCCGGCGCGCTGGGAATCCTGGCCCACGATACCTGGAGGAGCTTGACGGTCCACGTCAACGGTAGTGACAGCTTCGTAGATAGGAACCAGCCGCGTACTAATGAAATAAGTACCGAAAACACAGACCGCTACGAAGGCCATGATCTTGTAGCGGTGGCGCCGGAGAATCCAAAGATAATGAGAGAGTGGAACACCCGGTTGCTCCAGGTCGGGCTCCGAGTAAACGGACGGCGGAACCTGATATTGCCCCGCGGCTACGGACTGGCCCGGCTGGTGATGCACCGCAGCGGGTAAATTTGCTTCCGGACGCGGCTGCGAGAGTGGCGGATTAGTTTCATGCATCCTGGTGGAGCACGCCTCAGTGCTTGTAAATGAGAACTCCACTGGCTGTGGCGGATCCGAAGCCCGCTATGCGATCCAGAACCGTGGCGGTGGCGCGCCTGCCGGAATCGTCCGGTATATAGAGGATATCGTTGGCTTGCAGCGTCACGTCCGGCGCTTTGCGATGCACAATTTTCTGCAGCGGGATTTCAATCTCGTTCTTCTTCCCTCCCGTTCCACCCTCCCTCCGGTAAATGTAGGCAACCTTGCTGGTGAACGACATCAGTCCCTCCGACAGGGCCAGCATTTTCAAAACGGTGGTGTCGCTAGCATCGTTCACCGGAAACGCTCCGGGCTTTTTGACATTGCCCAGCACGAAGACCTTGCCCGCTTCCGGCACCCGGATCTCCTCGCCGCCTTCCAGCTTCAAATTCAGCTCGGGATCGGCGGCGTCAATTAAGCCACGCACCGGAATGCGTTGAACCAAAGTGCGCACTCTGCCATCGTCGTCCTTGTGCAGGCGCGAGACCAGGATCTCTGGCCCGGCATCCGGCGCCAATCCCTCGGCGCGCGCCAGCGCATCCAACACCGTCACGTTGCCGTAAGCCTGGAAGGTAACGGGCTTTCGCACCGCACCTGCCACCGATATTGGATGGCTGCGATACTCGACGATGATCACCGTCACCGCCGGATCAACCAGGACCTGCTCGGAAACCAGAGCTTGGGCTATCACTGCCTCGATAGCGGAAGGCATCAGGCCTATTACCTTGATGGGCTCTCTCAACATGGGCAAGCGGATGTGACCATCTTCGGAAACGCGCAAGGTACGACTCAATTCCGGGGACCCGTAAACCGACACGGCGATCAAATCTTCCGGGCCAACCGGTAGCGCCGGCAGGTTGGCCCCATTGATCTCGGAGGAAGGCGCCGTTTGCTGTGGTGCGGCCGCCAGTGTCGCGTGAAACGCCAGTGATACAAAAAGCAACCGCGCGATTGTCATTCGATTACCCACCTTCCTCCCCGTTGCCCCGCCCGCGGTGGACGGCCGTGGAGAGCTGGTCTAATTGAAGCGACAGCATTCGTACCCGATTCCGGAGGTCCCGCACCTCGTCGGACAAGGGGACTGGATGCCAACCGGACGCAATCAACTTCTGCATAGCCGTGCGCGCCAGGTCGGAGATGCTGCGCACTCCCTGTAGTTCGCAGGTGTCCTTCAGCGTCTGATATTCCTCAGGCGAGAGGCGAAAGCTGATCATTTTGCTTTTGCGGATCGTCAGGTTCATGAGCGCCTCGATCGTGGAGCACAAGCTACCGCCCTTTCAGTCACATTGGAAGCTTTTTAAAAGTGCGACTGCACTACGCCCGTAAGCGTTGAACATCGCGCATCGGGAGTTTACTCAAATCGTTGTCCGGGGACGTCGCTCGGGAGGGCACGCAATTTCAAGACAATATTGCGTGAGAGCGCAGATAAGTAAACTGACAAGAAAATACTACCAATGGACTCTGCGATTGTCAATATAAATGTATTACATTGTCACACCGCGATGCAGCGCGCAATTTCCTTCTCTTTCAGCATCGAAATATTGAGAAGTTCCGGCGCCTGACGCCACGTACAATGACTCGGAAGAAAACCGTTGGCGACGGCCGCTACTCGTCGAAGGCGTTTTACCAGGCTGACTTGACACTCAAGTTCCCAATATGGGAACATGCAGACAGGTGGGACTTCTCGGTGGACGCAAGTTGATCGAGTTCGCCAAAATACTTAGTAACGCGAAGAGCCCGTTACGCAGTTGGGAAACTGCGGTTAGGTCAGGTTCATGGAAGAATCCTGCGGAGCTAAAGCGTACTTTCGGCTCAGTGAGTTTCGTGGAGGGTAGAACGGTGTTCAACATAGGAGGCAACAAGTTCAGGTTGATGTCCGTTGTTGACTACGGGCTTCAGACAGTGTTGATAACCCACGTGTTAACTCACCAGGATTACGACAAAGGTGGATGGAAGTGATGGCAACATCTACGATTCCAAAGCTTAATGAGAACTACTATGGTCAATTGCTTGCGAAGATTCACCCCGTAGTGGTCAAGACCGAGGAACAGAACGAGCGGTTGTTGCCTAAGATTGAAGCGCTCATGAGAAAAGCGGCGCGGTCGCCAGAGGAAGACGCGCTCCTGGAACTGCTGGCGCAGCTTTCTGAAGACTTCGAGCGTCGGAGGTACCGGCGGAAGGCGGCTACTCCAGCGGAGTTGATCAGATTCTTGTTAGATCAGCGCCAGCAAACTCCGAAGGACCTTTGGAGCGTTCTGGGCAAGAGCCGCGTATCTGAGATTCTCTCGGGAACTCGCCAGGTGACTAAGAGCCAGGCTGTGAAGCTCGGGCAGTTCTTCGGAATCTCACCGGCTCCGTTTGTCTTTCCCCCGGAGAGATGAGAACCGGCGGTTATTTCTTGGCCACCGGATCCGGAGCCTTTTTCGGCTCCACTTGCGTCTGGGCGGAAGTTTCTTCCTGCTGGTCGAGCCCCAGATTTCGCACGATGATCGAGATCCGGCGGTTGGATGGGTTATTGGGCTCGGCCTTCACCAGAAGGCGTTGATCCGCGAAGCCCCGTACCTGGCTGATCCGGTCATCGTTGACGCCCGCCCCCGTCAGAATTCTGCGGGCGGAGTTGGCGCGATCGGCGGACAGCTCCCAGTTCGAATAATCGGTACGTCCATAGGGAGTTGAATCCGTATGACCTTCAATGGCCACTTTGTTCGGCAATTTCAACAATTCCCCGCCCAGAAGTCTTATCAGTTCGGTGCCCGCTTCGGTCGGCCTCGGATTCCCCGTTTCAAAAAAGAGCCCACGCTGGGTCTCGAGCAAATCGATGCGCAGCCCTTCGGCGGTGATTGTCATTCGAATCTGTTTCGCCATGTTTTGGAATGCCGGGATCTGGCGCATGGCCTGTTCAAGCTTCTGTTTGAGCTGCTGCAGTTGGCTCTGATTCAACGTAAGCGTCTCTCCGACGCCGGCCGTAGTGGAACCTGTTTGCCGTCCTTTTCCGGTGGGATCCTGAAAGTATCCTCCCACAGCTTTTTGCACCTTCTCGCTGGCGCTCAGGAGCCACAGCACAATGAAAAGCGCCATCATGGCGGTCACGAAGTCGGCGTACGCCACCTTCCATGCGCCGCCGTGCTCCTCGTCATGGGCCGCCGCATGCTTTTTGACGATGATTATGCGCGGATGGGCTGACTTGGCGCTCATGCTGCCTCGGCTTTTGCCGGCCCCGATTGCTTACGGCAGGCCGTGTCCATTTCCAAAAATGTCGGCCGAACGTAGTGTGGTATCGCGCGCCGGGCCGCCTCCAGCGCCAGCAGCGGAGACACGCCCTTCATGTATGCCAGCAGCCCCATGCGAAGACACAAAAAGTAATCGCCTTCGGTGTCATTCTGCTTCTTGATATTCGCGGCAATCGGGCCCAGGAATCCGTAGCAAAGCAGAATACCCAGGAACGTTCCCACCAGCGCCGCGGCAACCTTGTGACCGATCTCCTCCGGCGGACCTCCCAACGAACCCATCGTGATTACCACGCCAAGAACCGCGGCGACAATTCCCAGTCCTGGCAGGCTGTCTGCCATGGTGTTCAGAGCGCTGGCCGGCAAACGGTTTTGTTTATGGAGAACCTCCAGGTCTGTCTCCATCACTTGATCCAGGTCGTGAACATCCACGCCGCCGGCCAGAAACGTCCGCATGGTGTCGCAAAAGAAATGCATGGCGTGCTTGTCGCCGGCGAAGGTAGGATGGCGCTTGAACAGCTCGCTCTTGTCGGGTTCGTCCAAGTCTTTCTCGAGCGCGGTTAAACCGTTCTTGCGCGAGGTGGCGAAGAAGTCGTTCAAGAAACGCAGCGTGTCCAGGTAGACAGCGGCCGTATAGCGGCTGCTCTTGAACACGCCGAAGACGCTCGACACGATCGCCTTCAACAGGTGCGGCGGATTTCCGATCAGCACCGTCCCGATGGCCGCGCCTAGGATGATGAGCAGCTCGGCAGGCTGCATCAGCACCAGGAGGTTACCCTTTTCGATAAGGTAGCCGCCCGCGATACAAGCAAACACAACCACTATGCCTATGATGGGGAACATTCCTAGCCGAGTCTCCGCATGCGATCTTGGTAGATCTTTAATCGGCATGAAGCGGAGCGCGGGCGATACCCGCAAATGAGGGGGATCGGAACGCGCGGCAGTTAGGGAGCCGCAGAGCGGCTGAGGTTCACTCGTCTTCCGGTTCCGCAAGAGCGTACAAGCTCTGTTTCGATTGGATCTTGCCGCACAAATGCTCTTCACCGTGTTTCCAATAATCCAATGTCTTCCAGCGCGCCCAAGTTTCGGGAATCTGGCTCATGATTTCTTCTATATCGCCGCGGGGAGCGGCCTCAAGATAGCCAAACCCGAGCGAGTGGGCCAGGCGCGTTCCGGATCGGATAGTTACTACCAACGTTCGATACTCACCAGAAGCTTTTTCATCGAACTTGCCGGTAACGGCGCACAACCAAGGCGGCAGGCCCCAGGTGGAGGCGAGCCACGATCCGGTGGCGAAATGATCCATGCCAAACATCATTTCCTCACGCGCGAGCAAGTCGAATCCCGTATTGTCCCGGAACATTCTGTCGATGAGCGTCAACAGATTTGCGTACTTGTCAGGATACGCAGCGATCAAGGCCAGCCGTCCGATATCGTGAAGCAATCCGGCAACATAAGCGATCAGCCGTGTGTCCCCGCCGGGCGGAGCGATCTCCTGGCAACAGACCGCGCAGGCTAGCGTGTAGCGCCAATAGCGCCGATCCTCCAAGACACTTAAGGCGCGATGCAGATATCCTCGCACCAGCAGCGTAATCGCGATCTCAATCAACTCGGCGGCGCCAACGCGGTCAATGATGGCCGCGGAATCGAGGGAGGCGCCCTCGTCGTATTTTCCTGAGGCGATCGCAATCTTATCCACTGCGTGCAGCACGTGTGGATGTTCTTCCAGCAGACCTTGAAGCTGCTCAACATCGCTCGCCCGCGGGGGAATTCTGTTCAGGATGGCAAGCGCACATTCAGGAAACGGCTCGATGCGCTGAATCGAACGCGGTATTTCCACTGAGCCAAGCGTATCAGGCCTTTGCTGCCGGTGCCGACGGCTTCTTTCCAAAAGTCGCCCGCAGAAAGGAGCTTCTTGACATGTACGTATATTTACCGTACGCTTTGAATAGGTAACCGACGGTGAGTCAGCCGGCTCTAAAACTACGAAAACACAACGCGCTGAAGGCGAAAGCCTATCGCTTTGATGCGCGCCTGAATGCAGAACAAAAGGTTCTCATTCAAAAAGCAGCCGATCTTGAGGGCCGAACCATGACGGACTTCGTCTTGCATAGCGCGGAAGCCGCCGCCGAACGCACCATCGAAGAAAGAGCGATGTTGATTCTGAGCGCACGCGAGACCGAGACGTTTGTGGATGCCATCCTGCACGCCGCCGAACCCGGGCCTGTTTTACGGTCCGCCGCTCGGCACTACAAGAGGACAATCGGCCGATAGTGAGTCCGATTCCCCATTTCTTCGAACCCCTCGCGGATCACGATAAGACCAGTTTCACATGCGGCGTCGCAGAATTGGATGAATATTTTCGCCGCCAGGCGAGTCAAGACGCAAAGCGTAAGGTGGCCGCGCCCTTCATAATGTTGGACCGAGTGCGTCAGGTTGTAGGCTATTACACCCTGTCCGCGTATGGAATTCGCATCGCAGAATTGCCTCCGGCGGTTGCTAAGAAGCTTCCGAAGTATCCGCTCATCCCAGCGACCCTACTCGGCCGTTTAGCCGTGAGTCAAGACCATCGCGGACAGAAACTCGGGCGACTCCAATTAATGGACGCTCTTTATCGAAGCTGGAAGAACACAATAGTGATCGCCTCGATTGGCGTTGTAGCCGAGGCCTACGATGAGTCGGCGCGTAGCTTTTATCTGCATCACGAATTCGTTCCTCTCTCGGAACATCCGCGAAAATGTTTCATTGCCATGGGAACCATCGAGAAAGCCTTCGCCCGAATGTGACGGGCTATTTAGCCTGGCGGAAGCTAGTAGGAGTCGATTTAGGGTGCCGTATTAATGGGGCGTAACTTATTGATTTTGCGATTTGCTCACTTGGCAGTTTTGGCCGCGTTGACGAATCTATCGTACACCTATCGTACAGGGGACTATGGCGGAGCGCCTGCTTGGCATACTCTTTATCCGCAGGGCCGGTATGGTCACCGCGTCCTCAGCTCGTACAATTGAACCAGGCCGACAAAGTGGCCGAGATCATTTCTTGGGTGTTGGTGACGGGTTTTGAACGATACCGCGGGTTAGGTCGGCGTTTGGCAATTTGAGCGACTCGATTATTTCGAAGATGTATTGCACTGGCGTCATGCCGGCAATTTCTCCCGCGGCGACTGACATAGACTGGAGCCCCAGCAGAAATGGTCGGTTTGTCGGACCACCGAAATTTATCACAGCGTTGCCGGCGGGAAGGAAGAACATTGGTGAACCGCTGTTTCCACCAATGAGTGTGGCAGCCATGTACCAATAGTTAAGAGCCTTGGTGTCTCCTCGGCAGGGCATGACACCCTCCTCATCGGGAATGTTGGATACCTTTCCAAACTTGAAAAACGGGTAATTCCTCTTTTTCCCAGAGAGGCCCGGAACGAGGCCAGCAGAAACGATATCGTCGCCGATCCCCACCGCTTGAATCTCTGTCGGGGTGCCGAAGTCCGCGAGGCGGATGGCGACGACATCATTGGCAAGAAACCTCGGAACGTCGATCGGAACAACGGCTGCATCAACGGAGTCAGTCGTGTGCTTTACCCAGGCAGTTTTATTGTCAACGATCAAGTGCAGTGGTACGAACTCAACCCCAGATGCATCGCGTTTTGGATCGTAATCTTTGCGGTTGACACGAGCGTAGATAAGGCTTGGATTCGTGGGGCCTTGGCAAGCCCATACGGGATCTACAACATGTCGAGCGGTGACCAGTACGAAATAGGACCTCTGGGGTTCGCTGTTCGCAATAGGAATCGCAACGAGGAATCCCGTGGCGAGTTCCTCACTCGTATCCGGTTGGCCCGTCGGGTCAGCGCTATATAAGAAGACGACGGCCTTCTTGACCGCCTCGACGTTAATGGGAATCAAAGATGCAACCAGCGAAACTCCCAGGAATCCAAATGCTACGAGACAGCGCAAAAGACAAACCATAATAAGCCTCTCATTCTTAGGGGGCTGCAGCGAAAATGTTTCATTGCCATGGGAACCATCGAGAAAGCCTTCGCCCGAATGTGACGGGCTATTTAGCCTGGCGGAAGCTAGTGGGAGTCGAACCCACCTGCGACACGGAGTGCCCCACGCTGGTTTTGAAGACCAGGCCCAGCACCGGCCAAGACTAGCTTCCTCGGTGATTCTAACACCTACCAGTCTTTAGCCTGTCGCCGATGCTCCCGCTCGTGTTCCCGCTAGGCCCAAGTCCGCGGCGCGCTGCTTCATCGCTTCGATGCAGAATTCGATGTGCTGATCCAAATCCACATTCAAACCGGCCGCGCCATTCACAATGTCATCGCGGCTCACTGAGCGCGCGAATGCTTTGTCCTTCAGTTTTTTCCGCACTGATTTGGTTTCTACCTCGTGAATGCTACGGTTCGGCTTCACATAGCTGCAGGCCGTCAGAAAGCCGGCCAGTTCATCGCAGGCGAACAGCGTTTTTTCGAGCAACGAATCACGCGATACGCCGCTGTAATTGGCGTGCGAGAGAATGGCCCGGCGGATCTCGGCGTCCACTCCGCGTTCGGCCAACATGGGCTCGCCTTTCATCGGATGATCGGGCGCGTCGGGATGGATCTCGTAGTCGAAGTCGTGCAGCAGCGCGGTGACGGACCACTTGGTCTGATCTTCATTGAATTTTCGGGCGTAAGCAGTGACGCAAGCTTCCACGGCCAACGCGTGGCGGCGCAAACTGTCGGACTTGGTGAATTCGCAAAGAATGCTCCAGGCTTGTTCTCGATCCATTGCGTCTATCGTAGCGAAAATCGGGGTATCGAAAGTGCGTGCGTTATAGTGTGGAAGGAACCCTGCCGCCGTGTACACAATCAGCGAGAAAATAATAGCGTTCCTGTCGCCTGAGACCATTGAGCCTCAGGCTCTCGAGCAACTCATCAACACGTCGGAATCGCCGGTCCTCGCTCACCACCTTGCTGTGATGCCGGATTGCCATTATGGAAAAGGTTCCACCGTCGGTTCGGTGATTCCTACAACCGGCGGCATCATTCCAGCCGCGGTGGGCGTTGATATTGGCTGCGGGATGATCGCGGTTGAGACCACTCTTTCAGCCAGCCAACTGCCGGATAACCTGAACCGCATCGAAACTGGCATCGAGCGGCGAATTCCGCTCGGCGTGGGGGCAAAAAATGCGAAGATCACTCCGACTGCGCAAGAACGGATAGAAAGGCTGGAGAACAAAGCGGCCGGCATCGACTATCGGACCTTTTCCGGCTGGCAGGAACAACTTGGAACACTCGGCAGCGGGAATCATTTCGTGGAAGTGTGCCTGGATGAGGCGCAGCAAGTCTGGCTGGTCTTGCATTCCGGCTCACGCGGTGTCGGCAATCGAATCGCAAGTCATCATATAAAAATCGCTCAAAAGCTCATGGAATTGCGCAAGGTGCCGCTGAAAGACCGGGACCTGGCATATCTGCCGGAGGAGGCTCCCGAATTCAAGGACTACATTCGCGATTTGCTGTGGGCGCAGGACTATGCACTCGCGAACCGCGAAGAAATGATGGATCGCGCCATGACCGAACTCTCCTTCACGCTGTTCGGCGAAGCGGGACACGGGCAGGCCTTCACCAAACAACGAATCAATTGCCATCACAACTTCACGCAGATGGAAACGCATTTCGGAAAGAACATGTGGATCACGCGCAAAGGCGCCATCCAGATGAAACAGGCGCAGCTCGGCGTGATCCCTGGTTCCATGGGCACGCGCAGCTATATCGTTTCGGGTCTCGGAAACGCGGATTCCTACGATTCGGCACCACACGGCGCGGGAAGAAGGATGTCCCGGAACAAAGCGCGCGAGACTTTCACCATGCAGGACCTGGAGCAGGCGATGCAAGGCGTTGCCTCGCGCCTACGCCCCAGTCTTATCGATGAAATACCGGGAGCCTACAAAGACATCGATGAAGTGATGGAGAACAGCCGGGAGTTGGTGAAGATCGAGCACACTCTGAAGCAGATCGTGAACGTGAAGGGCGACTAAGCGGGTGCTCGTGACGAGCCGCGACCGGAAGGAAGCGCTTCCACGACAGTTGCTCTTCTGCCATTTTGTTACGCTTTGTTCCCGTCGCGGCTCGGTTTTCTGGGTCTTCAGTGTTATACTGGCCGTATAAGCTCAAGCCTTCCCGCACTGTGGAATCAAGGGCCTGTGGCGCAGTTGGGAGCGCGCTTCCATGGCATGGAAGAGGTCGTCGGTTCGAACCCGACCAGGTCCACCAAATAATCCCCCGCGCCAAAGCGGGCGCGGTTCAAACCTCCTCCGATAGATCCCGACGCCCCGAGCATACGCGTGGCCGTCTTGCAGGTAGAATCAAGGAAGAATTGGAAAATGCAGGCAGGCAGCCGCCCGTTGCCGCTCGGCGTTCTGAATGCGCCATTTGATTGGATTGCAGGACATGGCGAAGTTCGAGATCACATGGCTTGAAGATTAGGTCGGACGAAGCCGTGCTGGAAGAGATCCGGCGCGTTGACGCATTGGAGCCGGGCCGCCGGTTGACGGTAGACTGGTTTGATTCGGTCCCCCGGATCAAGAGCACCGCAGTACGTGATCGATTCGGATCGTGGAGCGAAGCCACCCGGAGAGCCGGAATTAGCGGCGCTTTGCCAGTTTACTCTGACGCCGCGATTATCGAAGATCTGAAGCGTGTCTCGGAATCCGCGCAAAATGAACCATTCACGATCGCGTATTATTCGGAGCACGGGCAGTACTCAGGCAGTTGTATCAAGCGGCGGTTTGGCGGATGGCGAGAGGCGCTCGACGCAGCCGGAATCGGCAGCCGATTTGTCGGACCACCGACCACCGAACGGATGAAATCTCAGCCGGGCCGCGCCATGAGTAAGGAAGATATACTCACCAGGATACGCGGCGTCTCTGCACAACTTGGCAAGACTTCCCTCGCTGGTGCTGACATCGAGGCGAACTCTGAGATCACGCAGAACCTGCTGTATCGGAGATTTGGCAGCGTCTCAGCAGCCCTCAGACAAGCGGGCGTCGAACAGGTCAGTCACGGACGAAGACATACGGAAGACGAGGTATTCGAAAATCTCCTCAGGGTTTGGACGCACTACGGCCGAGCGCCGACCGTTTCCGAGATGGACCTTCAACCGTCAACCGTCGGCAAGAACACCTACCTCCATCGCTATGGGGGGTGGCGAAAAGCGCTGAAGGCCTTCGTGGAGCGCGCGAACTCGGAAACCGATGTCGATCCGGCGCTCGATCATAAAACAGAACCTTCCACACTGACCAAACGCACCGGACCAGCGGAAAGCCCCACCAGCAGCGCCATGGGTATGGAAAGGCTACAGCCGGGAAGCCAAACTAACGCGCGTTCCAGCGCTGCGAGACCCGCATCGGCGAACATCCAGCCCGAGGACCGGCGCGATCCCAGCCTTGGCCTTCGGTTCAAGGTGCTTCAGCGTGACTGCCTCAAATGCGTGCTATGCGGCGATCATCCGGCGCGAAACCAAGAATGCGTCTTACATGTGGACCATCTGATTCCGTGGTCGAAGGGCGGAACGACCCGAGAGGACAACCTGCGGACCTTGTGCGCGACATGCAACGTCGGCCGGGGCAATCGCTTCGCCGATTAAGGCCTCCGGGGCCGCACCCCGGCGACATTCATAGACGTAGGCATAGTGCCCCTCTTCATCGAGCGTGGCCCACGAGTTTTCCCAACCCTTGCTGCTCCCTCTCCGCAAGTACCATCGCTCGGCGTCCAACGAGAGTCCAGTGGCGCATTTTCGCAGCCGATGTCGGCGCCTTCGCTACACGAACATAACTCTTGACTTATATTAGCTTCGCGTTATAATCTGAGCGTGGCGTGGGATGTCGAAGTCACGGATGAATTCAAAGCTTGGTGGAGCGGACTCGCCGAAGCCGAACATATATCGGTCGAGAGAGCCGTTTGCTGCTGGAAGACCGTGGTCCCCATCTCCCGTTTCCGTACAGCAGCAAAGTAAACGGCTCGCGCCATTCCGCGATGCGTGAACTCCGCGTGCAACACCAAGGCCACCCCTACCGGGTCCTTTACATATTCGATCCTCGCCGCGTGGCGCTCTTGTTATTGGGTGGCGGCAAGACCGGCGATGACCGCTGGTACGAGAAGAACGTACCGCTGGCCGATCAGATTTACGACAACTATCTTGCCGAGATTGAGGAAGAAGACAATGCCAAAGACGACAAAGTTCAGTGAACTTCGGGCGATGATATCGCCGGAGGCCCGGGCCGAAGCCCGACGCCTCGCCGACAGGGATCTTAAAGAAATGCCGCTGCACGAACTGCGTGCCGCCCGCCACCTGACACAGCAACAGCTCGCCAAGACCCTCGACATGACGCAGGCGGCGGTTTCGCAACTGGAGCAACGCACGGATGTCTACCTCAGTACGCTCGAGAACTTCGTCGAAGCGATGGGCGGACGGCTGGAAATGTACGCGGTGTTTCCCGACGGGAAAGTGAAACTGGGTCTCGATCGGGAATCATCGTAAGCATTCAGCCGGGCACTTCCAGACCCACGCCGAATTTCTGCCCCGCCTGCCCGGACATCCTTACGAGGGCACCAAATGTTGTCTCCTCAAGCAAACGACAATCACAACGGCTGGCAACCGCGCGCGAAAGAGCAAGCGCAGTGCCAATCCACGCTTTGGGAGTCACGGAGTCCGGGCGGAGTCCAGATAGTGAAAAACCCTCCGTGGCGTCCAAACGGCCCTCCGCTAAGTCGCGTATTTTCAGGGGCGATGTCCGTAAGTGATTGATATTCCTTGAATGGCATGGAAGAGGTCGTCGGTTCGAACCCGACCAGGTCCACCAAATTCCTCAAACACGTAGCTCCCATTGGTTGCCTTCGTCGCCTTCACCGGAGTCCATTTGGAGTCTAAATTTGGACGCCGCGCAGCTTGCCGGAGTTGTCTGGCCCCGATTCGCAGGGGGGGGCGCTACACCAACCCGAACAGTGTGGTACTGTCGCTCCCAGCTTTGACGCCCGGTCCTGAGTACGCCTGCCGTCAATCACGATTGGGCATTACTTGCGCACGTGTCCGGACCAATTTGGAAAGTTCCGTTAGGCGTCGACAGTTGTCGCCCATAACTGTGAGCTATGCCGGCCGCCGAATCGGTATAAAACGGATCTCGACCCGCTGATTCAACGCGCCCGCGATCCTGCGCAACATTGCCAGGGAGTGGCCTTCGTAGTCGGCATCCTCAAGCCGGCAGATGACCGATGCAGTCGTGCCGATGAGCCTGGCAAGCTGAGTTTGGGTGAGGACCGCCGCTGTCCTCAGTTCGTGGATTTTGCGGGCGATTTCTTCGTTGGCTCGCGCATCTTCCAGGTTCCTCAGCCTAGCCGGTTTTCCTTCGTAGACCCGGCGGTGAAGGATCTCCACCGCATCGCTAGCCGGTTTTAACGTCTTTGCCATGTCAAGCCTCCTCATACGTGTGCTTCGCAGGATTCGCCTCAAACCGTTTCTTGCGCTCGACGGCGTAATCGATCTCCTTCGACGGCACCACCCGTTCTTTCACAAGACCGTGAGAGACCACGGCTGCCGTCGCGCCGTGGAAGAAGTACAGTATCCGGTGATGAACCCTCCCAGGCTGACGCGCAGTTCGTAGATGCCGTCGCGTAGGAAGTCCGCTTCGGGCCGCCGCAATTCGTGTCCCATCTCGCGCAATCTCTCCAACCGGAGGTAGCACTGTCCTGTACCTTCGCCGGTAGCTCGTCGAACCACTCCAAGAACGGGCATGATCCGTCTTCCTCCCGATAGAGGGCGACTCTGGTCTTAGGAACTCGATCTCAGTCTATTCGCAATATTGCGAAAATGCAAGTTGGCGTCCAAGGGCCCCCTCGCACCCGCCAAGCCGCCGCTCACATCAAAATTCTCGATAGGGATCCGCCGCTCCACAAGGGCGTCCTCCTTATATGGAAATCAATCGTTGTCTGCTCCAGCAGACAACGATCACAACGCCCCGCAACCGCGCGCGTGAAAGCAGTAACAGACGCCCAAAAGTCGCCTTCTTGGCGTCCACCGGAGTCCGCGTGTTGAGTCCATTACGGCGTGGGGATCATTTGGATTTCGACGCGTGTCCACTACCAGGCCACCAGATGCAAGAAATCGACGATCTTTGGCAGTGCGGGCGGCGTTTTCGCGGATGTGCAGGTGGCGACGCCCGGTTCGGTGTATCGTGATGGTATGAGCCCAGCGGAAGAGCGGGATTTCCTGGAGCGGGCACTGACAGGAAATGCGCCACCGAATCTGAGCACGTCTGGAACTCTCGGGCGTTTGGCTCAGTTGTACCTGGAGGCGCCGGACTTGCCGGGCTCCGCCGAGAGAGCGCTTGAGCTGCTTCTGGTGGCCCTCGAGAGGGAGGGCAAGAGTAGTCCCCTTTATCCGAAGCTTCGGCACTTCCAGGCGATGGCTCTCCGCGCTGTCAAGGACCCTCCCAAGGACGCTCCCGGAACGAATGGCGTTGCGGCCGAGGCGGACCGGGAGGCCTGGAACCTCAGCCTTAAAACCAACCCGCGGGACGCTATCGCTTTTGCTTCGGGATGGGGCGATTGGGCGTGGTCGCGAGACCTTTTCGAGGAGGCTGGCGAAGCGTATTCCAACGCGGAACAGGCGCAAAGGCGTCTGCTTTTGAACGAGACCGGAGAGGCGACCCGGCTGGAGATGCTGGACAACAGCCGATTCGCAACCCGCGGCGCTTATGCTCTGCACCGGAACGGCAAGACTCAAGCCGCGATCCTCTTACTGGAATCGACGAGTGTTTTCACGCTGAACACGAACCAGCAGAGCGGTGAATTAAGGCGGCTCGAAAAAGTCAATCCCGAGTTGAGCAAAAGGCTGTTGGCGGCTATGAAAGCTCAGATCGAGATCCATGAACGCTTTCCGTTGGATGCGTTCGGAGGGCTTTCCCCGGAAGAGGCGAGGGCGCGAACGGAGGCCGATGCGATTGCCAGGGAAGTACGTCTGATCCCAGGATTTGAAAACTTCGCGAAAATACCGGGCTGGGAGGACGTGACGGACGCTTCAGCGCAGAGCCCGCTTGTCTATCTTGTACCTACCGATAAAGGGACCCTTGGCTTAGGTGTGTTTGCGAAGGAGGGAGCGGCCAGGGACCTGGCGTCGGTCGACATACCGGCGAGTACGAAGGAGATTCTGGATGCCTTCCGGGCATTTGCCGAAGGGGAGTACGGGGAAGGCGGTGACCGGCGCGCAACCCTCTCCGCGCTGCTCGAATGGGTGGGATCCCGGGTGATGGTCTATGTGAAATTTCTGCTGGTGAACAGGACCGTGGGCGAAGCTCCTTTTGTCTTGATTACTTTTGGCCTGCTCTGCAATCTTCCGCTTCATTTAGGGATCATTCACCCGGACAAGGCGCTGACGCAATCGCTGTTTCATCCGCGGAACGTCACCTTTTCGTATTCCGGCCGCAGTCTCGCGGCGTCCCGACGGAAAAGCCTTCTTGAAAATCCCGCGCCCCGGGCGCTCGTGATCAGTAATCCGCGGCCTATACCTCCTACATTCGACACGCTTCTTTTATCGGGGTTTGAAGCGCAGATGGTGTCCAGTCATTTCGCGAGCGACGTACTGGCGGAGCGAGACGCCACAACCCAGAGGGTGCTTGAACTTCTCCCCGGCGCGACAGTGGCGCACTTCAGTTGCCACGGGACAGTGGATCCCGCTTTCAAGTGGACCGGAGTTCTCCTGCTCGCGAACACAGAGGCGCTGAACTATGGGCAACTGCGGATGCTGCCGGAGCTTGCCGCGCGGCTGGTGGTTCTATCGGCCTGCAGTAGCGGCACAGCCGCGATGACGATCGAGCACTGTCTGAACTTGCCGAACGCTTTCTTGGCTGCAGGAGCCGCCGCGGTACTCGGCACGTTCTGGCACACCGACGAGCTCGCCTCGCTGCTTCTGCTTACACGATTTTATGAGCTCTGGTTGAATGGGCGGCTGACGCCAGCCGAAGCGTTGGGCGATGCGCAGGCCTGGTTGATGACCACTCCTGCAGAAAAGTTCAAAGCCATGCTCGACCCGAAGGTACTAGATTCACCGGCGGCAGGAGCCCTTAGGAGTGCTTCCGCCGATGATAGAATGTTTGCCGATCCGTGGTTCTGGGGAGGCTTCTTCCTCTCCGGCGCATGAGCTAATTAAGAAAGGAGCTTCACAGCATGAGCACTCTACCGAAGGCTTACACACGGGTAGCCAAAAAGATCACGGGATACTGGGGAACATACCTGCCTTTCCTGGAATTGGAGCCAGGCGTGATTGGCAGAGTGGTCGAAGGAATCCTCGTTAAAGAAGGTCATCTAAATCAGTACCCAGGCTACGATCCCAAAATGCATTCCGTCCTGGAAGAGGCGGGTCGGGATCCAGTGAGTTCATGGACCAGCAGCCGTGTGAGTCTTAGCGTGTTCGGAGTGGATGCAGCGGCCCCGGCAGGAGGTCCCACAGGTGGAATCCGAATGCAGTTTGGAGAGGCGAACGAGGCGGCGATTATCTGCAACGCCAACTCTTATCGTTCTTTCCAAAACCTGCGGGCCGTAAAGGACCTCATGCATCAGTTGTTGGATCAGGGCCGGTGGGATCTGGACCAGTGCATCGTTACGGAGGTGCTTGCCACCAAGACTGCCTGGATCTGCTTTTCGACCGGGAAGGATCAGACCGCTGAGCTACACGCATCGGCGCCGGTCATTCCGGGAGCTGATCCTCTGGGCGTGCTCAACGCGCTCGCGGGCAATGCCAACCTGATTGCATCGTCCAAAAACTCGGAAGCTGCCGGGTACTCGACAACCTTGCCGTCCGGGGGAACACCGCTTTTCCGCGCGCTCCAATTCCGGCGAACTCCGTGGCATCCGATCCATCTGGCTCCCGAATATCTCAAGGGATCCGATTATGCGTTCGAGGAACCATCCTTCGGCGAGGAGTAGCGACGGCGCTAACGGACTCGGAGCGCAATCTGCAGCTCACGCTGGATAAGCCGCCGCTCGCGAAAGGGGCATTGACTCCTCCAATAGAAAACAGTTGAAAGCCGCCCGGTGGTGTCCATTGGCGGTCAAATCGCCTTCTGCTCCAGGTCCACCAAACAATCACTCATTCCGCAGCGCGATCATCGGATCAATCCGAGACGCCTTCCGCGCAGGCATGTAGCCGGCGAGAATCGCGGCCATCAGCAAAATCACCACTGCCAGCGTCAGCGACAATGGATCGTTGGGCTTCATTCCGAAAAGAAACGACTCGACCAGCTTGGACGTGCCCAATGCCGTCGGCACACTGATCGCTAGGCCTACAGCCGCCAGCACACACACCTCACGGAGAACGCTAGCGACACCACCGTCAGCAGAGTGAACAGCCGGTTCGCGGCCATGGTTCGAAAGGCGTAGCGCAGATCTTGGCCAAGCTGCTCGAGCAGCGTCCATCCCCACGCTGCGAGCGTATTCTCCTGCACCAACGTTACGTTTCCCAAATCGCGGCGTGCGGCCCGTCGCGCTTCTTCGTTCGCCAGACCTTGTGCCTGACGCTCTTCAGCTTCCTCTTCCAAGTGGAACTGAAGTTCCTCGCGTAGCTCATCTTCCTTGCTTGGGCGACGCCGCAACCAACTCAACTTGCGAAAGAACGCGTTCATTCCGCCTCCTGATCGACTGGCTTCAAGACCAGTCCCATGGCGCGGGCGAACGCCTGCCATTTCGATTGCTCGCTGGCGAGCTGTTTCCGCCCGCGAGGCGTGAGGCGATAATACTTGGCTCGCTTGCCTTTATCCGATAGCTCCCAGGAAGCCGCGATCCACCCTTGCGCCTCCAGACGGTGGAGCGCCGGATAGAGAGAGCCGGTCTCTACTTGAAGTAATTCTTCTGAAGTCCGCTGGATGTGTTTGGCGATCGCGTGGCCGTGGCTGGGCCCGGCCAGCAATGTGCGAAGGATGAGGAGGTCGAGCGTGCCTTGCAGTAGTTCAACACGCGTGGGCGGCTTGGGGCTCATTGTGTAGACAGCCTACCATATATTCTGTAGAGTGTCTACGGAACCTTACTCAGAGCACCGACTCCCTCACGGTCGCGGTTCGGCTCCGTTACCGAACCGCGAGCGTAAGCGACCGGTCGTTGCTATTTCTTACTCAGACTAATGCCGTTGCAGTTCGTGCCAGTCCACCAGCGTCGCGGCTGAGTAGTTCTGCCCGTGTGCCGCCAGCGCCTGTTTCGCGCGCGCGTCCATTTCAGCGGCTTCCTTCTTACGATGGACCTTTCGCAGCAGCGCGGCATAGTTCAACAGGCATCCGGCCAAATCGGGATGCGCTGCCCCGACGGATTGCTCCCAGATGCCGATGGCCCGGAGATATGCCTTTTCGGCGTCCGCATAGCGGCTTTCGAAGCGATAGATCTGGGCCAGGTTATTCAGCATGGCCGCCACTTCGGGATGATCGGGCCCAACCGTCTGCTCTTCAATTGCCAGCGCACGTAAGTATGCACTCTCGGCGTTCTGATAGGCGTGTTGATTGGTCTCGATGAGCGCCAGATTGCTCAGTACGCCAGCCAATTGATAATGGTCCTTGCCAAAAGCCTTCTCATAAATATCGAGGGCACGGTTGAACAACGGCCTGGCTTCCTCCAGCCGGCCTTCATCGCAGTACAGCACTCCCAAGTTATTGCTCGCATTCGCCACGCGCGGGTGTTCGGGACCGAGCGCCGCTTGAAGCATGGGAATCGTCCCTTCGAAAAGTTGTTCGGCCTTGCTGAACTGATGCTTCACTCGATACAATTCGGCGAGCCGCAGCATGCTATCGGCCAGATCGGGATGGTTCGATCCAAGGCCCGCACGCCGTAACGCCAGCGCCCGCCGGTACGATACTTCTGCTTCCAGGTAATGCCCCAGCGAATACTGCAGGAAGCCCAGATCGTTCAGAGTTGCGGCCACTCCCAATTGGTCCGGAGTTTTCGCCTTCTCCCGAATCGCGAGGGACTGCACGTAAGCCGACTCCGCTTGCTGATAGTGGCCTAGCCGAAGTTGAATCCAGCCCACCGCGTCCAGCGTGTCGGCCACGCTCGGATGGTTTGGCCCGAGCTGCGCCTGATGGATCTCCAGCGATTTTCCCGCCAGGACCGCTGCCTCTTCAAACTTGCCTTCCACTCCGTACAAACGAGCGTTGTTCAGAAGGATTGCTCCCATCAATCTGGGCGCTGGGTGCTGCTCGCACAGGGCCGTGGCTTTCTCGTATAGCGCGCCCGCCGAGGAATAGTCGCCGAGAACCTGCTTCACCAGCGCCAGTTGATACATGCTCTGCGCCGTCTCCAACGGTTGTGAAGACGCGCTGGCGCGATCAAGCGCGGATTGAAAGGAGGAAGCAGCCTCGGCATATCGCCCTTGGGCTTGGAGTTGTTGGCCTTGGGCAAGCAATTGCCCCCATTCCGCGTCTTGAGCCATCGAGGCCGGTGGCCCGAAAACGCAACAACCGAGGATTCCTACCGCGAACCTCACCGACCTCTTTTGTTTCGTTGGGTTCGGCGCCATCCAAACCTCCCGGACCATCGTCCGCTGATTGGGGAACGTCAGACTCAGGTCTCTACCTTAGAACTCGACTAAATATTTCAATCATGTGTCTCTTTGATTACAAATATGTTAACAGCAGTGTAGCATTGGATGGTCAGTTTGGAAATGGAAATTGTGGGTGACAGATGTGAATCCAAGAGGACAGTCGCGAACTGCGGTCGTCTCGGGAATGGAACTGTAAGCTAGATTTATGGCGGATGATCTCACGCCTGTAACATTTGTTACCGCACCTGGAAATTTCACTGAAAGGTGTCGGCTACGCCTTGGTTCTACCCCTAACTCGCAGTATCCACCTGTACGAAAGATAGGTTGCAACCTCATAACCGACATGTTTTACTGGACTTCGCTCCCAATTTCTCATGAGAATGACTAACTCGGGACAGCAGGCGAATTGTGGCATCGGCTACTACTCAAAACTATGAACTCCAAACTGCGGGCGCTCCCTCATCGCGAGGTTTTTCCTCCGGCGACAACCTGGGGAGCATGGCGCGTGTCGGAACCTTCACGTGCCCCAGTCGTCCTCATCGTTGATGAGGACCTGGGCTTTGTCTGGTGGTTGGGCCAGATGTTTAGTCAGGCAGGCTGTCAAGTCGTGCCCGCTTTGAATTCCGGGCAGACTGATTCTCTCGCCCGCGATTTGAATTTGAAAATCGATGTCATTGTGGTGAATCCAGAGTTGGCGGGTGTCTCGGAGCTGATACAATCCCTGAGTTCCGCCCGGCCCCTCAAGATCGTTGCCATCCGCAACAGCGATACTCATGTCCGGAGCGCGGTGCACGCCCACGCCACGTTGGAACGGCCTTCCGGTTGGGGACCAGTTTCCGAGAAGGAGTGGTTGGGATGTGTGCGCAGGGTGGTGAAGGACGTCGAAGCCGCCGGCGTTGCGCGAAGAGAGTGCTCCTAGATTCTTCGCATCTAATCCCAACGGTTCCTCTTGCCTAGAATAGCCGTGGAAAAGTAAAACTTCCGCGGCGGCTGGTCAAGAGTTATCATCGAATGGCAGCGATGTCAGTCGACCTCACCGACCCAGTCTCGCCCCGAACCCGCCTGATAGTCCTGTCGTTTTGCGCCGTCGCGGTTGCCGGACTGACGATTTGCGAACGATTGCTCGGCCCCAAGGTCTCGCTGGCATCTCTCTTCTTTCTTCCACTGCTGGTTGCCGCGGCTTTCGTACCGCGATGGATGATCTTCCTGCTGGCGATCGCTCTGGTATTGGAGCGCGAGATCTTCGGACCCTTTGCGTTCGACCAAAGTGCGCCCGTGCGGATCAGCTTGAGCCTGGTTGCATTTACGGGAGCGGCGCTGTTTGCCGGCGAGTTGGTTCGAAACGGCAGGATCATGCGCAGAATGCGAGAGGAAGCAATGGCCCGTTCGGACGCCGAGGGCGAAGCGCGCGCTTTGGTGGAGAGCAGCCCCGCTGCCGTTCTCACGGTAGACTCGGAAGGTAAGATCGCCAGGGCGAATGAAGCGGCTAGGCGGCTGTTGGGATTTGCGCAGGGGTCTCCGGAAGGCGAATCTATCGAAACTTACATTCCACTGCTCGCCAAGCTCCTGCGATCGAAGCCGACAATTCGTGTGATGCGCACGGTGGTGGAGGCCAGCGGGCATCTGCGCAATGGCGAGACATTCTATGCACATATCTGGGTCTCCCTGTATGTGGGCCGCTCCGGTCCGCGCCTGGCGGCGATCATATCCGATGTTACCGAGCAACTCCGCGACCGCGAGGAGAGCGGTCTGCGGCAGCTTCTGAGCAGTTCACGAATCATTGCAGGCGCCGTTTCGCATGAAATACGCAATCTGGCGGCTGCGGCGTCCGTTCTTTACCAGAACCTTAACAACTGTGCCGGCGTGCGGGATAACGCGGACTTTGGCGCTCTTGGCAGTGTTATCGAAAGTGTTTTGAAGCTCTCGTCCCAGGATCTTGAGGACGATAGTGAAGAGGTCTTGGAAGGCGTCGATGTGGCCGAACTGCTTCAGGAGCTGCGCACCATCATCTCGCCAACTTTCGACGAAGCCGGGGCGGCTCTCGATTGGGGAATCGGCGCTTCCCTGCCCCACGTGCGGGCGGACCATTCGGGTCTTCTGCAGGTGTTCATCAATCTGGCTCAAAACAGTTGCAGAGCGCTGAAAGGCAGGCCGGAAGGACAGCTCCGTATTAGTGCGGATCGGTTGACAGGCGAATCGGTTATCATCCGTTTCACCGACAATGGTCCCGGCATCTCGGGCGCGGATCGAATGTTCCAGCCCTTGCAGTCCGGAGCTTCGTCGACTGGTTTCGGTTTGTTCATATCCAGAGCGATTATACGGACCTTCGGCGGCGAGCTGCAGCATACGCAACAGCCCGGGGAGTGTTGTTTTGTAGTTGAGCTTCCCACCGTAATGGCTCAGGAAAGTGCCAGTGCCTGACGCGACGAAGATCGTGCTGATCGACGATCACGCCTTGTTTCGTGAAGCAATTGCACGCTTGCTGGCGGCCCAGACCGATATCGAAATCATCGGAGAAGGCGCCACCGTCGGCGAGGGGTTGGAGATTGTGAAGTCGAGGCCAGTGGATGTTGTGCTCCTGGATATCAATCTTGGCTTCGAGCAAGGCGGGGCGTTTTTGAACTTGGCGCGAGCGGAAGGATTTTCCGGCAAAGTGCTGGTTGTAACGGCGGGTGTCAGCAAGCTCGAGGCCGGCCGGCTGCTGCAACGGGGCTGCGCGGGAATTTTCTTAAAGCATGAGCGTCCCCAGCTCCTGATCGAGAAGATCCGCGAGATCATGCGGGGTACGGACCAGCTCGAGGGAGGGGCCACCAGTATCGTCCGCACCGAACAGAACGGCTATCAGGAAGCGGGGCATCCCCTCACACCGCGCGAGCGCCAAGTCCTCTGCGGCGTTTTCAGTGGCCGGACCAACAAAGAGATCGCGCATAAATTGGGTGTATCGGAATCACTCATCAAAGCGTTCCTTCAGCAGCTTTTTCGCAAGGCCGGTGTTCGCTCGCGGGCGCAATTGGTCCGCGCCGCCGTCGAACGGTATTGGAAGGAACTGGAGGACGGTTGCGAAGACACCTGGGCCTGAAAGCACTTGGCAGGGTAGGCGGATCGCCGAAGCCCGCGTTATGCCGTGGGACGGCTCAGGGACCGAACGCCCGCCGTGCGGAACTCATGACTCGCGATCTGAACGGCAATTCCTGCAGTATCTTTACGAACGATGCGCCCCCGCATTACCAGCTTCAGGGCACACACACCTTCCAATAAGAAGGGCCAGTCCATGGCCAACTCCACTCGGCCTTTCACCGGCAGAGTGTCGCCGGTTTCAAAAAAGATTCCGCCGCTGCTGATATTAATTGTGCGGCCGGTTCCAAGTCGATCAACTCGCCCCTTTTTCAGCAACTTGTATTCAACTTTCAGTGTGATCGGATACCTTTGGTGTAAACGCTGATCAGCTCGATGGGTTTCTAAAAGCCGAACAGCGGTACGTGCCAAGGCGGGAGACATTTCCCCTCCAGAAAAAATACAGAATGACGTTTTTATATCACCTTTCGCGGGCCCCGTCAATAGAAAACCATCAGATTGCCGGTTTGGAGCAAACTGGCGCACTATAAATCGTGCGCCGGCGTGACAAGGCGTTACAAACTATTTGCGGTGCACCTTAAGTATTCTGAAAGCCAACGCGCCGATCTTCGAAAGGCAAGCCAGCGTTCGTTAACCGAATAATACACCCAGCGCCATCTGTTATCTATCGGACAAGAGTTTCGAAGCCCGCCTTGGCGGATCGGCCAAGACCAGCACTGGAGCACTGGTATCCGACGTATTCTTTCCGGCAACGGGCGCGAGGCCGCTTCTCGGCGGCGCTTTCATTAACGAAGAACGTCATTCGGACCGGCAGGCATAAGGCAACATTTCAGTGAGAATATCCTGGCCCTGAACCCACTCCTAACGCAATGCATAGTTATACTTCCCTAACTTCCGTTGTCGACCCTATAATCTCTCTGGTCCCTCGCGCGGAGCTCCGTGACACGCTGCGGAGCGCTTTCTCCGCAGAGCAGGCCGCGGTAGAAAGCATCGAAGAGTTCTTCCGCATGCTCCCTTCATCGGCATGGTCGCGCGACCTGCTGTGTACCTTCGCTGGTTCCTGGAAGGCAACGCACCTCAAGATGCTCGGGATCTATGGGCTTTCCTGCCGCCTTCAAAGATCCGCCGGCGGTGCGGAGGACCCGGACCGGTCCAACCTATACCTTGCCGCGGCGCGGAATGCAGCCACCAGTTACGAGGATCTCGGCCTGGACTTCGATGGCGCCACACACGCGGAGCTCTACGACGATTTTGCGGAGGCTCTCACCGGCGGCGACCTTTGGACGCTACAGAAATTCCGTCTCCCGGAAGCCCATCGTTTCAGCCGATGGTGTTACCGCAACATGGTGGTGGAACCCATCGCCGATGGATTGCTGACCAACATGTTCTCGGAAATTTACAATCATGGCGAGTATTCAATCGCTCAACCGTCGGCGGACGCCTATTTCCAGCAACACACTCGCCTCACCTCGCAAGAACGCCGCAAAGCCATCACCTACATCGCCGCCCATGTGGAGGACGATACCGAGGCCGATCACTTTCTGGTAGTAGTGGAAGCGCTCGATCGTTACCTGGCCGCCGCCAAAACACCATTCGACGCTGAGCGTGCCTCTTCCGTTTTCCGCACTTATCTAGGAAACCTCGCTCCAGTAATGCGGAAATTGACGGAGATGATGCGGACCGAACTCGCCAGCGGTCGAGCGAAGCCCCTGGCGGCGAGCGGTGTACACGCTTAAATGTCCGCCTCACAATCCGCCCTGGCGCCCTCGCAAATTCTGGCGCCAGTGCGGCGATTCTTCGAATACGCGGCTGCGGCCGATGCTATGGCAGGCTATGAAGCGGCATTGCGCGAGAACGCGTTGCGCAGACGCCGGAACGGGGGGACCGTCACCGACCAGGACCAGATGGAAGAAGTGTTCTGCTTTTTTCCGGCGCGGCCCCTGCAGCCGCCTCTGGCGATCGTAGGAGGCATGGGTCCGCTAGCCGGCGCCATGGCTTTCCGCCGCGCGTGCTCACGCTTCCGGGATTCCCGGCCCATAGTGCTCTTTCAGGCCTGCTCCGTGCCTGACCGCTCCACGATCATCTTACACGAGAACGGCCAGCGAACTCGATTGTCCAGCGAAGTGGCTTCGCAGTTGGCCGCCGCCGTGAGGCTTGCCGTGGGGGTCGCTGGTTCGGCCAGTCAGACCGCCCGCTGCATCATAGCCTGCAATTCCGCTCATTATTTCTGGCGGCTGTTGGAAGACGAACTCCGGGAGTGCGAAGTGCAGATGATCTCCCTGGTGGATTCAACTGTGGAGGCGCTCAAGTTCCAGTCCTCGCGAAAGACGCTGGTGCTAACAGCGGAGGGAGCCCGCGTAGGCCAGGTGTTTTCGGCGCCCTTCCGTGATGCCGGGATAGCGTTTGACGAGCCGTCGCCCGCGCTGAGCCGTCTTTTGATGCGCGCCATCTTCGAAGGCGTGAAGGCGCTCGACGACCGCCGGGCGGTGGAGCTTGGCAACGAGTTCTTCGAGACCATTCTCGAAAGCGGGTGGGACTATGATTGCGTTCTGGCCGGATGTACGGAACTCCCGCTC
>CZKS01000234.1_pt1 | contig 28610 bp, 23 predicted proteins | sample 1122221 | NCBI WGS metagenome assembly CZKS01 (sample SAMEA3539301, study PRJEB10725) | soil metagenome | biome: tundra; feature: field; material: soil | place: USA | collected 2010-05 | depth 0.15 m
ACTATGTATCGCGCGATTAGGTCTCGAAAGATCGTTCGCACCGTCGACGAATGCAAAGTGGGGCGGACCCCCTGGTCCGCGGCCGACGCCCACGTCGGCTTGCTTTTGAGATTTGTCGAGCTTGAGGTAGCGGGTCCAGGGGGACCCGCGCGGACCAGGGGGTCCGCCCCACCCGCGGGTCGAAGATGTTCATTCCATTGGATGGGCTGCAAGCCCATGAGATACACTCTTGTCGAACAATGCCAACATTCACCGGTGAAAACTCTCGGGAGGACCTAGGTAGCTCGGTTTGACGCCACCCAAGTCGACCACCAGCTTCTCAAGTACGATGCCCGGGTCTACCATCCAGAATTTCAACGTGTGAACTCCGGGAGCGGCCAGCACGTGCTTGGAGCGCACTTTGCGAACGCTGTCTTTCACCGAAGTCTCCCAGTCGCTTTGCGAATTGTGCGCGAGGGCGTCGATAACCTGCGGCGGCTCGCCATCGAACGAGATTGCGTAGCGTAGTCCGCGCCCCGGACAGAAGTTGAGTGTGGGCGATAGAATCGCTTCCACCTCAACAGGTCCGGCATCGAAGAGATACATTTGATACTCGAGCACCGGCGACTTGGCGGGAGGCAGCACGCTGTCCGCGGTGACGGGAAAAATCGACATCGCGGATAAAGTGCGGCCGTAGTCGGGGATCCGCTGCCAGGTAACCTGCCCCGCATCGACCTTATGTGTGTAGTGTTCGGCCTCGATCGACACATACCCTGACGTTTCGACGAAGCCCTTCACGGATGCTCGCGACGGCTGTCTCGGTTTGAAGACGTCCACTTCGACGGCGACGGGTACGGCCCCCGCGCCTTCAATAGTGACGGAGCCTTTATTCGATCCTGTGGGGGCTTTCTCCCAATCAACGCTTACCCACAGACGTTGTTCTTTGTCAATAGAGCCGTGCGTGGTGCTGAGTACGATCCAGGAAGCGCTCGGAATGGCGGTGAATTCGAAGTGGGCAATCCCGCGGTTGAACACATCGATGAAATGCCGCGGCTGTGTGAATGCATCGAAGGGAGGCAGCACAGCCGGCGCGGCGCTGCCCGGCCACGCATCACTCGATCCTTCCACGGCGACGCCCAACGAAGCCGATGCCGGAAGAGCAAGTTGCGTGACTGGCGGCATGGTGTTCTTCGGCGGCTCCTGCCAGTCCGCGTAGCCGATGTGCGTTTGATCCATCATGTGGTCCCATTTGCCGTGGGCCAGCGTGTGATTGAAGTAGGCGCTCAGGTCCGCGTCCTGGCGAAAGAGCTGCTCGGTTCGCGCCGCCATGTCATTGGCGCTGGCACGCTCTTGAGCGAGGTAGAGGTGGTTCTTGGCTGCCGCGACATACATCGCGGTGACGATTGCATTTGCTTTTGCCGGATGTAGAACAAGTTCGAAAAACGCATCCCGCGCCTCGGCCGGCAGATCGCGCTGGATCGCTTCTGCTTTGGAAACTATAGCGTCGTAATCCGCGACCACTTGGTCCGCTTCCTGGTAGTTGATGATGCTAAACGTTCCGGGTTCCAGAAGCTCCGGCTTGCGCCGGCCGTTGTATTTCAATGTCTTCGAAACGAGCTCCGCAATCTCGGCGGCGTGCGCCTGGCCGAACTCTCGGGCAGCCCACAACTCGGTGAACTCGCCCAGCTTCTCCTTCGGCCAGCGCGCGGGATCGCGGGCCAGGTTCAAAAAGAACTCGGTGGGAAACTCCATCGGTTTCAAATCACCGACATTCACGATCCATATGCGATTGGCTCCGTATTTCAAGGCAAGATGCATCTGCTCCCAGACTTTCGGAATCGGATTCGTGTCAATCCACTTGTAGTTGCGCGGACCGCCGACGTAATCGAAATGATAATAGATGCCGGCGCCTCCGCTGCGCTTTCGCTCTTCCGGTGTCGGTAGACGCCGTATGTTGCCCCAGTTGTCGTCGCACCATAGAAGAGTCACGTCATCCGGGACGCGCATGCCTTTCTCGTAATACTCCTGGACCTCTTTATAGAGCGCCCAGTCTTGCGGGACCTTGGTGACGTCGGGATTCACTTCCGCTGCAATGATCTTGCGCTGATCGGCAACAATGCGCTCCAGCAACGCCGTGTCGGCCTCTCGCGACATGGGCATGTCTCCGTCGCCGCGCATGCCGAGCGTGATGATGCTTTCGTAATTCCTATTGCGGCGAACTCCCTCCTCCCAGAAGGCACGCAAAACGTCCTCGTTTCGTGAGTAGTCCCAGGGGCCTTTCCCGTGCCGGGTCCATTCTTTTTGTGCGCGCAGCATGGGCTCATGATGCGAGGTCCCCATCACGATGCCGTATTCGTCCGCGAGCTTCGCATTGAGGGGATCGTCGTCAGAGAAAGCGTTGTTCCACATCGCCGGCCAAAGGTAGTTGGCCTTCAGGCGAAGAAGGAGCTCGAACACTTTTTCATAGAATTCGTGATTGTAGTTTCCGTAGGTTGCATGGACCCAACCGCTGAGAGCAGGCGCCTCGTCGTTCAAGAAAATGCCGCGGTATTTGACCGCCGGCTCCGGCTCGACGTATCGCCCCGGCTTCACGAACAATGCGTCTCGATGCACGACGGGGACATCGGCCCAGAAGTACCAGGGCGAAATGCCGATCTGTTCCGAGACATCGTAAATTCCATAGATCGTTCCGCGCTTGTCGCTTCCGGCGATCACCAACGCGGAGCCGATACCGGGCTGTGGGTGCGGCACAATCTGAATCAGGAATGATTCCCACCTGCCCTGGATGCTGGAAACGTCGAGTCTCCGCTCGCGAATTAACCGATCGATGATCGCGTTTTTACCAATGGTTCCGGCGATTATTGTTTCGCGGGCGCCAAGATCGTGCTGGGGCGTCAAACCCGTCACTCGGGCGATATCGTGTCGCAGGTTGTCGGCGGCTCTGGCGACTCCGGGAAAATCGGTGGCGTCTACGTACACCCCCGCTACAGATTTCTCGTGGACAATGGAAAAGCTGCCAGGCACCGGGGTGGTGGACACATAGCGACGTTGACCTAAAGCAAATAGAGGTACCTGTAAAAGAACAATGCAAGCCGCAATCGCCAGCGCGTCTTCAACCACGATAATACTGATTGTGGCTCATGTGGGGCAGGTTGGTAACAGTTGGTAACCTGCGCGCCGATTGCCAATCGGCGCAAACCGGCGCGGTTAGCAACCGCGCGCAGGATGCCATCCTGCCCCACACCTGAATACTATGATGGCGGTACGATCAGCTCTATGAATCGCAGACAATTTGTCTCTTCGTCTGGCGTTGTCGCGGCACTCGCCGGGTCCTCTTCCGAACATGTGTCAGCGGCGCCGACGAAACCCGTACTTATGAAACTGGGATGCCAGAGCGCCCCGAGCAATGAGAAGCATTTTCAATATTTCGCCCGCTACGGAGTTCGGAATATTTGCGGCTATCCGGAGATTGCGGATGGCCGTCTCTATGCCACCGTTGAGGAGCTCACACGGTTGCGCGATCTGGCGGGAAAGTACGGCATTAGCGTGGATTGCGTCGCACCGCCATTTCTTACCTCCAGTCATATCGATAGTGAAAAACATCCGGCGATCATGCTGGCTCAGAGCCCGGAGCGTGATCGCGACATCGAGTCGTTTCAGAACATGATCCGCAACTCGGCGGCTGCGGGGATCCCATCCATCAAATACAACATGAGCATCCTGGGCGTGCTGCGCACTGGCCGGACTCCCGGCCGGGGCGATGCCACGTACAGCACCTGGCGGCTGAAAGATGCGCATCCGAGCACGCCGTTAACGCGCGCCGGCCATGTGAACGCGGACGCAGCCTGGGAGCGGATTACGTATTTTCTTGAACGCGTCGTGCCTGTAGCCGCCGAATATAAGATCCGAATTGCTTGCCACCCGCACGATCCTGGAGTGCCGCCCGAGGGTTACCAGGGGGTTGCGCGCGTACTGGGAACGGTGGATGGTCTGAAGAAGTTCGTTGCGATCCAGGAGAACCCGCATCACGGTTTGAACTTCTGCCAGGGAACGGTTTCGGAAATGCTGCAGAATCCCGGGCAGGAAATCTTCGACGTCATACGATACTTCGGCTCTCGCCACAAGATCTTCAACGTGCATTTCCGCAATATCCGCGGACGTCGCGACGATTTCATGGAAGTGTTCCCGGACGAAGGCGATATCGATTTCGTCAAGGCCATTCAGGTGTACAAGGAAGTTGGGTATCCTTACCTGTTGATGCCGGACCATGTGCCCGAAGCGGCGGACGACCCCGCTGGATTGCAATCGTTTGCTTACTGCTACGGTTACATTCGAGCGTTGATTCAAGCCGTGAACCAGATGTTGGAGAATAATGCTGACGGACCAACAAATCTCCGAGTTACGATCGCACTTTCCGATCCTCCAATCCAAAACGTATCTATATAATTGCTCGCAAGGCGCGTTATCCGACGCCGTTGAAGGCGGCCTGCAGGAATACGCCGCAAGCTGGCGGACATCGTCGGCTCCCTGGGACGATTGGATGCAAGCCTACGAAGCTCTACGCACCCAGTTCGCGCGCTTCATCAATGCCGACCGGGAGGAAGGTGCAATTGTGGCCAGCGCGTCGGCGGGTATCAATCCAATCGCCAATGCTGTGCAGTTCGATCATCGCAACAAGGTGGTCATGAGTGAATACGAGTTTCCCACCATGGGGCAGATCTGGCTGGCGCAGCGGCCGCGCGGAGCGGAGATCCAGTTTCTGGATGGCGTCAACAATGTGGTTCCCACGGAATGCTATGCGGCCGCAATCGATGAGCGGACGCTGATAGTGCCGCTCACGCATGTTTCATTCGTCAACGGATTCCGATCTGACGTAGCGGCGATCACGCGGATCGCTCACGAGCGCGGCGCGCTGTTGTTCTTGGATGGCTTCCAGGATTGTGGAACGCGCCCAATAGATGTAAAGGCTCTGGACGTGGATTTCTATGTCACCGGCGTGCTCAAATATCTGCTGGGCCCGCCAGGCGTGGCATTTCTGTATGTGCGCCGCGAGCTGATCGAATCGCTCACGCCGACCATCACCAGTTGGTTCGCGCAACGCGACGCCTTCGCGTTCGATACCAAGCGTCTTGACCCGGCGACGGATGCCCGCCGCTACGAAGGTGGTTCTCCGCCGATGCCGAATATCTACATGACCCGGCCGGCGCTGGATCTTCTGACGCAGATTGGAATGGAGAACGTGGCGGCGCAAATCGAACGGCTGACTCGCGCCTTCCTTGATGGCGTTCGCGATCTCAAAATCGAATCCAAAACGCCGGCCTCGAGCGTGGGGCCGCTGGTGGTGCTGCGGGCAAACGACGCCAAGGCGATGCTGGCTAAACTCACGGAGCGCGGCATCGTCGCTTCCATACGCCGCGACGGCGTGCGCATCGCTTTCCATGTCTACAACACGCTGGAGGACGTTCGCGCCGCATTGCGCGCTTTCGAAGACAATCTGGATTTGATGGTGCGTTCGTGAAAGTGTTGGCCTGTGGTTGCCGGGTGTACTCGCCGGAGGACGGACAACTTTCGACTGTGGGAAGCTGGGCGGAGCGCAAGGTAATCTGCCGGAACAATGGGGCCACGCGCATCACGCAAACGGTGAACGACTACGGGCCCGGCATCTCGCCGGCGATAGTAAACCCGAACGCGGAAGAAGTGCTTTATGTAGTCGCGGGCGTTGGTGTCTGTCACATCAACGGTTCCCTCTTTAGCCTGCGCCGCGGCTGTGCGGTATTTGTTCCTCCGGGCGCCGTGTACACGATAGAGAACGCCGGCACCGAGATGCTTCGTATCGTCAGCGCGTGTTGCCCCGAAGATTTCGAGCGCCGGGTCGTCGAGCAGCCCCCAGGAGTCGCGTCCTGTGAACGCCCACGACTCATGGTGCACGAAGACGAGCGCGAGGATATTCGGGCAGGCGAAGATCGCATCTTCCGGTATCTTGTCCACACCGATCTGGGCTGCCGGCAAGTCACTCAGTTCGCCGGATGGATTCCGCCCAGCAAAGCGCCGTTCCATTACCACACCTACGAGGAAGTCATTTTCATTCTGGAAGGCAGCGGAATCGTGCACGTGGACGAAGAGGCGTGTGAATTCAACCCTGGCGGCAGCATATATTTCCCGGCGGGCGTTCGGCATTGCGTAGAGAATCCCGGGAACACCACAATTAAGCTGCTGGGCGCGTTCTATCCTTCAGGCAGTCCCGGCGTTGCATATGAAGATGAGTGAGGCCGCCGGCCTAGGCATCGAGCAAGGCGAGCAGCTCTCCCGCCAGCTCTCGAGCGGCCAACTCAGCATGATCGCTATCGGAGGAGCGATCGGGACAGGGCTTTTTCTGGGCAGTTCGCTGGCCGTGCGCATCGCCGGACCTGGCGTCATCGTGAGCTATTTGATCGGCGCGGTCATCGCCCTGCTGTTCATGGGAGCGCTTTCGGAAATGGCGGTGGCTCATCCCACCGCGGGTTCATTCGGGGTTTACGCCGAGCTTTATCTCAACCGCTGGGCGGGCTTCGTCGTTCGCTATACCTATTGGGCGGCGCAATGCATCGCCATTGGAGGTGAGGCGACAGCCATCGCGATTTACTGCCAGTGGTGGTTCCCAAACACGCCGAAATGGCTCTGGGTGCTGGGATTCTCGCTGGCGCTGTTGTACGTCAACGCGCGGAGTGTCGCGAGCTTCGGCAGTTTCGAGTATTGGTTCGCGATGATCAAGGTGATCGCCATTGTGGTGTTCATCATCTTCGGGTTGGCGCTGGTAATAGGGCTCGGTCCAATCCCGGCCGTTGGTTTTTCCAACCTCACGGCGCACGGCGGGTTTCTCGCCACCGGTTGGCGCGGCGTCTGGATGGCCATGGTCTTCGTGATCTTCAGCTACATAGGAACCGAGGTGGTTGCGGTTACTTCCGGCGAAGCCAAGAATCCTGAGACCGCCGTGCCGCGAGCGATGCACAGCATGGTGGCCCGGCTGATCCTGTTCTACCTGGGCGCCATGGTGGTTCTCATCAGCATCGTTCCGTGGAACCAGATTCAGCCTGGCTCGGATGTGACAGCCAGTCCTTTCGTAAAAGTTTTCCAGCTCATCGGCGTGCCGGCGGCAGCTCACCTGGTGAACTTCGTGGTCATCACGGCCGCTGCATCCAGCATGAACTGCAATCTTTACCTGTGCGGCCGGATGATGTTTTCACTGGCGCGCGGAGGCTACGCACCACGGTTTCTCGGCGGAGTTTCCTCGCGTGGCACTCCGCTTCCGGCACTGCTGGTCTCGGCTGCTGGATTGTTGCTGGCAACATTTTTGGCATTCGCTTATCCCGACGGCGCTTTCGTCTATTTATTCGGAATCGCGCTGTTCGGCGGACTGTTCGTCTGGCTGATGATCTTCGTGACGCACTTGTTCTTCCGGAGGAAATGGGACTCCGAGCGCCGGCCCCGCCTGCCGGTGCGTATGATCGGCTATCCATACACTTCGCTCGCGGGCGCTGCTTCGATCATCGCAATCCTGGTAACGACATGGTGGGTGGAAGGCATGCGCGTAACGCTGATTGCCGGGCTGCCCTGGCTGGGAGTGCTGACAGTGGCATATTTCCTGGTCCGCCGACGGCCTTCGACTTCTGAATGAGTCGAATTGCGCACATTCGAAGTATCGAATATAATCGAAAGTGATTGATTCACCCGGCTCCGAGCTTCGCTAGACCCTATGTGGCCAACGCGTGAATTGTTCACAGCCGGGCTGCTGGCCTACGCCCTGGCGATGGCTGGCGGACTCGCTGGCCACGCATCCAAACGCACTGCATCCTGGATTACGAGCCTTCTCTGTCTTCTCTCGTTGGCGGGAGCGCTGCTGGAATTCGGCGCCTCCGCCGGTGTCTTGTTCGGCGGCGCTGAATCCCAATGGGTGCTGTCATCCGGTGTGCCCTACCTCAGCTACTCCGTTCGGCTCGACCCGCTCGCAGCTTTTTTTGGCCTGGCGCTATCGCTACTGGCAGCCTCCGTTTCCATTTATTCTCTGGGGTACATCGCGCACTCAGCGGCGCGCAGAAGCCCGGGGTTGTTCTGCTTCTTCCTGAATCTGCTCCTGCTTTCGCTGACCCTGGTCTTCACCGCTTCGAACGTTCTGTTTTTCTTAATCGTCTGGGAGTTGATGGCGGTGGCGGCGTATTTTCTGGTTGTGTTCGATCACGAATCAGCCGAGGCGAGAAAGGGCGGCCTGCTGTATTTCCTGATGTCGCGCGCTGGCACCGGGACGCTGTTAGTCGGGTTCCTGCTTCTTGCAACCGCCGCCGACAGCCTGGAATTCTCCGCTCTTCACGACGCTGGTCAGCAACTATCGCCCGCGCTGGGCGCGACTGCATTCCTGCTCCTGTTCCTCGGCTTTGGAGTTAAAGCCGGTATTATTCCGTTGCACATCTGGCTGCCCGCCGCCCATCCGGTGGCTCCGAGCAACATCTCCGCGCTGATGTCGGGGATCGTCATCAAGGCCGGCATCTACGGGATGGCCCGCGTCTTTTTCGATTTCTACGGGACGCTTTCGGTCTGGGCCGGCATGACCGTGCTGGTGATCGGAGTGGTGTCCGCGCTGCTAGGCGTTCTCTACGCGCTGATGGAGCACGATCTCAAGCGATTGCTGGCTTATCACTCCATCGAAAACATCGGGATCATTCTCATGGGCTTCGGCTCGGCTCTGCTGTTCCGCTCTTTTGGGCATCCGCAGCTTGCCGCCTTGGCGCTCATTGCTGGTCTTTTCCACACTTTGAATCACGCCGTATTCAAATGTCTCTTGTTCCTGGGGGCCGGCGGCGTGCTGCATGCCACGCACACGCGCAACATGGAAGAGTTGGGCGGCTTGATCCGGCGCATGCCTTCCACAGCTTTGTATTTTCTGATCGGCGCGATCGCCATCTCCGGATTGCCGCCATTGAATGGTTTCGTGAGCGAGTGGTTCACCTACCAAGCGCTGTTGGCCGGATTCGGCGCAACACCAACGTTGACCCGGCTCGCGTTTCCAGTGGCCGGAGCACTGCTGGCGCTGACCGCAGCCCTCGCCGCGGCCTGTTTTGTGAAAGCTTTCGGCATCACCTTCCTGGCGCTCCCTCGGAGTGAGGCAGCGGAGCGTGCCAGAGAGGTTCCCGTTTCGATGCGATCCGCAATGGCGATCCTCGCGGTGACCTGCGTGGTGCTGGGCCTGGGAGCGGCGTGGTTTCTTCCGGTCTTTGATCCAATCACAACCCGCGCATTCGGCATCGCCGCCAGTAAGGATCTTGCCGCAAATGGTCTCATTCTGACGGCAGGCTCGCTTCGCAGCGGAAGCGTTTCCCCGGCGATGATCGCCGTGCTGCTGATCGGGCTGGGCGCGGTGCCGCTGTTGCTTCTGGTCTTGTGGGGACGAAAATCCTCGCGCACCACTGGCCCCGCCTGGGATTGCGGCCTCGCGGGGCTAACCTCTCAGAACGAATTTACGGCTACGGCGTTCTCCAAGCCGCTTCGGATGATCTTCGGCGCGCTGTTCCGGCCACGCCGGGAAATCCAAGCAGAGTACGAAGTGTCTCCCTACTATCCCAAGGCCATTCATTTCGAATCGGAGATCGAGCCCACCTTTGAAACTCATTTCTATCGCCCGTTGCAACACGGCATCCTGTGGGTCGCGACGCGTATGCGCCGCCTTCAGCAGGGCAGTATCCATCTATATCTGTTGTATGTCTTCGTCACGTTGATCCTGTTGCTGCTATTTGGAGTGCGTGGATGACCGAGCGCGCGTTAGCCCTTCTTGCGCAGATCGCCATTGTCCTCTTTCTTTCGCCCTTGATCACCGGTTTTAGCCGGACACTAAAGGCCCGGCTTCAAATGCGCCGGGGAGCTGGAATCTTGCAGCCCTACTGGGATATTCATAAGCTCTTGCGCAAGGGGATGGTTATCCCGGAGACTGCTTCCTGGATTTTTTCCGCGACACCTTATGTTCTGTTCGTCACTACGTTGCTCGCGGGACTCTTGATCCCCACCGTCTCGGCGCAGGCGCCTTTGAGCTTGTACGGGGGAGTGCTCGCCGTGGTCTATCTGCTGGCGCTGGGCCGATTTTTCCTGGCTCTTGGTGGACTGGACACCGGGAGTTCCTTTGGCGGCTTGGGTAGCAGCCGCGAGATGACCATTTCGGCTATCGCCGAGCCAGCCTTGATGCTGGCCGTATTCACCGTCGCTCTGAGTGCCGGCTCCACCAATCTGAGTGTCGTGGCGCAAGCGTCGCTCGGACAGAGCTGGCGCTTTCTTGCTCCCCAGCAGATGCTGGCTTTTGCCGCGCTGTTCATCGTCCTGATCGCTGAAACAGGACGCATCCCCGTGGATAACCCCGCCACGCACCTCGAACTGACCATGATCCACGAGGCGATGATTCTGGAATATTCTGGACCCTACCTGGCTTTGATTGAGTGGAGCGCGGCCATGAAACAACTGGTGCTCATGACACTGCTTGTGAATGTGTTTTTCCCGTTTGGATTAAGCGCCGGCTGGTCCCTTGCGACCCTGCTCGGTCTGGGTCTGTTCAGTCTGAAACTCCTGCTGCTGGCGGCGGCGGTGGTGCTGGTAGAAACCACCAATGCCAAGATGCGGCTGTTCCGCGTTCCGGAATTGCTTGCGGTCGCGTTTGTCTTGAGCGCTACGGCGCTGATTTCCACGTTTCTGTTTTGAGGAAATAGATCACTCATGTTCTTCTGGCAAGATCCGCAATTCGGCAACAAGATGATCACGCTGATGGCGGCACTGGTTCTAGTGATACAGATCCTGATGGTGGCGCAACGGTGGCTCGTGACCAACATCCGCGCGTTCGGAGTGCAGTCGTTTTTGCTCGCTTGCATCGCCTGGACCATCGCCTACTTTAACCACGCGCCGCACATATATTGGGTCGCAGCTCTCACCCTGATCTTCAAGGCAGGCCTGCTGCCGGTGGTTCTGGAACGCCTGGTGGCGAGGATCGAGATCCGCCAGGAAATAGAACCCTTCGTGAATGTTCCGTTATCGGTGCTCGTCGCGGGAATGCTGACGCTGCTGGCCTATGTAGTCTCTGAATCGTTTCATCGGCCGAACGAACCCGCGGGGCACGGCCTTGGCCATAACACTCTAGCGGTCGCGATCGCGGTCTTCCTGATCGGCTTCTTCATGATGGTGAACCGCCGAAAAGCTTTGAGCCAAGTGCTTGGGCTGCTTTGCCTGGAGAACGGTCTCCTGCTGGCGGCCATCTCGCTGACCTACGGGATGCCGTTGATCGTAGAGATTGGCATTTTCTTCGATGTTTTGGTGGCCTCGCTGTTGCTGGCCATCCTGGTTTACCGGATTCGCGAGACGTTCGATTCCATGGACGTGAGCCGGCTCAGCCGGTTGAGGGGATGACGGACCGATGATCATTCTGGCCCTGCTCCTGATTCCGCTGCTAGCGAGTGCAATCACGGCTGCGATGCGCAATCCGCGCCGGATGGAGCTGGTGTACTTGCTTTCGGCGGTGGGGTCGTTCGCAGCGGCAGTCTGGCTTGCAGGGGAAGTGCTGCGATCAGGACCGGTGGCCTGGGGCAACGGGTTTCTCTATGCCGATCATCTCAGCGCGCTGGTGGCGTTATTGACCGCCTTCGTCTACCTCGTCTCGGCCCCCTACGCCATCGGTTATTTCCGGCAGGAAACAAAGGATCATGCCAGCGGTGAAATCATCGACGAAAAAATCCCAAGCTCGAGGTTACGCCTGTATTACTCGCTTACGCCTTTGTTCGGTTTCTCGATGCTGCTGGTCGTGGTGGCCAACAACCTGGGCGTGATGTGGGTCGCGGCTGAGGGTACCACGCTGGCCTCCATATTTCTGGTGACCTTTTACAATCGTCGGAACTCCCTCGAAGCAGCCTGGAAGTACGCCATTTTAGGCGGCGTCGGCTTATCGATGGCGCTCTTCGGTACCGTGCTGGTCTATTACGCGTCGTACCCGATACTGGGCGGCGAGAACGTGAGCAATCTGAATTGGTCCGTGCTGGTGGATAGCGCACCGCGATTCGACAAAACGGTCATGCGGCTCGCCTTCATCCTAGCCCTGCTCGGGTACGGGACGAAGGCTGGACTGGCGCCGATGCACACCTGGAAACCGGATGCTTACAGCGAGGCTCCGGTTCCCGTCGTAGCGCTGATGGCGACCGCCGTCTTGGATTGCGCGCTCTACGCGCTGGCCCGATTCTATGTGCTCACGGCGCGTTGCTTGGGCCCGGCCTTCGCCTCTCAGTTGCTGGTCCTTTTCGGTCTTCTGACGATCGGTATCGCGGTGCCATTCATTCTCCAGCAGCGAAGTTATCGCCGGCTGCTCGCCTATTCGAGCATCGACCACGGCGGAATCATGGCCCTCAGTCTCGGCTTTGGAGGAGTCCTGGGGCCGCTGGGTATGCTGCTCCACATGACATTCCATTCCGTGACCAAGCCGCTGCTGTTCTTCTGTGCCGGCAATTTCCAGCAGCATACCGGAAACGATTCGCTCAAGAAAGGTGCTGGAGGGTTGCTCCACACTTTGCCCGTAAGCGCGCCAATGTTCCTGCTGGCAACCTTGGCCGTAACCGGGACGCCACCGTTCAGCATGTTTCAGAGTGAGTTTACTGTTCTGCGTGCCGGGTTCGCCGCTCAACAGATCGGCGTGGTGATCGTGTTTGTCGTCTTGGTGGTCGCGATTTTTTGTGGTTTCTTTTACCACGCCTCGCAATTGGTATTCGGCGCGCCCAATGGTCTCCCGCGCGGTGAGTTCTCGCGCTGGAAAACCTGGCCGGTGATCGGCCTTTCTCTGCTGGTTGTTCTCTTGGGATTCTGGCTGCCCGCACCGCTTTATGCGCTGGTGGAGGGCGCCGCCCGCATTCTCGAGGTGCATCCTTGATTACCAAAGCCGGCTCGTTTGACGGGCTCCTCGCGAGAGGTGCAAATCTGTTTGAACGCTGGCATGAGCACGGAGACGCGGAAATTTACGCGGACCTCCCCTCGAACGATGCGCGGCCCGTCACGGCCTTTCTTCGAGACAACGGGTGCAGGCTCGCCGCCGTGTTTGCCGAAGACCGCACCGCGGCCGAGTCGCGCTACAACCTGTTTTACGTATTTGAACATCCCCATGATCACCGCTACCTGCTGGTGCGGGCGCCGGTCCCTTCCGATCACGCCGCCTTTCCTTCTCTCGCGGTTGAAATTCCGGCCGTAAACTGGCAGGAGCGCGAGATTCAGGATTGGTTCGGCTTAGTGGCCGAGAACCACCCGAATCCGCGCCGCGTTGCGCTGCATGACAACTGGCCGGACGTCCATCCGCTGCGCAAAAGTTTTCCGATCGACACCGTGCTTCCCCCCTTTGAGGGCGAACGGCACGTCTATCGGCCGACTCTCGGCGAGGGTGTGTTTCAGATTCCAGTAGGCCCGGTGCACGCGGGCATCATCGAGCCGGGACACTTCAACTTCGCTGTCGCCGGCGAACCTATTCTCTATCTCCAACTGCGGATGTTCTACGTCCACAAAGGAATCGAGAAACGCTTCGAGCAACTGCCGGTTCATCGCGCGGTCTACCTGGCCGAGAGCATTTCCGGCGACAGTAGTTTCTCGCACGGCGCCGCTTTTTGTCAGGCCATCGAACAAGCTGCCGGCGTTGAGATCCCCGAGCACGCCGCTCGGATACGGACCATTCTTCTGGAATTGGAGCGCATGTACAACCATGTCGGCGATATTGGAGCCATCGCGACCGATGTGGGTTTTGTCATTGCCAATGCTCACGCCTCGCGTCTTCGCGAGCTGATTCTTCGCCTCAACGAAGAGTTAACCGGCAGCCGCCTGTTGCGCGGAATGATTTGTCCCGGCGGAGTGCGCTGGAATTGGTACCCCGATCAAATTGAGGAGTGCGTGCGTGTCCTGAAGATCTTCGACCGAGAATTCGAAGACTTGATGGGGATCATCGAAACCTCGGACTCCACGCGCGACCGGCTGGAACGCACTGGAATCCTCGATCCGGATAAAGCGAGAGACCTCGGCGTGGTGGGCGTCGCCGGCCGCGCATCCGGCATCGACCGCGACGTCCGGCGCGATCATCCCTATGCCGCGTATAACTCGGTGACGATTGAGGTGCCCGTCTACCAGGAGGGGGATGTCCTGCGCCGCATGCACGTCCGGGTGGATGAAATTCGTCAGTCGCTGAACGTGATCCGGGCCGTAGAATCCGGGCTCAGGCCTGGGCCACATTGCGTTTCCATGCCGCCCATTCCGCCGGACCGATGCGCGCTGGGCGCCGTGGAAGGATGGCGCGGCGAGATTCTCCACTGGATTCGTACGGGGCCAGGGAACCGCCTTGAGCGCTGTAAGATCAAGGACCCGTCGCTCAACAACTGGCCGGCTCTGGTGGAGGCCGTGCAGGGCAACATCGTGCCGGACTTCCCGGTTATCAACAAGAGTTTCAATCTCTCTTATTCCGGGACGGATCGCTGACCATGTTCAAGATTTTGAGAAAGACCGCGCAAACCGGCTTGGTTACCATCGGCTATCCCGAAAAGCCGGCGCTTCTTTCGATGCGCTATCGGGGCGCCCCACGCTTTGATTTCTCGCACTGGCGGGATTCGCGTCCCGCCGCCGAGGTCTGCCCCACCGGAGCGATCTCCATCCAGGAACGAGACGACACGCGGCTAGTTACGGTCGATTATGGGCTTTGCATTTACTGCGGCCAGTGTGCGGAGGCCGATACCAGCGGCGCCGTCAAGATAACCCGGGAGTTCGAGCTGGCTGTGCGTGACCGGCGCAATCTGGTGGTTACCGGCGAGTATGCGGTGGATGCGGAAGGCGTCCAAAGCGAACTGAAAAAACTCCACCACGGCTTCTGGCCAGTGGACGAAACTTCAGAAGAGCTGGAGCGGAAAGTGCGCGAGCGCATCCACCATGTCCTGGGACGTTCCCTGGCGATCCGCGAAGTGGACGCCGGTTCGTGCAATGGTTGCGAGGTCGAAATCACCGCCTTGAACAATCCTGTTTACGATCTGGAACGCCTGGGCATTCACTTTGTCGCATCTCCCCGCCACGCCGACATGCTCCTGGTGACAGGTCCAGTTACGCGCAACATGGAACTGGCGCTGGTGAAAACCTATCGCGCCGCGCCGGAGCCCAAGGTGGTGGTGGCCGTGGGAGCGTGCGGTATCAGCGGCGGAATCTTCGGGAGAAACTACGCGACGCTCGGCGGCGTTGACCAAACGATTCCGGTCGACGTGTTCGTTCCCGGCTGCCCCCCGCGGCCGCATGCGCTACTATTCGGAATTTTGCTGGCCGTCGGCCGGATCGCGCAGAAAGGCCTTCCCCAATGACCACCACCCAGGAGCTTCGCCGGTTCAAAGCCGAGATCTTCCAGGCCCTCGCTCACCCCACTCGAATCGCTATCGTTGAAGCTTTGCGGAATGGCGAGATGTCGGCGGGCCAGATCATCGACCAATTGGGATTGGAACAGGCCAACGCCTCGCAGCACTTCGCGGTCCTCCGGAGCAAGCAGGTGGTGGTCAACCGCAAGGAAGGCAACCAGGTTTTCTATTCGCTCCGGGACCCGGTTCTGATCGAAGTGCTAGATGTTCTCAAACGCTACTTTTACTCCCAACTTTCTCAAACGATGTCCATGCTAAAAGAGATGCGGATGGACCAGCGGACGCAAAAGAAATGACCGGCATCTCGTCCTGAGCCTCGACCATTTCGAAGGCCGCCCGCGGGGCAGCAGCCCATTGGCAGAATCGTGGTGCTGACGAACGGCTAAGTTCGAAGACCCGTGGACTACGGATCAGTTTGCCGCGAGGGGCCGAATTACTCTGGGGTGCAGGTACCTGTGCGCCGCAAAAACTTCGTCCGAGTGTGAAATCGATATTTCTTCAGCTTCAAGGGCGCATCTGCCTCCGGTGCGCGGCGTAGCCCCCAGGCGCTGCCGTGGTGATGATACACTTCCGTAAATGAAAATTGTTCACATTTCGGATCTGCATTTCGGTAAGCATAACGAATCTCTGGCGAAAGACTTGCTCAGTCGAGTTCGCAAAATCAAACCGGATTTGATCATTTGCACCGGGGACGTGGTGGACAATACTCGCAAGGATTTGTTCGAAACGGCCAACGCCTACCTGCACGATCTCGAAGCGGCGTGCGCGGCCAAGGCGGGTCTGGACCCGAGTCTCATCGTCGTTCCGGGGAACCACGATTATTTTAAGGGCGGCTTTCTTTTCAAGGATCGAAAGGACCGCTTTGGCACCTATTTTGGGGATAACCAGACCGACCATTATTTCAAAAAACATGGCGTTTGGGTTTTTGGATTCGATTCCGCGAGCGAAGGTTTCACCGGCGGCGGAGGGCTGATTCGCGAGGCGGATCTGGACCGTTTCCACGACCGGTATCGTGAATTGGAGAATGTAGAGGGCTTTCGCGAGGCCGTCAAGATCCTTGCCGTTCATCATCACCCTTTGCCGGTGAATTGGGATACGGATTGGAAGCAGAGGTGGCTGACGATGACGAATGCAGGCGCGTTTCTATCAGCTGCTCTACTCCGAAAGGTGGATCTGGTGTTGCACGGCCACGAACATCTGCAAGCACGCGCTCATTTGAAAAGCACGCTCGGCGGCCAGGGTGACTGGGAGGTTACGGTGTTGAGTCTGGGCGCGACGCTCCGAAAGGTGGAGAACCCGGAGTACAACTGGTTCAGCGTGATCAAAATCGATCCGCCATCGGTGACCGTCGACTTCTACTCATCCGAGGGATTGACTTTTTCGGACAAGCCCCAACCCTTCGTGCTTCGTTCCTCCCAGGAGAGGAACGCGCGCTTGTTCGCCGAATCGCGCGTCAGCAAGGGCTATGCAATCGAGCGGCTGGTGGCTTACTCAATCGTCACGGCGGACGGGGATGTAAAGCGGATTGTCGAGTGCGAAGACCTTAGGCGCTTCGGTGAAACCGATCCTGTCGCGGCGGGCTTGCCGGTCAAAATTCCATACACTTCGGGTTATATCGACAAGCTGCGAATGCAGAACCCCGATCTGACGTTCGCCGCCTTGCCCGCCGACGAACAGCCCCAGGAATTTGAAACCTCGATCACAGGGCTCTCGGATGGCGCGAACTTCACCTATGCCTGGTATGCGGTAAATTCGTTCGCGATGGATACAGTCCAGTTCACGCTTCAACATTCTCCCACCGCGGTGAAGGGCAGCGACAAAACGGAATTCATCTACTTCCCGGTTTACGATCCAATCGAGGAGTTGACCCTGGTGGTCCAGTTTCCGGAGGGTTTTCGGCCAGTGAAACTGGAACCTCGTGTTTCTTGGACCGATAAGGTTCCGCCTAGGCTGTGGAAGCCGGCCCACGATCTCGAAAACGAGCTCGGCGCTTCCAAAGCTGTGCGGTTTTATGAATCCATGAGGGTCGCTTCGCTGCGTGTGCAGCATCCACGGCTCAACGTGTCCTATGGGATCCAGTGGCAAGTGCCGGAAGCGCCGAAGCGGAAGGGAAAATTGCCTACCAAGACGGAGCGGCAGATTCAGGCGTTGAGAAACCGTTGGACGCAGAGCACGCGAACCTTGGACGAGCAGCAAGCCGCTTTGCTCTCCCTTTCGCGTATCGTGCAAATGGCACGCGTGGATCTGATGAACAACTGGGGTGGAGAAATCGAGGCCAGCTTCTTATTTTTCGACTACGACACGCGCTCGCTGGCCGTGCTGGCGGCCGCATTGGTCGGAGACCAAACCAAGGAAATAGATTACGAATCTTACCGCATGCCCTATGGGATGGGAATTGCAGGGCGTGCATTTAAGGCGAATCGAATTCGAATCTACGCCCCGCTCGACAATGCGGATTCGGAAGAACCGGACTATTATTACAAGGCTTCCCGCAGGGAACCTTGGCATGCCGTTTTGGCTTGCGTCCCGGTCCAGGACCCAGCGGCGCCGGAAAATGGTCCCTATGGAGTCCTCTGCCTGGGATCCAATGATGCCGAGTGCCCTCTGGTGGAACTGGACGAGCGCGAACCATCGACAGAGTCGGAGGAGAAACTGAAGCAGTCTCTTGGGTCCCTCAATCAGATGATTATCATGGAATTTGTTCAGATCTATCTGAATCGAAAGGCCGCGGCCGGCCCATTGACTTCCGGGCCAAAGGGGGGCTAACATTTAGGTATGAGGATTCAAATCGGCAAGGGCTATTACGGGATCACGACCTTGGCGAGTCCAACGAAAAAGACGTCGAGACTCACCGAGGGATTCCGCAAAGCGTTCAACGCCCCGAAAGAAAGCCTGCCGGAAGTCATCCTCTTGAATACGAAACCGGCTTCTCAACGCGGAATATCGAGCGACGACGAAAACGGAACTCCGCAAGGGCTCATCGAGACCTGACTAGAAATTCCATCTAATCCGATCCATCTAATCCGCGGAAATCATCGACCAATTGGGATTGGAACAAGCCAACGCCCCGGTCAACCGCAAGGAAGGCAACCAGGTCTTCTACTCGCTCCGGGACCCGGTTCTGATCGAAGTGCTGGACGTGCTCAAGCGCTACTTCTACTCCCACCTTTCTCAAACGATGTCCATGCTAAAAGAGATGCGGATGGACCAGCGGACGCAAAAGAAATGAACCGGCTGATTTCGTTCTGAAAACCGGGCCGTCCCCTTGCTCACGCGCGGGGCTACTCGGGGCTGGGATTGTAGCCCCGCGCGTAAGCAAGGGGACGGATCAAGCGGTCAGAGACCTAGATGCCGGCTACTCTGAAATTAATGGTCTTCAAGGCGTGTGCGAGAGCGGTGACGAATAAATCATCAACAACCTGTTTCACACTGTTATTCTGAATTCCTCAGGCTCCATGACCATTCATAACACGCCCCACCAGCTTCGAGTAGGTCTTTTCAGCATTGGTCTGGAAGCGTACTGGCCGCAGTTTGCCGGCCTGAAAGACAAGCTGACCGGTTCGAACCAACGCCTTGCCGAAAAGCTAGAATCCGGCGGGGGGACGGTCGTGAATCTGGGATTGATCGACACTCCCGAAAAAGCGTTATGGGCCGGCCATCGTTTTCGGGAGGCGGATGTCGATCTGATCTTTCTGCATGTATCCACCTACGCCGTGTCATCCACCGTATTGCCGGTCGTACGCCGCGCTAAGGTTCCGGTGATTGTCTTGAACCTTTCGCCCGGGGCGGCTATCGATTACTCTTCGTTCAATCAAATGCGCGATCGCGTGCGCATGACCGGCGAATGGCTGAGCTGGTGCCAGGCCTGCGCGGTTCCCGAGATCGCGAGTGTCTTTCGCCGCTGTAAAATTCCTTTTTTTCAAGTCACCGGCATGCTGGAAGACGACCCCGTTGCCTGGAACGAGATTTCGGACTGGCTGCAAGCAGCGCGTGTAGCCAGCGTCATGGAGCACAACCGGCTGGGGCTGATGGGCCACTACTACAACGGCATGCTGGATATCTACGCCGACCTGACCCGGCAATGCGCCACGTTCGGCGGCCACCTGGAGATCCTGGAAGTGGATGAGCTCGCTTCCTTCCGAAAAGATGTGCCGAATTCTGAAATTGAGGCTCGCGTGAGGCGCTTCCAGGAAGTATTCGACGTTCAGCCGGATTGTTCCCCGGACGAGCTTGGACGGGCCGCGCGCACCTCAGTGGCTCTGGATAGCCTGGTTGAGCAACATGCGCTCGGCTCGCTGGCGTACTACTACGAAGGATCGGGCATTCCAGAGAATGAGGACGCCATCAGCTCCATGATTCTCGGCAGCAGCCTCCTCACTGCTCGCGGAATTCCAGTGGCAGGTGAATATGAAGTCAAGAACGCACAAGCGATGAAGATCATGGACTCCTTTGGAGCGGGCGGGTCGTTTACGGAATTCTACGCCACCGACTATAAAGACGATGTCGTTCTTATGGGTCACGATGGTCCGGGACATATCGCGATTGCGGAGGGGAAGACGAAGGTTCGTCCGCTAAGGGTGTTGCACGGAAAGGTGGGCCGCGGCCTGGCGGTAGAAATGTCGGTAAAGAACGGGCCGGTGACCTTGCTTTCAGTGGTCGAGACGGAAGCAGGAGCCATCAAATTACTGGTGGCTCAAGGCGAGTCGGTGCCGGGCGCGATCCTCGAAATCGGAAACACCAACAGCCGTTACCGTTTCCCGGCCGGCGCACGGAAATTCGTCGAACGTTGGAGTGAGGAAGGGCCGGCCCATCATTGTGCCGTCGGTATCGGACACATCGCAGCGAAAATCGACAAGTTGGGACTGCTTCTGGGTCTGGAGGTAACTCGCGTCTGCTAAAGCGAGCGGCTTCGTTCTTTGATGGCCGGCATAGAAGCCATCTCCTCGCCCGTGGCGGACGTCGCGGCAGGCCACCAAAGCGCGGCGGGAATTGGCGTCTCTGAGTGGTTCGAGGCAATCGGGGAAATAGCTAACGATAACCGAGTATCCTGAGGTTTCATGAAAACTGCCATTGTTACTGGGGGCGCCAAGGGGATTGGCAAGGCCATCGCTGGACGCTTGGCGCACGACGGATTCACAGTGGTGATAGCGGATGCCGACGAGCCGGCGGCCATCACCGCAGCCGCGGAGTTGTCTGGACTGGGTATCTGCGTGGACGTGAGTGATAGCGCCGCTGCACAGCGCATGGCGGCAACCGTGCTCGATCGCTACGGATCGATCGACGTGCTGGTGAATAATGCTGGGGTCACAGGGAAAGCGGCTCCCGTGCACGAGTACCCGGATGACGAGTGGCGTCGCGTGATGGCGATCGATCTGGACGGGGTGTTCTATTGCGCGAAGGCCGTGCTTCCTTCCATGCTGGCTAAAGGGTCTGGGCGCATCATAAATATTGCGTCAATTTCCGGGAAAGAGGGCAATCCGAACATGCCCGCGTACTCGACGGCCAAGGCAGGCGTGATCGGTTTCACCAAGGCCCTGGGAAAAGAAGTGGCGACCAAAGGCGTGTACGTCAATTGCATCACGCCCGCGGTGATCGAGACTGAAATTCTGAAGCAGCTAACTGCCGAGACGGTGAACTATATGGTCTCGAAGATCCCTATGGGGCGCGTTGGGCATCCCCGAGAAGTGGCGGCGCTTGTGTCCTGGCTGGCGTCGGAGGAATGCAGCTTTAGCACTGGAGCGGTTTTCGATCTCAGTGGAGGCCGGGCGACTTATTAGACAACGCGGCCAGAATAGCTACCGATAAATGCTCGAAAACAGGTATCTCCAGGAGACGCCGCTCTTGCGCGCCACCGGCCGTACTCGCCCTACTTGTGTAATATGAACAATCAGGCAGACTATTATGCAGGAGGTCACTTCCACCTTTGGACTCATCACCAGAGTCAAAGCTGGAGATCAGGAGGCCTTCACCCGGCTGTTCGACAAGTACCGCCGCCGCCTGGCTGTGATGCTGCACTACAAAATGAGCGACCAACTCCGGATCGCCGTGGAGGTTGACGACCTGCTGCAGGAAACTTTTCTCCGGGCCTTTCGGGATATCCAGCAGTTCGCATATCGATCGCCGGGCAGCTTCTTGCGCTGGCTCGCATCCATTGCGGACCACGTGGTGATCGACGCGGCGCGCACCCAGGGGCGCTTGCGGCGCGATGGCGTAATGTTGGCCTTCCGCTCGCGCAGCAACCCCTCGGGACCAGAGCCTCGCGACAGCCGCACACCCAGCCGCTTGATGGCGGAACGGCAGGCGTTGGACAGGATGCTGGAGCGGCTCAACACGCTCCCCAGCGAATATCGCCAGGTGATCCTGTGGGCAAAGATGGAGGGTCTCTCTACCAAGGAGATGGCGGAGCGGTTTGGCCGGCCCAGAGAGGCCACCGCCCTGCTGCTGCATCGGGCCCTAAAGCGTTTCCGCGCCTTGGCCAAAAGCTGATGTCTATCGATCCGGCAGCCGCCAAGGAGCAGCTCATCGCGAATGCGCTGGCCGATTTCTTAGACCAGCATGCCGGCGGCGGAGGCATCGGTATCGATGAATTCTGCCACCGTCACCCCGAACTCGCCCCGGATCTGCGGGAGGAATTAGAGACTCTGCTCGATGCCGGCGGAGATCCGGAAACCGCGGGCGCCGAGCCACCTGACGGCGTCGAAGACCTACCTGAAAAACTCTCCGGGCCCGAAAAACTCTCCGGGCACAGGATCCTGAAAGCCATCGGCAGCGGTGGAATGGGCTGCGTGTATTTGGCCCTGGATGAAGCTCTGGGCCGGCAAGTAGCCATTAAGACACTGAACCGGCGGTATGCCGGCAATGCCACGCTCCAGGAGCGGTTCATGCGGGAAGCGCGCGCTTTGGCCAAGCTGAGCCATCCGAACATCGTTCGCATTTATAGTCTGGGCCCCGCGAACGAACCGCCGCATTTCGTGATGGAGTACCTGGAAGGCGTACCGCTGGTGGACGCAACGCGCGCGCTCCCATTCCCGCAAAAAGCGGCGCTGATGCTGAAGGTGGCGCGGGCCGTGGGTTTCCTGCACGCAAACCAGACCATCCATCGCGATCTCAAACCCGGCAACATTTTGGTGGGGAGCGATCTGGAGCCGAAGGTTCTCGATTTCGGCCTGGCGTTGCAGGTGGATGATTCCGGGCGGCGCTTAACCATCCCGGGCGAGATCATGGGCACGCCGGACTACTTCTCGCCCGAGCACGTGCGCGGCGCGGCGTTAGATGCTCCCAGCGATGTCTTTTCGTTGGGAACGGTCTTTTACGAAATGCTCGCGGGAACACTGCCCTTCCACTCCCAGGACGTCCGCGAGCAAATGATCGAGATCCAGGAACGGGATCCGGTGCTCCCCCGGCGGCTCAACGAATCTATTCCAGGCGATCTCCAGAACATTTGCCTCAAGGCGCTCGAGAAGAATCCGAAGGAGCGTTACCGTTCGGCGAGTGAAATGGCCGACGATCTGGAACGCTATTTGGCCGGAGAGCCGGTGCTGGCGTATCCGGCTTCCTACGGGCGCATGCTGGCGGGAAAAATCGAACAACATCTGCGCGAGCTGGAGGGTTGGAAGCGCGACCACATTTTGACCGAGTACGAATACGACGGGTTCCGCAAGAACTACGGTCGGTTGATCGAACGCGAAGATGCGTGGATCATGCAAGCCCGCCGGCTTTCACTCACTCAAGTCAGCCTGTACCTCGGAGCTTGGATTTTGATTGTCGGAGCCACACTGTTGGCGCTTTTCCGCTACGACGGCTTCGGCGGATCCCCGGCCGTGTTGGTAGCGGCGCTGGCCACGGCGCCGGTGGCGATTTTCGGAGTCCGCTGGTGGAAGCAGGCGCGCTATCGGATCGCGGTGGCGTACTTGCTGGCATTTTGTCTGTTGCTGCCTGTCGCGCTAGTGATTACGATGGGCGAATACGGCTGGCTTACCGCGCTTACCCAGGGGCAGGAGAAGCTGGAGCTAATCGCCAAAGCCGGCTTCTCGCGCCACACCACCAATCTGCAGCTTTGGTGGTCGCTCGCGCTGTCGCTACCGGCTGTATATTGGCTGCGTCACTTCACAAAATCATCCGTCTTCTCGCTGATGTTCTCGCTCTTATTGGCCGCGCTCTCGGTGGTCACTTTGCTCCGCGCGGGGATGCTGGAATGGCTGGAGAACGATCCCGGTAAAGTGTACTTCTACTTGATTCCTTTCGCGGCCATGTTCCTGGTGGTCGGACAAGTGCTGGAGCGAATGGGGGTAGCATCCGATTCGCGCTACTTCTACTCGTTCGGAGTTGGGTTTACGCTGATCGCGCTGAGCGGTGTCGCGCTCTTCCACGAGCCTTACGCCGACTGGTTGAAAGAAACTTTCCCGTGGACCCGGGGCCAAGTGGAGTATTTCTTCATCTTCAATGCGGGCATCTATTTCCTGCTGCAAGTGATCAGCGAGAGATTTTCCTTGCCGCAGATGCGCATCGTCGCGCGCTCGTTTCGCTTCGTCATTCCCGGCCACGTGATGACCTCGCTGCTCCTGCTGGGGCTGAGCGCTTCGGCCTTAGCAAATAATCGTTTCGAGGCGCGCGTTTTTGAGGTGCTGCTGCCGCTGGTGGCTTGCATGTTCATCTTCGGCAGCATCCACAGACAAATGAAGAACTTCTTCGCCACCGGCCTGCTTTTTCTGGCTATCGGCATCGTGCGCCTGCAACACGATCTGTTCAAAGATCAAGCGCTCTGGCCCATCGCGCTGCTCGGGATCGGGATCGCCTTGATGTTCGCCGCCGCCGAGTACGCGCCGTTGAAGATAGGCCTGATCCGTCTCTTTCGCCGCCGCTAATTTTTTTTTGAGCCAAGTGCAATTTCCCGCCGCCGGTGTCGCTATTCCATAGTGGAGGCACACGAAATATATGAAAAAGCTCATTCTTTGGATGCCGGCAGTCGCTCTCTTGATGACCGGTTGCGGCTCCATGGTGTCGGTTTCCCCTTTGTATTCGGACGAGACCGTCACTCAAAATGCGGGCCTGATCGGAACCTGGCAGGCGTCCACCGGCGATGACATTTTGCTGGTCCGCGCGGGAGATAACAAAACCTACCAGGCGCTCTACACGTCCATGAAGGACTCCGCCTCAACCATGCTTTTCCAAGTTCAGTTGGTCAAGCTGCAGGGCAGGCTCTATGCGGATCTGGTGCGCGACACATCCGGCTGGGCCATTCCCGGACACGCTTTCGCAAAGGTTTCATTGAACGGAGATACGCTCTCCGTGTCGTTCCTGGATTCGGACTGGTTGAAGCAGGAGATCCTGAGCGGACGCCCGGCCGCCGCCGGATTGAATCAAAGCAATTTTGTGGTTCTGCCCGACAGCACGGCCGCGCTGCAGCAAATGGTTTCGAAGTACGCTGATGACCCCCGGGCCATAGACGGAGGCACAGAGTTCCAACGCTTGCACTAGTGGGGGTGAGCCCCTCGGCTGAGACAAACTGGATTTCGACACTTTCCGTTCAATGATTTGTCCTGCTTGAACTCATCCCAACAGCCACGCACGCAGCAGTTGGTCGAGAACGGCTCAGGTATCAGCCCCCCGCGCCCTCAGGGATGTTTGCTAACAAAAAGTGGTTGTGCGGACGATACTTAAGTATGGGGCATGCTGTTTCTGAGCCGGTTTCCCTCACGGAGCTATCAACTCGCCTTGCACGGCGCATGGCGATCGAAGCCGGGCATCGCAAGGGCAAGAAAGCACATGGGCGCGGTGATTTCTTCCTTTGGCACGACGATGTCGTCCGGCCCGTTCTGAAGTGGTCGCTGAAATCGCTGGGCTTGTACCAGGCCGGTTTGCGTGCTGCCCGGCAGCCGGTGGTTCGCTCGCTTTGCTTCGAGTTCAGCTCTCTGCCAGCCGCGTTCCACGGTTTTCGCATTTTGCATTTGTCAGATCTCCACATCGATGGAGTCGACGGTTTGGCAGAGCGTACCGCCGAGATCGTGGGTACTTTGCCCGTCGACGTTTGTGTAATGACGGGTGACTACCGCTTCGAAATCTTCGGCACTTGCGCCAAAGTCTACCCGCGGATGAGATTGATCCTCAGCGCTATCCGTGCCAGATATGGCGTCCTTGGAATTCTCGGCAATCACGACCCGGCGGAGATGGCGTTGGAACTTGCGAAGATGGGCGTCCACATGCTCATAAATGATGCGACGGAATTGCGCTCAGATGGGTCGGGATTGTGGATCGCTGGTGTGGATGATCCCCATTATTACGGCTGTGATGACCTTGGCGCCGCGTTGTCAGATGTTCCGAATGATGTTTTCAAAGTGTTGCTCGCTCATACGCCCGAGATGTATCAGGACGCCCACCGAGCCGGCATACACCTCTATCTTTGCGGCCACACACACGGCGGCCAGATCCGATTGCCCAAACCGTTTCGCGGATCGTGGGCAGCACCAATTCGGAACGCGGCGTGCCCGCCTCAGTACACCTACGGGAGCTGGAGTCACGGGGCGCTGCAGGGTTACACCAGCGCCGGAGTCGGGGCCTCCCTTCTGCCTGTGCGGTACAACTGTCCGGCGGAAATAGTCGTGATTGAACTTCGGCGAACCCGACAGGAATGAGCCGGGCCTAACTTACATTGGAATCGTTTATCTCTGGTCCAACTTCGTTAAGAGAAATGGCGCGGCCGCGCGCATACCCGCGTGACCGAGTGAAAAGTAAGGCGTTTGCAATCCACGAGCAGGAGAGGGATCGTCGTGTCGCGCAGGCACCTTTCGTCGCGATGCGGCGGGCGAGTAGTGTACCGTTGCGGCCGAATCAGAGCCCGACGCGAAGCTTTGCAGATGTGCCCCTCAGACGGCCTTCGTGGAGATTGAAGAAGGCTCCAAACCAAAAGGAACACAATGAGATTTGTGGCTCCGATCGAATAGCGCCCATCCACGAATTGGGCGTTTCCCGTCAAGTTGACGTGACGCCGACATCACAGGAGTAATCTCCCACAACGCCGTAACTGGGTCACTTCGACGGTTTGCCGACACCACGTCCAGATGGGTAACTTCCGACTGGCCGACCACACGGAAAGGGATTGGATACTTGCACGTATGAGTGCACTTGTGCTTATAATCAAGCCAGGGACAAAAGCCCTTGCCGAACAAGACCATTTACTTAAAAGATTCCGATCTGTCGCTTTGGGAACGTGCACAACAAGAACTCGGCGAAAGTGTTTCTTCGATGTTTGTCGATTATCTTAGGGAACGTCTTGAAGCCGAGGCTCTACGAAAGAAGGCGAAGAAGGCGGGGCGAATGGATGAAATTCAAGCCATTACTACACTACTCGCGGAGATCAATGCCGATCTCAATTTGGATATTGAGCTTCATCCTTTCTGGAGCTATCCGATATTGGATCAGAACACAGTAAATCATGGCTATAAGCTACACCAAAAACGCGCCAGCCCAGACCGCGTTATGAGCCTGGTCGTTTGGCCCTTAGACTTTGAGCGCTCTGGAGGGTTAAACCCTGAGACCAAGGGACGAATCAAAGCTGCAGTTCAGAACTTTTGGGATGGCAAGACGACAGAGCAGCATAGGTTTGTTGACGCGACAAAATAACTTTCCGTGGGCGCACAAGATTCACCGCTCGTAGTGGGCCATTGGAGTTCTCGCTGCGTTTGTGGGGAAGTGAAGTTGGAGGTGTAATGGGAAACCCGATTGAAGAAAAGAGGATATTCAGCGCATTCCTGAACGACTGCCCACTGTTTGCTGGAAGTCCTGTCACAAACTGGATTCAGCCCCGGAATGACCCCCCAGATATCGAGTGCTATTTGGAGGACGGTCGGACCATCGGGCTCGAACTAACGAATTGGCTGAACGAACGACAGATCGAAGATGCGAAGGGCCAGGAGTCCAAAGAAGAGCCATTCCGGCGAGCACTTTTCATGGTTCCGAACGAAACCAAACACTTCCAGCTTGTTTGGATGAACATAAAGGAGCGGCTACGTAAGGGCGATGAGGCCGCATTGAAAGATGAGATGGCCCGTCTCATGGCCTACTTGGATCAGAGATGGGAAGCTCAGCCAGATTGGCACTCGCCCCAAGGCTTCGATTGGACTGACTTTACTGGATACCCCACTTTGGCACGCTACTTTGTAAGCCTCGACATTCACCCAAGGCGGTTGGCCGCGTTGACAGCAACGTCACCGGCGCCTGGATGGCTTACATTCCCGCACCGTGGAGGATTCTATTCACCGGCTTGGTCGGTGGACGCCCTATGCCAGAACATCAGCGCGAAAATCGCCAAGTACGCGACGAGGCCGACGGGATTGGCCAACTTCTTCTTGCTCGTTCACTACGATTTCAAGGCGTACGCCTACAACTCCCCCGTCGAGGGGATTGACTTCAGTTACCCCGAGGCAGTGGCGGAAGCATCAAGAAAGCTGGGAGGAACAACTGGAGTCTTTGACGGCATTTTTGTGTACGTAGATACGACGGACGGACAGAGTTCCTTCAAGATTTGATCCGTAATTCGACGACGCCCTTTCCAGCACCGAAAAGGAGGCTGTCCTTGGAGGACCGCGCCCGGATCACGGCACATCCGGAAGTTATCGCATTTTGACGCATAACGGCCTACTCGTGGAAATGGCTGTGATTGTCCCCAAGTCCGGTTCTGGGAGATCATCTCGCCGGATCAGTCCCGATAAATGCCATCCAAGGAAACCGAATGGGTGAGAAGTCGCCGTTGCTGACTTGTGCCGCTCGTGGTCCGCAAACGGCGTTGAGTAAGTTACCGGCGCCACCGGCAGCATAGCTCATCTCCTCGAACCGGACTCCTCGGGCGTCTGCCGGTGGCGAGGGAACTTCGCAGAACACTCCACGACCAAGCGGCGCCTAACTTACTCTCGGACGGTGTGTATACCCTATGGATGGGGGCCCGTACGTTCAGCCGCGGAGGACATCGAGCATAACATCGCCGTATTCCTTGACCGTGTAGTGAAATCCTAACGAAGACCCCGATGGAGGGATCTATTGAACAAGCCGTGCAAGAGTAATTCGCTGCGTGACTGGATGCGTGTACTCCGCCTATGTCTCGGATTGATCGCGACCTTCACGCTGGCGTGGACTCAGGTGGCAGCGTCGATATCCGGGAAGGTCGTGGATCCCTCCGGCAGAGGCGTGGGAGGCGCAACCGTGACGGTAAAAAGCCTCGAAACTGGA
>CZKS01000175.1_pt1 | contig 28253 bp, 21 predicted proteins | sample 1122221 | NCBI WGS metagenome assembly CZKS01 (sample SAMEA3539301, study PRJEB10725) | soil metagenome | biome: tundra; feature: field; material: soil | place: USA | collected 2010-05 | depth 0.15 m
AATAACAATCCCCACCACGATCGCCAGCGCGTCCACCAACCCCAGCGTCCGCGGCAGCTCCGCAGCTCTACTCTCACCCACTCTCTGCACTATTTCTGCCCCATGTCACTCAACCTGAGTGGGGCGGACCCCCTGGTCCGCGGCCGACGCCCTCGTCGGCCTGCTTGTGTGTTGCCTACTCTCTGCATATCCCCCTCTTACTGCTTCTAATAAACTTCACCAAATGCCGCGTATGCTCCGTATCCAACTCCGCCTCGATCCGCCCCAGCGCGTCTTCCAACTTCAACCCACTCCGATACAAAATCCGATAAGCGCTTTTGAGCGCCGTAATTTCTTCCCTAGTGAAACCAGCCCTCCGCAACCCAACCAGATTCAACCCCTTCGCCGATACATTGAAATCCGAATACAAAAAGAAGGGTGGCACATCGCTGTTCACCCGCGAATTGCCGCCGATCATAGCGAGCCGTCCAATCTTCGAATACTGATGAATCACCACGCCGCCGGAAATGAAGGCCTGGTCTTCCACCTCAACGTGCCCGGCCACCAGCGCGCAACTGGCGATCACGCAGTTGTTCCCGATCCTCGAATTGTGCGCGATGTGCCCCGACGTCATGATGTAATTCGAATCGCCAATTTCGGTCACGCTCTCCGGTTGTGTCCCGCGCGACACCGTGTAATGCTCGCGAATGATGTTGCCATCGCCGATTCGCAAATAGCTCCGCTCTCCCTTGAAGTTCTTATCCAGTGGATCGGTTCCGAGTACGGTTCCGGCGGAAATCTCGTTGCGCTCACCGAGAGTAGTCCAACGTTTTACATATACATAAGGCTCCAGCCGGCAGGATGCCCCAATCACAACATCTTCTTCGATGATCGAGTATTCTCCGATCGCTACATCCGGTCCAACTTGCGCGTCCGGATGCACGCGCGCAGTCGCCGCCACTCGAGCCGAAGGATCAACCGGCATAAGTTTGTATCATACAGGGTGATGCGGGTCTCAGAAATTGCCGAGCATTTGAAAGCTGCCTGGGTTGGCGACGGCGCCCTTGAAATCTCGGGCGCTGCGCCTTTGGAATCGGCCCGCGGGCACGAGATCGCATTCGTCGGAAATCGGAAGGCAGCCGCGATGGCTGCGGCTTCAAACGCCGGCTGTCTTCTGGTCGCGGATGAGTTTCCCGAAGGCCGCACCACGATCCGCGTAGCCGATCCTCGCGCCGCATTCGCCCGGGTGATCGGTTTGCTTTATCCCCGCCGCCCCGTGAAACCTGGTATTCATCCTAGTACCGTAATTGCAGATCGCGCGCAGATTGCACCGACGGCCGCTGTCGGCCCTTTCACAACCATCGGCGAAGACGCACGCATCGGCGAGCGTTCCAGCATCGGCGCAAACTGCTCGATCGGAGCCGGCGTCCACATCGGTGACGACTGCCTGCTGCATGCCAACGTAACAATTTACGGCCACGTCACCATCGGAGACCGCGCAGTCCTGCACTCCGGCTGCGTGCTGGGCGCAGACGGCTTTGGGTTCGTCCGCGCAGGCGATCATTATGAGAAGTTCCCGCAGATCGGCCGCGTCGAGATCGGCAATGATGTCGAAATCGGCGCCAATTCCTGCGTCGACCGCGCCGCACTCGGTGTTACCTCCATCGGCGACGGCACGAAGCTCGACAACATGGTCCACATCGGACACAACTGCAGCATCGGCCGCCATGTCGTCATCGCTGCCCAGACTGGGCTCTCGGGTGGAGTGGTGGTGGAAGACGACGCCGTCATCGGCGGTCAGGTGGGCATCGGCGACAAAGCGCGAATCGAATCCGGTGCGGTGCTCGGCTCCGGCTGCGGCGTTCTTACGTCCAAGATCGTCCGCAAAGGTCAGGTAGTGTGGGGCACACCCGCCCGTCCATTGAAGCAGTACCTGAAGCAATTGGCAAATCTAGCCCGATTGGAGAAAGGTTCCGAACCGCGACCGTAAGGGAGTCGGTGCCTTACGCGTGCAGCGTTACATCCACTGCCGCGCGGTGCAGAATCGTGTTGGCTTGGTCCACCAATTGCTGAAGCTTCCGCATGTACTGTCGCGCCTCCAGTTGCTCAGCCGGCAGCGTCATCTCCAAGTAGTAGGCGATGGCTTCGATAGAGCTCAGCGGTTGGCGCATGTCGTGAATAAAATCTCGAACCACTTCATCCCTTGCGGGCGCAGAAGTAGCTTCGACGTATGCGGGGGATTCAATGAGGACGGCGGCAGCGGACATGGCTTCGGAATTTTCCTTCCGTACGCTCGACGATCGTTTTCCAAAAAGCGAGCATAACGTTCATGAGGGGGAAACAAAGTTATACCGCCAAAGTCGTACGCGCGTCAAGCAAATAGTGCAAAAAAATGAGTCGCGTTAACTGGCTCACGGTTTCGTTTGACTCCGCTGCTGTTTGCTATGTTAGTTTCGATCATGATCCTCACCAAAGTTACAGATCGTATCGCAACTCTGGCTTTCAACCGTCCCGAAAAGCTGAACGCGCTCAGCACCGAGTTGCTCTCGAGTTCAATCGAGACTCTGCGCGGCTGGAGTACCGATCCGGCCATCGGCGTCATCGTCGTCACCGGCATTGGCCGCGCGTTCTGCGCCGGCGGCGACGTCTCCCTGATGGCCAAGGAATCGAACGGATCGCTTGAAGAAAACATCGATAGACTACGCGCCTGGCACGACCTTTCCTGGCTCCTCTACAACATCCCGAAAGTCACCATCGCTGCCGTGAATGGCTTCGCCATGGGCGCGGGACTTGGCGTGTGCCTGGCCTGCGATCTGAGAATCGCGTCTGACCAGGCCAAATTCGGAACGGCTTACGCGAAGGTTGGATTCGGCGGCGATTTCGGAACCACCTGGCTGCTCACTCACTACGCCGGAGCGCCCAAAGCCAAGGAGCTGCTGTTCCTGGGCGACCAGATCGACGCCGCGGAGGCGCATCGCATCGGTTTGGTCAATCGCGTGATCGCGCACGATCAGTTCGAGTCCGAGGTCACGGCCTGGGCCACACGGGTCGCGGCCGGTCCGCTCACCAGCTTCCGCTACATGAAGGCCAACGTCAATCTCGCGACCCATACCGATTTCCACACACTGCTCGATCGCGAAGCCGAAACTCATCTGCGTTGCGGCCAAACCGACGACCACAAGGAGGGAGTCCGCGCCTTCCTAGAAAAGCGGGCACCGAAGTTCACTGGAAAATGAGCGGCTACAAACAGATTCTGTATACGAAGGAAAACCGGGTCGCCACCATCACGCTGAACCGCCCCGAAAAGCTGAACGCATATTCGGAGGTGATGGTCCACGAAATCCTGGCTGCTCTCGCCGATGCCCGCGATGACGAGGCAATCCGCGCTGTCATCCTCACTGGCTCGGGGCGTGGTTTCTGTTCGGGTGGCGACGTCTCTCGCGATTTTCAATATCCTAGCCGCTATCGCGGGCACCGCTTGGAATCCATGCTCGAAATGCGCGAAAACATGGACCAGTTGGTTACCTTCCTGCAGCGTTTCGACAAACCAGTCATCGCCGCTGTCAACGGCCCGGCGGTCGCCGGCGGTCTCACGCTCGCTCTTGCATGCGATTTCCGCATCGCCGCTGCTAGCGCAAAGTTAGGCGATACCAGCCTGCGCTTCGCACTCATTCCCGATGAGGGCGGCGCGTATCTGTTTCCGAAATTCATGGGCCTGGAACGCGCTCTCAAGATGTCGCTGTTTTCCGAAGTCTATCCAGCCGATCAGGCCAAAGAACTTGGTCTGGTCACCGAAGTGGTTCCCGACGCCGAGCTCATGCCGACCGCTCGCCGCTGGGCCGATCGATTGGCCGATGGCCCGCCCATCGCCATTCGCGTCACAAAGCGGATGATGTACAAGCAGCAAACCATGAGCCTCGAAAACGCTTTGGAGGACGCCGCGCTTTCCACCATCGCCACTAATTACACCGACGACGTAAAGGAAGGCATCGCGGCATTCCACGAAAAGCGTAAACCGGATTTTAAGGGGCGCTAACGGAGCAAATGCACACTTGGCGCGGGCTCGAGGAAGTGAACGGTTCGCGCGTGAATTCTCCGTAGCGGGCGTCCACTCGGAAGCCTGCGGCATCGAGCAGCAGCAATAATTCCTGCGGGAAAATCACTCGCAGCGTATATTCAATAACACGAAAATCCGGGGCGCCGGGCTTGGACAAGTACCAGTTTATGTGCCGGATCTGATCGGCGGCATCGTAGGTCGCGGTTTCCTCCATAGTGATGTCTTTCACTGTCAGCACGGGGTAGCGTTCCCCTGGATGGCGCGCCAACATCGCGAGGTCCCATTTTGAAATGTCGAAGATTAGCCGTCCATTCGGAGCCAGGTGTCGGCGAACGCTTCGGAAGCACTGCATCAGGTCTTCCGCAGTAAACAAGTGCAGCAGCGAATTGCCGGGAATGAGAACTGCGGCAAACTTCCCTGGCAAATCAAAACTGCGCATGTCGGCTTCAAAAAACTGGATCTCCACGCCCGCTCGATCAGCCTTCGCTCGCGCGGTATCCAGCATGGACTTAGACAAATCGGCGCCGATAACCCCGATCCCGCTTTGGGCGATCGGTATGGTCAGTCGGCCCGATCCACAAGCCATTTCCAACACCCGCCCGGCACTATTCCTGGCCTCTTCCAGATAGAACCGTTCTGAAGCAAGCACTCGCTCCCGGCGCGATTCATCTTGAACGGAAGCGCTGTCGCGCGCGTCAGGAAATAGCGAGTCGTATAGTTCGGGATCGCTATACAGCGGGCACTCGTGCATTTCGCGCCAGCATAACATGCCAGGAACCTGCACTGTCCCGGCGGGGCCTAAGCTTAAGTAGGGTTTTCATGCGCTCACTTGTTGCCGTCCTTTGCGTCGTCGCTGCCGGAGCGCAGCAGCGCGTCGACTTCTCGCTACGCTTGGTTGGGCCGCAGAAATATCATCAGGGTGAACTTATCAGCGCTGAGGTCAAATTCCCAAGCGATGCGCCCGGCGCGCTTCCGCAGGAGGGTTGGCAAATGGCCGGCCTCCTGCTGGATCCACCAGCGGGTTGCGGGTGGATGGCGTCGCCCTGTGTTGTTCAGTTCCCACGCGCAGTCCGCGCAGTTGCAATTGTAGGCCCGCCGCCGGCTATCGATAAATCGGGCACACGGCTGATTTCTCTGAACCGCTATCTGCCGGCACTCCAGCCGGGACATTATCAGACAGCGGTGCTTGCGCGCAAGCTTTCGGAGTATGCAGTATCAAATTCGATTGAGTTTGAAGTGACCGCGGCGTCGCCCGAGTGGATCAGCCAAACCATCGCTGCTAGCGTTGCAAAACTGAAAACTGCGGATACTGTTGCTGCCGCGGAGCAACTCCGGTCTCTGGATTGTCCCGGTGCGTGGAAGGCCTCCTTGGATCTGTTACCTGAAATACAGGGGACGTTGCTGGAAGGACTCGCAGCTACACGTCAGCCTGCGCGAGTTTGTGAGTTGATGCAGTCCGCCATCGCGGCTCCGTCGCAGGCAGTCTCCATTTATTATCTCTCGACCATGTCCCAGGTCTGCGCCCGGGCACACCTGGCTCCCGCATCGAGCGCGAGTCTGGCGGCCAGTCTCGCAGCGAAGGAGGGTGAAAAGAAGACCATCGCATTCGAGACCTTACTCGAGCTCGTCCAACAAATACGCAACAATCCCGGCCAGCCGCCGCCGGATTGGATTCCCGTCCTAAAAAGCGAGTTCCTAAAATCATACGCGACGATAGAGCCTTCGCGTCAGCGGCCGTTGCTCTCATTTTACGCGAGCACGTTTCGATCGCCTGAGATTATTCCGCTGCTTGAATCGGTTCTGGATGGCTGGAAGCCGGGCAATTACTACGAAGCGGAGTGGGAGGCCATTGAGAGTCTGTATCAGATCGATCCGGCGCGGGCGCAGGCGCGAATTGTCTCGGAGCTGAAGAAGGACCGGACGTGGCTGGATTCATCGCAGCTTGATATGCTACCAGCGAGCCCAGCGCGATTCACGGATGATGAATTGTTCGACGTGCTTACGGCCGCGCAGCGCGACGGCGGTTGGAACGTGGGATTGCGAATGACGGCTGTAGCCAAGTATGCAACGCCCGCAGCTCTCGCGCGCGTCAAAGCCATCTACGAATCACAAGAGAATCCGTGCCAGCCGGAGCTGATGGCGTATTTCGTGCGCGTCGATCCGGCGTATGCGGACCGCGTCTTTCACAACCATCCCTGGGATATGCAGATGGCGCCGCCGCAGTGTACGATGGGCTATTTCCAAGTGACGCCACGAATTGCGATGGGGCCGGTGCTGGAGAACTACATGACGGCATATCTCATGCATCGCAATGTTTTCATAAAGAGGACTGTGGCGCAATCACTCGCCCAGTCGGGGTCGCCGACGGCACTGGAAGCCTTGTGGGGCGCCTTCCATTACTTCCACAACTATTGGAAAGGGAAGGAAGCAGAGCTGGCGCAGAACAATGAGGGCGTCGAACTGGAGGTGGCGTTGCGCAACGCGATCGCGCGGGGCCGCAATTGGACTACAACGGTATCCGATCTACGCTTGATCGAATCGATGTGTGTGTCGGAACAGTGTCTGGCTGAAACGCGAGAGGACCTCCGCGCCCGGCACTAAGCTGCGGATATACTTAAGTGCTATGCGCAGGCTGAGTTTTGTTCTTCTCTTCTTTCTGACCGCCGGCCTATACGCGGGCGTTGCGGACAATCCTGATGTAACCGGCCAGGAGCGGTTGTTCGAAGGCTGGATACGCGCGCAGATTGCTTATCGCGGGTTGCCTGGCATTGCAGTGGGCGTGGTATCCGACCAGGAGTTGGTTTGGGCGAAAGGGTTCGGTTTTGCGGACCTCGATCTGAAGACTCCGATGACGCCGACGACAAAATTCCGTATGGCTTCGCACAGCAAGCTGTTCACAGCTACAGCGATCATGCAATTGCGCGACGCCGGCAAGCTGCGGCTGGACGATCCAGTGGTGAAATATCTGGACTGGTTCAAGCTACAGCCAGCGGAGCCCGACGATCCGCCGGTCACCATTGAAGAGCTGTTGACGCATAGCGCGGGACTTCCGCGCGAGGCTGGTCCGCATTGGACCGAGCTCGATTTTCCCTCTGGCGATGGCGTTCGCAAATATGTGACGGAGCATACCGCGCCGTATTCGCCGGAGGTGCGCTGGAAATATTCGAATCTTGGATTCACGATCGCGGGAATGATCGTCGAGGCAGTCTCCGGAGAAAAGTGGGCCGACTATGTGCAGAAACATATCTTCGATCCGCTGGGAATGAAAGATTCAAGCGTTGATCGGCAAGTGGATGGTCTGGCGACGGGATACGGCCGCCGTATGCCGGACGGTTCGCGAAAGAAAATGCCTTTTGTGGACGCGCGCGGGATGGCGCCGGCGACAGGAATCACCTCGAATGTCGAGGACATGGCAAAGTTCGTTTCGCTCCAGTTCCGCAAGGGAAAAGTTGGAGGCAGTCAGATTCTGAGTACGGGAGCGCTGCGCGAAATGCATCGGGTGCGAGTGCTGGAGAGCAACTGGACGCGCGGCAACGCAATCGGTTTCGCAGTGAACCGGGAAGCGGGCAAAGTATATGTTGGGCATGGCGGGGTGTATTTCGGATATAGGACGCAAACCCTGATTCAGTTGGATGACAAGGTGGGCGTGATTGTTTTGACCAATGGCGACGATTCGATCCCAAGTCAAATCGCTACCGAGCTAATGGGGACAGTAGGCGCAGCCGTGGCGAAGGCGGCTGCACCCGCAACGAAAACGGTGCCGTGGGATCCAGCCTGGAGCCGTTTCGCCGGCCTGTATCGAACGCAGTTCGCGGATACGGAAGTGGTGGAGGTGAACCAGCGCCTGGTGATGTTTGATCCCGCGAATCCGAATCCCGATGCTCCAATTAACATGCTCCCCATCGGTGGCGGGCTGTTCCGCTTCGACGCTCCAACTGGCGGAGGCGTGGTGGGAGAGGTGATCCGATTTGTCGAGGAGAATGGAAGAGTAGTGCGAATGTATACCGGCGAGAGCTATACCGAAAGAGTGAATCCTTAGGTACTGCTCATGCCTAAATTGAGAGCAGTTCAATTGCCAGTGATGTTATGGCTTCGGCTGGTAAGGCTTGAGTGAATCTTCGATCTTCGCCTTATCACCCACTACAACCAGGGTCATCTTGCCAGGATCGAGATAACTTTCCGTGATCCGCTGAATATCGCCTCGGGATACGGCGTTCACTTTTTGTACGTAAGTCTTCAGGTAGTCCTCAGACAGGCCGTGCAGTTCCAGGAACGAAAATTGTCCAATGATGCCCTGGTTGGAAGAGTTCTGAAGAACGAATATGCCGCCCAGAAAATTTTGGATGCCCGTGAGTTCCTTGGCGTCTGGAGGATCTTTGCGCAGACGGTTCACTTCGAGGAGGATTTCGCGAATGGAGTCGGCCGTGAACTTTGTGGTTACATCCGCCGATTCCTGCCAGCGCGTGGTGTGGAAACAGGCCACTACCTCGCTGAAGGGTGAATACGTGTAGCCTTTTTGCTCGCGGATATTGTTGGTGATGCGCGAAATGAATGCGCCGCCGAGCAGCGTGTCGGTTACTTCGAGAGGAATGTAGTCCGCGTCGGTGGGAGTGACGGCGATGGGTATACCGAGGCGAAGCGTGGATTGCACCGCGCCGGGCCGGTCCACAACCACCAGTTGGGGTTTTGCGATCGCCTTTGGCGGATTCCGTTCCACCGGTGGCCCGGCGTTCCAATCCGCAAAAGCAGTTTCAATTGTTTTCCTGACGGCGGCGTCGAATCGGCCGACCACGTAAAGATGCGTTCTTTGAGCGCCCACGTTCGCGGCGTAGAACTTGCGGACGTCTTCCATTCCGTACCGCTTCAATTGCTCTTCGGTGGGAAAAAGACGTCCGTACGGATGGTCCGGATACAAAGTAGCGGCGAAGACTTGGTTCGCCTGGGCTTGAGGAGTGGCCAGTTGCACGGCGAGCTGCCGCAACAGGTTGCCGCGCACACGCTCCAGTTCGCCGGGAGGAAGCTTCGGATGTTCCAGGACGTCCGCCAGAAGTTTAACAGCGTCCGAGGTGAACTCGCTCAATACTTCGATTCCAGCGGACGATGCATCAATGCCAGCGTTGAAGTTGAGTTGACCGCCCATGCGAGCCGCTTCGTTGGCCACCTGTTGAGCGGTCATGCTGGTGGTGCCTTCCTTGATGAGCTCAATCAACAGATCGGAGATCCACACCTGATCGACATTTTCGTTAGCGTGTCCGAAAGCGATATCGGCGCGGATACTCACCAAGGGAATGGCGCCGTATTGCGCGAGCGTAACCTTCATGCCGTTTTTGAGCGTGAAAGTCTCACCGGCCGGAACTCCAAACGGCTTGGGCGTACCGAGCGGCGGAGCGGTTTCTCTTTCCTGTGCGATTAAGGACGAAGCGGCGATGAGAACAACCAGCATCCAGATTTTCATTTGGCACCTTCCTTTTGAGACGCGGGGGCTTTGGGCGGGGCGCCAGCTTCCACAATCAGGATGGTGCGGTTGGTGCGCCGCAGATATTCCTGCGCGGTTTTCTGAATCAGCTCCGGCGTTACGCTTCGCAAATTACTTTCCAGGCCGTTGATGGGCGCCGGATTATCGTCGAACAAGGCGAAGCTGGCCATCAGATCGGCTCGTCCGAGGCCGCCGAACTGAGTGAGGTCCTGGTAATAGTGCGCGCGAAATTTCACGAGAGCTCGATTAAGCTGCTCTTTAGTGACGGGCTTCTCTCGCACGCTGTCGATTACCGAATCGGCGGATGCGAGTATCTGATCGGGCTTCACGCTCGAATCGTGAACGAGATTTGCGATCCACAACATGGGTCCTTGGTAGTTGAACTGATTGCCCAACAGATTGATGCCACCATCGACAGAATCGGTGAATCCGCGTTTCTTGACCAGCTCTTGGGTGAGCAAGCTGTCGTCGCCTTGCAGAAGAATTTGATCCAGGAGAACCATGGCGTAATGTTCCGGAGTGCCGCGTTCCGGCATGTGATAGGCGATGGCCAGAGCGGGTTTCGAGGCAAGTTTGTCGGTCTTCGAGAAGCGTTGCTCGGCTGTTTGACGCGGCTCGCTAAGGTCGGGCTTGGGGGCCAACTTCGAGGAAGGAATGGCGGCGAAGTATTTCTCTATCCATTTTTTGGCCTGATCCTCGTCGAAATCGCCGACCAGCGCGAGGGCGGCGTTATTGGGAGCGTAGTAGGTGTGCGAGAAATCCGCCGCGTCCTTCAGAGTGGCGGCTTCGATGTCGGCCAGATCTCCGTAGAAATTGTGCGCGTTATACCAATTCTTGTTGGCGTATTGCGGCATGTCCAGCCAGGGGAATCCACCGTAGGGTTGGTTGAGGACGTTGACTTTCACCTCATTGCCGACCACGCCCTGCTGGTTCTTTAGATTCTCTTCGGTGAGCGCGAGGTTTTTCATTCGATCCGCTTCGCCCCATAACATGTCTTCGAGGACGTGCGAGGGAACCACTTCGAAGTAATTGGTGAAGTCGAAGCGCGTGCTTCCGTTTAAGAGGCCGCCGTTGCCCTGGATGAGTTTGACGAATTCGCCCTTGGGAAGGTTCTTGGAGCCTTCGAACATCAGATGCTCGAAGAGATGGGCGAATCCGGTGCGATTCTTCGGCTCGATGCGGAAGCCGATGTGGTAGTAGACAGCGATCACTACCAGCGGTGCAGTGGTATCGCGGGACAGGGCGACCTTGAGGCCGTTGGGGAGTTTGTAATAGGTGATGGGAACGGTGAAGGTGGACTGTGCTAAAGCGCTGGAGGCCAGCAAGAATGACAGAGTTGCAACTGATCGTAGACGGCGCGCGATATGTGGCAAGACGTTTCTCCTCTGAACTACCCCGGTCCTTTGTTGCATTATACAAGGCGACAGCGGGTTAGAACGACTGGGTGACTTGCGATTAGCCGGGTAAATAGTTGATTAGCTTTTCGACCAGTTTTTTTACAGCTTCGTGACTCGCGGGTTTGAGCTTCATTTTGAAGGACCATTTGCCTTGTTTGTCGCGCTCGATGTCGAGGGCGGTGCTTAGGGCGAAGTAGACGGCGAGGCCGAGGGCGATGGATGAGCCGGCGTCGTAGGATTGGCGGGTGGCGGGTGGTTCATTGGCTATCGATTCGATTGCGAGACGGGTCGCGGGATCTTCGGCGAGGAGAATTAGGGCTTGGCGGGCTACATCTCCGGGCGAGACGGTCGCGTGAGATGGAACGATGCCGAATTCGTCGGCTAGTGCTGTTCGGAGATTGGGCGAATCGTCAGGCAGGTTGGTTGATCGGGCGCGGGCTATGGTTGTCAGGATGCGCTGAGCGGTTGCGTCGTCGAGTTGAGAGAGATCGGTCATGGGTTCTCCGGTGGTGGGAAGGGGCCGAAGCCTGCTTGGGTCCATAGGGCCTCGAGTTCGCGTTTCTCGTCGGCGGAAGCTGATTTGTATATGGCGAGGATTTGCAGAGCAGTAGTTTCAGCGTAGTGATCATTGCTTCTCCGAAATTTGGCTAGCGCTCCCACGCACGACCTGCCAGCTTCGACAAGCCGGTTTTGTTTGAGCGCGAGCAGAGCGAGGCTAACTAGGCTGAGTGCGGCGCCGTGATCATAGCCTAGTCTTTCCCATAGGCCTAGCGCTTTTCGGTGCCAATTCTCAGCAGCCCCAAAGTCGCACTCCTTCGAGTCCAAGGCGCCTAGGCAACGATAAACCTGTGCTGCGTGGTAGTCGTTCCCGTTCCTCTCCCAGATCGCGAGCGCCCTCATATACCAACTTCTAGCGGAATGAAAGTCGCAAACCTCAGATGCCAAATTCCCAAGTTCGGCGTAGGTGTAGGCGGCTCCATCGTCATCGCGATGTTTTTCCTTGATGTCGAGAGATTTACGATACCACTGTTGCGCGCAATCGAACTCCCGCCGCATTTGAGCAACGTTTCCGAGATGGTGATAGGTTGCCTTACAGTGTTCCTCATCACCAAGGTGTTTCTTGATGTCGACGGACCTCAGATACCAGTGTTCTGCGGCGTCTAGGTCCAGGCGTTCTTCGAAAATCGTGCCTAGCTGGTGACAAGTTATCGCGACGCCTAGTTTGTTATCGTCCTGTTCCTTCATCTCGATAGACATTAGATACCAACGTTCAGCTGCATCAAAGTTCCTATTCAATTGCGTCACAATTCCGAGTTGGTGATAGCTGATCGCAACGCAATTCTTCCTTCCATGGAGTTTTGAGATCTCAAGCGCTTTTTGATGCCACTTCTCGGCGTCCAAAAGCTTGTGCCGCTCCTGAGCCACCAGCCCCAGGTGGTGAAACGCAGTCCAGCATGCGCGTTCGTGCCGGGCAAGCCGGAGCAAAAGCCGTTCTGCTTCCGCGAATTCACGAACGTTTATCGCACAAAGAGCTAGAGCCTCGGTCAGTTCCTTTTCCTCTGATTCCATCGAGAGGCGTTCTGCTTCTACCAGAGCTGTGTGGAGGTTGGCATCATGCAGGTGGAAGCGGATCCGCTGGTCGTGCAACTCGCGCGGCGCGAGTGAGGCTGACACGCTCGCCATGACATCTACGAATGCCCGGTTCCACTCGTCCGATCCCAAGCTCTCCGTGGTAATTCCCAAGTGCGATCGCAAGTATCCGGTGAGCGCCGGGTGCAGTTCATACGTCGCTTGGCCGACATCCCTGAGAAGCCCAGCGTTGGTAAGAGCACCCGCCAGTTGATCGATCTGCGCACGCGACCAGTCTCCCGGCACCTTCTTCGCCATGTCTTCCAGATAATCGAGGTCGACGTAGGCTTCGTGCAAGGACAGTGGCTTCAACAGAGGTCGCAAGGATTCCGGAAGAGCTTGCTCGATGAAGCGTAGCGCTGCAAATAGTTGCTCATACGCCTCGTCGCCGGCGGTCAGCTTCAGTTCCTGGAGGTTCCTGCGGAGCGCGTTGGCGATTTCCGCGGCGCTGTGCTTCTCCAGTTGCGGTAGCATTACTCGCATGGCCAGCGGATGGCCGCCGAGTTGCTTCATCAGGTCGGCGTAGTCCTTGTCATCGCGATTCACTGTCAGGCCTAGGTCGCGTAGTATGGTCTCGCAGTATTCCCAACGCTCTTCTCCATCCATGCCGCTCAGCGGAAGCTTCCAGCGGCGCTGTGGGCCTAACCAGTCTTCTTCAGAACGGGTGGTGATGAGAACCTTCGTTGCTCCGCCTCGCAAGCCGTCCAGAAACTGCGCTAGCAGGGCGCGGTCCTTGTCAGGAAGATTTGCGGTGATCGAAGTGCCCGCGATGCCGGAGGCGGATTCGAAGTTGTCCCAGACAATTACGAATCGATGCTCCCGCAGCGCCTTCACTAGAGCTTCCAGCTTGGCTTCTACTCCAGCTAATCCGAAGTTTGGTCCAAAGATTGGCTCGCCGATCTGGTTCAGAACGTACTCCGCGGAACGGATTTCGCGGAAGTCCAGCCAGAGCGCTCCTTCCCCCAGGCCGTTGGTGTCCTCCAGCCAGCGCACGAAGCCTCGGGCTAATGTTGTCTTTCCGATGCCACCTAATCCTTGAATAAGGATGCCGGCTGGTGCTCGATGCATGGCTCGTTCCAGTGCTAGGAGCGCTCCGTCGCGGCCGATGAATCCGTAGGGGTTGTTTTCCTTGCGGAATTCCTCTGGCAAGCGCGATTCGGGCTTTGGAGCAGTTGTATTTGCTGTGAAGGAGAGATCTAACTGACTCTGTTGATAGAGGACAGGGAGTAGCCAGTCATCCAAGTCGAACTTTCCCCTGGCGCACACGCGCTTTCGCTGGGCTCTCATTTGCTGGCGTCCAGCGCGTGCGGCTTCCGCCATGCTGCCTGTTTCGAACAAGGCCTTGTAGAAGGCTAGGAGGAACTCCTGCGCGCCGGAGACGTAGAGTGAATAGGCCATCGCGACCACGCTTCTTGCGCCTGAGCGTAGTAACGCTGCCGCTACTGAGGTGAAGGCGTCTCCAGATTCTTCCGTCACCATTGCAGATTGGCAGGCATTCAGGACGACGCCGGGAACGGCATAGTCGCGTAGTAGGTCGTTTAACTGAGCGGCTGTGATCGGATCGTCTTTGCCTTCGTCCGTTTCGAAGACTAGCTTTCCTTCAACGCTCTTGTAGGAGTGCTGAGACGCGCTCCCCGCAGAAGATGAATAGGACCCGTGGCCGTCGAAATGGAGGATGTGATAGTAACTCGGGTGAAGTTTCAGATGTTCGCGGAGTTGCGCAAAGGTCGGCGGGCGGAGGAGGTCAACGTGGGCGGGAAGGTTGTCTTTCTTGATCAGTTCCACTAGTGAGCGGGCGATGGAGCGATAGCGGACGTCCTCGTTGCCGTAGGGGCGGGCTACTACTAGCAGGATGTTTACTCGATCAGTGGGGAGATTTGCGGATAGCGCTGAGGCATCCCGGATTTCGCTTAGGCGTCGTTCGATTTGGCAGGCGTGTGCTAGGGGGGTGCCAAGTTGCGGGTCGCGTAACGCCTCCCAGGGCCAGGAGAGTACGCCGGCGTCGTCGGTTGCGATCTGGAGGGTGAGACTCTTGTAGTCGGCTACTGTTGCGGCTTGAAACAGCGGGCCTCCGCTTAGGTTGCCGAATAGGGCTGTGAAGGCTTCTTCGCCCCAGCTTTTTAGGGCTTCGATTATTCGATCGGCGTGGTCGGTTTCGGGTGGGAATGGATATTCCAGGAATTTTTCCAAGTACCATTGCAGCTCCACCATCAGGTTGCTGTTTGGGCGTCCTTCTACTGGGTAGGTGTAGGGCGACGGGATCGTTACTGGTTTCGAGGTTTTGAAGGGGTGGGTGCGGGTTACTTGGAATTCGGCTTCGCCTGGGACCTGTTGGATTACCAAATTCGTGGGCATTGTTGGTTTCTGGACGGCATATTCCAGTGCAATGTTCGGTTAGTAGTAATGATATCGCGTGTGAAACAACTGGTTGGCAGGCGAAAGCGCCTGCCCCACCTTGGCCCAACAAGCGACCGATGGTAAGTAACATGTTGAGTAACAATGGATGAGGAGGGATCTGTGAAATATCAACAATTGGGTCATACCGGAATCTTCGTTTCGCGGCTGTGCATGGGGGCGATGACGTTTGGCGGAGCGGAGGGGATCTTCAAGGCAATCGGCGGATTGCCGCAGCATGATGTGGACGCGCTGGTGGACAATTCCATCGACGCGGGGATCAATTTCTTTGATACTGCCAATGTGTATTCTGGCGGTGAGTCGGAGACGATGCTGGGGAAAGCGCTGGGATCGAAGCGCAAGGACGTTGTAGTGGCAACGAAGGTGTTTGGGCGGATGGGAAAAGGCGCGAATGAGGTTGGGCTATCGCGGCTGCATATCCTGCATGAGGCGGAAGCGAGTTTGCAGCGAATGAACACCGACTACATCGATCTGTATCAGATTCACGGTTTCGATCCGGTGACGCCGTTGGAAGAGACGCTCAGCGCGCTCACGGATCTGGTCAGACAAGGGAAGGTTCGCTACATCGGCTGTTCGAACCTGGCGGCGTGGCAGATCATGAAGGCGCTCGGGATTTCGGCAATGCGGCATCTGGAAAAGTGTGTGACGCTGCAAGCTTATTATTCCTTGGCGGGGCGCGAGCTGGAACGCGAACTTGTTCCGATGCTGCTGGATCAGAAGCTGGGCCTGTTGGTATGGAGTCCACTAGCGGGCGGCTTGCTGTCCGGTAAGTTCACACGCGGAGGAGCTCATGACAAGGAGGCGCGGCGGTCGAGTTTCAGTTTCCCGCCTGTGAATCAGGAGAAAGCTTTCGACATCGTGGATGTGATGGCGAAGGTTGCCGCGCGGCGGGGCGCGACAGTGGCGCAGGTCGCGCTCGGATGGTTGCTCTATCAACCTTCCGTCACCAGCGTGATCATCGGCGCGAAGAAGACCAGCCAACTGAAAGACAATCTGGGCGCCGTGGAGTTGAAGCTGGATCCGGAGGACCTGAAAGAATTGGACGAAGTCAGCAAGCTCACGCCGGAATATCCGGGCTGGATGTTCAGTATGCAAGGATCGGATCGGCGGCCGGGCGAGGTTAGGGATTGGTCGAGGTTCGCGGCAGCGAAGTGACGGGCGGCAGAAGGCAGGAGACAGAAGGCGGAAAGCAGTCGGCGTCCGCCCTCGGCTTTACAGGGCGTTAGACCAGTTGTTTTCTGACCACTAATGGTCGTTTGTGAATAATTTGCAGGCTCACCTCCCGGACGAAACCACAGCGCTGGTTCCGGCGTCGCTGGTAAAGACCTTAGTTCTCAGTCTCTTGCGGTATCTTGCGCCCAGGAGATCCTTTGGTTTCTTCGCGGCACGCCACTTGCTCGCTATGAAGCAATGGCTTCCGCTTCCTCACAGAAAACTGTTTGGCGCGACCGCTTGGCTGCCTTGCGCAATGTTCCGCCCGTTTTGCGGTTGGTTTGGAAGGCTGCGCCTAAGGTGGTCGCCGCGGGATTGGCGCTGCGGGTAGTTAGCGCGCTTACACCGCTGGCGGCGCTCGCGATTTCAAAGTGGATCATCGATCTCGTGGTGGCGGCTGTCAAGCATCCCGGTCCCCTGCCGCACCAGATCTGGTTTTTACTTGGCGCGGAATTTCTGGTGGCGGCGCTCGGGAATGTTCTGGGCCGTGGCATCGATTACACCGATGCGCGGTTGGCCGACGAGTTCACACGTGAAGTTAGCCTGCGCGTGATGGAGCACGCTGCGCGGCTGGATCTGGAATCCTTCGAGGATCCCGCCTTCCAGGACAAGCTGGAGCGCGCGCGGCTGCAGGCTACCGACCGCATCGGAATGCTGAATTCGATGGGGCGCCTGCTGCTGCAGTCGATCACGCTAGTTTCACTTTCGATCGGCGTCATTGTCTACTCGCCGTGGCTGTTCGCCGTGCTGGTGATTTGCGTCGCGCCGGCGTTTGCCGGGGAAAGCCATTTTGCGTTTCGGGGATATTCGCTGGCACATAGCTTGACGCCGGTGCGGCGAGAGCTGGACTACCTACGCATAGTCGGAAGCGGCAAAGAGAGCGCCAAGGAAGTGAAGATGTTCGGACTGGGCGGGTATCTCGAGAACCGCTACGCCACGCTCACCGATGGAGTGATCCAAAAGAACCGCGAGCTGACGCGGAAGCGGCTATGGTGGGGATCGGCGCTGGCCATCATCGGATCGGTGGGCTACTACGCGAGCTTTGCATATCTCGTGTGGCGGACGCTACTGGGCGAATTGAGCGTCGGAACGTTGACATTCCTGGCGGGCGCGATTGCCGGATCGAGCAACCAGTTGCAATCGGTCTTTTCGCTGTTCTCGAGCATTTCGGATCAGGCGCTATTCCTGACGGACCTGGTGGACTTTCTCGCGGTCCAGCCACGAATTCAATCCAAGCCGAATGCGATCATGGCGCCGCGGCCGATTCGGGAGGGATTCGAATTCCGGGATGTATCGTTCCAATACCCAGGGTCCACGCGGCTGGTGCTGGACCATCTCAACTTCCGAATTGAGCCGGGCGAGCACATCGCGTTGGTGGGTGAGAACGGCCAAGGGAAGACCACGCTGGTGAAGTTGATGGCGCGGCTCTACGATCCATCGAGCGGCCTGATTCTGCTGGACGGGGTGGATCTGCGCGAATACAGCGTGGAGGATCTGCAGCGGGAGATCGGCGTCATCTTTCAGGACTTCGTGCGTTACGACATGCCCGCGCGGATGAATATCGGGGTGGGGCGCATTGAGGAGACGGACCAGGACGAGTCGCTATGGACGGCGGCTAAGAAGAGCCGGGCGGATAAGACGCTGGAGCGATTAACGGGCGGCCTGGATCAGATGCTGGGGCGCCGCTTTGAGGGCGGCGTGGATCTATCCGGAGGCGAGTGGCAGAAATTCGCGCTGGCCCGTGCCTATCTGCGTAACGCGCAGGTGTTGATCCTGGATGAGCCGACCGCTTCGCTGGACGCGGTGGCAGAGTCCGAAGTGTTCGCGAGATTTGCGGACCTGGCGCGTAACAGCACGGCGATCCTGATTTCGCATCGCTTCTCCACTGTGCGCAAGGCCAGCCGTATCGTCGTGCTGGAAGGTGGAAGGATACGTGAACAGGGAACCCACGAACAACTAGTGACGATCCGAGGCCGGTACGCCAGACTTTTCGAGTTACAAGCGGCAAATTACAGATGAGTACAGCAACAATCGTGATGGAAGGAGAAGGCGGGCGGGTCCGGCGGCCGCTCACCGGCGACGACAACGCTGCACGGCGGCTTGACGAATGCGCACGCGCACTGCGGGCCCGTGTAAAGAAGCTGCATTCGGAAAGTGGGGAGCAGCATCCGGCCGCGCCGTGGTTAATCGAAAATCATTCGTACGTGCAGTTCCAGATTCGTGAGACGCAGCGTTCTTTGCCGGCGCGTTATCTCCGGCTGCTTCCGATGATCGGTGAGGGAACCGCGGCCGAGCTGCGGGTTTACAGGCTGGCGGCGGATTTGCTGGAGCAGGCGGAGGAGTTAATCGATGCGGCGGCGCTGGAGAAAGCTGCTATCGCTTTGAAAGAGGATCACGGCCTGGCGCTGGCAGAGTTGTGGGCTTTCGGCGCCACGCTGAAGCTGGTTCTCATCGAGCATCTGTGCGCCAATCTGGATTCGGAGCGAGTGGTATCGCTTATGGTCCGGGGTCTGCGGGCGTTAGAGCAGATTAACTGGCACGATTTTGTGGAATCCGTTTCGGCGGTGGAGCGCGTTCTGGAGCGCGACCCGGCGGGAGTTTATGCGCGGATGGATTTCGTGACGCGCGACCGGTATCGCCACCAGGTGGAGAAGATGGCACGCCGCTCGAATCTGACGGAGAAAGAAGTGGCGGAGAAAGTCATTGCATTGGCTAGCTCCGATTCCAAGCCGTTCGCAGGCGAAAGCGTCTGCGCCACTATGCATGTCGGTTATCATCTGGTGGGTCCCGGTGCGCGGGAGTTTCGGCAACTGATTGGCTGTAAGCCGTGGTGGGGCTTCCGCGCGATCGTGGAGCGGCGGCCGAGCCTGTTCTATTTCCCGAGCATCGCCCTATTCACGGCGCTGATCGTGGCGGGATTCGAGTGGCTGGCGAGGCCTTTCCAACTTTGGATCGTTGTGCTGCTTCTGGTCCCGGCCAGCCAGGCTGCGCTTGAGATCGTTAACGCGCTGGTGAGCCGGTTGATGCGGCCGCGCTTGCTTCCCAGCATGGATTTCTCGCATGGAATTCCTGACGACTCGAAGACCATGGTGGTGGTTCCGACGCTGCTGGTTTCGGAAGCGAATGCGGCCCGGCTGCTGGAGGATTTGGAGATCCGATACCTGGCGAACCGCGAAGCGAATTTGTACTTCGCGCTGCTCACCGATTTTTCGGATGCGGACCGCGAGCAGACTGCGAACGATTTAGTGTTGACGGGATGCGTGGAGGGAATTGAGCGCCTGAACGCGCGGTACAGAGGGAACGGGGCGGATCCGTTTTATCTTTTCCACAGGCCCCGAAAATGGAACGCGGCTGAATCGAAATGGATGGGCTACGAGCGCAAACGCGGAAAGCTGAACGACCTCAACCGGCTTCTTCGAGGACGCGGCAATTGCTTCGAGACGGTGACCGGAGACCAATCGCTGCTGCGAGAAATTCGTTACGTGATAACGCTGGACACGGACACACAGTTGCCGCGGGATACGGCGGCGAAGATGGTGGGGGCCGCGGCGCATCCTCTGAACCGGCCGGTGTTAAACGCGGAAACAGGGATGGTAACGGACGGCTACGCAGTGATTCGCCCGCGCGTCGCGGTGAGCATGGAATCGGCCGGCCGATCACGCCTGGCGCAAATCTATAGCGGCCAGACCGGGTTTGATCCGTATGCGACTTCGGTGTCCGATGTGTATCAGGATCTGTATGGACATGCCAGCTTCACGGGCAAGGGAATTTATGATGTACAGGCGTTCGATCGGGCGGTGGGCGACCGGTTTCCTGAGAACGCGATTCTCAGCCACGATCTGATTGAAGGCGAGTATGCGAGAACGGGGCTGCTCTCGAGCGTGGAGTTGGCGGAAGATTCTCCGGCCACGTATGAAGCATTCACCAAACGGAAGCATCGTTGGGTACGGGGCGATTGGCAATTGCTGCCTTGGCTTCCCAATCGCGCGCCGGCGCCTCGCGGGGAGTGGACCAGGAATCCTTTGCCTTTTCAATCGCGCTGGAAAATGTTCGACAATCTGCGCCGTAGCTTGTTCGAGATCTCGATTCTGCTTTTGTTTGTGGCCGGTTGGCTCACGGTGGAGCATGCCACGCGATGGACGCTGGCTGTTTTGGCGCTGCTTCAACTGGCGGCTTACGCGGATCTGACGCTGACCATCGGATCGGCGCCCGAGCGCCGATTATGGCCGGCCTTTATGCGCAATTTCGGCGAGCGGGTCTTCGAAAGCCACCGCGAGGCGTTCTTGACGCTGGTCTTCATTCCGCATCACGCCTGCGTGATGGCCGACGCCATTGTCCGAACGTTGATCCGCCGGTTCGTGACCAAGCGGAATTTGCTGGAGTGGGAAACGATGGCGGAGTCGGAATCAGCGGATGCGGCGAAGGTCAGCGTGATGTCCCGCTACCTTTACTTGTCCTGTGGGATGGCGCTGCTGCTGTTGCTTACCTCGGCGCATTCAAGCATCTTAGTCGCGTTGGTTTGCTCGATCTGGATTACGGCGCCGCTGGTCGTGGGTTGGCTCAACGAGCCGCTGCCGGATGCACGGGCGCTATCGGACGACGACCGGACCTTTCTTAGGGGAACCGCGCTGGGGACGTGGCGATTCTTCGCCGATCATTCGAAGGCGGAGCAGCACTGGCTGGTTCCAGACAACGTGCAGCAAGACCCTCCGCTAACGGCGCATCGCGTGTCACCCACGAATCTGGGGTTGCTGTTAAACTCACACCTGGCCGCATTGGATCTTGGATATTTGAACATTGAGGACTTTTCGCTCGGGCTGCGACGGGTGTTCGATGCGGTGGACCGGATGCAGCGATATCGCGGGCACTTATTCAACTGGTACGACACGAGAACGCTTCAACCGGAGGCTCCGTATTTCGTTTCGACGGTGGATAGCGGAAACCTGGCGGCGTGTCTGTGTACGGTCAGGCAGGGCTGCCTAGCGCTGCTAAAGCAGCCGGTGTTTGGCGCGGCAGTGTTGGACGGGTTGCGCGATCATGTGCTACGGCTGCGCGAAGAATTGCCGTATGCGACCAGAAGCGGATCATTGATGCGTCCGGTGGCGAGCCTGCTTCGGCAGTTGGAGAGCCGGCCGAGTGATCTTTTCTTTTTGGAAGCCGTGCTTACGGAAGCTCGCGACACTCTGCAACGCATTCGCGAACCGTTGGCGGCGACGCGAGCGCGGCTTCGCAAACAAAGGGACTTGGAACAGTCCGAGGAGCTCCGTTATTGGGAATCGCTGCTTTGGGACAGAATGGACGCCGCGCTGGAGGAGTTGTACCGTTTGGCTCCCTGGCTTGGTCCCGGGGTTGAACCGGAGCTGCGCTTAAATATCAGAGATGCAAGCCTGGCGCCGCTGCTTGCGGAGCTTTGCTCGATGCCGGCTTTGGGGGATTTGCCGGAGGTCTACGAACGTATTCGCACCGGCTTGATCCGGCGGCTCAGTGATGCGAACGTGCTTTATCCAGCTTTGCGCCAGGCCTTGGAAGAGTTGCTACGGCGTCTACCGGCGGCTCAAGCGTCGGCGCAGGGTTTGATTCGGGAATTTCAAACGATTGCCGAACGATCTTCGAGGCTTTTCGACGAAATGGATTTCGGGTTTCTGTTCGATCCGCAAAGGAAACTCTTGCGCATCGGTTACGATACCGGCACGGAGCAGGAGGCCGAGTCCTGCTATGATTTGCTGGCATCGGAAGCACGGACCGCGGTGTTTCTGGCGATTGCGAAAGGGGATATTCCGCGCGAGGCGTGGTTCCGGCTGGGAAGAAAGCTGACAGGGTATCGCAATCGGCGGTCGCTACTTTCCTGGAGCGGCACCATGTTTGAATATCTGATGCCGCTGCTGCACATGCGCAGTTATAAAAACACGCTTCTGGATCGCGGCGCGCGCGGAGCACTGGCCATCCAACAGGTCTATGCGGGGGAGCGGGGTCTGCCGTGGGGAATATCGGAAGCGGCGTGCGGCGCGCGTGACGAGCGGATGCAATATCAATACCGGGCGTTTGGCGTTCCTCCGTTGAGTGCCGGTTCACAAAAGGCCGATCGCATGGTAGTAGCGCCTTACGCCAGCATGCTGGCTTTGATGTTGGACCCCAAGCAAGCCACGGCGAACTTGCGATTCCTGGCCGCCAAGGGATGTGTATCGCGGTACGGATTTTGCGAATCGATTGATTATTCCTCAGGCGGCCACAGCCCGGAACTGATTCGTTGTTTCATGGCCCACCATCAGGGGATGGGGTTGCTCGCGATTGATAATGCGCTGCTCGGTGAGCGGATGCAGGAGCGGTTCCATGCTGACCCGCTGGTGCAGGCGACAGAGTTCCTGTTGCAGGAGCGGATGCCCGCGCTGGCGGAGGTACTGGGTGAGAGCGGCGATGTCGCTGCTTAGTGGAAGATACGACCTTAGCCGAAGGGGGTTCGGAAAAGCCCACCAAGTCCATGGCGTGCGGTACGGCGGGGTTGGTCATGAACCAGCGCCAGACGTTCGCAGTCAATAAATTCTCGGCGCTTAGCAGGGTGATGCCGACATCGATGCCGATTACATCGGTATCGAACCATTTTTGCGCGGGATTGAAAGCATCCACGAATCCATACTTGCGATAGACGTGATCCTCGAAATGGTCGCGCATGGCGCGCAGAGCGGGGATAGAAATATCGGGCGTGAACATCAGGGAGCCGCCGGCGGCGCAAGGGGCGACGGTTCCATCCACGGCTTCAAATTGTTTGATCTCGCCATACACCTTGTAGCCTTTGGTGCTGTCGGAGGCGGTAATGCCCCAAATGTCGGGTCCGAAGCTGAGCGGAAACAGGTGTGCCAGGTTCAAGCAATACAGGTCGTTGGCGCGCGTGGCGTTCACGGAATTCTGGAAGAAATCAACGAAGCCGCGGTCGCGCCGATTGCGAAAATCTACCCAAGCCTCGGAATACTGGTGGGTGAACAGAGGGCCGCCGCTAATGAAGTGATAGGGTCCGTAGGAATAGAGCGGCCGTTGCCAGGCGTACCAGGAGTCCGGTGATATGGGATGAGTGGAGGAACCAATCGCGAGAAGATATAGCAGCGGCAGCTCGCTGTAGGCATCCCATTTGTATTTCAAAAAACCTTTTCCACGGACCCAGCCATGGGAGAGCAGGAGCGGATCGCCGTTTAGCATCCAGGCGAAATCCACGCGGTCGTAAATCTGCTTAGCGAGTTTCGGGATCTCGGGGTCATTGGAAAAATATTGCGCCGCGGTCAAGACGCCGGCCAGGAGGAAGGATGTGTCGACAGACGACATCTCGCTGTCCCATTTGCGTTCGCCGGTGGAAACATCCATCCAGTGAAAGAACCAGCCATGCTCCTGAGTGGCCTTGGAAGCGAGGAACTCTAAGGTGGTCTGGACGCGCGTTTTGGCTTGATCGCGAGGGATCCAGCCATGTTCGGCGCCGATGCAGATGGCGGTGAGCCCGAAGCCGGTGGCTGCGAGGCTGGCGATGTTACCGCTGGGGCCTTTGGCGCGGCCTCCCTGGGCGCTCGCGCGATCGAGCACCAGGCCGGTGGAGGGATCGCTTTCATTCCAAAAATAAAGGATGCTACGGCGTTCCAGGTCTTCGAGCAGGGCGCGGTCCTGCGGTGAGATGGTGCGCGGCGGCTCGGCTGCGGGGAGACGCGTAGGAGTTGCGGCGGTGAGCGTCACTGTGAGAACAGAGGCAGCTAAGGTTGCTGAAAGCACTTTGTTTTTGACACTCGCCGGCATCTTCTACTTCCATGATAAACCCTGCGCAATTTCGAAGCCGGAGGCTTGCGCTACGGGGAAAGCGGACGGGGCGGAAAAAGGTGCTCGAAAAAGGTGCTCGATCACTTTTCTAACGTGGATCTTTTTGCCGGGCGGAGCGTCGTAGCACTTGGATTCATTGACCTTAGAGCTTAGAATCAAAAATGCATGGTTAGGCGGGAGGAGTGAAAGAACGGCTATGAAATATTTCGGGAACTTGATGTTGGTTTCAGCGCTGGGAGTTTTGTGTGTCTTCGGCGCGGGCGATCCACAAAAACGGATAAGAGTATCCGGCGAGGTGCTCAACGAAAATCCTGGACACAAAGGATAGAGGCATTCCAGAGGACCTGCTGGGGAGGGCGCAGTGCGTGGGCGTGATTCCCAACCTGAAGCGCGCGGGATTCATTGTTGGTGCGAAGTATGGCAAGGGAGTGGTGGTTTGCCGGACTGATAGCGGTTGGAGCGCTCCCTCTACTGTCATTGTGGAAGGCGGCAGCGTCGGATTCCAGATCGGGGCCGGAGAAACGGATCTGGTTTTCATCGTCATGAACCATCGAGGGATGGATCATCTCATGGCGGATAAGTTCACTATTGGCGGCGACGCCAGCGTGATGGCGGGACCAATTGGCCGGACCGGCGAAGCGCAAACGGATGCCATGATGAACGCGGAAATCCTGTCTTATTCGAGGTCGCGTGGCGTGTTTGCGGGAGTGTCGCTGGAGGGTGCGACGTTGCGGCCGGACCATAAGGACAATCGAGAGATGTACGGGCGCGACGTGACGCAACGCGAGATTTTAACCGGCGCGGCGCCACGGCCGGCGGGCGCGGACGCTCTGTACGCGGATCTGGATCGTTTTCCGAAGCGTACTGCCAGCCGGTAGAAACCTGAAGAAGTCACATTAGTCCATTAAAGCCGCGTTTCGTGCGCGGCTTTTTCTTTTTATTTGTCCGGCTTTGATATGCTGTCGGCATGCGCGTCATGAAAATGACTTGGCCGCGGATGAACACGGATGGACACAGATGTTTTCGGGGATCTGTGTTCATCGTAACCGCGGCGGTTGCGATCTGCACAGCGCAGGAAGGTCCCTTCCGCGCCGGGAATGGGGTTAGCACACCGACTGTTCTACAGAAAACGGAGCCCGGCTACACGGAGGAAGCTCGCTTGGCCGCCGTCGACGGGAGCGTGAGGATTTCTTTGGTGGTGGACTCGGAGGGGAATCCATCAGATCTGAAAGTGACGCGGCCGATCGGGTTTGGCTTGGATGAAGCAGCACTTCGGAGCATTGCTTCATGGAAATTCAAGCCGGGCATGAAGGATGGGGTCGCGGTTCCTGTGCAAACCTCGATCGAAATGAATTTCCGGCTTCTGGACAAAGGCGACACGTTGCACATGGAGCGCTTCGTGTGTAAATTACCGGAGGGCGCGTCCCGTCCAAAGGTGTTGAAGAGCGAGCATCCTCCATCGCCCGGTCCCGATGAAACAGTTTCCGTCACGATTTCCATGGATGTGAACGAGCGGGGTGTGCCTGAGAATCTTCACTTGGTGAAATTGACGGAGGCGAAGTGGGAGAACGATGTGATCGCTGCGATGCGCGAATGGCGATTTCAGCCTAGCGTTGATGGAGGGGATGGGAAGCCGGTGGTGGCGCCGTGTACGTTGAGCTTCGCTCTGGGAAAAATGCCCGTGTCCGCGAGTGCTTACCGGATCGGCGGAGGCGTTTCACCGCCTTCTGTTGTCACTAAAGTCCCGCCGGATTACTCGGATGAGGCTCGCAGGGCGAGGTTCGAAGGCACGGCAATATTGTTCGTGGTTGTCGATGAGAATGGCGCGCCAAGAAACCTCAAGGTTCTTCGGCCACTGGGGCTGGGTCTGGACGAGAAAGCGATAGAAGCAGTCAGCCAATGGAAGTTCCGACCTGGAATGAAGGATGGGGAGGCAGTGCCTGTTCAAGCGACGATCGAGGTCAATTTTCGATTGCTGGACAACAACGGCAGAGTGGGCTGGCATTCGAATAGCATTACATTTAAGCTCCCAGAGGGCGCTACGCGGCCGCGCGTAGTCAGAACTAAGTTCCCTGGGCCTTCAGACGATGCTGGTTCTTTTGTTACGGTGTCGTTTGAAGTTGACGAGAGCGGGAAGCCCGTAAATCTACACACGGACAGAGCGTCGGACCCGCAGTGGGAACGGAAGATTCTGGCGGCCGTGAAGGATTGGAGATTCGACCCGGGGCTGAAGGATGGAAAGGCGATCGCGGTTCCGTGCACGGTCAGCGTGGCTACGGGGCGGTAGCGGGGCTGCATTGTTCGAGGTTCTGATTTACTAAGTCGCCGATTCGGTCGATGCTCAGGTCGGCGGGTGGGTATTCGGCTAGCGTCTTGGGATCGCGGGCGTAGTGGCCTTGTTTCACAAAGACCGTAGTGACGCGGGTGCCCCAGATCTTTTTTATGGCGTGCAGGATCCGGAGCTTGTCGTCCACAACCACGTAGTGCGCGGCCGGAAAGCGCTGCTCGACGTCTTGGAGTTCGTGTTCCTTGTGGACATAAATAAGGACGTTGCCGTCGACCGTCTCATAGAGACCTGAGCGATAGATCTTGTGCGGTTGGAAAACGACATCGCCATCGGACAGAATCGCTACCGGCCCCCATTGGGCGACGTGCTCGACGGCATCGATTGATCCTGGGAACAGACGATTGGCGAACGGATAGCGGATCAGAAAATAGGAGACGGCCAACAAGCGCGGATCGCGGGGGTATTCGATGCGATAACGCTGCAGGGCTCCCAGATAATCCGCATAGCCGAGTTCGGTCCGCAGGATTTCGAAGAACTCCCAATAGTGTTGGGCACGTTCGGGACCGACCTCGTTTTGGAGATAACGTTTCAGATCGGCCGTGACGTGATCGTTATCGAGTAGGGTGTTGTCAACGTCGAACAGGAACACTGTGTTGGTGGACGACATAGTATGACTAACATACCAAGCTTGAGGGCGTTCCCAGGAGTGGGAACGCGGCACGCAGAGTGCGTGCGCTACTCCTCGGCTGGGGAGAAAACGCATTCCAAGAGGCGGCAACTTGAGTCGAGCAAGTCATCCACGTCGGGGCGGGCCAAAGTGGACCGGGCGATGGAGGTGAGGCGGCGTGAGATGGCTTCCCAGGTTGCCTTTTTGCGCGGGGACGCTGGCCAATGGCTGACGACTTCGAGCCGGTATTCGAGGAAAAGGACGTCGGATCGGGCGGGGACACTGGAGAGTGAAGTTACCATGACGCTTTCCTTATCGGTAGGGGTTCAGGATATGAGAGGCGGAACTCATATTTGGCCGGGCAGGTCCGATAAGAAAACCGAGGTAAGAACATGATCGACACGGAAGTGCGAAGAAGCCAGCGGAAACCGCCGACCAACACCGCGCCCTGGGCGTTAGACAAGCTACCGCCGTTTCCAATGGTGGCCAGCCGCTTGATGCAGTTGTTAGCCAAGGAAGACCCAGACATCAGCGAAGTAGGGCGGATGATATCGGCCGAGCCGGTTTTTGCGACCAGGGTATTGCAGATGGCGAATTCGCCGCTCTTCGCATTGACCGCTCAAGTAAAGACGTTGTCGCATGCGATCGTGGTTCTGGGGCTGGCGCGGGTAAAGTCGATTACGGTGACGCGGGCCCTGGGCGATTTCGTGGCGCCGGCGCTCAGCGTCCGTTCGCTGCGCGTATGCTGGCAAAACAGCCTGGCCGGGGCACTGCTGGCGGAAAAACTGGCGCGCGCTTGCAAGATGGATGCCGATGTCGCTTACGTGGCCGGATTGTTGCGCGACATAGGCAGGTTGGCATTGCTGGTGAAATATCCGGATTCCTATGCGAACCTGCTGGCTGTTTCGAGTGAGCACGCTTTCGATCTGCTGAGCACTGAGCGCGAATTGTTCGACGTGGATCATTGCCAGGCGGGCGAGTGGCTGATGGGGCGGATGCCGTTCCCGCCCGAGTTGACGGAGGTAGTGGCTCATCACCATGACACGCCAACCGATAACACCTTCCGAATGGTGCATCTGATCCGGACCGCGGACCGGATGGCGGACGCATTGGGCTTTGCGGTGGTGGCGCAAGCGGACCCGCTGCAGTTCGGGCAAGTGCTGCAGGACCTTCCCGAAGCGGCGCTGGCGCGGTTCCATTATGAGGAGGAGGACTTGAAAGCGGAAATCGACATGCGGATCCAGACCTGGGGGTGATTAAAGTGTCGATTAAAATGTCGATTAAAATGATGGGGTGACCCTGCACCTCGCGGTTCTCTGGATGACGTGTACTGTTTTGGC
>CZKS01000834.1_pt2 | contig 28232 bp, 28 predicted proteins | sample 1122221 | NCBI WGS metagenome assembly CZKS01 (sample SAMEA3539301, study PRJEB10725) | soil metagenome | biome: tundra; feature: field; material: soil | place: USA | collected 2010-05 | depth 0.15 m
GTCATTGAGGAAGTTCCCATCGTGGTCTATTGTTCCAAGTGCGACGCAGAGCGCCCGGTCCACTCGATGCAGGATTTTTCCTGCGCGGAATGCGATACTCCAGCTTCGAAGTTAATTCACGGCCGCGAACTCGAGCTGGCCGCTCTGGAGCTGATTGAATGAGCACTCAACCCCGTATTGTGGAAGTCCGGCGCAACATCCTGAAGCACAACGATCAGGTGGCTGCTGCGCTACGCGAGCGCTTCCAAAAGGCTGGTGTGTTCGTGGCCAGCCTGGTCTCAAGCCCCGGGTCCGGCAAAACTGCGTTTCTCGAAAAGACACTCACGCTACTCAAGGAAAAAGGCTATCGGCCTGCGGCTGTTGTCGGCGATCTTGCCACCGCGAACGATGCCGAACGTCTGGCTCGCAGCCAGGCGCCCGTGAAGCAGATCACCACCGGAACGCTCTGCCATCTGGAAGCTGCTATGATTCAGACCGCGATCGAAGGATGGGATATCAGCGAACTGGATTTTCTGTTCATTGAAAACGTCGGCAACTTGGTGTGTCCTTCCTCCTACGATCTGGGCGAGAACATCCGGCTGGTGCTGCTATCTGTGACAGAAGGTGAAGACAAGCCGTTAAAATACCCCACCATTTTCAACAGCGCCGATCTGGCTGTAATCACGAAAATCGATTTAGCGGACGCCGTCGAGTTTGATCGCGACGCGGCCAGATCGAACATCCAGTCGGTTCGTCCCGGAATGCCCATGCTGGAGCTTTCTTCACAAACGAGCCAGGGCATGGACGCATGGATGGCATTGCTGGCATCCAAGCGGCCTCGTTAACGTTTAGCAACCGTGACAATGCGTGACATCACGCAACGAAATGCCTGCCCTGGGTTCTAACGTTTGGAGGTATTCATAGATGGACACCCAGAAGAAAGACCAAGGAAGCCAACCGAACCGGGGCCAGCAGCAACAAGTCAATCAGCCCGGCCATCAGGGAGGCCAACAGGGCCACCAGAGTCAGGATCCAAATAAGGGGCAGCAGGAACAGCCAAATCAGCCCCGCAAAGAGCACGAGCAACAACCGAAGCACTAGTCCGAAGGCACGGCTGGCCGGTCGGGTAGTGGGTCAGAGTGGCCTGCTACCCGTTCCCTCCACAATTATTTGTTGTTCACAATGACCTCAAGGCGAGCACCCGCAACCTATTACAAGCGATCGTGCGATAGAACGCGGATGCCGTGGCGCACGTCCAATCAGTAGGAGCAGTTATGTTGAAGAGATTTGGACTAACGGCATTGATGGCGGGATTACTCACCCTTTTAGGCCCAGTCGCTGGATTGGCGCAAGGCCACGGCAGCGGTGGTGCACGGGGCGGGGGAGGACACGGATTCTCCGGCGGCGGCCACGCATATTCGGGGCGCGCGTACTCAGGTGGTGCTCGCGGATATTCCGGCGGTGGCTCTTATGGACGTGGCTACGCCGGTCGCAGCTATGGCGGAGGCGGTTACTACGGTGGACGAGGCTACTATGGCGGGCGCGGGTACGGCGGATATTACGGCCGCGGCGGCATCGGCCTTGGGTTCGGGTTTTACGGCGCGCCCTACGCCTATGGATACGGCTACGCCCCCGGCTATTGCAGCCCGTCCGGCTACTACGATCGGTGGGGCAATTGGATTCCCTACCCGGGCTGCGCCCCGTATCCCTACTGAGCGCTGGCAGGCGCAGGCACAGATCGTTTCCGGTCGAACGCTCGTGAAACCGCGACACCCACCACGATCACTACGACGCAACCGACGACGTTGTACCAAAGGAACGAAATCTTGGTGAAAAGGTTGGCGGCGAAGATGGCTGCTTCGCCCGCCACAACGCCGAAAAACGCGCCGTTTGGACCCACGCTCTTGAAAAAAAACGCCAGCACGAACACGCCCAGCAGTCCGCCGTAGAACAGCGATCCTACAATGTTCACCGCTTCGATCAGCGCGCCGAAGTTTCTGCCATATTGCGCGAACCCCACCGCGTACAGGCCCCAAAAAACCGTGGCCCAGCGGGACGCCATCAGATAGTGACGGTCGGAAGCATCCTTATTGACATGCCTCCGGTAGATATCGATCACAGTAACTGTAGCCAGAGAATTAATCTCGCCCGAAGTCGACGACATGGCCGCTGAAAAGATCACAGCAATGATAAGTCCCACCATGCCCGCCGGCAGGTAGCGCGTCACGAACGAGAGAAAAATGTAGTTGGTATCGTGAAAATCTTTTCCCACTAAGTGCTCGCCCGCGAGGTGCGCATCGTTCAACTCGCGTTGTGCGCTCTGGTAGCGCTCCACGCTGGCTTGCTTCAAAGCCGGGTCGGCCGACGTCTTCGCTTGCAGATATTGCTCGGCCGCGTCCTTCCTATTCGCGAAGGCCTGTTCGTACCGTTTTTCGACCGCGGGGAAACGCGGATCGTTCCGGACGCGTGCCAGTTCCACCGGCTGGAATAACACCGGCGGCCGTTCGAAGATGAAAAAAACAAATACCATGGCGCCGATAAAAAGGATGAAGAACTGCATCGGGATCTTCGCCATGGCGTTGAAGATCAGGCTCAGCCGGCTCTGCTCGATCGACTTTCCCGTAAGGTAGCGCTGAACCTGCGATTGATCGCAACCAAAATAGGCCAACATCAGGAACATCCCGCCAATCAACCCGCTCCAGACGTTGTAGCGGTCGTTCCAATCGAAATGGAAGTTGACGGCGTTTAGTTTTCCCGCGGCGCCTGCGAGTGAAACCGCGTTTGCGAACGAGACATGGCCGGGAAGCAGATGCACCGCCATCACTAACGCCATCACCAGCCCGCACAAAATGAGCATCATTTGTTGCACGTCGGCCCAGGTGACCGCTTTGATGCCGCCGAGCGAGGTGTAAGTGACCACCAGCGCACCCATCATTACCGTAGTCAGCCGATCCGGCCACCCGAGAATCACCGAGAGCACCACCGCCGGCGCATAGAGTGACAAGCCCGCCGCCAACCCGCGCTGGATCAGAAAAATCCCGCTGACTAATGCACGCGTCTTCGCGTCGAAGCGGTGCTCCAGATACTCGTACGCCGTGTAAACGTTGGCGCGATGAAAGATCGGGACCGCAGTGGCGCAGAGAATCACCATCGCGATTGGGAGTCCAAAATAGAACTGCACGAACCGCATCCCGTCCGTGTAGCTCTGGCCGGTGGTGGAAATAAATGTGATGGCGCTGGCTTGCGTGGCCATGATGGAGAGTCCCATGGCGTACCACGGCATGCTCTTGCCGGCCAGCAGATACTTATTGACGGTGGTGCTGCCGCGTCCGCGATAGAGTCCGTAGCTGACGATGAACGTCAGCCACGTGAACATCACCACCCAGTCGAGCGGCCTCATGGGGCGTAGGCGCGCGAGAAAGCATATAAAGCCGCGATCACGAAAACCAGGAAGCAGAGCACGAAAATATAAACTCGCCGCCAGGTGCCGAGGAACGGTGGCGGTTCATCGATCACGACTTTGTGGACTGTGTCGGGCGGCTGCGGCAAACCTAAAGCATAACGCGAAAACCGCGCACGCGGACTGGAAGACATGCGAAAGTAAGTTCGATGGAACTGAAACACATCCTCCTCCCTCTGACAGTGATTGCTGCGTACGGCCAGGGCCTCAACGTGCAAGTCGACGGTAAGCGTGTGGGTGCCGAGAACAACCTGAACCTAATACCGGGCAACGGAATTATGCACGTCTGCGTGGACAACCCAGGTCAGAAACGCGTGGATTGCACGCCTTCTTTCAACACCGCTCTGATCCCCACGCATGATACGGTCCATGCCAATGAGAATTACTGCGCATCCACAAACGGGACGTTCGCCTACACTTGCGGCTTGCGGAACAAGGCTCTCACTTCATACAGCGCGGGAATGACGTTCGTTCTGAGCGTGGATATCGCTTGTCCCGGGCCCTGTTCGCTGAACATCGACAACGTTGGTCTGGTGAATATCAAAAGAATCGACGGCACAACCGATCCCGGCGGCGCGTTAATCGCCGGGCAGCCCCAATGGGTATTCTATGATGGCGCCGTGTTTCGCTTAATGGGTGGCGCAGGCGCGGCGTCGAGTTTAGTTGACTCACGCGGTGATGTCCGCGCCCGCCGCGTCATCGCGACCATGGACAGCACGCCGTATCAGGCTGTGATGACCCTGGATGTCACCGCGGGCGACGTCCACAAGATCCGTACCACTCCGAACGGAGGAAATGCCACACTCAGTGCCGCCACAGCCGGCCTGCCTGGGCAGCATATGTGGATCATCATCGCGAATGACAATATCAGTGCGAAGACCATCACGTTCGGCGCGAATCTGCTGAGTGCGGGCCCGCTGGCAGGTACCACCGGCAGATCCTCAACGATTCATTTCGTATCCGATGGCACTGCGTGGTACGAAGTTTCGAGAACGCTGGGTTTGTAGGATGTCTACTTCATCGTAGGGCAAGCCTCCGGCTTGCCAACTGGACAAGCCGGAGGCTTGTCCTACCCGGGCTGCTGCATCGTCATGCAGTGCAGCGTGCCGAGGCCCAGCACCAGGTCCAGGCAATGAATTCCGACTATTTCGCGGCTGGGGAACAGCGCGGCCAGCTTGGTGAGCGCGACTCGATCCATCGCGTCGTTGAACGTGGGAACCACTACCAATTTATTGGCGACATAAAAATTCGCGTAGCTGGCCGGCAAGCGTTGGCCATCGAAATACACGGGCGCCGGCATCGGCAAGGTTGCGATACGCAGCCCGGTCCGTTCGAGCAAATCGAGATTTTCCTCGAGTGCTTCGCAGTTGGCGTCATTTTTATTTAGTTCCGTGACCGTGACGATGGTATTCTCATCCACGAAGCGAGCCAGGTCGTCAATATGGCCATGCGTATCGTCGCCGGCGATTCCGCGCTTCAGCCAGATGGTCCGTGTGATCCCGAGATAATCGGCGAAGTATTGCTCCAAGCCTGCCCGGCTGAGACCTGGGTTGCGAATCTGCACCGTCTTGCTCAGCAGGCATTCCTCTGTGGTGAGTAGAAGCCCCGCGCCATTCACGTCGATGCTGCCGCCCTCCAGCACGATGCCCGGCTCATAGTGCGGCAGCTTGAGGCGCTTAGCGACATAGTCCGGAATCTTATTGTCATCGCGCCAATTTTCATATTTGGCCCAGCCGTTGAAGATCCAATTGGTGATAGCAACCTGCCCTCGGGGACTGCGAACAAAGATAGGACAATAGTCGCGGGTCCAGCTTCGATTGGTGCGGTGACGGTAGAACTCCACCGCGTCCATCTCCACGCCGCATTTGGCGAAAATACGCCGGGCGCTTTTCTCGGCCGCAGCGCTCTCCACCAGGATGCGGACCTTTTCCACGCGAGCCAGCCGTCGCACGATATCGCCGTAGACCCACGGGATGGGCGCGAACTTTCCCGGCCAGTCTGAACGCTCATGGGGCCAAGCCAGCCAGGTGGCTTCGTGCGGCTCCCACTCGGCCGGCATGCGGAATCCACGCTGGTTTGGTTTCAATCCAGCCATTTCAATCCAACCAGCGCTTCAAAATTGGCGAGTAGGCATCGATACGCCGGTCGCGCAGGAAGGGCCAATTGCGGCGCACTTCCTCCACGCGGTGCGGATCGCATTCGGCGATCAGAATGGCTTCTTCAGTCGAGGACGCTTCGGCAATCACCTGGCCGAATGGGTCGGCGATGAAGGATGATCCCCAGAACTCAAGACCGCGATCAGACGGCCCTTCAAAGCCCACACGATTCACTGCAGCCACGTAGATGCCATTGGCGATAGCGTGGGCACGTTGTATGGTTCGCCAGGCATCCAACTGCGCGGCGCCGTATTGCTCTTTTTCCGCAGGATGCCAGCCGATGGCGGTGGGATAGAAAAGAACGTTTGGGCCGCCGATGCTCGAAACACGCGCGGCTTCCGGATACCATTGGTCCCAGCAGATCAGGACTCCCACGCGGGCGAAGGCTGTGTCGAAACTCAGGAAGCCCAGGTCGCCGGGCGTGAAGTAGAATTTCTCGAAGTATAACGGATCATCGGGGATATGCATCTTGCGATAGATGCCTGCGATCTCGCCATCGGTGGAGATCACCGCCGCAGTGTTGTGATAGAGACCGGCGCTGCGGCGCTCAAATAGAGACGCAATGATGACGATTTCAAGCTCGCGGGCCAGCCGCCCGAGTGTTTCCGTCGTGGGCCCGGGGATGGGTTCGGCCAATGCAAACAGCTCTGCGTTCTCTTCGCGGCAGAAGTACTGGGAACGGAAAAGTTCCTGGAGGCAAATAATCTGCGCGCCGCCGGCAGCGGCCTCGCGAATCCGCCAACGGGCTTTCTCGAGGTTCTCATTGGGGTCGATCGCGCAGCTCATTTGGACCAGGCCGATACGGAATTTGCCGCTGCTCGAAGACTGCATAGTCCTATTGTGGTGGTGCCGGGCCGCAGTGCGCAATTCGTGTCCCCTTGCTGACGCGCAGGGCTACCTCGAACGCATCGTACTTTGAATTGTAGCCCCGCGCGTGAGCAAGGGGACGATTTTACGCGCTCGTCTTCTCAGCCCAGACCAGGAAGCGAAGAGTCATCTTACTCTTGGTGCCAATCAGTCCGAGCATAGCCGAAGGCGGCGTTAAGCCGTAATCCTTGAGATTGATTTGCGCGTCACCGTCGATCTCCAGGCGCTCGATGCCGGATGGCTTCGCGGCGGCGGCGAAAGCGATGGGTTTGGTGATGCCTCGCACGGTGAGGTTACCCTGGATTTCGTATTGACCTTTCGACTTGCCGGTGATTCGCGTGGATGCGAACGTCAGTTGCGGGTATTGGCTGGCGGCCATCATGTCGTTCACCGCCGCATCCAAGATCATCTTTCTCTGCTCCTTCTTCTTCACCCACGCATCCTTGCACGTCACGCTTCTCGCTTCCACTGTCAGGCTCACCCTGGAATTTTCAGGGTGTTGTGGATCGTAATCCACCTCTCCCGCGTACTGTTCGAAAAACAGAAAATGCTTCTTGCCCGCCATCAAACCAGTCTTCGATACCTCCAGCGTGAACGTGCTTTCGGCGGATGGCTTTATCAGGTAGCGGACGATTTCCTCCGGCATCGGTTTCCTCCAATTAAATTCAGACGTTTCGAATTCTGTTTGGTTTGTCCGCAAGAGGTAAACTCAAGGCGTGAGGGAACTGCGAGCGTTGATATCCCGTAGGAGTTTGACCGGGCTGCGGAGAAACTGCGAAACCCTGCGCCGGGCAGCCGCATCGAGGCCGCGCAGAAGTATGGGACCGATCTCACGCTCCTGATCGAGCAGCTCAGGCTGACACCAGAAGAGCGAGTGCGTAAGATGCAAACGGCTTCGCAGGTCGCGGCGCAGGTTCGCGGAGCTGTGCGACGCGGGCGATGAACACGGGGCTCACCCTTGGCGATCTGGGCGGGCATCAACCCGTTTTCGACTCGATGGATGCGTTGCCCGATCGGGTCTGACTTTGAGAAGCGCGCGGCGATACCAATAAGATGCTGAGGGTTATCGCAAGCGAGATCCTTTCGCGGCCCGGTATCTCACGCTCAGACTCCACAAAATCCACCCAATGAGAACAGAGTGGGAAGCCGATGTCCACTCTGAATTCAGATAAAGATGACCCCGTGGTGGAGCAAGCTCTGCGGGATGGAGAGCTGCACAAGGCGCTGCTGGATCATCTGGATGGGGGCATCTACATGGTGGATCGCAATCGCCGGATTCTTTATTGGAACCGAGGCGCCGAGCAGATCAGCGGATATCTGGCGCAAGATGTAGCCGGGCATTTTTGTCAGGGCGATCTGCTAATGCACTGCGATGCGGCGGGCAGGGGGTTGTGCGGGAAAGGCTGCCCTTTGTCGTCGGTCATGTTCGACGGCATGTCACGCGAGCATATTGTCTTTCTGCGACACCGGCACGGGCATCGCATTCCGGTGCATGTGCGGGCTCGCGCTATTTACGATTCCGCAGGGGCGATCATCGGCGCTGTGGAGGTGTTCGATCAGCTTACGGCACCGGCAGCCATCGACCGGCGCGCACTCAATGAGCACGGGTGTCTCGATCCGCTCGCCGAAGTCGCCAACCGCGCCTACGGCGAATTCAAGCTTGGCCAAGCCGTGGATGTCATGCGGGCTTTCGGGATAACTTTTGGATGGCTGGCCGTGGAACTGGATGACGTCGACAAACTGGAGCATCGCTATGGGCATGGGCTGGTTGATGCCGCCGTCAAGATGATGGCGCGCACGCTGGATAGCAATCTGGGACCGCTGGATTCAGTCACCCGTTGGGGCCGGACGGAATTTCGCATTGAGGTTCACAGTTGTTGGGGACAAGGACTGGCCGATCTCACCGCCAAGCTGCTGGCGCTGGCGCGGGCTTCGAATCTGGAGTGGTGGGGTGATCCGGTGCGAGTCACTGTTTCGATCGGGGGCGTGATGGCCGAGCCGGGAGATTCTTCGGAGTCGCTCGAATCCCGTGTGGCGGGCGTGTTGGCGAAATCTCGGTCGGCGCGCAGCAGCCAGGGCGCCGACGGCCCCTCGAATAACGATTTCTTAAAGCTAGGTGATGAACGATGTTTGCCATAGTTGGGATCTTGGTTGTTTTCGGAGCCGTGGTCGGCGGTTATCTGATGGAGCATGGAAATCTCAAGGTGCTGGTCCAGCCGGCTGAATTGCTGATCATCGGCGGCGCGGCGGCAGGAACCATTCTGATTGCCAATCCGCCGGCGATTCTGAAAGGAATCGTGGCCGGGTTCAAGGTGGTATTCGGCGGCTCCGGTTTCGGCAAAGACCGCTATGTGGAAACGATGAAGCAGATTTACGCCGTGATGCAGAAGGCTCGCAAGGGTGGGCTCACGGAGCTGGAAAACGACGTTGAGAATCCGGAAAAAAGTCCACTATTCGCAAAATGGGATCACCATGTGCGCGATTTCGTATGCGACACGCTGCGAATGGCCATGACCGGGGGGCCCACGCCTTTCGATTTGGACCAGATGATGGAACTGGACATGGAGGTTCACGAGCACTACGCGCAACTGCCGGTGAAGGCGCTGAACACAGTGGCGGATTCGTTGCCCGGCCTCGGCATCGTGGCCGCGGTGCTCGGCGTCGTGATCACCATGGGCGCGCTGGGTGGTCCGCCGGAAGAAATCGGCCATAAGGTTGCAGCGGCGCTGGTAGGCACCTTTCTAGGGATTCTGCTGTGCTACGGGCTGCTTGGGCCGATGGCCTCCAAGATGGGAAAGGCAGCCGAAGAGGAGCACCATTTTTATCACGCGGTGCGGGTGGCGCTCAGCTCGTTTCTGAAGGGAAACCCTCCGCCGGTGGCGCTCGAGTTCGCCCGGCGCGCCGTGCCCGGGCCCGTGCGGCCGACCTTCCATGAACTGGAAAAGGCCTACAAAGGAAAGTAGAATGTCCGTCCAGAGCCCCGAAACGCAACCGATCATCATCAAGAAGAAGAAAGCTCACGGTGAGCATCACGGCGGCGCATGGAAGGTAGCCTACGCGGATTTCGTGACCGCGATGATGGCGTTGTTTATCGTGCTGTGGCTGATGGGCGCGAGCGAGCCGGTGAAAAAAGCGGTGGCCGGATATTTTCGCGATCCCTCCGGCCGCGCCGCGGACAACGGTTCCGGACAGGGCGGCGTCGGCGAGAACATCGCGATTCGCAAAGACGACATGGGTAAGCTCAAAGAGACGCTCGAATCCGCCATGAAACAATCGCCCGAGCTGGAGAAATTGAAAAACCAGGTGAACATGACCGTGACGGGTGAGGGGTTGCGCATCGAATTGCTGGAAAGCGAAGTGGGTACATTTTTCGAGACTGGCAGCACAAGTCCGAGCGCTTCCGGGAGAGATATGCTGCGGATGATATCAGCCGAATTGGGCAAGCTACCGAACCGGCTCCTGATGGAAGGACACACTGACGCGCGCCCGTTTACGTCTCCGAACGGTTACTCGAACTGGGAACTATCGTCTGATCGCGCAAATTCTGCCCGGAAGGTGATGCAAGACAGCGGCCTGCATACCGATCAGGTGGCTGAGGTGCGCGGATACGCCGATCAACGGCTGCGCAAGCCTGAGGATCCGAATAACGCCTCGAATCGGCGTGTGTCGATTGTGGTGAAGTATCTGAACGCGCCGCCCGAGACGACCCCGCCAGCAAAGCAGGCGTCCGCGAAACGTTAGCGGGCGCTTGGTACAATCGGCATCGCGGTGACATCATAATCTGGCGCAATTATCACCAGGCAACCAAGCACACCCCCGAGTCGTTACGGCGGAACCGGCATTTCTTGGACTGGGCCAACATGCCCGATCCGTTCCGGCACTACGAAGGCGCGCCCGTCATCGATCTGCCGGCCGATCCAAAGGCGCCTGAGATTTCCGCGTTCGAGGTCCTGAGCGGGCAACGCGGTTCCAATGAATCGCTGGATTGGATTCACTTTCTTTCACGCCTGCTCTTCTATTCCGCTTCCGTCAGCGCCACCAAGCAGACGCCGTCCGGCCAACGCTACGCACTGCGCGTGAACCCGTCCTCAGGCAATCTCCATCCCACCGAGTTTCACCTGGCGTGCCCGAACGGACTTTATCACTACCGGGTCTCGTCGCACATGCTGGAGCAACGCGCCGCGGGCGACTACGGGACTTTGCGGTTCCTGTTGACCACTATCGCTTGGCGCGAGGCATGGAAGTATCAGAGCCGGGCCTATCGTTATTGTTTGCACGATGTAGGCCATGCTTGGCAATCGCTGGCGCTAGCGGCTCAGGCCATTGGCTGCGACGCCAGCGCGGTGGGAAACTTCGACGACGACAGTGTAGCTCGTTCTTTTCGCCTGGCTGACGACGAATGGCCAATGCTATTGATTGAAATTCACGGCGCGCCTGAATTCCCTGCGGCGCCGAATAGCGAATGGTTCGGAGGCATTCCGAACAAGCTATCAGCGGAGGTAATCCGGTATCCATTGATTGAGGAAATGCACGCCGCCACCAAAAAGATACTTCAGCCGCGCATTGCACCGAGCGCTCAAAACCGAGCCGCGACCGCGAGGGAGCGCCACCACGACGGCCCCCCTTACGGCGAAATCGCCCGACGACGCCGCTCCGCTCTCGATTTCCGAGGCGGAGCCGAATCCATTAGCAGCCACCAGCTACTAACCTTGCTCGATTTAGCCACTCGTCCGCTCGATGCCGACTTCGCCGCCGAATCGTATATCCAGCTCTACCTCTACGTCCATCGCATCCGCGATCTCACTCCGGGCGTCTACAAATATTGGCCGGAAGAAACGCGGCTGGAACTCGTGAAATCCGGCGATCAACGCGTAATGGCGGCGGCTCTCAGCCTCGGTCAGGATCTGGCCGGAAATTCTTGCGTCACTTTTTCGATGATTGGCGACCTGGAACGCGCGGCCCACTTGTACGGCGATCGGGGCTATCGTTATGTTCACTTTCAAGCAGGCGCCATCGGCCAGCGGCTCTATCTGGCGGCCGAATTGCTCGGCTTTAAATCCACGGGCATCGGCGCGTTTTTTGACGATTCGGTTAACGAGTATCTAGGGATTGCGCTCGATTCCGGCCGGCAGGTGGTTTATCACTTCGCGTGCGGATACGCTGTCCTTGACGACCGGATCGTGTCCCCTTGCTGACGCGCGGGGCTACTCGATCTGGATTGACTCCACCTGGATGACCTCTTCCTTGATGGTGCCGGTCACTTTGGCTTTCAGATCCTTCTCTCTGCTGGTGGCCTTGATCGCCGCCAGCGCCTTCACATTCCCCCGCTCATCGAACTTGATGAACTTGCCGTCAGCAAGCACAATGCCAAACCCGCTCTTGGCGCAACTGATGGCGCAGTCCTTGGTGTGGCTAGCCAGATCATTCTTCTTGCACATTACGTCGACCACGGTGCCGGACCAGGTTTCCGCCAAGGCGAGAACGGACGTTACAACTAATCCAACAATCAATTTCAGCATGCCGATAAGCTCCTTGAACAAGTGTGCCACAGCAGGGTTGCCACAGCAGGATTGCCACAGCGGAGTTGGGCAAATTTGGGGCCCTCTGTTAAAATGTGGGTTTAGAGTACGAATGCCCCTTGATTCAAGCAGCGGTCCTGATTATACTGGCTCTTTTCATGGCGAAATGATCGGCATGACACCGCGGGAAGATTTCGACCCACTCGCCCCACAACGTGAGGCAGCCATGTTCTATGGGCTTTTTCTACGGGGGCACTCCGCCGACACCTTACGGCGCGACATCGACGTCCCTAAGCCGCTTTTGCAGAAATGGCTGAATGCCCGCAGGTATGAAACCGGCTTTCGGAATTCGCTCAAGCGTGTCTATCAATACCGAAAACAGGTGCTCGCGATTTTCGACGAGTTGGTGCTGAACGAAAAAAATCGTCCGCGCGTTCAATAGTAGCCTGCCAAATCGTACTCCCGTTCCCCTTACACTGAATAAAGATGAAACACACTCACTCTTCGTCGGCCCCGGTGGAAGACACGCCCGAAGCTTCGAAGGCTCACATCCTTTCCAATCCAACGCGTCCCTTCGACCCCGTTGGCGCCACCACACCTTCCGAAATCCTGACCCGAATGCAAGGCACGGCTTTCCAAGGTAAGCAGCTCGGCCTGGCGTTTGAAGTGTGGAAAAAGATGCTAGGCGACCGGTGCACCATCATGATGGGCATGTCCGGCGCGATGGTTCCGGCCGGAATGCGGCGGCTGGTGGTACGGATGATCGAGAACCGTCTCATCGACTGCCTGGTTTCCACCGGCGCAAACTTCTTCCACGATCTGCACGAAACACTGGGCAATTTCCACTATCAGGGTTCGGCCGCCACTGATGATGTTCTGCTGGCCGAAAATCTGATCGATCGCATGTACGACGTTTTGGCCGACGAGGAGAAATTTCGGGAGCACGATCAGTGGATCGGCCGCTTCGCTGCCTCGCTCGATCAATCGCGTCCCTACACCACGCGCGAGTTTCTGTTCCTGCTCGGCAAAGAGCTAGCGAAACACTCCAAGGAAGATGGCATCGTTTCCGCAGCAGCCAAAGCCGGCATCCCGCTGTACTGTCCGGCCATCGCCGACAGCTCCATCGGAATCGGCATCGCGGCCAATCGTTACGAGGGCGGTAATCGATTCACGTTCGACGTGATCGGCGACGTAGTGGAGACCGCCCGTATCGTCGCCGAGTCTAAAGCCACCGGCGTCATTTATTTCGGCGGAGGCACTCCCAAGAATTTCGTCCAGCAAACGGAGGTGACCGCCATCATCATGAACGCCGGCGTCACCGGGCACAAATACGCAGTGCAGTGCGTCACCGATGCGCCGCATTGGGGCGGCCTTTCCGGCTGCACCTTCGAAGAAGCACAGAGCTGGGGCAAGATCGCGAAGGATGCTTCCATGGTGACCTGCCATTCCGATTCCACCATCGCCATGCCCATCCTGGTGTCGGCGCTACTCGAGCACAGCGAGTTGATCGCCAGGCGTCATCGTCCCAGTTTCAAGATGGGCCGCGAGCTTGAGGTTTCCGCATGAGCGGCCTGCGGATTCCCGTTTACCAGGTGGATGCGTTTGCGAGCCGCGTATTCTCCGGCAATCCGGCCGCGGTTTGTCCGCTGAAAAAATGGCTGCCGGATGAGCAGATGCAGGCCATAGCAGCCGAAAATAATTTGGCCGAGACGGCCTTCTTTGTGCCGAACCAGGACGGCTACGATCTGCGCTGGTTCACGCCCAAAGTGGAAGTGGATCTGTGCGGCCATGCCACCTTGGCCTCGGCATTCATCATCTTCCATGATCTTGCGCCGGCGGCGAAGTCTGTGCGATTCGAAACCAAGAGCGGCGCCTTGATCGTTACGCGCGATGGCGATTTGCTCTCGCTCGATTTTCCGTCGCGTCCTCCCGCCGAATGCGAGGTGTTTCCGGATCTGGTAGCCGCGCTGGGTGTGCAGCCGGAAGCAATCCTGGCGGCGCGCGATTACCTGGCGGTCTATTCATCGGAAGATGAAGTGCGCAAGCTCGCACCCAACATGGAGATGCTCATGCAGCTGGACCGGTTCGCCGTAATCGTGACTGCGCCCGGCAAGCAAGTGGATTTCGTATCGCGCTTTTTCGCGCCGGCAAAAGGCATTCCCGAAGATCCAGTTACTGGCTCCGCCCACTGCACGCTGATCCCTTACTGGTCGAAACGGCTAGGCAAGAAAAAGCTGCATGCGCAGCAAGTGTCGGCGCGCGGCGGCGAACTGTGGTGCGAGGATCGTGGCGACCGCGTGGTGATCAGCGGTAAGGCAGTGCGGTTCCTCGAAGGCTCAATTTATTTGTAGCGTAAGCCTCCGGCTTGCGCCAGGACAAGCCAGAGGCTTGTCCTACGTTCGTTACAATCGAAGTAGTGAGCCGCAGGCTTTTTCTATTGATGGCTGGCCTTTTATCGCGAGCCCTTTCCTGGGCAGCCAACGTGCCAGGACTCTCTATCCGCGGCAAGCTGACGCGATCTCAGGATCAAAAACCGGCGCTCGAGGTCAGCCCTAACAAGCTCGTCTATCTAGATGGCGATCAGGCCACTGTGGGCGTCCTGAACGACAAGCGCCTGTGGGGTAGTGACTTCGAAGTTATCGGCCACTTCAACTCTCCCGATCATTTCGAGATCGATCGGATTCACACGCGGTCTATGTTCGTACACAAAGACGGCAAGCGGCTGATGATCACCTACTGGTGCGACGTTTGTTATATTCGGACCTACACGCCCGGCACATGTGTATGTTGCCAGAAATACACCGATCTCGATCTGCGCGAATCCGACCAGCCGTAATCCTAATCCTTTTCCCCTTCCTGTTTATGACCCAAGCTGCAAATTACTCCGCTCAGAAAGCGACCGTCGATTCGGTTGAGATCGTGCGGCTGGCTGACGCCGAGCATCACATCGAAGTCTCAATAGCTCCTTCCGTCGGAAACATCGCCTACGACATGAAGGTGAACGGCAAAGCAATCCTGCTGCCACCCCCTGGGACCTTGAGCGACTGGAAAACCAAGCCCAGTCAGGCCGGCATTCCGTTTCTCGCGCCCTGGGCGAACCGCTTGGATACCGATTCCTATTGGGCCAACGGCAAGAAATATCTTCTGAACCCAGACGTTGTCACTCTGCGGCGCGACGGAAATGGCTTAGCGATTCACGGCCTGGTATTGTTTGCGTCCGACTGGCAAGTCACCGTCCTCAAGGCCGATGATCAAGGCGCTGAAGTGACCAGCCGTCTGGACTTCTGGAAGCATCCGGAGTGGATGGCGCAATTCCCGTTTGCGCAATCCATCGAGATGACCTATCGGCTGGCCGGTGGCGCGCTCGAGGTGCGCACCGCTATCGAAAATCACTCAGGCGAGCCCATGCCCCTCTCCATCGGTTTTCACCCCTGGTACCAGATCCCGGATTGCCCGCGTGACGGCTGGAAGGTCCATCTGCCGGTCCGCGAACATTACACGCTATCCGACAAATTGATTCCAACAGGCGAAACCACGCCTGTAAAGTTCGATGACCCAACGCCGCTCTCTGGACGCCAGCTCGACGACGTGTTCGGCGGTGTGTCCCAAGGCGACGAGTTTTGGGTGGAGGGCAATGGCGCGAGAATATCAGTTCGCTTCGGCCCGAAATACCCGGTGGCAGTGGTTTACGCGCCGCAAACCAAAAACATTATCTGTTTTGAGCCCATGACCGCCATCACCAACGCCTTCAACCTGACCCACGCCGGCCATTATCCAGGACTCCAAAGCATTCCTCCGGGCCAGCGTTGGGTGGAAAGCTTCTGGATTCGCCCGAGCGGATTTTAGCATCGTCGGCTTGTGTTACTGTTTCGGTTGTATGGTTGAAATTAAAGTCGCGGTTGCAATGGCGATCCAGTTTGCTAAAACCGTTCTCGACCCTGCCCGTACTACAGACATCCGTCTTGAGGAGGTGGAGATTGGTGAGCACAAAGGCCAAAGTGTGTGGCTTATCACGCTCAGCATGGCACTCCCGCAAACCGCCATCGCCGACGTCCTAGCAGGCCGTGCTCCACGGGAATTCAAAACCTTCACGGTCCACAGAGAGACCGGGGAAGTCCTCGCCATGAAAATAAGGGAATTGGCTAGCGCCTAATGCTCGATGCTGTCGGTCTGATCAAGAAGCACCGCGCAAAGGGCGTGCTGATTGACGCGAACCTCCTGGTTCTTTACCTTGTTGGTAGCACGAATAAGAATCGCATCCCAACCTTCAAGCGAACACAGGTCTACACCATCGAGGACTTCGAGCTTCTGCAGCGGTTGATTGCTTATCTTGGCGATGTCATCACCACTCCCCACGTCCTGACTGAAGTCAGCAATTTGGCCAATCTTCACGAGCCGGAACTGCGTTCTTTTCGGCAGTACTTCAAATCTGCGGTTGTGGGAATGGTAGAGTTTTGTGACGCTAGTAGAGAGGTTGTGTCAGATGGAAGCTTTCAACGACTCGGCCTGACAGATGCAGCCATCGCCTTGATATCCCGCCACAACCATCTCGTTCTGACCGACGATCTGACACTTGAGATCACACTTCATCGGCGAGGTGTGGACGCGATTAATTTTAACCACATCCGGGCCTCGAATTGGACTCTAAGGTGAAACTGTTCGACCTCGAGGGCTGGGGCGGCTGGTGGAATCCGCCATCACCAACGCCTTCAATCTGGCGCACGCCGGCCATTATCCAGGACTCCAAAGCATTCCTCCGGGCCAGCGTTGGGTGGAAAGCTTCTGGATTCGCCCGAGCGGATTCTAGGGAATCCATCGTGGATCGGTAATCGCTCCGGTATCGAGTGAGTAGCGTTTGCCTAACACCACAGCGCCATCTTTCATGAACATCTTCGAGAGCTGATCCGAGACCAAGTGTACGTTGGCATCAATGGCGTTCTCCACGTGGTCCCCCGGCCAGCTCCTGGAAATCTCCACTGCGTTGCGAAGAGATTTCACCAGCGACGCGAGCGGCTCGGGCAACGGAATATTTTTGACGGCGGCCTCCACGGCGCCACAGCGTTGATGACCCAGCACGACAATTAATCTGGTGTACTTCTGCACTTCCACCGCGTATTGGATGCTGCCGATCGCGTATTGGTCGACCACGTTGCCGGCTACGCGAATGACGAACAGGTCGCCCACTCCGCGATCGAACACCACCTCGGGAGGAACGCGGGAATCCGAGCAGGAGAGAACCACAGCGAAAGGCGTCTGGTGATCCGCGACCGCTTCACGCCGCGCCTTGCTCTGATTGGGGTGTTGCAAGCGGCCGGCCACCCAATCCCTATTGCCACTCATCAAGAGATTCCAGCACTCCTCGGGATTCTTGCAGGGTGCCGGATCAGCCCCGTGCAACGCGGGGAGAAAAAGCAGGAGAATTAGCTTGCGCATGAATCTAAGTATATTTTATTTCAGGTTAGGATTCCGGCAGCCAGCCGCATTTGTTCCAAAAAGCGACCTTTATTCCTCGCGGCTACTCCTCTTGCACAGCGGGAACCACATTTTCACACGGGAGTGGCTGCTGCCTGACCCGGCCAGCACAAGGAACCGGTCTCGCGCCGCTTGATCGCCGGTTGTAAAATGAGGCAACCTTCGCCCTTTTCACGCGACATTACTGGAAGGTTCTTGCTATGCCCTCCATTCATCAGGTCCAGCCGATTTTCCACGAAGCCCTTCTGCTTCCCGAGGGCACGGATCGGGCCGCCTGGCTCCGCCGGCGATGCGGCGACAGTGCTGAGGTGATGATCGAGGTTTCGTCCCTGCTTGCGGCGCATGACGCAATGGCCACACAACCCGAACCACCTCAAGCCAGCCCCGAACCTATCATTCCGAGCGAGCAGTTTGGAGCCTATCGGCTGGTGCGTCTGGTGGGCCGGGGCGGTATGAGCGCCGTCTACCTGGCGGAACGTGTGGACGGACGGTTCGATAAGCGCGTGGCTGTGAAAGTGATGGCCGCGCATTTGGCCGGCGAAGATTTCCTGCGGCGCTTCCAGACGGAAGGCCAGTTTCTGGCGTCCCTCGAACATCCCAACATCCCGGCGCTGCTGGACGGCGGAGTATCGCCCTCCGGCCATCCTTACCTGGTGGTGGAGTATGTGGAAGGTGAGACGCTGGATCGTTACTCAGATGATCGCAAGCTGGGAATCGAGGCGCGCCTCCGTCTGTTCCTCCAAGTCTGCCAGGCCGTCGATCATGCACACCGGAATCTGATTCTGCATCGCGACCTAAAGCCTGCGAATGTTCTGGTAACCACCGATGGCGTCGTCAAGCTGCTGGATTTCGGGACGGCGTCGTTAATGGCGGAGGGCCCCGGCGTAACCGTCACAAGCGCGCGAATGCTGACGCCGCGATACGCCAGCCCGGAGCAATTGCGCGGCGAACGGCCGGGTGTTACGGGTGACGTTTTCTCGCTGGGCGTGATTCTATACGAACTGCTCACAGGCGCCTGGCCGTTTGGGGAGCCGGATTCGGTAATGAGCGGGCTGCGGCGAGCGGCCGGGCATGCTTCTGCCACTGCGCCAGCCACGGCAGTCACACCTGAGGCGCCCGCACTGCGCTCGCTTTCGCTAGAGAAGCTGCGAAACATACTGGATGGCGACTTGTCCGCGATCCTGCTTAAGGCTCTCGAAAACGACCCGTCCCGGCGCTATTCGACGGTGGGGGAGCTGGCCAACGACGTCCTCCGCTTCTTGGAGGGCCGTCCCGTGGAAGCTCATCCACAAACGTTTTTATATCGGGCAGGTAAATTCGTGGCCCGGCACTGGCTGGCGGCGGGCGCGGCGGCGGTGTTCGTTCTAGGTCTTTCGGCCGCCACACTACTGGCCGTGCGGCAGGCGCAGGTGGCCAAGGCGGAGGCGCAGAAAGCACGGGAAGAAGCGCAGAAATCGGCCCGCGTGACCAGATTCCTGCGCGGCATGCTCACTTCCGGCTACAAAACCGGCGGGGCGGATGTCACCGTCATCCAGATGCTGAATGCGGCTGAGCCCAGCATCGAAGCCAGTTGGAAGAACGATCCGCTAGCGGAAGCGACGTTGCGCGCTAGCCTGGGCGCGAGCTATGTGACCCTGGAGAAACCGGATCGCGCCAAGCTTCAGTTGGAAAGGGCGCTCACGCTGTTCCAATCGCTGGGTCGCCATGTGGACTCCGCCGACACATTATTGGTGCTCGGCATCAATGCCCAACGTGCGGAAGGTAAAGCGGCGGCCAACTATTATCAACGGTCCCTCGAAGAACTGCAGCGGGCCGGCAAGGATGCCCCGCCAGCACTGGTGTTTCGAGTGACAGTCTACCTGGCTGGGGTTTTGTCCGCGGGACTTTACCGCCTTCCCGAGGCCGCCGCGCTTCTGGATGAGGCCGTAGCACTGGCCGCCCGCGAACCAAGCATTCCACGGGACCAACTGCCCGCGGCTTGGACGCATCAGGGTGAGATCATGCTGGAGGAAGGGCACTTTGACCGAGCGGAAGCGCTGTTTCACCAAGCCATCGCGGCCGACAGCAATACGTCCGACGCCTGGATAGGGTTGGCCCGCTCCAGCTTTCTCAAACAGAACTTCCCGGCCGCGGCCGAGTTTGCGCGTCGCAACTATGTACTAGCGGCCGCTTTCAACCGGGACAATCTGGCCGATACCGCGGAAGCGGCCATGGAATGGGCGCGATACCGGGCTGAATCCGGTGAAGCGGCGGAGGCCGTGAAGCAGATCCGCGCCGTCATCCCCGAGATACGCAAGAACTATGCTGTTGGATCCACGCTGGCCCGCTACTTGGAAGGCGCCGCACACGTATTCAAGAACGCTGGCCTCTTCGAACCGGCGGAACACGACGCCCGTGAAGCTTTCGACGCCTTCCACCACGGCCAGCTCCCTGAGATACATCCCCTGGCTGCCGCGTGCCTGGAAGATTTGGGCGGAGCGCTGACGGGTTTGAAGCGATACCGGGAAGCTATCCCCGCCCTCGAAAAAGCCGTCGAGATCTATCACCGGCTCGGCCCTGCGTATGCCAAGACCGCCGGCCGCGTGCAAGTGGTTCTGAACCAGGCTCGGAACCACTTATAAGCGGCGCGGCGCTCTAGTTTAGGGATTTCGGTTGGCGCCTCCGACGCACCAGCCCGATCATGCCCACCACGACGACGCTCGAAAACAGGAGCGAGGAAGGTTCCGGCACCGTGGCGGGGTTGGCCGTAGCGTACGAGAAGTCTTTCATGTTGATGGACTCAGCGGCTGAGCTGAAGGGCTCAGTGAGGTCCACCGAGGTGAAGCCTCCCGGATCGGTTATGCCGAAGAACAGCGTGGTCGGAGTACTCGCCGCAGTCTGGGTTTGCACAACGCCGTCGGACAACGTGATTGTGACCGTGCCAGGATCGACAAGGTAGTCGAAGGCTAGCGCCGTCACTGGGCTTGGCAGAGTGACCAAAAGATCGTTGGTTGGTTTGGAACCGGTGCCTGGATCCTGCGAAGAGAGTGTTGCAAAGCCGTAGCCGTAATAGGAGTCTCCAATCACGAAGAGCAAGCCGGAGGGACTGGCTGGCCCGACTCCGAAGGTGACGCCGCCCACGCTGGTGCTGGGGGGAGTTCCGCCGTAACCGACGAAGCCGCACACGGGCCGAGTTGCCGGGGTGCAAGAAGCATTGGCGATGCCCTCGAAGTTGATGGTTGTGGCGCCTGAGACGGCAGCATTCCAGGCAGCTTGACTGGTGTAGACGGTATCGGCTTGTGCGATACAGCTCGTGGCAACGAGGGCGATCACAACACAGAGTACCTTCCGCATTGGCGCGCTTCTCGTGCTCGAAAATGTTGGGTGAGACAAATTGTTTTTCATGTTTCGTTCCTTTCCAAACTAAGTTTTGTTCCGTTACTACTAGTACTTTTTCCACTCAGCGCCCGCGATCTCCGAGATTCGCAATCGAAAACCACGCGCACTCTCACAGCTACACCGCGCTAACGCGCAAAAAAATGCACCAAGATATTTTTGAGAGTGAGGGGACGCGGGTTTGGAGCTTGGTTACGAACCTGGATGCAAGCGCCGGTAGAGCCAGGTTTTGGCGAATTGCAGGTCGCGGTCCACGGTGGATCGTGTGACGCCCAGCAGCTCGGCCGTCTCTTCGTTGGTGCATCCCAGGAAATAGCGCAGCTCGATGATACGAACCTTGCGTTCGTCCAGGAACTCCAACTCGGCGAGCGCCTGGTCGAGCGACAACATCTCTTCGCCCGCCGCGTCGATCCAGGCCAGATCCGGGTGCAGTGGAATTCGCCCTCCCGCCCAGCCGGGACGTTTTTGCGCATGGGCGCGACGGCTAAAATCGTTGAGTATCCGGCGCATTAGCATGGCCGCGAATGAATAGAAGTGGCAGCGGTCGGAGAGTTGGGCGCTGCGCTGCTTCGCGAGGCGCATATACAGCTCGTTGACCAATTCAGTAGCCTGCAAGTGTTTTGGAGGGTTCCCTGCCGGAGATAGGCCCCCGCAATTCCGCGCAGTTCTTTATAAGCGACTTCTACCAAATCGTCGAGCGCGGCGGTATCGCCTCCGCTCCAGCGTTGCAGAAGGCTAGTAATATCTCCGGGGATCTCGCTGTCGGAAGCCATCCTCTAGGCTCTCGGGTGGGGCGGCTGGTGGGATTTGAACCTTCACGCCCCTCGTATCCCCTATATGTTAGCAACTTACGAACCCGTCAAACCTAACAAACCCAGCTAGTCAGCCCTCTTGGCTACGGTTTGGATACGGTCAATTCAGCTTTCCCGCCCGGCCTATAAGTCTGCATGAGTATTGCGGGTTGCCGCTGCTCCGCTCAGGCGCTCCGTACATTCACGGGCGCCTTTGCGCTCTCTTGCGATGTCTACAGTTGCAGGCTTGTTCCAATCCTTGGCAATTCCATGAACCGCTTCAGTGGATATCGTCTCAGATCCGGCTCGATGTAAGGCCTCACGAGCTTCGCTCGGTCTTTCCGTTGTCGTTTTGACTTTCATCAAATTTCGGCTTGACAGGGGGTAAGGATTCCATAAAATGTGCGTGTCCAGTCCGGGGAACCACTAAGGCAACCGAGAAACGGAAGAAGGGCGTAAATTCCCTTTGAAGTCGGGCTTCAAAGACGCCCCGAGCTTGATCACGGTTTTGAAATCAACACTCTTAATGAGTACGCTAATGTACGCTATAATGTGTACATGGCAGTACCGATCACCAAATTCCGGAAGGATATTTTCTCGTTCGCAGAGGCGGCGCTGAAGGGGACCCTTGTCGAGTTCACCCACAAAGGGGTGACCTTTAAGGTGGTTCCTGAACAGTCTACCGACAAACTTGCGAACGTTACTCCGCTTCAAGTCATCAATCCTGCTTACAGCGACGATCTCGAATCCGGCGCAGTCGAGCTACAGAAAGAAATGACAAAGGAATGGGAGAAGGACTGGAGCCAGCTTTGACGGCCAACGACCGCAAAACATATCTTGACACGAGTGTTGCTGTGTGGCTGGCGCAAGGCGATTTGTCCAGGATCGCACCAGCCGCACTGGATTTCATCAGAGGTTCCGCGAACCTGTTGGTGTCTCCGATGGTGGCGCTTGAACTCGCCTACCTGCACGAGATCGATAGGATCAGGTTGAGCTCTCAGGATGTCCTGCTTAAACTGAGAGCTGAACTTGGAGTTGAGGTGTGTGGCTCGTCATTTCCGGCGTTGATGACCATCGCCGTTAATGAGAAATGGACGAGAGACCCGTTCGACAGAATCATCGTCTCTTGCGCCAAGGCAAATGGACTTTCACCCTTGGTTTCGCCGGATGAAGCGATCCGGAAAAACTACGTTAAGACCGTTTGGTAAAGAAGAAAATTGAAATGCGTATTCTCAAGGGCGAGTATTGATTCTGGGGCGGCTGGTGGAATTTGATCCAGCAGCACATCAATACAGTCTTCAACTTACTGATTCCAGGTTACCACGGTGCCCGTGAGTGCCAGGGTTCCCAGGGCGCCTTGCACCACCTTGCACGACGGAACTACTTCGTTGGCCGTAGGGGCCCGGTTGAATGCTTCTTGATTGCATTGACCGCATAGACAATGTCGTAAGCGATGATGAAGCCGGAGTTGACGTTCAGGATGTCTTTAGGCGCGTCAGAGGCTAGGTCGGTACGTGTCGATCGCCAAAAAAGCGTCCGCCGATGTTCAACTGTTTGGCGTTGACTCTCTTGTGGCAGAGGTGTGCGGCCAGAGGCCGGCAGTGGCGTGGGCCCGATGCGGACTTAGCTCAAGGTAGGTTCGTTCCAACGAGGTAAAAAATCATGCTGCGCCAACATCTTGACTAGCTCACCGCCGAGTCGGTTGTCGAACAGGACCGTCAGCGCGCGATACGTCTAGTTGACGACATCGATCATGAGCGCCCTCACTTCCTTATCGCTCAGCCGCGAAAGTCGCGGCCAAGGAATCTCGCCGTAGGGCGCCCGGACTCGAACTGAAGCGGCAAGAGGATATCTTGCCCGTATACACCGTGGAGCGCATTGAGCGCCCGGCCGCCAACTGACGATCACGCTTTATTACGCGCGGCTCCAGCAACCCCGCTCATTTTAGTCAACGTTTCCGAGTGGGGGCTCCCGAAGTCGGATTGGAGGAGGTTTGGATTCAGTTTGGCGACTCGCAGCTTCGCTGTTCCGCGAATTGCCCATGCCGTCTAAGAACCGGATCATACCAATAAAATAGCTGCCGTTAATGGCTAATAACGGGCTGTCTCCCACAACGCCGTTTCCGACCAGTCTCAGCATAGGCGACTAAACGTCCGCGTGGGTTTCCGATGCAAGCGCATAGCATTTGCCAGGACGAATCGGATACCATCATCAGTGGCGTATTGTGCCGCCTGACGGTTAGCGGCTCAAAACCATAAACAAATGCTCCTCATCGGAGAATCAAATGCGGAAGAACAATATCAGGCTCACAGCGTTAGCATTCGTTATTCCGATTCTTTTCCTCTGGCCGGCCTATGCACGAGCGCAAGCTGCGAAGGCTCCCTATCCGGCCATGGCTCCTCTCGATCAGTATTTGATTCCGGACGAGAAGGCTGAGATCGCGCTGGCCCGGAGTTCCGCTCCGGCATCGATTTCGGATGCAGCCGAAGTGATGGTGCTGCGACGGGATGGCTACGCGACTGCTGTTGAGGGCTCGAACGGCTTCGTCTGCATCGTCGAGCGATCCTGGGCGAAGCCGACCGATGACCCGGAATTCTGGAACTCTAAGGTCCGCGCCCCGAACTGCTTCAATCCGGCAGCCTCAAGGACGTTTCTGCCCATCTTTCTGAAGAAAACCAAACTTGTGCTGGCGGGAAAATCTAAAGCACAGATCCTCGCGGCTACTACGTCCGCATTGGAAAAGAAGGAACTACCCTCGCTGGCTCCCGGAGCGATGTGCTACATGATGGCGAAGCAGCAGTATCTGAGCGACGACGACATGAACTGGCATCCCCATCTCATGTTTTTCGTTTCGGGTGATGCCGTGAAAAGCTGGGGAGCGAATCTCCCTGGTTCTCCGGTAATAGCGGGGAACGATCCGGAAGAACGGGTGACCATCTTCATGGTTTTGGCCAGCACTTGGTCCGATGGGACGCCAGGCCCATCCACGATGCACTGACTTCAAATCGATTCGAGTTGCTCATGCGGGGGACACATCTCGTGCGAAGTCGGCTTGCGACCGGTAACGCCCGCATCCTTCCACTTGGACGTAGAACGCGCTACTCGCGGATTTGACAGCCACGTGAGCGCGAAGTCCGATTGGAGGAAGTTTGGAAGTGGGATCAGTCCCGGACCGAATACATCCCGGGAAACGCCGGTCACGGCAGTTAGCCAGGCGCGGAACTACTCTCTCTTTGGAAGTGTGGTTACACCTGAAAACGCCACATCCGTCGTGTGGGCGTTTCTGTCAAACTGCCGAGTACACGGATCGGCGGTCACAAGCCGGCTGTTCCTGCGTTACCGGTGTTGTTCCTCGACGCCTGGGGGTTTCGCATTTTGAGGCTCAGAGCGGCTGTGCACGATTGACGGCTCGTGCGGGCCGCGGGCCACGCCCGAGTGTGCGCGAGTATAGAGGATAGAAGCGTGCATGGCGCAGAAGTGCGAGGTAACGGAGATGGGTCCGCTATGTTTTCAGTGCAAGCCGATCGGGTATGTAAGAAGTCCTTACAAGGATACTCAGGCGATTGCAAAAGGATTAGGCGCGAAGCACGAGGCCCAAGGGGTTCTCGAGATACTGGCTGAATTTGAAGCTGGCCTCACCGATATAGAAGGCTTTTCTCACCTGATCGTGATCTGGGCATTCGATCGCGCCGAAGGATTCAGCCTGGCGGGAACGCCGCCTAGCGACGATCAGCCGCACGGCGTGTTTCGAACGCGCTCACCGCAACGTCCGAATCCGATCGGGTTGACGATTGTCGAGCTGCTCGGCCGGGCGGGCGCGGTCCTGCGCGTTCGCGGCATCGACATGCTCGAAGGGACTCCGATTGTCGACATCAAGCCCTATCTATCTCACAAACGTACCGCCGGAAAGACTACGCCGCGGGTGGCTCGCGGAAGCCGAAGCGCGTGCCGGATTGAAACCGTAGCGCGATCTTGCGATCTCGGAACGAGCGGCCCTGGTGAGATCGACTCTGCCAGCCGATGCCGCCAGCCTATAGTGTTTTGGGCCGCGCCTCTCGAGGCAGCACGTCATAGAGAGGTTGCGCCGGGCGCATTTCCGGATCCTCATGGGCCGCCGATATGGCCAGGACCCGAATGTTCTGGTCATTCGGAAGCCGGATGGTTTTAGTACCGGCCGGCATGTCGATCCGGTATGCAAACAGGTAGGAGTAGGCGTAGGGCACGTTTTCGCCCGCGGCATTGTGGTGATGCGAGCAATACCACGCCAAATCCGCGCGCTTGATGTAGCCCGGTTGGATGCCGATCATCTCGGCGTAATCGTCGTGTTCGGTTCGCGCGGGGCGGCCCTGCTGCACTGGAACGGGAGTATCCTTGGCGATCCACTTGCGATCGTCCCACTGCCCGATGAATCCGCTCCAATCCTCGACGTTCACTTCCACCGCTCTATCTCCCACCTCAAAGGTCGCTTTCCTGTCTCCGTTGACCGCGGCAGCCAGCACGTACACGCGACTGTAGGGACCCGCAGGCAGATCGATTCTCTGACCCTTCGCCACTACGGCGTTCGGCGTGCCTGTTTTCGCCGGGGCCAACCGGAACTGGACAGCGTTGAATGTGATCTCGGCGGGCAGCATCTCGGCCGGCAGAGCATTACCCTTGCCGTCGAATCCCGCGGCGGACTTCTCCCCGTCAGCGGTTGCCCCTGCTAGGTCATAGGGAAGCGCGACAGGAGCGGAATGCACGCTAGGAACCGTGCTGTGCGGAGCCGCCAAGCTAATGGCAAACGTGCGCGGCTGATACGCCGTGAACGACGTCAGCAGCGCGCCATCTTCGACACTCGCCTCTCTCACGGGTTGTTCCTGCCCATTCACCTCGCGGGCGCTGGTGACCGGCGCCGCAAATGAAATTCGCACGTCCGGCTGCGGGCGGCCATCCAGTTCCACCAGCCGCAGGATTACTTCATCGCTGAGCTCCGCCTTCTTCAGCGCCAGCACGCGAATGCGCGGACTACTCACCTGCATCAACGAAAACTCGCGGCCGAGTGAACCGGCATGTTTCGAAGTCGAAAAGGCGACGAGCGGCGCGTTCAGCCGCTGCCCCTGCCAGTCGGTTCCAGCCTCACGCCAGCTACGGGCGTGCCCGGCGATGCCGTAAACGAATTCGTGATGCCCGATATCCTGAGTGGCTTGATCCGGGTACCCGCCGCGGACACCGGGGGTCCGGATCAAAGTCAGCCGGATTGTGTTGTCGTTGGGCTTGTCGGATCCGTTCTTGCAATCGGTGAGGATAGTTGCGCCGAACGATCCGCGCATATCCGTGAGGTCGATCCATTGGTGCGAGGGTACTTCGAACTTCTTCGGCTCCGCGGTCTTTCGTTCGATCGTGCCGATGTCCCAGTTGTAGGTAGCCACGCTATTGGACGCCGTCAGCGGAAAAGCCGCCTTCAGATTCGACTCCCTGGTGTTCCAGTCGATGGCGTTTCGAAACTCCACGCGCTTACCCGCATCCCCTGCCGAAAGCCGGATGGTTTCGACGAACGCGGAGCCCGCAGTTTCGCGCGAAACCTCCACGGCCACGCGCACGGGACCGTTCTCCACCACGCGAATTCGCGCCGGGCCGCCGACGTAAGCCGTGGGAGCCGCCTGCTCCTGGTCCCAATCCATGTTCCAGGCCGGCCATTGGCGCGGATTATCATAGGAAATCGCCAGGCGTGCAGGCGCGGCCAACAATTCTTTTCCGATCGCCTTATCGACGATGCTGGCAACATCGCCATCCGCATTGAGCGTGACTCGATAATGCTCATTCTCAAGTGATCTTTCGGATACTCCGAGCGCCGCTGCGGCACTTGTGCCAGCGCCAGGCTGCACGTCATAGACCGCGTAACCAACCGAAGGCACGCGCGCTACAAACAACACCTTACCACCGGAAATTTGTGCCGGGACTTCGCGGCCATCCGGACCCGTTACGTGGACCGCGTTCGGCATGCCCCCCGGGAAATCCACGCTGGCCTCCACCACGTCTTCCCGAGCGATGTTGAGCGCATTGAACACCACTAAGGGAACGCCCCTGGTGTCGGTATTCAATGCTGCGCCTACGCCTTCCGATGCGTTTTGCAGCACGCCGGCAAACTGATTCATCGCGATGACGTCGTCGTTCCAGGCGAACTCATAGGCTTTGGGCGTAGCAGTGCCGGCAGCCGTGTCGTGAAACTGGCCGCCCATCAACAACGCCCAGGCATCATTCAGCCGTCCCAGCGGATACGGCCGGGCGTGGAGCCATTCCGCGGCGATGGAGGCTTTCTCCGCGGCATCGGCCAGCAGTTCCTCCTTGCGCAGCCAGCGCTTCTGGTAGGCCTGCGACGTGAGCGATCCCGCCGAATGATTGGTCAGTTCCATTTCACTCGTGAATCGGGGAAGTCCTGCTACTTCAGCCGGAGTAATGTCGAGGAACATCTGGTCCGCGTTGGATGAAATTACGTGGACGGGCCCATTGCCCACCTCTACCGCGGGCCACGCCGGATGTGGCTGCCCCTCCATGAAGACTCGCCCTTGCGGCGGAAGCTCCGTGGTCCCTTTCGTGACGATGGCTTCCAGCCGCTTCACCGAATCCTCGTCGG
>CZKS01000022.1_pt1 | contig 28064 bp, 28 predicted proteins | sample 1122221 | NCBI WGS metagenome assembly CZKS01 (sample SAMEA3539301, study PRJEB10725) | soil metagenome | biome: tundra; feature: field; material: soil | place: USA | collected 2010-05 | depth 0.15 m
GCGTAAGCGACCCGTGGTTTCCTGCGAGCGAACGGTCACTCCCGCGTCCAGTAATTCTGAAAGCCTATGTAATCCGCCGGCATGTTTCGAAGAATCGTTCGCCGCAGCTCGAGGAAATCAATGTCGCCTTGCCGCTCATACAAGATCTTGCCGCCCGGAGCTATCAGCACCGTGTACGGGACGCCGGCCTTCCATTTGGGATCGAAGGCCGCCTGCAAAGCGTAGGTGTCGTCCGATCCGAAAAGCAAATTGCGGCTGGACGCGTGCTGCTTTTCAAGCATTTTCAGAACACCCGCTTTTTCGTCCGGCATGTTGGTTGAGACCGTGACCAGGTCGAAATCGCGCACCCGGTACATGCGATAGGTAGTCTCTACATCCGGGAATTCATGAACGCACGGGCCGCACCAGGTGGCCCAGAAGCTCACCAGCAACATCTTGCCGGTTGCGTTGGCGCGCAGTTTCTGCAGATCCTCGGCCGTTGCCAAATCGAGGCGCACCGGCTCTGCGTCGATCTTCTTTTGATCGGCTATTCGAGCCTCCAGCTTTTCTTTCCATTTGGTGGAGCAGCCGAAAACACCCGTTTGCTCTACTGGAACAGGTTTTCCATCGAGCAGCGCGTCGACCGCGTTACGTGCGTCTTCCGACTTCACCAGTTCCACGCGGTAGCTATTGTCGAAGCGGCCCTGATAGCGCAGCTTGCGATCCCGGTCGAACACAAAGACGTGCGGCGTGGCTTGCGGACCGAGCGCGCGGGCCACGGCCTGCGTTTCGCCATCGTAGAGGTAGGGATAACGCAGGTGCTTGTATTGCACCCGAATCTTCATTTCGTCCAGACTGTCGCTGGTGTCGGCCGAATCCAGTTCATCCACGCGAATCGCCTCCGGATCGTTGGGCTGAATGGCCACCACGGCTACGCCTTTCGGCCCGTATTCATCCGCAAGCTTTTGGACTCGCTGTTCGTAGATGGAAGCGATCGGGCAGTGATTGCACATGAATACGATCGCGAGGACGGGGCTGGCTGCGTAATCGCTGAGTTTGTGAATCTTGCCGTCAACGCCGGGGAGTGAAAAGTCCGGCGCCTGGGACCCGATGGCCAAAATCGGATGCGCTGATTGCGCTAGCGCGGAAAACCCAACGGTCAGAACCGTTAATAATCGCAGCATCTTTCTCATCATGCCAGTTTGCGGGCGAACTCCACTTCTCGCGCGACGTCCGAATCGATGTCGCCTTCCTTTTCGTATTCGATGGCACATAGCCCGCGATAAGACACTTTGTGCAGTTCCTCCATGACCGCCGGAATCTTGGCGATGCCCTGACCCAGCAAAACATTGTCTTCCCCGCCCGATGCCGCCACATCTTTCAAATGCACCATTTTCAGATAGGGCGCCAACTTCCGGACTGCATCGACGCTGTCGTACCCGCAGGAAGCGATGTGCCCGACATCCAGCGTGGCTCCCATCGTTTTCGATCGGCCGGCTAGCGCTTTTAGCACGTCCTCCGGGCTCTCGTAAGCAAATTTCTGCTTGAAGTAATGGTTGTGAATTCCGAACGTCAGACCTTCTCGAGAGAAGCGCTCGTCGATTTTTCTCAGCATGTCGCCCGTAGCGTCGCCTGAAATATTCCGCGAGCCCAACAAGGCGGCGAAACGCACGGCATAATCCAGATCCTGATCATTCTTGATGGTAGCTGTATAGTACGAGACGCAACGAATCCCACGTTGGTCGAATTTGCGTTTTGCAGCCTGGCACATTTCATCGGTGGGCGGCTTCATCAACATGAACTCGCCGCGCGACATTTCGATCTCCGTGATGTGCAGCGCAGTGAGCCTGGCGATCATGTCATCTAGAGAATAGCTGTGATAGGTGTAGGTACCGATTCCGATTCTCAACCGAGCGCCGGCGAGTGCAGTTGCGCCGGCTGCACCGATTCCAGCCGCGATAGTTCGGGCGAATGTTCTTCGTGTCAACATATTCCGTTACGGCGCGGGGCGTGGCGTGACGTCGGCATCCACTAGACCGATTGCCCATTTGATCGCTTCCACGTACATGGTCTGCATTTCCGGCCGATCCCAATTCTCGACGGGGTGCCCGAGCGTGGAATAATACACGCGGCCCTTGCCGTACATCTTGGCCCACGTTACCGCAAAATCCCGATCCTTGCGATGGACGCGCGGGTTCGAAAGATCCAGCTTGTTCGCATCCAGCCGCATCAGCACGCGGACCTTATCGCGCGAGAAATTCCTGATCTGGTAGATCTCGTCCTTAAACACGAAGGCCGCTGGCCATTGCCGCATGCCAGGGAATGAGGGATCTTCCACCAGGATCGGCGCGTCAAAAGTCATCCAGGGATGCTCATCGTAATAGCCGCCGATCATGTCGCCGTATTCCGGCCAGTCCGTAAACGTGATGGCGGCGCTGTGTATTCCGACGAAGCCCTTGCCGTCGTCATGGACGAATGATAGAAAATCGGCTTTCTTCTGATCGTCCATTTCGAGCGTGCCCCCCGTGTAGAAAAGAACGGCGTCGAAATCGTTCAGGTTCTTGGCGTTGTACTCCAGCTTTTTCTTGGTCAGGGCTTCGGTGTCGGTTCGAATGGTGGTGTCCCACAATCCGGATTCCCGGCCGAGCCGTTCTATCGTCGCGAGCGCGTGTGAGACCGATTCATGCCGGTATCCTTTTTCTTCGCCAATTGCGAGCAAGCGCTTCTTGGCCGCGGAGGCCCCCGGGTGGGGAACTAGCGCGATCCAGAGTAGGGCAAAGTAGATTCGTTTTCTCAACGCTTTTCTATCTTCGCATGCCAACCGGTCGCTTACGCTCGCGGTTCGGAAAGATGCCTCATGTTTTCGAGAGTGTTACCGAACCGCGACCGTTAGGGAGCCGGTTGTTGGGGCATTTTGCGCTACGCGACCAGTTGATAGCACTTCATCAGGCTGAGCAATTGGCCAAGATCGATGGGCTTCATGAGGTATGCATCGCAGAGCTCCTGGAAGCACTGGATCACTTCCTTGATGTCTTCCACGGCTGTCGTCATGACGATCTTCGCGCCGGAGCTGGAGAGGATGCCGCGGGATTCTTCCAGAGCTCGCACTTGTCGAACCGCTTCGCGTCCATCCATTTCGGGCATCATGATGTCCATGCAGATCAAATCATATTTCTGCCCTTGCTCCAAGGCCAAGCGAACCGCCTCCACTGCTTCCTTGCCGTTAACCGCGACATGACATTCACCATAACGGGAGAGGAAGGTCTGCAGTAAGAGGCGGCTGGCAAAGTCGTCCTCCACCAGAAGCACCCGCACTTGCTTGGGGCTGGGGTGCACCTCAGAGGCGGAAGCGCTGCTTTTTGCCGCGGGGGCCTGGTGATGCGCGAGTAACCAGCCAAGTGCGGACAGGATATCGGCGATATCAGCCCGGTTGCTTTCGGCGGCGTTCTGGACCAGTTCGCGTAGGCGGTCAGTGGCGCGCAGCATAACGCGCACCCGGTCCGGCGTGGGAACCATTTTGCGGGAGCGGATGAGAGCCAGCACGTCTTCCAACTGGTGCGCAAGCTCACGGACCTTCACCAGCTCAAAATAACCAGCTCCGCCTTTGATGGAATGCACGGCTCGAAAGACACCATTTACCAGTTCCCCATCGATGGCGGCGCCGCTCTTTTCGATGACCAGAAGGTCCGCCTCAATGGCGCCCAAGTGCTCGACGCACTCGGCCAGATAGTCCTTTGCCAGTTCGTCGTCAAGATTGATCATTGCTTGTTCTCCTCAACGGCAGTGTTGTCGTTTGAGCCTACCCATCCGGCCTGCTCGAGAGTGGTTCGGAATCGCGCGAATTCCTCGATCGCGCGGGGAATCAGCTCGCCGCACGGATCCAATTGTCCGGCGGCCGCGGTCCGTTCCATTTCGAGCGCGATCGCGCGCAGGCCTTCCGCCGCAACCGTACCTGCCGCTCCTTTAAGCGCATGCGCCTGCAAGCGAAGGCCACGGGCGTCGGATTCATCCAGCCGCATCCGCAAATTGTTCAATTGGGACGGAACATCGTGCAGAAACCCTTTGAGCGTGATGCCGGCCAGTTCCCGATCTCCCCTCAAGCGCCGCAGCAGACCCTCCACATCGAAGACTGTGTGCTGGCCGTGAACCCGTACGGCGTCAGCAGGGCCGGACGCCGCTAGCCACTTGGCAAGCACCTCCTCAAGCCGATCGAGTTCCACCGGTTTCGAGATATAGTCGTTCATCCCCTCGCGAAGGCATCGATCCCGATCGGCCGGCATCGCGTCGGCAGTAACGGCGATGATTGGAATAGCCGGATGAATGGAAGCTCGGATCCGACGCGTTGCCTCGAAGCCGTCCATCACCGGCATCTCGCAGTCCATCAGAACCAGGTCGAAATTCCCTTCGATCACCGCTTGGACGGCCTGGGCGCCATTGGTTACTGCGGTGGCCTTGTATCCGAGCTTCTGAAGTTGCGCCAGACCCACGTCCCGGTTGGTGGCATTATCTTCCGCCAAAAGGATTCGCGCCTCACTGACCGCGCGCGTGGGGCCGGCCGACGCGCTAAGGCGCTGATCACGTGGCTCGCTCGCACCTAGCTGCTGGTTGGGAGCGGCCAGTTCGAAAACCGCTGTGAACCAGAAGCTCGAACCCCGCCCTTCGCGGCTTTCGACGCCGATGCTTCCCCCCATTAACTCGGCCAGTTGCTTCGAGATAGCCAGTCCTAGCCCGGTGCCGCCGTATTTCCGTGTGGTGGATTCGTCTGCCTGAACGAAGGGCGAGAATAGCGCCGCGCATTGATCCGGCCGTATCCCGATTCCCGTATCGGTTATGGTGAACCGCACCGTTGCCATGCGAGCAGCCTTACCATCAAGTGCCGCATCGAGCGATACTTCTCCGCGCTCGGTGAACTTAATGGCATTGGCGACGAGATTGGTCAATATCTGGCGCAAGCGGGAGGCATCGCCATTCAGGAACTGTGGAATTTCAGGCGAGACGCGAGACTGGAAACGAAGCCCCTTAGCACTGGCCTGGACACTTAGAAGCTGGACGACCTCTTCCACCGTCTGGCGCAGGTCGAAGCGGCGTTTCTCGAGGATGATCTTGCGCGCCTCGATCTTAGAAAAATCCAGGATATCGGCGATGAGAGCCAGCATAGCCCGTCCGCTAGTCAGGGCCACAGTGGCGTATCGCCGTTGCTCGGGAGTGAGCTCTGTTCCGAGTAACAATTGGACCATGCCAAGTACGCCGTTCATCGGCGTGCGGATCTCGTGACTCATGTTGGCCAGAAAACGGCTCTTGGCCTGATTGGCAGCGTCCGCTCCCTCCCAGGCGTGAATCAGCTCCTCCTCGGAATGTCTTCGCTCGGTTATATCCTCCGCAATTCCGACGATTCGAATCAGTTGCCCCGCCTGGCCGCGAATGGGTGACGTTTTGGTTCGGATATGTTTCTCCTGCCCGTCCGGCGTTAGAATGCGGTATTCCGCCTCGACGAGTTCACCCCGCAGTTGCATTGCGATTAGTACACGGGCCCGCTCCACATCATCGGGATGGATGGCCTCCTGCCATGACATGGGATCCCGATAAACGCTTTCGCAGCTCCGGCCCCAAACCTGTTCATAGGCAGGGCTGACATAGATGGTCTCTTGGCCCGACGGGGTCAAGATAAAAAATACTTCTCGGATGTTTTCCGCCAACTGGCGGAACTTCTCTTCGCTGCTTCGCAGGGCCTCCTCGGCTTGCTTGCGCTCTGTGATATCTCGAAAGAACCAAACGCGTCCCCGCTGTCCTCCGTCCCGACCCAGGCTGGTGGAATAGCGCTCGAGGGTTCGACCGTCCTTTAACTCAATTTCGCAATGGTCGTTCGCAGTTGGATCGTCGTATAGTTCTCGGACGCGCTTTATGAAAGCCTCGGGATCTTTCACCAACCTGGCGTTGTTTGCCAGGAGTGGTTGATACACGGCACTAGCGGTACTGGCCGGGGGGATCTGCCAAATATCTAAAAACTTCTGATTGTGCGACAAAATAACACCTGCATCGCTCACGACAAGAATTCCATCGAGCGACGCCTCAAGAATGGCGCGGACTAAAGAGTGTTGAAATTCGCGCGCTTGCTCGTTCTGCTTGCGGTCTGTGATGTCGGCGCTCAGGCCGACCAGTCCCAGAAACTCGCCACTCGGCGATAAGCGCCGCTCTGCGTAGGAGCCCAGCAATCGCCACTCGCCATCAGCACGACGGACGCGCGTTTCGGCCCGGAAAGGTTTACGTTCCGCTACCGCGCGATCGAGCGCCCCGAGATACTCCGGCGCATCGTCCGGGTGAAGCAGCACTTGCCATTTGTCTCCGTCCACCTGTTCGAGCGTTGTTCCGAAGAATTCCCGGTAGGTGCGGTTGACGAACTCTTTCCCGCCGTCTGTGTTAGTCACCCACATTATGGTCGGACAAGCGTCGGCCATGACGCGGAAGCGATCTTCACTCTCGCGCGCGGCCTCGTCGGCGTGCTGGCGCTCCGTGATGTCTTCCACATAGATCACATGACCTACGGAGGCGCCGCAGTCCGCACGTACCACATAGATCTTGGTCCGAGTCCAGACCACCGCTCCAGTACGGTGCAGGAAGCGTTGTTCCACTTCCGAGCACCCGTCCGTCAGCTCGAAAAATTCGGTGAGCTCCCGATCGTCGGGATGGATCAGTTCCTCCCAGAAACGGCCCAGCATTTCTTGCTCGGAATAGCCCAGCATCCGGCAAAACGCCGCATTCGTCTGCTTGATCCGCCCGTCCAACCCGCTCACGCACATACTGAACGGTGCGTGTTCGAAGACCGAACGGAAATGGTCCTCAAAGTCCATTCATGTTGACTTATCGGCAGGCTTCCGGGACTGTTCTTGGAAAAGCTGGGGCGAAGGGCACCGGCTCCCTCACGGTCGCGGTTCGGTAACACTCTTCTTTCCGAACCGCGAGCGTAAGCGACCGGTGCTTCGGGGTTCGGTAACATTCTCAGAAAGTTGAGCAGCCGGTGACCTGAATCACCTATAACATCACCAATCCACGGCGGATGGCTTGCGAAACAGCTTCCGTCCGGCTCCCCGCGCCGAGTTTCGCGAGGATCGACGCTACGTGGGTCTTGACGGTGTGCTCGGAGATCCCGAGGCTATGAGCGATCAGCTTGTTGCTCTGTCCTTCGGCGATCAGGTTCAGCACTTCCAGCTCGCGATCGCTCAGAGGTTCGGCGAGTGCGTCGGCAGCCGGGCGGATATCCCTTAGAAGCTCCGTGAGCGATCCAGCCGTGATAGCGACCAAGCCCGCGTGGACGGCTTGAATCGCGCTCTCGATTTCTTCCGAGGTTGCTTCCCGCGAAATCACGCCGCGAACCCCAGCGCGTAGCGCAGCGCTTACGAGCGCCGCATCTGAAGTATCAAGCAGAAGCACCGCAGGCTGGGACGATTGTTCCGGCAGCACGTCTCCGGGATCCATCAGCAGCACATCGGCCTCGAACTCGGCTGAGTTGATCAGCGCCCAATCCAGGGAGCCTGCCAACTCTAGGGACGAACTGGATCGGACGACGCTTTCAAGCCCCGCCCGCACTACGCTCGATCGCGCCGCCACCACAACGCGAATCACGCCGCTTTTACCGCTTCCTGGGCCACTTGCGCCACCACTTTCCGAATCTGTTTGCTCGATCCCCGGCGAAACTGCAGTTCCAGTTGCCCGCCGTGGTTGGAATGGAGCGCGCCTTCCAGATCTTCGGCGGAACGGAACGGCCGGCCTGCGGCGCCCACCAGCAGATCGCCCGGAAGCAGCGAAGCTTGCTCGGCGGGCGACTGAGGAGCGATCTCCAGAACCAAAAATCCAACGCGCCCAGCATCTCTCGCGAACGGCACCGGCCGCGCCGTCACGCCAAGGTACGCTTGGCTGCTAGCTGTTCTCGCTAAGAAATGCGCAACGGATCTGGACGGAACCGCTAGAGCCAGCCCTCCGGCAATCATTGTATTGAGTCCCACTATCTGGCCTTGCGCGTTGGCCAGGGGACCGCCTGAGTTGCCGGGCGCTAATCGAACGTCGCTCACCACCCAGCGCCGCTCCGCGAAGCCGGCCAATCCGCCCACGCTGTGCATAACACCGGTGCTTACCGCGCCAATGAACCCGTATGGACTTCCCACCGCAATTACAAGCTCACCGGGACGCAAGGCATCGGAGTCGCCGGGGATGGCGCTGGCCAGGCCGTCAGCATCCACTTGTAATGCGGCGAGATCTCGACGGCGGTCCGTCTTTCGAACCCGAGCCGCGAGCCGGCGGCCATTCCAAAGCTCCACTTGAACCCGGCTTTCCTGTATGACATGCGCGTTCGTTACCACTTGTCCGTCCTCGCTCCAAACCACACCGGACCCGCGGCTCCCCCCGCCCGCGAGCACCTGCACTGTGATGCGCCGGAGCCTCTCGGTAACCTCACCAAAGGCATCGCCCAACATTCTACTTCCCCTTTCTCGGCCGTTCCCCTACGCGGACTTTCACTTCCAGAACGGTTCCCGCACGCAGCACGCGAAGATTCAAGCTCTCACCGATGGTTGCATGGTCGAGCAACGTGGCCAGTGTTTCCGCATCGGAAATAACGCTGGAGCCCGCCTGAAGCAGTATGTCGCCCATAAGGAGGCCGGCCGATGCAGCCGGGCCATTGGGCTCGATTCCAAGCAGCATGATTGCCGTATCTTGATCGAGCTTTAGTTTCTCCTTCAGGTCTCGTGGGAGCGCGACGGGCTGCAACGCGACGCCCAGAAAACCGCGGCCTACATATCCATGGTCAAGCAGCTTCTGTGCGACGCGATCTACAGTTCTGCGCGTTACCGCAAGCACGGAAGTGCGCGATAGGCCGGTTGAGACCAGGCCGATGAGACCACCGCTCGAATCCACGGCGGCGCCGCCCGATGACGTGGGGTACACGGAAAGATCGAGCCGCACAAAGGGGTCGAGCTTGCCGCTGCGCCATGATTTCCATTCGCCGGATACACCGCTGATAATTCCGAAGGACGCGATGGGTCCGGTAGCGGCGGTCCGTCCCACGGCCAGCACTAACTGGCCGGTCTTCAGATGGTCGTCGGAGGCAAACTCAATCGGGGGGATGCTTCCAGTGTCGGTCTCGAGCAGAGCCAGGTCGGTCGAAGGATCGGTACCTCGCAGCCGGGCTTCCGTGCGCCGGCCATCCGCGAAAACAACTTTGATGCCCTCTTCAAATCGCACGCCTTCACTCGACGTCAGGATAAGGTTCTGCCGCCAGACGATGCCGCTCGAATTGATGCGTGGCCGGGCGTGTACAGCCACCACTCCAGCCGCGGCGCGTTCCACCGCGCCGGCTAGTTCGTTCGAAAGATTCTGAAGTTCAGTTGCCATGAATCCAGCATGCGGTACCGGAAGGCTTGGCGCATCGGAAGAAAGGATGAGAACTGATCACTAGATGGAGCGACGCCGGCGCTCGCTATAGCTTGTGCGCCCCCGCGACTTTTCCCACGTTACGGTCAAAGGTCCCAAGCGGGAGGTGGCCGGCTTTCCGGGCAACATGCAGCATGAGGCAATCGGAAAAGCCTAACGATGGCCGGGAGCGGAATAGCTCAAGAGCGGCCGCCACGACATCGGAGTCCTGAAATACCAACTCGTTATAATTGAGCAGCACTTCGATGGCCGCGGCGAGCTCGGCGGCACTACGCTCGTACACACTGGCGAGCACCCAGGTGGCTTCCGCGAGAGCAAGGATCGATACCCAAGCGCCGGGTTTGACGAAGACTTCGGCGCAAGCAACCTGGCGCGGATCTTCCCGCGTAATGAGCCGGACCAGAACGTTGGTGTCAATGGCGCGCATAACGTTCCCGGACCCGACGCCTGATCCCCTCCTTCATTTCATCGACAGTGCGGGGTGTGGGTGGCTTCTTCGGAAACAATGCTCGATGAACGTCTTCGGATGTGGATCGAGCTGATCGCCGTACCACGATTTTGTCGCCCTCCTGGTCCCATTCCAGGATGGAACCGGGGCCAATGCCGAGCTTTCGGCGAACGCCGGCGGGAACTGAAATCTGTCCTTGCGACGTGACTTTGGAATGAGCGAGCGCCATGCCTTTATATTACCAGGGTAATGGAGTGCGGAGTGCTAGGAGAGAATGACCCAGGCACCGGCTCCCTCACGGTCGCGGTTCGGAAAGATGCCCCATGTTCAGAGAGTATTACCGAACCGCGACCGTGAGAATCCGTGAAAAATTCAAATGCACCGGTCGCTTACGCTCGCGGTTCGGAAAGAATGTCGCATGTTTAAAGAGCGTTACCGAACCGCGACCGTGAGGGAGACGGTGCCTGTGGCGATTTTTCACGGGTTCTGAGGGAGCCGGCGCCTGCGCGATTTTTTTCACGATCGTCAGGACGACCTCCGCTACAGTGAGAGTGTGCGTTTTGAGCTGCAAGCCGAATGCCCGGACACAGGCGCGCGCGCTGGATTGCTCCATACCGCCCACGGCGTGGTGGAAACACCCGTCTTTATGCCGGTGGGCACGCAGGCGACCGTCAAAGGCGTTCCGCAACGCGACCTGACTGGCGAACTCGACGCTCGCATCATCCTGGCCAACACCTATCACCTGTTCTTGCGGCCCGGCCACGAGCTGATCCGCCGGCTGGGCGGGTTACACCAATTCATGGCATGGCCGCGCGCCATTCTTACGGACTCAGGCGGCTTTCAGGTGTTCAGCCTGAGCGATCTTCGCAAAGTCACCGACAAAGGTGTGCTGTTCCGCTCGCATCTGGATGGCGATCAACATCTGTTCACGCCGGAATCCACCGTGGACGTGCAGTTGGCGCTCGGGAGCGACATCATGATGGTGCTGGACGAATGCCTGGCCTATCCCGCCAGTCACGAGGCCGCGAATCAGGCCATGCGGCGTACGGTTGCCTGGGCGAACACAGCGTACCGGTACTATTTGCGCCGTATCGAGGAAACCGGATCCACGGCGGCGCTGTTTCCCATAGTGCAAGGCTCCATGTTCAGCGATCTGCGCACAGCCTGCGCCGCGGAACTCGGTGAACTCAACGCGCCCGGCTACGCGATCGGCGGCTTGTCGGTGGGCGAACCGCGGCCGATCAGCCTGGAAATGACCGAGGTGACGGCGCCCCTGCTGCCGCGCGATCGCCCACGCTATGTTATGGGTGTTGGGATGCCGGAGGAACTGGCCGAATATGTGGCCCGCGGCGTGGACATGATGGATTGCGTGCTGCCCTCCCGCAATGCCCGCAATGGCTGCCTGTTTACTTCCGAAGGCCGCGTGATCATCAAGCAGGCGCGTTACCGCGACGATCCCGCGCCGGTGGATCCCAACTGCCAATGCTACACCTGCCGAACCTACTCCCGCGCCTATCTCCGGCACCTTTTCCAGGCCGGCGAGATTCTGTTTGCCACCCTCGCCACACTGCACAATTTGAAGCACTACCTTGACAGGATGCGACAAATCAGGCACGCTATACTGCTTGGGACATTTCGGGCGCATCTGGACGGTCTCCGGCGGCAAGCGGTAGAATAAACGTGTATCAGTACCCTGCCGTACCCGTTATTCCTTTCAACGTGAGCAGTCCAGGCGGTATCATAAATCGGAACGATCATCGGTGAAAATGACACTCTTAAGTCTCTTGCTACAGCAGCCCAGCTCGAATCCCATCATTGGTTTCCTGCCCCTTCTGGTTATCGTCGCCATCTTCTATCTGCTGGTTTTCATGCCGATGCAAAAGCAGAAAAAGCAGCAGGCGCAGATGCTTAAGGACCTTCAGAATGGGAGCGTGGTAACGACTACGGGCGGGATTGTGGGGACGATTGTAAGTATCAACAATGATGATACCCTGATACTACGGGTAAAGCCGGACAACGTGAAGCTGCAAGTGGCACGAAGCGCCGTGTCGGGTCTGGTGACAGAAAAAACTTAAAAACCGTTTCTCGTTTCTCGTTTCTCGTTAGGACCGTTGAGCGTCTTGAACGAGAAACGAGAAACGAGGAACGAGAAACTTAATCGGAATGAAACGCAACATCAAAATCAAGGCCGGCATCATCATCGCGGTGATTCTGATCTGTATCTACGGAATTGTCGGCGTTCCCAAGTCCAAAGACGAGCTGATCGCCAACTGGAGAAAGAACATACGTCTCGGTCTCGACCTGAGAGGTGGAACGCAGTTGGTTATGGAAGTCCAGCTCCAAGACGCGTTCAAGGCTTTCGCCGACACCACCATTGAGCGGCTAAAAGATGAGCTGAAGAAGGACAATATCGATTACTCGGACATGACCCGGAACGAGCCCGCCACACTCCAGGACGCCGACAAGATCGAGGTGGACATCAAAGGAGTCCCGCTCGCCAAAAGCAGTGCTCTGCGGAGCGCCATTAGCGAGTCATACGGCGAATGGAACTTGCTGGCCGTCAATTCGACCGACTATAAGCTGACCATGAAGCCCACCGAGGCGTTGAAGCTGAAGCACGACACTATGACCCAGACCATGGGCACCATCGAGCGTAAGATCAATGGTCTGGGGTTGGCGGAATCGTCGGTGCAACCCACCGGGCGCAGCGATGCTGAGGCGGACCTGCTGATTCAGCTCCCCGGCGTCGACGATTCTGCTCACGTCAAGCAGGTTTTGCAAACGCAAGCTGTTCTCGAATGGGATGAAGTGAAGGACGGCAAGTTCGATTCCAAAGAGGCAGCGCTCTCGAAGCACGGCGGCATCATGCCGTTGAATACGAAACTGGTCCCCACCGTGGCCCGCGGCGGCCAGCAGGAATGGTATTTGGTGGGACGCAGCCCGATAGTACGCGGGACCGATATTCGCGACGCTCACGCCTCTCAGGGCGAAGTGGGCCGCTGGGAGACGAACTTCGTGCTTTCCCAGGATGCCGCCAAACGCTTCGCCCGCTATACGGAAGCCAACATAGGCAATCGAGCGGCCATCGTGGTGGATGGCCAGATTATCAGCGCACCCACTATCCAGAGCCGCATCTCGGACAGCGGCCGCATCACTGGCGCCGCCACCCAAGAAGAGGCCGCCGACCTCGGTTTGAACCTGAGGGCTGGTTCCCTGCCTGCCAGCATGGTGATTCTGGAAGAAAGGACCGTTGGTCCGTCGCTGGGGGCAGACTCCATTAAGGAAGGGTTCCGGGCGGGCACCGCTGGTCTGATCGCCGTGATTGGCTTTATGCTGTTCTACTACCGGCGCTCCGGCATTAACGCTACCCTGGCCCTGGTGCTGAACGCCGTCATTCTGATAGCGGCGCTGAGTTATTTCGACGCCACCCTTACTTTGCCTGGCATCGCCGGCGTCATCTTGACCATCGGTATGGCGGTGGATAGCAACGTGCTTATTTTTGAACGCATTCGCGAAGAGCTCCGCACCGGTAAGGCGGTGGTGGCGGCCGTGGATGCAGGCTTTAGCAAAGCCTTTCTAACAATTATCGACACGCACGTCACCACCGTGGTATCTTGTGCGTTTCTGTTTATCTTTGGTACCGGACCGGTGAAGGGCTTTGCAGTGACCCTGGTTATCGGCCTGATCGCTAATCTTTTCACGGCGGTCTTTGTGTCCAAGACGATTTTCGATTTTGAGCTGTCTGGAAAACAACAGGTGACGGCTTTGAGCATCTAAACGGTTCATCGGTTCTTCAGTTCATCGGTTCTTCGGTTCGGAACCAGGAAGCTAAGAACCAGAACTTAGGGAAGCGCGGGAACTAGAACCCGCTTGCCGGTGTCTAAACGACTTAATGCCGGCGCTACGATTGGCTACATGGAATTATTTGGACATACAGACTACGACTTTTTGGGCAAGAAATGGCCCTTCATCATCCTGTCCCTCGTTCTCACAGCGGCCGGCTTGGTGAGCTTGGGACTAAAGGGTGGACCGCGCTATGGTATTGATTTTCGTGGGGGTGCACTGGTCACGGTAACTTTCGCCCAGCGTCCGCCCGTGGATAAAGTGCGCGCTGCGCTCTCAGGAAAACTGCCGCAAGTGGAAGTGCAGGAACAATACGGTAAGCCCAACGACATTATCGGCACTGACGTCCAGGAGGGCGCAGCCCGCCAGACCATCATAGACAGCCTGGCCGCCGCTTTCGGACAACCTGCCAACGGCAAGTACAATGTCAACGCAGGAGGTGTGGATGCGCTGGCCGAACACCTGCGCGATCCGCTGCAAGCCGCCAGCGTCCCCACGACGGACCAATCCCTGCAAGATCTGGCCAAGAACATCATTGACTATCGCACCAGCCATTCCGGTCTGGTCCGCAATCTGGACGAGCTATCCTCCGTGCCCGGCGTCACGCCGCAAGTTCTGAACGTCCTCAAGCAGGCCATTTATCCGGAGTCGTTCGCCGTCATCGGGACCGAAGTGGTAGGGCCCAAGATTGGCGCCGAGTTGCAGCGCAAAGCTATACTGGCAGTTCTATACGCACTAGGTGGGATGCTGGTCTACATCGCGTTCCGGTTCGAATGGATCTATGGAGCCGCGGCCGTGATAGCGGTGTTCCACGACACCATCATCACGCTCGGCCTGTTCTCGCTGTTCAACAAAGAGATTTCGCTGACCGTGGTGGCGGCGCTGCTCACGCTGGTCGGATACTCGATGAACGATACCATCGTCACCTTCGACCGCATTCGAGAAAATTTGAAGATCCTACGCCGCGAAGCGATGGAGCCGCTGGTGAACCGCAGTGTGAATCAGACGCTGAGCCGGACCGTCTTAACTTCCGGTCTCACGCTGCTGACCGCCTTAGCCCTGTTTCTGTTCGGCGGCCAAGTACTAAACGGCTTCTCTTTCGCGCTGGTCTGTGGCATTATCGTTGGTACTTATTCATCTGTGTTTGTAGCTAGCCCCATCCTGATCTTCTGGCATAATTTCTTGGAGGGGCGTAAGGGGCCAGCGGGGGTAGCGCCAGTAGCGCCGAAGCCCAGCGCGACTAAGCCCGGCACGACGCCGGCCGGCTCAACGCCAGGGAGTGCACGGAGAGGCACGGCGAAGGTCAAGTAGGAGAGCGCAAGAGGTAGTATGATGATTTCTGCGCCATCGCGCGAGGCAGTGGAACTTTTGGGAAGAGGTGACACATGTTTGAGCAAACTTTCGTAGACGGTACCGCCACGACGCGCAAACCTTGGACGGTATTGCTTTCCTTCCTCGGCCAGTGTGGGCTGATCGGTCTGCTGGTTTTGATACCCCTGATCTTTACGGATACGCTGCCACGGGCCGCGCTCACCAGCTTCCTGGTGGCCCCGCCGCCACCGCCTCCGCCACCACCTCCACCACCTCCGGCGCCGCCCAAGATCGTCAAGGTGATTCCGCGCCAGTTCGACGCCGGCAAACTGATGGCGCCCAAATCGATTCCGAAAGAGATCGCGAATATTAAAGAGGAAGAGCTGCCTCCGCCCTCAACCGGTAGCGTGGTTGGCGGTGTTCCCGGTGGAGTGCCAGGTGGAACGCCTGGTGGCGTGATCGGTGGGATTATCGGCGCGGTGCCCACTGCCGCTCCGCCGCCTCCCGTAAAGAATAAGGAAGCGACCCCGACGCGAATTCGCGTCGGCGGCCAAGTGCAAGCCGCCAACCTGATTCGTAAGGTCCAGCCGGTGTATCCGCCGCTGGCCAAGCAGGCCCGCATTCAGGGTACAGTTCGGTTTACCGCCATTATCGGTAAAGACGGCACCATCCAGAATTTAACGTTGGTGAGCGGCCATCCGCTGCTGGTGGAAGCAGCCCGGTCAGCCGTTTCGCAGTGGCAGTACAAACCGACGCTTCTCAATGGCGAACCAGTGGAAGTGGTCACCCAGATTGATGTGAATTTTACGTTGAGCCAGTAGTCAAATTCAACTCGCAGGAGAACAGAATGTTTTTACAATCGCAAGTTTGGGCGTTCCTCTTACAGGATCAGCCCATGAGTTTCGACCCCATGAGCATGTGGAGCGTGATGGCGTGGCCGGCCAGAACCGTTGTGATCGTGCTATTTCTCATGTCCGCATGGTCCATTGGTGTCATGATCGACCGCTTGATCGCCTACAACGGCGCACGCAAGCAGTCACGGCAGTTTGCTCCAGCCGTTGCAGGCGCATTGCGCGAAGGCAAGCTGGATGAGGCCATCAAGATCGCCGACCGCTATAGCAAGAGCCATCTGGCGAAAGTTGTAGTGGCGGGGCTCCAGGAATTCCGGGCACATCAATTGAGCTCGGATATTTCCGGAGAAGAGATTGAGGCGTCCAAGCGCGCTCTCGAACGCGCCGAGGCTATCGTCCACGCCGAATTGAAGCGCGGCGTCAGCAGTCTCGCAACCATCGGTTCTACCTCACCGTTCGTCGGACTGTTCGGAACGGTGGTAGGCATCATCAACGCGTTCAAGGGCATCGCAACGCAGAAGTCTACCGGCTTGGGCGCGGTCGCCGGCGGTATTTCCGAAGCCCTGGTAACCACCGCCGTCGGTCTCTTTGTGGCCGTCCCGGCGGTGTGGATGTACAACTACTTCACCAATCGGATTGAGGCGTTCGACGTCGAGATGGGCAACTCGAGTTCGGAGTTGATCGACTACTTCTTGAAGCGAACGCAGCGGACCGTTTCTAAGTAGATTGCAGAGTCAGCGAGTTGAATTGGTTCGGGTGAGAGGGTGTGAACCGGGATTCGATCCCGCCCATACCCTCGCCCTAAGAAGGAGTTCGATATGAAATTGCAAAAAGCTCCGCCTCCTGTAGCCGACATCAATGTGACACCCATGGTGGATGTCATGCTGGTGCTGCTGATCATCTTCATGGTCATCACGCCCATGCTCACCAAAGGCCAGCCGATCGACTTGGTGCGCACCCATAATCCGGTCACCATGCAGGCGGCTGATAAGGAAGATGCTGTGCTGATTTCGGTGACGCGCAACGGGGGTGTTTTCCTGAGCCCCGGCAATCTCCGTATCACCCCCGATCAGCTTCCGGAGAAGGTAAAGGATCTGCTGACCAATAAGGTGGACAAAACAGTCTTCATCAAAAGCGACGCGCGGGCACGCTACGGTGTGGTGGAAGACGTTGTGGACAACGTGCGCGCCGCCGGTGTCGACCAGATTGGATTAATCACGGAGTTGATTCCGGTGAAGAATAATAAAGCGACCCCGATCAACGCCGGGGGAAACTAAAAAAGGCGTTCTTCAGTTCCTCGGTTCTTCAGTTCATCGGTTCGGGAACGGAAGAACGGAAGAACCGAGGAACCGAAGAACTAAGTGACTGAGGAACGAGGGAACTAATTTATGTCAATGGCAGTGGGTGGGGACCAGACCGGACCCAAATCAGATATCAACATGACGCCGCTGATCGACGTGTTGCTGGTGCTGCTGATCATTTTCATGGTCATCACGCCTTTAACACCGCACGGTCTGGAAGCATTGGCGCCTCAACCGCCCGACAAGCTGAAACCACCTCCTCCCGATCAGGATCGAACGGTGGTGATTATCATCGACAAAGATAAACGGATGCACCTCAATAATGAGGACACCGACCTAGACAAACTCGGGCCACGCTTGGAGCAGATCTTCAAGACCCGAGCCGAGCGGATCGTTTTCGTCAAGGCTGATCCGGATCTCGAATATGAGACCGTGGCCAAGGCCATCGACATCGCCAAGGGAGCGGCCATCGATAAGATCGGTCTGATGACCCCCAAGATTGAGGCCGGTCAATAGCCCCGCGCGTCAGCAAGGGGACGGAAGGGAAAAGTGCGCGGTTGAGCGCGCCTGTTCAATATCTAAACCTATGAAGAGCAAATTATTCGTACTGGGAATCGGACTGTTGCTTCTGTTCAGCACCGGGTGCAACAAACTGAGGTCGCGCGATCGGCTCAACAAGGGCATTCAGTCCTATAAAAGTGCCAGGTACGCCGACGCCGTGGAGTTCTTCAAGGAGGCGGTCCAACTGGATCCCACCAACATTAACGGCCGCTTGTTTCTCGCCACGGCCTACATGAGCCAATACATCCCCGGGGCCGAGTCGCCGGACAACATGCAACTGGCCAAGGAAGCCAAGGAAGAGTTTATCAAGGTTCTTGAGAACCACCCCAACGATACCACTGCGTTGGCGTCTCTTGCGTCCTTGAGCTACCAACAAGCTCAGGGCATGCCTGATCTGGATCAGAAGCTGAAGAAACTGGACGACTCCAAAGAGTGGTATTTGAAACTCATCTCGGCCGATCCGCAAAACAAAGAAGGCTTTTACAGCCTGGCGGTGATCGACTGGGTGAAGTGGTACGCCGCCTGGATGAAGGCTCGCGCCGACCTGGGCATGAAACCGGAAGAGCCTGGCCCCCTCAAGGACAAAAAGGTCAAGGCCGAACTGAACGAGAAATACGCCGCGGTAGTCGATGATGGCATGAAGAATTTGGACAAGGCGCTCCAGATCGACAAGGACTACGATGACGCCATGGCCTACATGAACCTGCTGATCCGCGAGAAGGCCGATCTCGACGACACACCGGAGCAGTACAAGGCCGACGTGGAAAGGGCCGATGTGTGGGTCCAAAAGGCGCTCGATACCAAGAAGATGAAAGCGCAAAAGGAAGCCGCTAAAGCAGCCGGCGGAATCACCCCCGAGTCGAAATAACCCGAATCCAAGGAATTCAATGGATTCAGGAAGTCGAGGAAGTAAGGATGCGGCTGCCGCCGCGGCTTCCTGATTTTAGTAAGGAGACGCCCTTCCTTCTTCCTCGACTTCCTTGAATTCTGCATTCATGAATTCATTTCACCAAGAATCCGCACAGCTTCGGCCCGCGGATCCGCCGCTCGAGTAATTTCGCGACCAATCACCAAATAATTTGCCCCCGCGGCAATAGCTTCCGCCGGAGTAGCCACCCGTTTCTGATCACCCACGGCCGCGCTCGCGGACCTCACGCCGGGGGTCACGAGAATCGCCCCTGGTCCCGCCAGAGCCCGCACTGCCGCGGCTTCCCTGGCCGAACAGACAATGCCGTCCATGCCTGCCGCCATCGCATTCTTAACGCGCAACGCCACCAGATCCTCAATGCTCGCTGGATAGCCGAGCTCGGCCAGGTCCTCGCGGTCAAAGCTGGTCAGTACGGTCACAGCCAGCAGACCAAGCCGCGACGCGCCACGCCCTTCTACAGCAGCCCGCATTACGGCGTTACTGCCGTGAACGGTAAGGAAACGCGCGCCGGTCTTAGCCACCTGCGCGGTAGCGCGCTTCACGGTCTCCGGGATGTCGTACAGCTTCAGATCCAGGAAGACCTGCTTCGCGGCTTCCGCCAGCTCCCGCACGAATTGCATGCCCTCCGATGCGTACAACTCCATCCCGACCTTGTAGAAATCCGCTGCGCCGCCCAAGCGCGCGATCAGTGCCCGCGCCTGGATTGCGTCCTCGAAATCAAGAGCCACGATGATTGGATTGTTAGTCACAGGATGCGGATCGGTTTCCGTGATTTTTCTGTTACTCGCCCCATTCGATACGCGCTCGGGAACTTGCGTTCGAGGCCCTCCGCATCCTCTTCAGAGAGCGAAATCAGCAGCCCACCGGAAGTCTGCGGATCGTAGAGCAGATCGTCGAATTCTGACTGCCCCTCGACGCAGTAGGACGCAAACTCGCGATTGTTCTTCAAACCACCAGGAATCGCCCCCTGGCTGGCATATTCGACAGCGCCGGGAAGAAACTGAAGTTTGCGCGGGTCGATTTCGATGGTTACCTTACTCGCGAGCGCCATCTCGCGCGCATGGCCAATCAGACCAAAGCCGGTCACATCCGTGCAGCCGTGCACATCGAAGGAAAGCATCGCTTCGCAGGCCGCCCGGTTCAGCGTCAACATGGATTTTTCCGCGCCTTCCACGTCGGCCTCCTTGGCCATCCCGCGTTTCAATGCCGTTGAGATCACGCCGGTGCCGAGGCGTTTAGTGAATACCAGCACATCGCCCGGCCGCGCACCGGCGTTGGTCTTGATGCGGTCCGGATGTATCAATCCAGTGACAGCGTAGCCAAACTTGATCTCGTTATCGGCGACGCTGTGGCCACCCAGAATCGTGCATCCGGCCTCGTGAACCTTCTCGGCTCCGCCCTTCACGATTGCCTCCAGCACCTCCAGGTCGCCGTTGGCGGGCCACGCCAGGATGGAAAGCGCTGAAATCGGCTGCCCTCCCATGGCATAAACATCGCTCAGAGCGTTGGCGGCGGCGATGGCTCCGAAGGTATACGGATCGTCCACCACCGGGCTGAAAAAATCCACAGTCTGCACCAGCGCGATCTCGGGCGTCAGTTTGTACACCCCGGCATCGTCGGCGGTGTCGAAACCAACCAGAACGTTCTCATTCGGCCAGCGTGGAATCCGGGCCAGCACCTGGTCCAAAATTTTAGGACTCAGCTTGGAAGCGCATCCCCCGGCGGAAGTGGTTGATGTAAGTTTGGAGACTTGAGGCACGAGACTAGGATAACGAATTCATGAATTCAAGGATTCAAGAAGTCGAGGAAGAGAGGAAGGGCTCCTTCTTTCACTATAGGTAGTGGTGCGTGAACCGGCCCAGACCTTTAAGGACCTTTTGGTATGGCAGAGGGCGCATCAACTAGCGCTCGCGGTGTACAAACTCACCAGCACCTTCCCGAAGCACGAAATGTTCGGGTTAACCTGCCAAATGCAGCGGGCAGCGGTCTCAGTTGCGGCCAACATAGCAGAAGGATTCAAGCGCAGAGGCCCAGCCGACAAAGCTCGCCTACTAAACATTGCCCAAGGCTCACTCGAGGAATCGCGCTACTACTTAATCCTGGCCCAGGACCTTGGGTACGCGGAAACACTAGAACAGACTATTGTTTTAGAAGAAGTTAGCCGCTTTTTGGAAGCCTATACCCACCGCATCATAACTTCCTCGACCACCTGAATTCGTCGACTTCCTACTCCTCGTCCCACCCGCAAAACATAGAAACAGATGATTGTTTTGGAAGCTTCCTCGACTTCCTGAATTCATCGACTTCCTCGAATTCGGGCCGAAGGCCGCCTAGGGCCAAAGCCCTAGAAGGCCTTCAGCCCTCTTGACAGCACTGCGGAGTTGTGAAAGTATTTCATAGACCTTGTATTCTCGCTCAGGAAAGGCTTGGGGGATCTGTCATGAAAGCGTCACTGCAACTCTGTTCGTTGTTTGTGGTTCTGATATTTGGGTTGGTTGTGGCCGGCTTGGCGCAGGCGCCAGTCGGCGATATTTCTGGAACGGTTTTCGACGAATCTGGCGCCGTCATTCCTAACGCTCAGGTTACAATCACCAACAAAGATACCGGCCTGGTCCGAAACGTCACTAGCAACCCGGCGGGCCTCTACAACGCTTCTGCTCTCCCGGCCGGCACTTACGAGGTCAAGACTGAGGTAACTGGCTTCCGCACGTTGCTGCGCGAAGCAACTATAACGGTTGGCGCCCTGACTACGGTGGATCTCCACCTGCAAGTCGGCGCCTCCAAGGACATCGTCACGGTAGAGGCTGCTACACCGCAAATCGAGTACGAAAGCCACGCTATCCAAGGTACCGTCACCCGGCAACAGATCGAGAACCTCCCCTTGAATGGACGCAGCTTCCTGCAACTGGCGATGCTCGAGCCGGGCGTTACGGTGTCGGCCAACAGCCAGGGCCAATATAATCGCGCTTTCGACGTGTCCATCCTGGGCGCCGACTCCGACCTGACCCGTATCACCGTCGATGGCGCCACTGTCCGCGATTCAGTCACCGGTGGCACGCAACAAAACTTCTCCCAGGAAATCGTCGAGGAGTTCCAGATATCCAGCGTGAACTTCGACCTTTCCACCAGCCTGGGCGCCGGCGGCGCGGTCAACGTAGTCACACGGTCTGGCGGAAACGAATTCCATGGCAGCGCGTTCTTCTTCTTCCGCGATCACAATATGTCGGCTTACCCGGAGCTCGATCGCAATCCTCTTACGCCCAATCCCTTCTTCGCCCGGCGGCAATCCGGCGGTTGGATCGGCGGCCCCGTCAAGAAAGACAAGTTGTTTTTCTTTTCCAGCATCGAACATAACAATCAGAAGGGGGTTTACGCGCCGCTCCCCAACGACCCTCTGTTCCAGGCCTTCTCCACGGTCGCAGCCAGCCCTTATGTCGGCACCACCGAAACCGAGCGCATCGATTATCGCATCAACAGCAAGAACAACGCGTTTCTGCGCTACTCGCATGATGGGAACAACAGCTTCGCGCCGCGCTCCGGGAATCAATTGCCATCCGCCTGGGTGAGTAACATTAACTGGGCGGATTCCGGCGTGTTCTCATTGATCAGCAGCTTTACACCCGCCATTGTGAACGAGGCGCGGTTCTCCATGACCTACTGGAGCAATCGGAACAACCTTCCCTCCGCGGCTCAATGCCCGAACTGCATAGGTTTGGATGGCCCCAACATCAATGTGGATGGAACCGGCCTCTCCTTCGGCAATCAAACCAATACTCCACAATCCCGAGTGCTGCGCCGCTACATTAGCGCCGATAACTTCACCTGGCAAAAAGGCAAACACCGGATGAAGATGGGCGGCGAGTGGGAATATCAGAAGGGAACCGGTACCTACACCATCGACGAGCCGGCCGCGATGACGCTGTATTCGCCGGAAGAGGTGGCCCAGTTTGCGCCAGAATTGTTGCCCCTGCTTCCGAAGACCTACACCACCCTGGCCGACATTCTGAAACTCCCCTTGATGAGCTGGGATTTTAGCGTTGGCAACAACGAACAGCCGCCGCCGTTCCAGCAGGCCAACGCGGAACGCGACAACACCTTCCACTTCTATTGGGAAGACTCCTGGAAGATCAAACCGAACTTCACTGTGAATTACGGACTGGGTTGGAACTTCGAGAGCAATGCGCTGAACCACGACCTGGTCAAACCAGCATGGCTCGCACCGATTTTCGGCGCTGGTGGCCTGGGGCACGAGCTGCATGATTACAAGCATTTCTCTCCCATGCTCGGCTTTGCCTGGTCGCCCTGGAAAGATAATAAGACCGTAATCCGCGGTGGAGCGGGCGTGTACTATGACACCATCGACATCGAGTTGCGGCTGATCGAGCGTTCCTACTTGAGCCCACTCGGGTCCGGCTATCTCAACCTGCCGGGCAGTATTGTTCCCAATCCGATTCCCGGAATTCCCGGTGTCCCAGAGGGAACAGCGCTCAATTTTACTAGCCCGACGCCGTTTAACGGCGCGCTCCTGGAGTACATCCTACCCGCCGTACGCCAGGCTTTCATCCAGCAGCTTGGCATCAATCCGAACAACACAAACTTGGCGGTGACTACTATCGGCTTGTTCAAGACCGGAACCGAGTTGATCTCCCCCAACTACACGCCCGGCAAGGCCAACCATTTCAGCCTCGGCGTACAGCGGCAGTTGACAAAAGACTGGGCCATTAGCGGCGACGTCGTGTATCGTCTCTTCTTGCACCAAACCATCCGCGACGTCGACGAGAATTTCTATTATCGTTATGCCAACGGCGTCCAGACTCCCGTAATCCCCATCTGCACCTCCGCCCAGCAACTGGTCCCCAACGCTCCCTGCTCGAACGGCGGCGTGGGCGTCATCTTCAGCGGCGGCCGGACTGACTATACAGCGCTGCTCGTAAAGGCGAATAAGCGATTCTCGCGGCGCTTCCAGACGCAGATTTCCTATGCCTTGCAGTCCCAGCATGGCATCAATGGAATTTACAACGACTATAATTTTTTCCAGTATTGGGGACCCCAGGCGCCGCACAGCATTCTGAACGTGAGCGGCACCGTGGATCTTCCCTGGAAGTTCCAGTTCTCGTTTATATCCAGCTACACCAGCCGAGGCCCATTCCAGCCAGTCATTCCTGGCGTCGATCTCAGCGGCAGCGGCGGCAGTAACGGGTTCCCGCTGCCCGGTATGGGTGGCAGCTTGTTTAATTTCGGACTCGGGTCATCGGACTTGGCGAACCTGATTAACCAATACAATCAAACTTACGCGGGCAAGGCTGGCCCCAATCCAAGTCAGACGTTCCCGCACGTTGCTGTACCCACTGGCCCCTACCAGTTCGGCCACGACTTCAATTCGCAGGACATCCGCTTGACCAAACTCTTCAAGTGGCGCGAGCGGTACGAACTGCAAGTGTTCGGGGAATGCTTCAATGTTTTCAATTTCTCGAACCCCACCGGCTACGACAGCAATCTGTTGGATTCGGGCTTTGGACTACCCAGCGGCCGCGCCGGAGGCACTTTCGGCACCGGTGGCCCCCGCGCGTTCCAAGTAGGATCCAGGTTCTCGTTCTAGGCAGAAGTAGGGCAAGTCTCTGACTTGCCCAGCAAGCCGGAGGCTTGCTCTACAGCTGATATAGCATCAAATACACAACGACGCCCGTCACGCTGACGTACAACCAAATCGGAAACGTCCACCGTGCTATGCGACGATGGCGCTGGTAATCGCCCTTGAGACCGCGCCGCAGCGTAATAATCGCCAGCACAGGAACCGTCAAAGCCAGCGACGTATGTGTAATCAGAATCGTGTAATACACCACGCGAATCGGACCGGTCTTCGGGTAATGCACCGATCCCACCTGGGCGTGATAGATCACATAACAAATCAGAAACGCAACCGACACCGCGAACGCGGTCAACATCACCCGTTTGTGAGCCTGAATCTGTTTGCGCCGGATCAACGTGTAGCCGGTAACCAGCAGCACGGCCGCAGTTCCATTGAGCGTGGCATTCACCGCCGGTAAGGTATGGATGTCCATCACGAACTCTCCCGGGCCAGCGCGTAGATACTCTCGATCAGCTTCGGAATGGACTGCGATTCGGACGTATCGTAATATCCGCGAATCCGCGATTTCCGGTCCACCAACACAAACCGTGTGCTGTGCTCGAGTGTCGCGCCGATATTCCCGAGCTTAAAAGTATCCCGATCCAGTTTCTGCAAAGTGGAGGGGGGGCCGGTGAGGAAATACCAGTGCTCGGGCGAAGCCCCATGCACCTTCGCGTACGCAGCCAGAACTTGCGGCGTGTCCCGCGCAGGGTCCACTGTAAACGATACCAGCTTGACGTCCGGCATCTTCAGAATCGTATTTTGCACTTCATGCATCTGCGACGTCATGCGCGGGCAAGGGCCAGGACAAGTGGTGTAAATGAAATCCGCAACCCAGATCTTGCCCGCCAGCACTTTGCTGTCGAACGGCTGCCCGTCCTGCGCTGTCAGTTGAAACTCGGGCACGTCATAATACACCGGCAGAGAACTGGCCGGATGAATGCAAGCCGCTAACGGGAGAATGAGCGCGGTGAGTACTACAAGCTTCATGCCGGACGATCGAAGAGCATCAAACCGTACAAAATCGGCAGGTAGACTACGGACGCAAGCAAGACGCGCCGAGCCTGTTGCCGGGTTCGATCGAAGCTCACCCGCACGCCCGCGTACAAAAAGAACAGGCCCAGCGCCAGAGCTCCGGCCAGATACAGATTGCCAGTCATGGCGAGAAATTTCGGAACCATGCTGATAGGAATCAGGATCAGCGAATACACCAGAATCCGGCGCGCGGTGGATTCTCCATCCGGCTCAACCACCGGAAGCATACGGATTCCGGCGCGTTCGTAATCCTCGCGATACATCCATGCGATCGCATAGAAATGCGGGAACTGCCAGATGAACAGAATCGCAAACAAGATCCAGGCGTCCCAGGTCAAAGTACCGCTCGCGGCCGCGTAACCGATGAGCGGCGGCATCGCGCCTGGAATCGCGCCAATAGTGGTGGAATGCGGCGAGCGCTGCTTGAGCGGCGTGTAGATGAACAGATAACTCAGCAGTGTGAAGAGCCCAAGCCAGCCGGTGAGTGCGTTCACTTCGACGAACAACTCAATGAACCCAGCCACCGAAATGAGAATCGCGAAAGCCAGCGCGTTCGTGGCGGAGAGGCGCCCGGAAGGCAAAGGCCGCATCTGCGTCCGCTTCATTTTGGCATCGGCCTCACGCTCATACCACTGGTTGAGCGCCGCAGTGCCGGAAGCGATCAGCCCCGTGCCGATGATGGTATGGAGCAGCGTCAGCCAGTGCCAACCGCCGCGCGCGCCGAAGAAATATCCGACGCCCGTACTCATCAAAATGAGCCAGGTGATTCGCGGCTTAGTTAACGCGATGTAGTCCTTCACAGACTGCCCAGTCTCTTAAGGTACCACAGTAATCTTGCCGTGTCACCGGAAAAATTCTTGCCGCGCGCTAAAAGGCTAACGGAGCGGGTACTGTACAATTTAAGAGACGTCTGTATGCCGAACCTCGATCGGATCACTCGCAATCCCGAAGTCATGGGTGGCAAACCCTGCCTTCGCGGCATGCGTGTCACGGTCGGGACAATTGTGGGCCTCATCGCGGCCGGGCACTCCAATGCCGAGATTCTCCGTGCATATCCTTATCTCGAGGACGAAGACATTCGTCAAGCGCTCGCATACGCTGCGTGGCGCGTCGAAGAGATTGAACTGCCTCTGCCGGTGACATGAGGATTCTGATCGACATGAATCTGAGCCCACTTTGGGTCCAGTTTCTGGTCGAGCACGGAATCGACGCGATTCACTGGTCAACGGTCGGTGAATCGACTACGCCGGACTCTCGGATTCTCGACTACGCCGCTTCCAACGGACTCGTCGTCTTCACCCACGATCTCGATTTCGGGATGCTCCTCGCGGCGCGCAAATCGCGTGGCCCAAGTGTGCTGCAGGTTCGAACACAAGACGTTCTTCCCGCCGCGATCGGGACCATTGTCGTAAAAGCTATCGCCGGTAGCCAGGGAGCACTTAGAAACCGGCGCCATCGTCACCGTGGACCTTGCACAACACCGAATTCGACTATTGCCAATCTGAGCCTGAATCAACAGACCCTGCGCAAACATGAGCCGGTCATTGCAGAGTGACTCTTGCCTTCAAGCTTTGATGGGTACGCCGCAACTTGAAACTTGTCCCCAATACCACCGCATCGCGCCGTTTCACGAGACCCATCTTAGCGCGACAGTTCCCCCATGCTACGCGCGCCGATGTATAGTGAAATGACTCTGGAGGCCCCATGCCCGACCTGGCTATTCTGATCCCCGTCTTGATCATTCTCATCTACGTGTTCTCGTCCATCAAGATTCTGGCCGAGTACGAACGCGCAGTAGTCTTCCGCTTGGGACGCGTTCTGCCGCAACCTAAGGGACCCGGCGTGATTCTGGTTTTCGCGCCAATCGACCGCATGGTGCGTATTTCGCTGCGCATCGAGGCCATGGAGGTTCCGCCACAGGACGTCGTCACGCGTGATAACGTCACGGTCAAAGTGAATGCGGTGGTTTACTTCCGCGTGATGGATCCCACCAAAGCCGTTCTCGAAGTGACGAACTTTCTCTATGCCACCTCGCAGGTGGCGCAGACCACGCTACGCAGCGCGTTGGGAGAAGTTGAGCTGGACGAACTGCTCAGCCAGCGCGAAAAGTTGAATCTCCGCCTGCAATCCGTGCTCGATCAACACACCGGGCCCTGGGGCGTGAAAGTGACGGTGGTAGAGGTAAAGCAGGTAGACTTACCCGATCAGATGATCCGCGCCATCGGCAAGCAGGCCGAAGCCGAGCGCGAGCGCCGCGCTAAGATCATTCACGCTGAGGGCGAGTACATGGCCGCCGAGAAGCTGGCTATGGCCGCTGAGCTGATCCAGAAGCAGCCCGCTGCCATCCAGCTCCGATACCTCCAGACGTTGGTCGAAATCGGGTCGGAGAAGAACACCACGGTTGTCTTCCCGCTGCCTATCGATATATTCTCGTCTTTAGGGCGCGCTCTCGATGGTCTGGGCGGCAAGAAGCAGGAAGGTTAAAGGATCTTGGCTAAGAGCGACGAAGGCGAATTTGAATTAATACTTGGGAACCGGCAGCTCATCAGCGTCTTTCTGATCGTAGTGGTTCTCTTGGGCGTGTTTTTCTCCATGGGGTACATCGTGGGCCGCAATTCGGCCGCCCCCGCCGCGGAAGCCGCTCACAACGCCGGCAAGACCGTTGCTGTGGAATCTCCGCCAGCGGATTCGCAGCCAGCTAGCTCGAATCCCGCCACGGCGGCGCAGGAACCACCAGCTACGACACCCGAAACTA
>CZKS01000159.1_pt1 | contig 27723 bp, 15 predicted proteins | sample 1122221 | NCBI WGS metagenome assembly CZKS01 (sample SAMEA3539301, study PRJEB10725) | soil metagenome | biome: tundra; feature: field; material: soil | place: USA | collected 2010-05 | depth 0.15 m
TCGATCGAGATGAATGCACTGGTGGGCGCCATCCCAACAGGCCGTGTAACAGAGGTCGCAGCCGATGCATTTCTCCGGATGAATACGCGCGATGATCTTGTAATTCAGATCGAGATTCTTCCACTCCACCACCCGCGGCAGGCTCAAGCCGCGGAAATCGTCGAGGGTGCGGAAACCTTTCTCGTCCATCCAATTGCTCAAACCGTCGATCATATCCTCGACGATCCGAAAGCCGTAGTGCATGGCAGCGGTGCAGACCTGCACGGTGCCGGCGCCCATCAGGATGAACTCGGCAGCTTCCTGCCAGCCCGAAATCCCGCCGATGCCTGAGATCGGCAGCCGCGATGCTTGGTCAGATGCGATCTGCTGTACCAGGTGGAGTGCGATCGGTTTCACGGCGGGACCACAATAGCCACCGTGCGAGGATTGGCCACCCACGTCCGGCCGCGGAGTGAGGGTGTCCAGGTCGATGCCGGTGATGGAGTTGATGGTATTGATGGCAGAAAGGCCGTCAGCACCACCATTTTTCGCCGCGCGCGCAACCATGCGAATGTCAGAAATGTTGGGCGTCAGTTTCACCAGCACGGGAGTGCGCGCCACTTCCTTCACCCAACCGGTGATCATCGCGGTGTACTCGGGAACCTGGCCGACTGCGCTGCCCATGCCGCGCTCGCTCATACCGTGCGGGCAGCCAAAATTGAGCTCAAGACCATCGGCGCCGGCATCCTCAGCCTGCCGCACGATCTGGCGCCACGCTTCGGGCTTGGATTCCACCATGAGCGACGCAATCAAAGCGTGAGTGGGATAGCGCTTCTTCACTTCGCTGATCTCGCGCAGGTTGACTTCAAGCGGCCGATCCGTAATCAACTCGATGTTGTTCAGACCCATCATGCGCTGCCGGTTCCAATCCACCGATGAATAGCGCGAGGAGACATTGACGATGGGCTCGCCCAGCGTCTTCCAGACCGCGCCACCCCATCCGGCATCGAACGCGCGCATCACTTGCTCCCCGCAATTGGCGGGTGGTCCGGACGCGAGCCAGAACGGATTCGGGCAGCGGATGCCGCCCGCGAATACGGTTGTCAGGTCAGCCATGCCGCGCCTCCAGACTTGTAGCGCACGCACACTTGCGTGCCGCGTTCACACTCGTGTGAACGCCAGCTTGTGTTCGCAAGAGTGCGAACACGGCACGCACACTTGCGTGCGCTACGCATTGGTCCCGTCCAGCCAACTTGCCATTGCTATTCCCGCTCGTTTTCCTTCCGCCACCGCGTCCACCACTTCACGACCGCCGTTCACGCAATCGCCGCCGGCGTAATAGCGCGAATTCGATGTCCGGCCGGTCTCGGGATCCACCACCACGTTTCCGTCCCGCAGTTCGACGCCTCGGCAGGCGGAAAGAAATTCGAGAAACCGTGACTGACCGATCGCCAGAATCACCATGTCGCACTCGATCAGAAAATTCGATCTCGGCACAGGCTCTGGCTTGCGGCGACCGGACTGGTCGGGTGCGCCTAACTCCATTCGCACACACTCGAGGCCGGCCGGCAGAATGGCGACCGGCTGAGTCTGAAAACGAAACCGGACGCCTTCCAACTTGGCATTTTCATATTCAAACTGGAACGCGGGCATTTCGCGCTCGCTGCGCCGGTAAACCAGGTAAGCTTCGTCGGCGCCCAGCCGGAGTGCGGCGTTCGCGGCATCGATCGCAGTGTTGCCACCGCCGATTACCGCAACTTTTCGGCCCACGGAAACTGTCTGCGCGGTTTTGTAGCCGGCGATGAAACTGAGCGCGTCGACAACGTGGTTCAGTTCCTCTCCAGGCAGTCCGAGAGGCTCGCCAGGTCCCAGGCCGACTGCGAGAAAGATGGCGGCATACACCCGCTCCAGCTCCTCCACTGTGATGTCGCGGCCCACGCTAACGCCGAAGCGGAATTTTACTCCGAGCGATGCGATCAACTCCACTTCGCGCAGGCTGTCGGAAGGCCGGAGCTTGTATTCCGCCACGCCATAAGTATTCAACCCGCCTGGCAGGGCCCGGCTTTCGAAGATAGTCACACCGTAGCCCCGCTTTCGCAACTCGGCCGCGCAAGCAAGCGAAGCCGGACCCGCACCGATGCACACCACCTTGGCGGCCCCTTCCCGTGGCGGTAGGACCGCCAACTTCGCGCCGTTACCGTAGAAATGATCCATGGCATGACGTTGCAGCCGGCCGATTTCGATTGGTTGTTTGTTGTAACGGTGCAAAACGCAGGCGCCTTCGCACAAAACATCCACAGGACAGACGCGGGAGCAGCTTGCACCCAAAATGTTTGCGTCTAGAATTCCGAGGGCCGAGCCGCGCAAATTTCCAGTGGCGATCTTTTTGATAAAACGCGGAACGTCGATATGGGTAGGGCACGCAGCGGAGCAGGGCGCGTCGAAGCAATAGAGGCAACGGTTCGCCTCCACCAGCGCGGCTTCCGGATCGAGCTGCGGATGTATTTCGGCGAACCGCTGCGCGATGTCCTCGCGGGGGTGGTACGTCATACGGAATGCATAAACGCGGGCGAACAACCCGCGAAACAAATGTTTAGGGCTTCATTATGACGCCTTCCTGCGCCCCGACGCAAATCCGCATCGCCAAAATCCGAGTGCCCATTCAGAGCCGCGCCCGGCAGGAAGCGTTACCACGACAGCAGTAGTCTGCCCATCTCGTTACGCTCCCTTCCGGTCGCGGCTCGGCTTGAGAGCACCGGTCGCGGTTGAGCGTTCGGTGTTCGTGTCGTGTGCCCGTGTGCGTGAGACACTTGTAGATACCGGCCCCGGATGAACCTCCTCCCCAAGAATTTTCGCTATGCGGCTCGCATGCTGTTCAAAAGCCCTGGATTCACGGCTGTGGCCGTGCTCGCTCTTGGTCTCGGGATCGGCGCTAACACAGCCATCTTCAGCCTGGCCGACGTTCTGCTCTATCATCCCCTCGAGCTGCCCGATCTGGACCGCGTGGTGACTGTGATCGGCACTCAGAAGGGCAACCGCAAGTCATTCGACCGCGTGTCGCCCGCCGATTTCCTTGACTTCCAGAGACAGACTCGCACCATCGACAATCTGGGCGCAGGGGTGGAAGCCAACTTGAACCTCACCGGCGACGGCGAGCCGGAGCGAGTGGAGGGCGCGCGCGCCTCAGTGAGTTTCTTCAAGGCTCTCGGCGCGCAGCCGGAACAAGGACGGATTTTTCTCGAGGGCGAGGACACACCGGGCCAGGACCGCGTCGTGATTCTGGCCCATGCTCTCTTCGCCGGGCGCTTCGCGTCCGATCCTCACATTCTCAACCGCACCATTCAGCTGGAAGGCCAAGGCTATCGCGTGGTGGGCGTCATGCCCAAGGATTTCCGCTATCCGCCGGGCGTGGATTTATGGATCCCGCTCGCCATGGATGCGAGCGAACGCGGTCAGCGCTCGGCAATGTCACTGGACGTCGTCGGCCGTCTCCATGAGGGCGTTTCAGTGGCTCAGGCGGATTCTGAGCTGGCTGCGCTGGCTGAAAGAATCTCGGAACTCGATCCGGAAGCTCACCGTCATCGCACTGTCCGCGTGGAGCTGCTGAGGGCATATGTTTCGGGCAATCTTGTCGAGGATTTCATCGTAATGCTGATGGGCTCGGTTGCTTTCGTGTTATTGATCGCATGCTCAAACGTCGCCAATCTGCAGTTTGCGCGAGTCTCGCTACGGTCCAAAGAGATGGCAATCCGTTCCGCACTGGGCGCCAGCCGGTTCCGGCTGCTCCGCCAGTTTCTGTTTGAAAGCGCATTGCTCGGCCTCCTCGGTGCGCTGTTTGGGTTGTTGTTGGCATTTTGGGGCCTGTACATAATGCGGTCGTCACTGCCAACTGAAGTACAGCGTTATCTGCCAGGCTGGGAGCGGCTGGGCATCAATGGCCGCGTGTTGTGGTTTACGCTGATTGCCGCAGTGGTAGCGGGCGTGGTGTCGGGAATTGTACCAGCATGGTTCGGATCGCGCGCCGACTTGAACGAAATGCTGAAGGAGAGCAATCGAGGCACCTCAACCGGTGTGCGGCGCCATCGCATCCGCAGCGTGCTGGTGGTGGGCCAGATTGTTCTCGCCTTGGTGCTGATGGTGGGAGCAGGTCTCATCGCGAAGGGTAGCGCGCTGGTCACCGATCCGGCGCCAGGTCTCGATCCCGGGCATGCGCTAAGCATGCGTATTTCGCTGCCGGAATCGAAATATGCGGGGCAAACGGAGATCGCAGCATTCCAGGAGCGGCTGGTGCACTCGCTCCAAGCGATTTCGGGAATCAAGGCTGCCGCAGTAACCACCAATCTTCCGTATTCGGGCAGCAGCACGAACGCAAACTTTACCATTGAGGGCCGCGATGCGCGGGAAAGCGGCAGCCCACCGGTGGCTATCAACGCTTGCATCAGCGCGGACTACTTCAGCGCTCTGCACCTTCCCGTGCGGCAGGGCCGTGCCTTCACGGACCGCGACGGAAAGGATGCTCCGATGGTGGTGATCGTCAGCCGGATGCTGGTCAATCAGTATTTTCCGGGTGAAAATCCTATCGGCAAGCACATCAAAATTGGACTGCCATCCATGGATGCGCCGTGGTTGACCATCGTGGGCGTAGTGGGCGACCTGAGGCGCGATCCGTTCGACAAATTCTACCGGCCGGCCATGTATCGGCCCTACCAGCAGCACGCAATCCGCAGCTTCGATGTCCTGATGCGCACCTCCGGCGATCCGAAAGCTCTGGCCGCGGCGGCCCGCGCGCAAGTTTCCGCCATTGATCCTGACCAGCCGGTCTACGAGTTCAAGACCTTGGAAGAGCTTTTCGACGACCAACTGGCCGGCTTCCGTTTCCTGGCGGTTTTGATGGGAGTCTTCGGCTTCGTAGCTCTGTTTCTTTCGAGCATCGGCGTGTACGCGGTAATGGCCTATTCGGTAAGCGAAAGAACGCACGAAATCGGAGTGCGTATGGCGCTGGGAGCACGTTCAACAGATGTAGTGTGGATGATCGTCCGCCGCGGTTTGGTTCTAACCGGAACTGGCCTGTTGATTGGCTTGCCGGTTACGCTCGGAATCGCGCGCTTACTGGCCAATATCATTTTCGGCGTGAGAGAATACGATCCGGCAATGTTCGGAGCGGGTTTGGCGGTGCTGGCAGGAGCAGCACTGTTGGCTTGCTATATCCCGGCGCGGAAAGCCACGCGGGTGGATCCGATGGCGACGCTGAGAACGGAATAAAGGGGAGTTATCGAACGGGCGTCAACTGAGCGGTGTCTACTGAGTGGCTTTTATTGTGCAACTGCGGGCGCGGCCTTCTTGCGGGTGGAACGGCGCTTCTCCACGGGAGGTTGGCGATCGCTCTTTTTTAGAGCCGGCAGGCAGATGGAAAGCACAAATTTCTTCTCGCCATGGTCGTCAAACTTAATAACGATGTACTCTTCCGTACAAGACATTACCGAGCCCAAACCGTACTTGGCGTGTTCGATCTGCGCACCTTGTGCGAAAGCTGGTTTGATAGCCATAAAGGGGGGTACTGGGGCCTCTCAGTAAAATTGTAACATTTTGGGATATTATTGTCGACTTCAGGGCAGCCGCGAGTCCCAGTCCCCCGTCCCTAGCGGGGAGCCCTATAATCTATACAGATGCAGGATTTGAAGAAGAAACTCGAGGACGAGATCGCCGCGCTCGACATGGAACTGCGGGTGGAACTGCCACGCGAGATTTCCAAAGCGCGAGCCCATGGCGACCTGAAGGAGAACGCCGAGTATCACGCCGCCAAAGAGCGGCAGGGCATGGTGAACGCACGGCTGGGGCAACTACGGGCGCGCCTGCGCGAATTGTCCATGGTGGATTTCGACCGCATTCCGCGCGACCGCGTTGGACTAGGCTCTTCGGTCACGGTGCTCGACCTTGACAAGAACGAAGAGGTTGCTTATAAGCTGGTCACCAGCGAGGATGCCGATGTCGCCAACGGGTGTATATCCACTACATCGCCCATCGGCCGCGCGCTGCTGGGGAAAAAGGTGGGCGACACTGTGAAGTTTCAGATCCCGGGAGGGGCACGCGAGTTTGAAATTGTAGGGTTGGCCACCATTCACGACATTAACGAGGCAGCGAAGCTGGAGACGCCATCCTGACGGGATTTGACACCCCCGGATGGCTTGGATTCGGGTAGAATCATAGAGAACTGTGCAGATAACGTTCACCCGCGCGATCGGTATCGCTTGCGACAAAATAATACGTCTGATCGTTCACGGTCTGGCCCTTTCCAAAATCCATCCGAATGTTCTCACCTTCCTGGGATTGCTCATCAACATTGCGGCCGCGGTGCTGCTCGGGGCTGGACGATTTCGGGCCGCCGGGTTCGTGATCATCGGCGCCGGTCTATTTGACATGGTGGATGGCCGAGTGGCGCGCGAAACCAATCGCGTGACCAGATTCGGTGGGTTTTTCGACTCCGTGCTGGACCGCTACTCGGATCTGGCCCTGCTCATGGGCTTGCTGGTTTATTACGGAATTATCAATCGGCCATTCTATGTAGTCTTGACGGCGATCGTAATGACCGGTTCGGTGATGGTCAGCTATACTCGCGCGCGCGCCGAAAATACCATTCCCAGTTGCAAGGTGGGATTCATGGAGCGCCCGGAGCGCGTGGTCCTGTTTATCATTGGCGCGCTGTTCGACCGCATGGCTCCCGTCTTGTGGGTGATTGCCGTGCTCGCCAACGTAACAGTCATTCACCGCATGGTTTTCACTTACCAGGAGGCCAAGCGGCTGGAAGAGGCGCAATTGCGGCCCGCCGCCGTGCGCGAGCGATCGCCGCTGGCCTGAAGCGTACCGTCCTTTGGCTTTTTCGTGAAGCAAGTGAGCACTTTTGAGCAGACACAGCGCTTCCAAGGGTGTATTAATTAGGTTACGCCCTCAGAAAGGCAGGGCCAAACGCCAGGTCGCCTAAGTAAGGGATATAGATTTAGCACACTACCGGTCACTTGACCGGGACCCCCAAAACATAGTATTTCTACAGAGGCGTTGCTCAACCTGGCACCACCGGTTATCATTTCGCATTTCAGCGGATGAAAGAAGGAGAAACATTATGAGATTTCGGAGTATGGTTGCAGTATCTGCATTGGCTTTAGTTTTGGTGCTAGCTTCGGCGGCATCGGCGCCTGCACAAACGTTGACGGCGTTTAATATTGAGCGAACTATCGCGCTCAACGACATTCTTAGTCCCATCACCCCCAACCTTCCCGCGAGTGTTTTAGCATCACTGGCCGGGGGAGCCCTGGAGATTCACGAGACATTGGTCTATAACTCTCAGGCGAACACGTTAACGTCAACACTCTTCGCGCTCCCAACTGGAGCGCCGATCCCGACACCGCCCGCCGAGCTCGCCAACCTGGGAACCGCGCTGGTCGCGGATGTCACCATGACAATCGACCGGATCTACGTCACTGAAAAACCGTTCATGTCGGTCCAGTTTGTGGGAAGCGATACCCAGAGCACCGTCACTCCGTACGGAAGCTATCAGGGAGCGGTGTCCACTGTCTCCGTGGGCTTTACCAACGCCACCGCCGCGGCCGGCACCACCGCCGCCGCTCCAGCTACGGTGAATACGGTGATTGAGACCGTGGCGGGGGCCATCGTACTCTATTCGCCAACGGCCACTGTAAATACGCTCACTGTCACGACGCCTCCGCCCAGCGGTGGTGGCGGTGGCACTACCGGCGTCCCAACCGTGGTGATTGCTGGCGGCGTAAGCCAAACCGTCACCACCAAGAACATCAACTTGGACGCTTCTCAATCTACCGATCCGAATGGCTTGGCTTTAACGTACCAGTGGAGCGTGACGGGCGGAGAGCAGAACGTATCTCTGCTGCATGGCACTTCGGCTGTCGCTTCCGCGCAACTCGGTGACAACGGCCCGAACACTTACGTGTTCACGGTCACGGTCACTAACAGTGCCGGCAAAAGCACTACCGTAACCGTCACCATAAATTACGTCGGGTAATAACACATCGTCCGTACTAGAGGGCAGCCAACGGTGACTGCCCTCTACTTACGGGCCGTGCTCGCAGTAAGGCCTGGAGCTAACGGTTGGTTGTCCCGTTTCGAACAGCGTAATTCAACACCCACTCTAATACCGGATCCCGTCCGGACCGGTAGTCATCCCATGAGGGAATGATCTCCTGATCCGGGCGGATCACGTTCTCGCCGCTTTCCACAAACTTATAGAACTTCACCGAGTAGCGCAGCGTCCAGTGTGAGTTCGGCAACTTCGTCTCATGGACTTCCTGGTAGCTGTTCGGCTTCTCTCCGATCTGCTGTCCGGCCAGGATTGCATTCGTCTGGAAACGGAAATGTGCGGAGTTAGACATGGCCGCGGAGAACGTGTTCGGACCGACGAGAACGAATAGGTGTCCTTTGCGGTTGATATCCGAGAGATCGCGAATGGGGTGAACCATATACTTGAGGTCTTCGAAGTAGTCGCCGCCACCGTTGAGACGCAAGTCGATGACGAGTTTGTCAGGATGCTGCTGCTGGATCAGGTCGAAAAGCCCCTTCGACTGCTTGCCCAGACCTTTATACCCGCGAAAGCTGCAGTAGACGGTGTGGGAGTCAGGCAGATAGGTGTACCTGGCGCAACGGCGTGGATGTCGATGGTGAATTCCTGGCCATTGTCGCCGGCAAGCGTGTAACGCGCCACGTTTCGGTCGGGGATGATTCCCATTCCGTGAAGGAAAATTCCCGTTGTGAGAAAACCAAGGACCCGCAAATCGCATAGAACTTGGGTTTCATCCGCCGGTGTCAGAGCAAGGAGAAGCTCATGGAGCCGGGCGATGGGCATGTCCTGGATCTTGATCACTCGCGTGCCGAGCGCCTTTTCATTTCCCGATGTCGTAACCACCACACGATACTCGTCTCCAAAACGCTCGAGATCGATGGGGAAGTTGGCATTGTCTTCCGGGACTTTCATATAGGTATGGCCGTCACCGATCAAATTAGCGATGCGGTCCATGCCGGCGTAGATTTCGTCGGCGTTCAGGCGGTCCAGTTTGCCATCGAGCTCGGCCACTTCGGCTTCGAAGCGTTCGCGAGAGATGAAGTGGAAGGCATTGGCGTGGCGTTTCGGCAATTCGGCCGCCAGATAGGCCACGTCCTGGCGCCACTGTTCCTTGGACAAACTTAGCCCTGCTCCGGCCGCGTTCTTAGGGCCGGCGGTGCGGCGCAATTCTGCGGGGCTGGCGTCGGTGCCGGAGGTGAACTTGCCACGCAGGACTTCCGCGTCGAGTATTGCATCAACGGTTACCGTATCCGCGCCGGACTCAAGATTCAGATGCAGCTGGCCTTGATCGAAATGACCGTCCTTGACGGTGTAAGTGCCGGCCGGAGTGACCAACTCGCCCGCATAACGCCCGTTGTCGCAATGGAGGTTGAGCGAAATATCGAGCTTGCCTGCCTGCTGACTGGTAGCAGCACCTTCAAAGTAGCCGGCTGGATCACCCGGTTTGCAGCCGTTCTGAGCCTGGCCAGAAACCGGCCACGTCATGAGCGTCAACCCAACATACGCCAAGCGAAAAACGTTCATGCTATTCTTCTACGTTTTACTAAGCTGCGAGTTCCGGCTGAAATGCTCTCTACTTACAAGCCGTGATCGTAATTTCGATGCGCGCGGGTCCAACTAACTTGGCCACACCTACGGTGGTGCGCGCAGGGCGCGGGTCTTTGAAGTAAGTCGCGTACACCGCATTCATGCGTGGAAACAAATCCATGTCGGTGAGACAAACCTGAACAGCGACGGCATCTTCAAAGCCGAATCCGGCGGTCTTCAAGACCAACCCCGCGTTATCGAGGGCGTTGCGTACTGCACTTTCGAAGTCGGCTGGAATTTGGCCGGTCTTGAGATCGCGTCCAACTTGTCCGCCCACATTTGTCCGCCCACATAGAGAGTGCGGTCGATCAAGATCCCTGGGCTGTACGGGAGGCCGGTGGCGCCAGGGCCCGTATGTTCATTGGGCAATCTTAGCGGAGGGAGAGTTTCGCGTAGGACGAACGTCTGATTGTAGCTAGCATCGGCAAGCCGGAGCTTGCGCTACGCCATTGCTTTGAGCCGCGCGGTGATCCGGCTTTTGTATCGCGCCGCTGTGTTCTTCTTGATGATGCCCCATTTCGCGGAGCGGTCAATCATCGAAAAAGTGGCCGGAAGCGCGGCTTGGGCTGCACCTCGGTCCTTCTGTTCAATCAAACGTCGAACCGACCGGATCTGATGGCGCAACCTGGTTTTGCGAAGACGGTTCACATCGGTCTTTCGCCTGGTTTGGCGCACCCGTTTTAGGGAAGAAAAAGTATTTGCCATGCTCTAACTGGATTCCTTACAGGAGTATCCATCATAGCGTAGTGTGAGACTAAATTCAACGCCGGCGGACCAGTTCGCTGCCGCCCTTCACCAGCCACTCGGTCATGAAACGGAGCGGTTTCCCGCGGTTGTACCAAAGACCCACCGGAAGGCTTGCCAGATATTTCCAGGCGTTATACCGCAACGGCTCAAAGAACTGGTCGCGGTGATCCAGACGATATGCCGTGTAGCCGAAAATCCAGGGAAGCGGAATGTACCCATAGTGACGTTTGAGCAGATCCATGGAGGCTTGGAAAACGCTGTCACGCTCATAAATGGTCTTCGCCCCTGTGTGCATTCGGGAGTTCGCCAGATACTGCGGGATAGCGTCGAAGCTGATACCCGCTTTGGCCATGCGTATCCACAGGTCGTAGTCAAAGGATCGGTTGACGCTGGGATCCAGTTCGCACCGGCGGTAAGCCGTGGCTCGAATAAATGACGCTGGCTGGCAAATGAAGCAGTCCCGCTCCAGGACTTTCGCATCGAACGGCAAAGTGGGATAGCGGCCGATCGTCGCGCCGCTCTCATCGATCCACCATCCTTCGCCGTAGACGACATCGGTTTCCGGATGTGCCTGAAAGTACTCCACGCCTTTACGAACAGCCCCCGGAAGAAAAGTATCGTCTGCGTTCAGCCAGGCAAAAATCTCACCGCGCGCTTGCCGAAAACCCTTCCATGCCGCATCGGAAGGGCCACGATCGGGCTCCGAGAAATAGCGCAAGCGTCCCTGGTAACGCTCCAGAATATCCAGGCTGCCATCGGTGGAAGCGCCATCCACCACGATGTATTCGATATTAGGATAGTCCTGGGAGAGCACGCTCTCGATAGTCTCGGTCAGGTATTTCGCCATGTTGTAGGTAGGCGTGATGATGCTGACCAGAGGCAGAGCGGAAGGAGTCACGATTCAATCTAACTATAACGCTGTGACGCTCGCTTCTTACGGCACCGTCCAGGCGCCATGCAGCGACCAACCGCTATCCACCGTGGCATTCTGCACTTCCATGTAGATGTTCTTCGCGCCTGCGAACCCGGCCTCGAAGCTCACCGCCAGATTCAACGTCAGCGTGTTGCCCGATACCGACATCGACGAGGTTCCCGCATTCACCGAACATTGGCTGTTCGACAGCGTCCCACTGCCGCCTACCGTCACTGGCCCTTGCCATGCTCCCGCATCGTTGGCCAGATACAGCGCATTCGAAGCTCGCGAGTAGTAGAAGTAGCAAGCATTCGTTGAGCTGAGCTGCGCGTTGATGTCCATCTGCGTCGATACAATGTCGGTGGCCCCGTTCGGATCCGTGAACGTGAAGGCAAATGTCTGTGAAGATCCGCTGCTGGAGTTCGGCGTTACCGATACCGGCGCCGGCGGTCCGTTGCTGCCGCCACCGCCACCGCTCGTCACCGTCCAGCTACCCAGATTCGACCAGCCGCTGTCCTGAGTAGCGTTCTGCACCTCCATGAAGATCCCCTTCGCCCCCGCGAACGCTGCCTGGAAGCTGATCGCTAGGTTCAACGTCAGCGTCGTTCCCGAGGCCGACACCGACGACGATCCCGCATTCACCGAACATTGGCTGTTCGAGAGCGTGCCGCTGCTGCCGATGGTCGCCGGTCCTTGCCAGGCTCCCGCATCATTGGCCAGATACAGCGCATTCGAGGTTCGCGAGTAGTAGAAGTAGCAAGCGTTGGTAGATGACAGCTGCGCGTTGATGTCCATCTGAGCGGAGACGATATCCGTTGCTCCGTTCGGGTCTGAAAAGTTGAACGCGAACGTCTGCGATGATCCGCTGCTCGAGTTCGACGTCACCGATACCGGCTCCGGCGGCGCGTTCACACTTCCGCTGATGATCCCCAGCGACGCGCTCGTGTTGTGCGAAAGCGCACCGCTCGTTCCAGTGACTCCAATGGTGAATGATCCGGTCCCGCCGCTCGACGACGTATTCACCGTCAGCGTGGTCGATCCCGAGCCCGTCACCGTGGTTGGATTGAAGCTGGCCGTAGCCCCCGACGGAAGCCCCGAGGCACCGAAGCTTACTACTCCGCTGAATCCGTTCAACGCAACGACTGTCACCGTATAATTGGCGCTAGCCCCCGGCGCGATGCTGTCCGAACTCGGACTCATGCCCAGCGAAAAGTCGGGCGCGGGAGCCGAGCCGGCCGTCGCCGTCCAGCTTCCCAACCTCGCCCAGCCGCTATCTTGAGTGGCGTTCTGAACTTCCATGAAGATCCCTTTCGCTCCCGCAAATGCAGCCTGGAAGCCGATCGCCAGACTCAACGTCAGCGTGTTTCCCGAGGCCGATACCAAGGATTCCTCCGGATCCACACTGCATTGGCTGTTCGAGAGTCCCCCGCCCGCTGTACCTAACGTCACCGGTCCTTGCCAGGCCCCGGCGTTGTTGGCCAGATACAGGGCGTTCGAGGCTCGCGAGTAGTAGAAGTAGCAAGCGTTGGTAGATGACAGCTGCGCGTTGATGTCCATCTGCGCCGAAACGATATGGGTGGCGCCGCTCGGATCCGAGAACGCAAACGTAAATATCTGCGCCGATCCGCTGCCGCTGTTGGGCGTCACGGAGATCGCGTCGGGCCCAGTGTTGGTGGTCTGAGTGATGTTCAGCGACACCGACGTGTGAATATTGATCGTGCCGCTTACCGCCGATATCGTCGGAAAGAAAGTGCCGCCAGCCACATTACCGGACGTACTGATCGTGAGCGTTGTAGAACCTGACGCGGTCACTGTCGTTGGATTAAAACTGGCTGTAGCGCCTCCCGGTAGTCCGGAGACGTTGAAGGTCACGACACCGCTGAATCCATTTATGCTGGTGATCGAAATGCCAAACGTTGTGCTGCCGCCAGCCGCGACACTGCGCGAACTGGGCGTCACGCTGAATGACAAACTAGGGGCCGGCCCTACTGGCGCTTGCACTAAAAAACTACCCTTGTTGATCCAGCCGCTGTCCTGGGTCGCATTCCGAACCTCCATGAAAACGCTCTTCTGTCCGTCAAATGCGGGGGTCTGAAATCCCAGGTCCAGGCTCAGGATCAGTGTATTTCCGGAAATCGACACCGATGACGACTGGGCAAAGACGGAACACTGGCTATTCTGGAGTGTTCCGGAGCTTCCAATCGTTAGCGGTCCTTGCCATGCTCCCGCGTCATTTGCCAAATAAATTGTGTTCGCTGCGCGCGAGTAGTAGAGGTAGCATGCTCCCGTTGCGCTTAGTTGCGCACTGACGTCGATCTGTGCGGAGACAATGTCGGTTCCGCCGTTCGGATCAGAGAACGTGAATGCAAGCTGCGCTGAGTTTCCGAATTGTCCCGACGGAATTACGGAGATTGGAGAAGGTGGTGCACTTTGCATCACGTCGAGCGATGCGTTCGCTTGGTGGTTTAATGCCCCACTCGATCCCGACGCCGTGATCGTGGTTGTAGCTATCGGGGTGCTCCCACTGGTCTGGATGGTAAGCGTGCTGGAGCCAGAACCGGTCACCGATGGCGGATTGAAACTTCCAGTCGCTCCCGAGGGGAGCCCGGAAATCCCGAAGTTCACAACGCCGTCGAAGCCATTGATGCTGGTTGCGGTCACCGTATAGGTGGCACTCGCACCGGCAACTACAGTCTGAGAGCTGGGTGAGATGCCGAGCGAAAAATCTTGCGCCAGATTCGATCCGACATTCCAGGTTCCGCGGCGTACCCAACCGGTATCCTCAGTTCCGTTGAACGCTTCCATATAGACGTTCTTGGTCCCGGAGAATGCGCCTTCGAAGGTTAGCGCCAGGCTGAGCGTGAGCAGCTTTCCGGAGGTCGCCACTGAAGAAGCGCCGGCATTGACCATGCATTGGCTATTTTGCTCCGTACCGGAAGCCCCAATTGTAAGCGGCGTGTGAAATGCGCCCTGGTCATCTGCCAGGTAAATAGAATTCGATGCCGGCTGATAGTAGAAATAGCAGGCGCCACTGGAAGCCAACGTCGCGCTGATGTCGATCTGAGTGGAAACCAGGCCGGACGGCCCGTTGCGGTCCGAAAAAGTGAAAGCGAACGTCTGAGCGGAGCCGCCGCCGGAGGAAGGCGACACCCGGATTGCACCTGGGTCGTTGTTAATGAGAATGGAGATGCTTCCGTCACCTGAGTTGGCAGTCACGATATCCGGAACAAGGTCGCCATTGAGGTCTGCCGCGGCAACGCCAGCTGGACTGCTACCAACCGCAATGTCGACTGGGGTTCCGAAGGTGCCGTTCCCGAGACCTGGGAGAACGGCTGCAACCGATCCATCAAAATAGTTAAGAGCTACCACGTCCTGAATGCCGTCGCTATTGAAATCGCCGATCGCTACTCCGCTTGTATCCGCACGCAGGGTGGTGGAACGGATAGCCTGAAAAGTTCCATCACCATTACCCAGGAATACCCCGATACCCATGTCACTTCCCACCACAATATCGGGAACTCCGTCTCCGTTCTGATCGCCTATAGCCACAGATGTCATCGATGTGGCGTTTGGCGTACCCGCATAGTTGACCGGAGATCGAAATGTGCCATCGCCGTTGCCCAGCAGGATCGAGATCTCGTTCCGGGCAGTCTCTATTGCCACAACGTCCAGCCGGCCGTCGTTGTTGAAATCGGCCAGGGCTACTCTATCCACGCCAGGGAATACACCGGTTTGGTTAAGTGTGACCGGATAGGCAACCGGCGTTTCAAATGTGCCGTCGCCCTTGCCCAGAGCAATATCAACTTCTCGTGGAAGGGCCATTGCTAGATCCGGAATCCCATCTCCATTAAAATCCCCAGCCGCGACACCGTCGAAAGCGTATGGGAGAAGGATCGCAGCCTTAAAGGTACCGTCCCCATTGCCCAATAAGACATGACCGACGTTGTTGGCGCTATCATTCGCAACGATGTCTAGTTTTCCATCCAGATTGAAATCAGCAACCGCGAATACTTTTGGGCCCGCAGCAGGGAATGATGTCGTCTTTGGCGTCTGGAATGTCCCGTCCCCGTTGCCTAAATAGACCAATACCGAGGACCCCTCAGTGGCCGACACGATAACGGCAATGTCTGGGATACCGTCGCCGTTAAAGTCCGCTATCGCGACCAGGGGATTGTTGCCCGTCGTGACGTCCGTCCTCGTGAAGGAAACTTGGCCACGAGCAGTCCACGCGCTCAATAACAGAAGAACCAGAGTTCCAGATCGTAAGATATTCATCGATTTCTCGTTTCTTCGTGTATTCTACTGCACGGTCCAGTTGCCTAACTGTGACCAGCCGCTGTCCACCGTCGCGTTCTGCACCTCCATGAAGATGCCTTTCGCCCCCGCGAACCCCGCCTCGAAGCTGATCGCCAGGTTGAGTGTCAAGGTCGTTCCCGAGGCCGACACCGACGACCCACCCGCATTCACCGAACATTGGCTGTTCGCCAGCGTCCCCGCGCTTCCTACCGTCACTGGCCCTTGCCAGGCGCCCGCATCGTTGGCCAGATACAGTGCATTCGAAGCCCGCGAGTAGTAGAAGTAGCAAGCATTCGTCGCGCTGAGCTGCGCGTTGATGTCCATCTGCGTCGAAACAATATCCGTCGCCCCGTTCGGATCCGTGAACGTGAAGGCAAACGTCTGTGAAGATCCGCTGCCGGTGTTCGGCGTTACCGATACCGGCGCCGGTGGTCCACTGCTGCCGCCACTCCCGCCGCTCGTCACCGTCCAGCTACCCAGATTCGACCAGCCGCTGTCCTGAGTAGCGTTCTGCACCTCCATGAAGATCCCCTTCGCCCCCGCGAACGCTGCCTGGAAGCTGATCGCTAGGTTGAGCGTCAGGGTCGTTCCCGACGCCGACACCGACGACGATCCCGCATTCACCGAACACTCGCTGTTCGACAGCATCCCCGCGCTTCCCACCGTCACTGGTCCTTGCCAGGCTCCCGCATTGTTGGCCAGATACAGCGCGTTCAAGGCTCGTGAGTAGTAGAAGTAACAAGCGTTAGTAGCGCTGAGCTGCGCGTTGATATCCATCTGCGCCGATACGATGTCCGTGGCTCCGTTCGGGTCTGAGAAGTTGAACGCGAACGTCTGCGATGATCCGCTGCTCGAGTTCGGCGTCACCGATACAGGCTCCGGCGGCGTGTTCGCACTTCCACTGATGATGCCCAGCGAGGCGCTCGTGTTATGCGAAAGCGCACCGCTCGTTCCAGTTACTCCGATGGTGAACGATCCGGTCCCGCCGCTCGACGACGTATTCACCGTCAGCGTCGTCGCTCCCGAGCCCGTCACGGTGGTCGGATTAAAGCTGGCCGTGGCTCCTGACGGCAATCCCGAAGCATTGAAGCTCACCACACCGCTGAATCCGTTCAGCGGAGTCACCGTCACCGCATAGTTAGCGCTCGCCCCCGGCGCGATACTGTTCGAGCTGGGATTCATGCCCAGCGAAAAGTCGGGCGAGGGAGCCGAGCCGGCCGTAGCTGTCCAGCTTCCCAACTGCGACCAGCCGCTGTCCTGAGTGGCGTTCTGCACTTCCATGAAGATGCCTTTCGCTCCAGCGAACGCCGCCTGGAAGCTGATGGCCAGACTCAGCGTCAGCGTGTTTCCCGAGGCCGATGCCGACGATGCTCCTGCGTCCACCGAACATTGGCTGTTGGACAGCGTCCCCGCGCTTCCCACCGTCAGCGGACCTTGCCAGCCGCCCGCGTCTTTCGACAGATACAGCGCGTTCGAGGCTCGCGAGTAGTAGAAGTAGCAAGCGCTGGTAGATGATAGCTGCGCGTTGACGTCCATCTGCGCCGAAACAATATCGGTAGCTCCGTTCGGATCGGTGAATGCGAATGCAAACGTCTGCGACGATCCGCTGCCCGAGTTGGGCGAGACTGAATTGGGAGTGGGCGGTGCATTGGCGTTCCCGCCGATTATGTTGAGCCCCGCACTGGCATCGTGCAACAGCACGCCGCTGGTCCCGCTTACCGTCACCGCGAAATTTCCAGTGGCCGCGCCGGAAGTGGTGTTGATGGTCACGGTTGTCGAACCGGAACCCGTCACTGTGGCTGGATTGAAAGTCGCGCTGGTGCCCGAGGGCAGTCCGGAGGTCCCGAAACTTACCACGCCGCTGAACCCTCTCAATGGGTTCACCGTAACCGTATAAGTCGTGTTGCCACCCGCTGAGACAGTCTGCGAATTGGGTGACATGGTAAGGGAGAAATCGGGTGAAAAGGTCACGGTCCAGGTCCCTAGCGTCGACCAACCGCTGTCCTGGGTGGCGTTTTGTACCTCCGCGAAGATGTTCTGCCTTCCCGGCGCAATCGTGAATTGAAATGCGATCGCCACGTTCAATGTAAGCGCTGTTCCGGAAGTCGATGCCGACGATTGGGCGACGTTCAGTGTGCACTGGCTGTTAGAGATCGTCATTGTGCTTCCGAGGGTCGATGCATTAGACCAAAATCCCGCATCGTCGGCCAAATAGATTGTGTTGGCCGCCCGCGAGTAGTAAATGTAACAAGAGCTCGTAGACGACAGTTGTGGGCTAAGATCCACCTGGGTGGAAACGATGTCGGTCGCGCCATTAGGATCGGAAAAAGTAAAAGTGAATATCTGGAACTGCCCTGTTATTGGCGGTCCGCTGCCGGAGTTCGGTTGCACCCCTGTAGGGACGGGCCCGGAGGGTGTGCTCCCGGAGGTGATGTTTAGTGATGCATTGGCAGTGTGCGAGAGCCCGCCACTGATGCCAACCGCCCCGACCGTGAACGATCCGGGATTGGCGTCTGAGAGAGCACTGACCGTCATCGTAGTGGAACCGCTGCCGGTAATCGTGGCCGGGTTGAAGCTAGTCGTTATTCCCGCGGGGATGTCCACAAGAAAACTCACGACTCCGCTGAATCCGTTCAAAGGCGTTACGCTGACGGTGTAGGTGGTGCTGCCACCTACAGAAACGCTGCGCGAGCTGGGGTTCATGCTGACCGAAAAGTCCGGCAACGGCGTCGAGCCGGTTACCGTCCACGTGCCCATCTGAACGAATTGGGCGAAGAGGCCGTTTTGAGCTTCCATGAAGATCAGCTTTTGGCCGGCAAAGCTTGGCGCGAAGCTCAGCGCAAGGTTCAAGGTCAGGTTCACTCCCGATCCGCTGGCAGACGAGCCTGCTAGCGATAAACTGCACTGGCTGTTCTCGACCGTACTGGAACTGCCGAGTACATATGGTCCAACTATGCTGCCCTGGTCATTGTACAGATAGATTCCGAAGTTTCCGTCCTGACCCCGTAGATATTGCAATTGACACCCGCCGAGCGCGTCGAGCTGCGTGTTAATGAAAACCTGCACGGAGTCCATGTCCGCGTATCCCTTCGGATCGGTAAACCTGAAACTGAAGACCTGCGACGAGCCGCTGCCGGAACTCGGGGTCACGGAGACCGGCTCGGGTGGCCCTGACGACGAAACGGTCCAGGTCCCCAGGTTCGACCAGCCGCTGTCCTTAGTCGCGGTTTGAACTTCCATAAAAATGTTCTTCGCACCCGAATAGGTCAACTCAAAACTCAACGCCAGGTTTAATGTCAAGACTGATCCTGAGCTGGATACCGAAGAGCCTCCCGCATCCAACGTGCATTGGCTGTTTTGGAGTGTTCCCGCAGCGCCCACCGTTAACGGGCCTTGCCATGCGCCCGCGTCATTGGCCAGATATAAGGCGTTCGTACCCCGCGCGTAGTACACGTAGCAAGCTCCCGACGCAACAAGCTGTCCGCTGATGTCGATTTGTGTGGAGACAATATCGGCGGCTCCGTTTCCGTCCGTGAAATTAAAAGAGAACAACTGCGAGGGGCCCGAACCTGTATTCGGGTTCACGGAAACAGGCGCGGCTGGTACCGAGCAGGCAATAAAAGATAAAGCAGTAAAGGGCGATGCTGTATCCACGAAACGCGGGATCGGCGAAGTGGTGTTCGCGGTTTCTGTTCCCGCCAAAGGACCACCCGTCGGTGCTTCGCTGATGTTGACGGTCATTTGTCCCAGCGCGGGAGGACTTCCGGAGCCGTTGAATGCGACGGCAACTGGAATAGTCGCAACCTCGGATACGTTGGGATCTGAATTCACTATTTCGTAAACGGCATATGCCGTGTTACCGGAATAATTCACCTCGGCAACGGGCGAGCCTTGCACCGTGGCAATCGCGGGTACGCTAGTGTAACCCGGCGAGGCGGAGTTTCCGTACTGATCCGCCTGGACCAACTGTATCTGCGCATTGGCGATACCAGCGGGCACCGGCGCAGGTGGCTGAGGAGGAGAGGAAGTCGACCCGTTGGCTGTTAGTGGAAAACTGGTGGGCACGAAGAGACGAACTCCTGCGCCGACATTATTGAATGTCACCTGAATCCGCGTGCCGAAATCCGCAAGGCCTGCGCGCGAACCAACTGAAAATAGTGCGGGCGCATAAAATCCGCTTTCGGTGTTGTATGGAAAGCCCGGAACGTTCTGCGCGAAAGGCTGTGGTGCGGTTGGGCCGTCGATCGTCTTTCCGATGTCACGCCGCTTGAACGAGCTGGCGAATCCCTCCGACGCCGTAAGATTGAAATCAAATGTGGGTGTTCCCGTACCGCCGATCAATGACGCGTTATGGGATCCGCACTGCGGGATGCTCGCATTGGTTCCACTTGCTACTACGCCACGTTGAATGAACGCCTCCGTCTGCGTCGTCGGGTTTACGATATTCAACGAAAGGTCAGAAACTGTCGCCGTAATCTGGGTGGGGATAAACGTTGTTGAAAGCGGCAGTTGAGACGCATCTGCGCGCAGATTCGTGATGCGGATGGTGCGGTTCACATTGGGACCGGGAGGGTCGATCGGGACATTGTTCCAAATGATGGTGCCCGTGCCGGACTGCTGGCCCAGGAAAACATTGGGCTGCGTCTGGTAGGGGCTGGGTGACCCTCCTGTCCCTGTCTCCGCGCAGCCTGCGGCGGTCGCGCAGATCATTTGGGGCGGGGAGTTGGCAGGAGGTAAGACGACCGTGTTATTCGGCACTCCGGCAGAGCCTGGGTTGGGCTCATCAATCATCAGCATGGCTTCAGACAGACCGCTCGACTGGTCCAGAAGCCGGCTCGTAATCGTGGTATTGAGAGAGACCTCGAAAGTCGACGTTGGTATGGGTTGGCCAGCCGGAGTCGGCGTGCCTCCCGAACAGTTCAGCAATATGTCACCGACCAGTTCCGTGATCCCTTCAGCACGAGCGAGAAAGGGGTTGCCGGCGTTGGCTTGGCATGAAACCGGAGGGATCGGCATTGTTGCCACCGTCCCAATCACACTCATCGAAAAGTTGACAGCCCCTGAAACAGCCGAAAACCTGGGAGTACCAACAGGAAACGCGCTCCGGTTCTGAAGAAATGCATTCCCATTGTTCCCGCACGGCGTGCCAATACAATTCGCTCCTGAGGTTTGAGAGGCGATCGGCGAGGGGTCGGGGCCTACAGCCTGGGGCACTACCGCCAGCCAGTAATGGCCGGGCGCCAAGACCAGAGGCAATCCGTCGATCTCAAACTTGTATTCAGTTAAGGTCCCAGAGAGCGCTGTCCTGCCGGTGGCGATTGGTGTGACAAGAGCGGATCCACTAGCGACCAGAGCCCCCCCACCCCCGACGGGCATACCACTTCGGATCTCCCAAATCGCCTGGATGGTGAGTGAGCCAACCGGGAAGTAATCGTTTGTGTAAATGCTCGTTATGTACCAACCCGGAGCAGGAACGACAACATCTTGGTAGACCCAATACAACGGGCTGGCCTCGTAAACGTCCCCGTTAGTATAAATAGAGGGACCGGTGGTATCACCGCTGTACCATAGCGTTTGCTGCGAATAGGCGGGGAGCGCGAGCACGCATAAACAGGTGCTGTAAAAGCATTGGTGAATCAGTTTCATTCGGGATCTCAACCTTGCTCATGTTTTTAGTAACAAAGGTACTGGTATTACCAGCGTCAATAACTGGAAGACGGTTTCCAGAGTCTAGGAATGTAGGCACCTGACCGACCATTCGAGAGGTCGAGTACTCTTAGCTTCTTAATCCCTAGTCGTCCGACTTAGAGCGTGAAATACCCCTGCAAGTTAGCGCGGTATCACGCTCGGACCGTCAGAACAAGATCCGATTATTGAGACACGATTCTATCACACGAAACCGGTGTTGTCTGGAATTTTCGCGCTGAAAAGTACCGTAACAGTGAAGCTGGCTGTTATTCTGTGGCGGATTGTTCTGGTTTCCGAACAAATGGCTATTGGCAGACGATGAAACTGACGGAAGTTTCTACGGCACGGTCCAGCCACCGTGCAGCGACCAACCGCTATCCACCGTGGCATTCTGCACTTCCATGTAGATGTTCTTCGCCCCTGCGAACCCGGCCTCGAAGCTCACCGCCAGATTCAACGTCAGCGTGTTGCCCGATACCAACATCGACGAGGTTCCCGCATTCACCGAGCATTGGCTGTTCGCCAGCGTCCCCGCGCTTCCTATCGTCACCGGTCCCTGCCACGCTCCCGTATCGCTCGCCAGGTACAGCGCATTCGCTCCCCGCCCGTAATAGAAATAGCAAGCCCCGGTTGCCGACAGTGTGGCGCTGATGTCCATCTGCGTGGATACGATGTCGGTTGCTCCATTCCCGTCCGAGAATACGAATGCAAAGGTGGCGCTTAACCCGCTTCCCGTGTTCGGCGTCACTGAGACCGGCTCAGGCGGTGATGCGGCCTCCCCGCTGCTAGATACCGTCCAGGTCCCATGCGCCGACCAACCGCTATCCTGCGTGGCGTTCTGTACTTCCATGTACACATTCTTCGCCCCTGTGAATGCAGCCTGGAAAGTCAACGCCAGGCTCAACGTCAGTGTGTTTCCCGAGGCCGATACCGACGATGCTCCCGCATTCACCGTGCACTGGCTGTTCTGCAACGTACCCGCGCTCCCGATCGTCAGCGGCCCCTGCCAGGCGCCCGCATCGGTGGCGAGATAGAGTGCATTCGATCCTCGCGCGTAGTAGAAGTAGCAAGATCCGGCCGCTGAAAGCGTCGCGCCGATATCCATCTGCGTGGATAAAATATCAGTCGCTCCATTGGGATCGGTGAACGCAAACGCGAGCGTTCCCGACGATCCGCTACCTGTGTTCGGCGTCACCGACAACGGCGCGGGTGGTCCGCCGCTGCTCGCGCCGGTGATGGTCAACGATGCAGTGGTGTTGTGATTCAGAGATCCACTCGTGCCCGTGACGGTAATAGTAAAGCCGCCCAGTGAAGCACCGCTGGTGGTCATGATAAAAAGCGTGGTGGAACCGGAACCGGTCACTGTAGTTGGATTGAAGCTTCCGGTCACTCCGGATGGCAACCCCGACTTCCCGAAACTCACCGTTCCGCTGAACCCGTTGACGCCGGTAACAGTAACTGTGTATTGTGCGCTGCCGCCCGCGGCGATGCTGCCAGGACCCGCCGTCATGCCCAGAGAAAAGTCAGGCGACAGGCTTCCGCCGCTCGTTACCGTCCAGGTGCCATGTGCCGACCAACCGCTATTCTGGGTTGCATTCTGCACTTCCATATAGACATTCTTTGCACCCGCGAACCCCGCCGTGAAAGTCAACGCCAGGCTCAACGTCAGCGTGTTTCCCGACACCGAAACCGACGATGCTCCCACATTCACCAAGCACTGGCTGTTTTGGATGGTCCCTGCGCTTCCAACTGTCAGTGGCCCCTGCCAGGCGCCCGCATTGTTGGCCAGATACAACGCGTTCGCTCCCCGCGAGTAGTAGAAGTAGCAGGCCCCGGAGGCTGCCAAAGTGGCGTTGATATCGATCTGCGCTGAGGCAATATCAGAGGCTCCGTTGGGGTCGGAAAACGCGAACGCGAACGTTCCCGACGATCCGCTGCCTGTCTTCGGCGTTACCGACACAGGCGATGGAATCACCGCCGTGATAGTAACCGAGGCGCTGCCCACAGCGGACGAAACCGCCTGGCTGGTGGCGTGCACGGTGACAGTGGCGGGCGAGGGGACTATCGCAGGCGCCGTATAGAGGCCGCTGATGGAGTCGATGAAGCCAACCGCGCTATTGCCTCCGACTACGCCGTTCACATCCCAGGTGACAGCCTGGCTGCTGTTGCCTGTGACCGCAGCACTAAACTGCTGGTGCGCGTTGACCGGAACATTGGCGCTGGGTGGAGTGACACGCACTGACACCGAGTTCTGCAGCGCCTGACCGCTGTTGGGATCCACCATCAGCGGCGACACGTCGACGGCTTCGAAGTTGGAACCGGCGATGTTGTTCAGAACGTGCAGGTCGTCATTGCTCCAGCGCGAATCCGTTGCGCCTGAGATGTACCACGACGAACCGTTATCGGCCAGCATCATGCCGTAGAGTTTGAGTGCCGTCAGGATGATCTGATTGGTGGCTGAAAAACTGGAAATGTCGAAACTCGCCTTCAGGCGGAAGCGTGCGCCCATGGGAGGATAACTCGCGCTGGTGAGCGATGAGGCCTCGTGTCGCGCCGGCCATACATAGGTATCCTGCGTTTGGGGAACCGTAAAACGGATAGCGTGCCGGATCTGGCCGGCTACGATTTCGTCATACCGGACCAGGCCCGGAAATATGGGCAAACCAGCGGCATCGGCCGAGGTCCACGAGGCCGGCCGCAGAGCGTCCGACAGCAAGTTAAAGATGGCTCCGGACCCACCCTGCCAGCTCGCCGTTTGTGGAAAGGCGTCGTAGATCTCATAAAGGATGCAGTTATCGGTATCAACCGAAATGACGTGGCGATCTCCCGTGCTGGAACTACCGCCTTCGATGGGGGCGGTGAGAGGGATGGCGTAAGGGCCAGGGTCGCTTTCACTCTGATAGGTAAAGGTGGCCGGATATTTGGTTTGCGTTCCTGGAACCGTTACATAAGGGATACCGATCGGCTCGCCATTATACAGTCCGGAACCAAAATCGGGATGCAGATGCGCAGAAGTGCCGATCATATTTACCCAGGTGCTCGAATTCGGGCTCACCGGCAACTGATCGATGCGCGTGTTCCAAATATTGTTAGCTGGAAAAACCGAACAGTTGCCAACCGTGGGCGGCTGAGCGGCGGCGAGGCCGGCCAGCGCAGCGAGGACAGCGAAACGAGTAAGATTCCCCATGGCTCGGACCCTCCAAAGCTCAGAATAGATCCGCGAAGACCGGCGGACAATTAGGTAATAGCCTGAGGGCCCTCCCTAAATGCTAAGGGACGTTTCGAGCGTCTGCCTCAGTTTGAGTTTACGGGAGCGACACAGTGGGATCGCTGGATCCAACCGTAGTCTCCGGGAGATCCACATCCGCGAGCCCCCAATTTTGTTGAGTGAAAATCACCGGAGCGTTGAACCGCCGCATCTGGTCGATCCATTTGACGATGTCGTCGTCTTGGAATATGCGGACGCCTTTCGATTTTATACGTTCGTTGCGTTCCTTTTCTCCTTCCGGGGTCCAACCGGCGCCGGAGCGGTGTTCGATGTGAAATATACGCAGCGGCTCGCGCAGGACGATTTCACGAACGCCGGCATGATGGGCGGCATAACAGAATAAAGAATCGATGTGCATGGGCCAAATCGGGAATTCGGCGTAGCCCCTCAACTCAAGCCAGTCCTTTCGAGAGAGCAGCGTGAAATCTCCGCAAGCATTGGTGTGCAGGTGCGCCGCGTTGCGCATTAGCGCTGCCGCCGGGCTAGGCGCTTCAAACGCGCTGCTCCAGTCCACTCCCGGTTGAGCGGCAATCACCTCCAGGCTCCAGGCTGGATCAACGCAGTCCTTGCTCCCCAAACTTGGGTCGCCGTATCCTCCCAAGAGCTTGAACCCCACATCAATTGTTAGGAGGCACTGGCGGACACCCACCGGATGCAATTGATCCGTGGACACCTGAAAGAGCGTGTTCCCCGCCAGATCGCTTAGATTCGCTTTCAGGTTCGTCAGAGTCGATGCGGGCCCGGGATTCAGCTCGATCTGGATGCACCGGGCATCCGTGGAACGCACTCGAATGCTGGCATCTTGCCCGGAGTGATCAGAGGATGCGCGAGCAGGGCCTGGTGGAAACTCCTGAGTCTCCCAACTTAATCCAAAAAGACGCAAGTTGAGGGTGCGTAGATCACGCTCCAGCGGAACGCTAGAACTTTGAATCCTGAAACGGAGCGTCGCCTCGGAAATCTCATCCGGGATATGTAACCGCAGTTGGCATCGGCCTTTCAAACTAGCTGAGGCCAGGACGGAGTGTGCGGGATCGAGAATTTGAATGTCCACGGGGGCGCCGCCGGAGCTGGGTCCGGTTTCGGCATCCAGCAGCAGGGCGGAGGCCCCGGCTGGCCTCTTGAAAATGATCTCTGACTCATCCGCCAGCCAGCGGAACAGGGTGTTCCCACCCGAATCCACTGGATAGCAGCCCGCTCCAAAACGGATACCGGCGTCCGAGGGAACAATGTCTTTTGCCTCGAGCGCCGGCAGACCATCGGGCGCCAGCTCAAACCCGCCCTCAGAGGTGAAAACCCGAAGGATGTGGTTTTCGCAATAGGCCGTCAGTTGTTCCGCCGAAGCGGAGTTAGGAATATCGCTTGCCACGTCATGGCGGTCGATACGGTAAAGCGTGCGCCGTTCTAAGCGGCGTTCCGCCAAGAATCGCATGAGTTCCGGCGAGAAAATGATATCCAGATTCGTGGCGAGCACAAATTCACCGCGAGCACGGCGAATACCGGTGTTCTTGGCGATCATCTGATGCAGCGGAATTGCATCCGCGTTTTTGAATCGTCCGTGAACTTCAGGTGGAACTTCGATAAATCGAACCTCGCACGGATGCGTATCCGCGGGCCAATGCAGCACGTCGATCAGCTTCGGCCGATTGGGCGGTGGATTCCATTCCACAATGATAATCTCGGAAGGCAAGCCATATCGTTTCGCTTGTCCCAGCCAGGCATTCAAAAAAGCCTGCATGCGCGTAAGCATGTTGCCACCATGATTGTCATTCCGGGCGGCCACAATCAGCGAAATATAAGGGGTGTCCTTCGGAAGCGCTGACATTGGCCTGTCTGGGTCAAACTCGGGAGGCATATAAAACCGTGGTGGGAGAAGTTTCGGACAACGCCGTTCCGGCCAGACCCCAGTCTTCCAGATTAAAGATGACCGTCGTGCCAAGACGCCGCATCTGCGCGATGGACCATACCAGTTCCCCGAAAGACACGCACTGAATGCGCCGTTGGGCCAAGCGTTCGTACAACTGACCCTCACCTTCCGGAGTCCAGCCCGATCCGATGCCGTGCTCGATGTGGTAAATGCGCATCGGTTCGCTGAGAACTTTCTCGCGCATTCCCGCATGATGGGCGGCGTAACACAGCAGGGAATCCAGATGCATGGAAAACAGGTCCAATTCTGGGTAACCTCGCAAGTCGTCCCAATGTTCCCGGGCCATGAGAGTAAAGTCGCCGCAAGCGTTCCAGTGGAGAAATGCCGGCCTGCCCATATCCGCGATTTGCGCACGCCACTTCTCCAAGGTCGACTCCCAATTCAGTTCAGGGGCCCGGGATGCAATGGTCGTAGCCATCCAAAACCGCGCAGGCCCGGATTCAAATGCACCGGTGGCTCTGGCCTTTCGCACACCTCCTCCGCACGCATGCACCCGAAAGCTCAGTACGCGCTCGTCAGAACTGGTACGCGTTGTTCCACCTTCCGGCGCGAGAACCAGCGTGGCCAGAGTTCCGCACGGCATAGGTAGCGCGACATCCAAATAGGTCACTCCGCTCACCGGCGCGCGCGCGATCAACTGGCCGCTGGAATCCCGAATCAGCAACGTGAACGGCTGGAAGCCTAAACCCGGTCCGGGCTCGACTACTAAGGCCAAGCTTCGAATTTGTTCCGTGATTCGCACCGCCAGTTGCCCTTGCTCGGACACCCAGCGGAACCTTTCGGCGCCAGCCCGTTCCAGCTGGTGCCACCCCGGTCCCAAACGATACTCCATGCCGGTTTCAAATATGTCGTCACCGCGTTTTCTCATCAGGTCAACCAGGCGCCGCAGGATGCCCGGGCCTTTGACCAACAGGGATGCGATGCCGTGAGATGCCCGCCAGGCAGACAGCATGCGCATGAGCGTTGGACGAGCTTCCTGGAACGCGGCAAGAGCGGGGCGCTCCACCACCGCATGGGTCTGAGACTCCGCCCAGTCACAGAGGAAAACCCTGAAATTGAGAATGCGTGGATCATCCACTACTGGCAGGCCCCCGCCGGGCGCTCTGAGCCGAAACGATTGAGTCCCGCGCGGCAACATTAATTCGAGCCTGGTTCGCCCCTTCGCAATCCACTCCGCCACGAGCGAGCCGGACTTATCCAGCACCTGCAAAACCGGCATAGCCGAGCCAAGACCG
>CZKS01000311.1_pt2 | contig 27319 bp, 24 predicted proteins | sample 1122221 | NCBI WGS metagenome assembly CZKS01 (sample SAMEA3539301, study PRJEB10725) | soil metagenome | biome: tundra; feature: field; material: soil | place: USA | collected 2010-05 | depth 0.15 m
TGTATCGCGCTTCCCGCTATTCAGCCGTGGCTCGCCGCGAAGACGAACGGCAACGTTCAAATATCCATGGGACCTGCGATGGCGGCTGGTGCGGCTGCGGGTTCACGCGGTATGGCTTTCCCTGTGGTGGGAAGCATTCTTCTGCTGGTGGGAGCTGGCGCGGCGGTCCGATTCGGGATCCTTGGACTAGGGCTCTGGAAGCTGCGGCAATATCGCCGCAATTCCACTTTCGTGCCCGGCGCTTTTGACAATCTGCAGCGGCGGCTGGGAGTTTTCGCCGATGTGCAGGTGTCGGCCGAGGTCTCAGGCCCCGTCACGTTCGGGTTTCTGCGTCCAGTGATTCTTCTTCCAGAAGCGTGTCTCGAGGACGAATCCATCGCCTGTCACGAACTGGTCCATGTGCGCCGGCACGACTGGCTGTTTACGGTTATCGAAGAATGCATTCTATCCGTGTTCTGGTTCCATCCGGCGATGTGGTGGATGATTGCGGAAATCCAATTGGCGCGCGAGGAAGCGGTGGATCGCGAAGTAGTGGCCATTTTGAATTCGCGCGATCAGTACCTTGAGTCGTTGCTGGCGTTGGCCGCGTCCCGCGCGGGTTTCGACCTGGCACCGGCGTCGCCATTCTTGAGAAAGCGACATTTACAAAAACGAGTAGCTTCCTTGCTGAAAGAGGTTTCCATGTCTAAATTTCGATTGACTTCTTCGCTGGCCGCGTTCGCGGCCGTGCTCACGCTTACCGCATGGTTGGGCGTGCGTTCGTTCCCGTTGCAGGCCGCGCCGCAGGAAAATGACTCGTCCAACATCACGGTGCATTCCGGTCCGTTGCCGCTTCTTCACCGCGCGGCCGTGCAGTATCCGAAGAATGCGCTGGCCAAACACATTGAAGGGACGGTGGCGCTGGAGCTTACTTTAAGCGAAACAGGGACCGTTACCGACGCGCGCGTGCTCAGCGGACCGGAAGAGTTGCGCGGGGCGGCGCTACAGTCGGTCCTGGAATGGCATTATGCCAGTGATGCGCAGCCCAAGACTCAGGCCAGCATCGATTTCAGGTTGCCTGCGGCAGAGGCGATGCCGGGAACTTTGATGGCGCCTCCCGAAGACCAAGCCAGGCTGGACCGCCTGTTCATCCAGGCGCCGGATTCTATCAAGCAGAAGCTGGAAGGTCACTTGCCGCTGCGGGAAGGCGATCGGATCACCCAGAGTGCGCTGAACGATCTGTCGACCGCGCTTAAAGACGTGGACGAACATCTGAGGGTCACGATACATCCAAATGCGGACAAAACTGGCTCGATGATTTTCATTGCGCTCAATAGCCCCGGACCGGGTGAGGCTCCTAAGAGGATCCGCGTGGGCGGAAACGTGGAGGCTGCCAATATCGTTCAAAAAGTGACTCCGATTTATCCGGCTGAGGCGAAGGCGAACCGCGTCCAGGGCAGCGTCCGCTTCACCGTTGTCATCGGTAAAGACGGAAGAGTGCAGAGCGTGACGCTGGTGTACGGAGATCCGGTGCTGGCTCAGGCCGCCAAGGATGCGGTGCAGCAATGGGTCTACAAGCCGACCTTGCTGAATGGCGATCCAGTGGAGGTTATGACTCAAGTGGACGTCAACTTCACGCTGAGTCAATAGGAGCCGCTATGCCAAGACGATCTTTATTGATACTTGCCGGACTGGTTGCGTTCGCGGGATTTGCAGCGTCGCAAACGCAACAAACGCTGAAGCTGATTCATTCCGTCGCGCCCAAGTACCCGCAGGAAGCTAGGGATAAGAAAATCGAGGGCGATGTAGTGCTGCATATCGAAATCAATGAAGAGGGCGCGGTTCACGACCCTTGGGTCATCAGTGGCCCGAAAGAGCTGCGCGAAGCGGCGCTGGCGGCGGTGAAAGAGTGGAAGTACTCGAAAGACGGGCCGTTGCCGGCATCGAGTGAAGTGACGCTCGCGTTTCAGTTACCGAAGGAGAAGTGAGTCCCGTCAGAGCACCGACTCCCTTACGGTCGCGGTTCGGTAACGCGCTTCGTGGCGCGGCAGAATGGCGATCGCTAACGCTCCGATCAGCGCCACTGCGAGCACGGTCCCCATGGCAATCGTATAGTTTCCCGCCTGGTCACGCAAGACGGAAACGAAGTACGGAAACCAAGTCTGCCCGATCGTGTTCACCGGCAGAATCACGGCCATCGCTCGAGCCAGCGAGTTCACGCCGAACTGCTCGGCCGCCATCAGCGGGATCAGCATGTAATCTGCGCCCATTCCAAAGCCGAAGAGAACCGCGAAGGCGTATAGAAATGTTTCGTTGGATGGCCGGACCATCAGCAGGATCGGGATGGTCCCCGCCACCAGGAAATATGTGCCGGTCATCACCCACTTTTTCGAGAAGCGATCCGCCAGGCCGCCAATCAGCAAACGCCCGCCAATGCTCGACCAGAGCACCAGGATCGACGCCGTGCGCCAGGCTGCATCCACGCTGGGCCCTTTCTGGAAGCCCGCGTCGAGAAACACGAACTTCATGTGAAAATTGACAGCGCCGATGGATCCAATGGAGCAGAAGCTGCCGATTAGCAGCAGCCAGAAAGGCCAGCTTCCCAGCAACTGCCCAAAAGTGTGGGACTGGATTTTGGTTTCAGCAGGGGGCTCGGCGGCGCCGTCGGGATTTTGGCCGATGTCCGAAGGCCTGTCTTTCAAGACAAACAGCACGATGGGCCAAGCCAAGAGAATCAGGGCCGCCAGCACCATTAAGGCTGCGTGATAACCAAACCTCTCCGTGAGCGGCTTCACCAGAAACGAGCCGAGCGACCCCATCAGTCCCACGCCGACATAGACGATGCCCATGGCTTTTCCGCGATTCAGCCGGAACCAATGCGAAACGATCAACTGATGCGGAATCGGGCCGGAGAGGATGTAGCCAATGGTGTAGAGCACCCAGAAACCGTAATAGACGAACAGCGCGCCGCCCATGTTGGCGAAGCCGGTTAACGCGACGATGGTGAGGATTGTTCCCACCAGAATCAACTTGCGCGGACTAAAACGATGGATGACGATGGGGCCGAACCAGATGGTCAGCGCGGCGGCCAGCGGAAAGCCGAGCGTGATGTCGGCGCGCGACCAGTGAAACTCGCGTTGGAAATAATCGTAAAAGAACCCGATGTTGTAGTACGGAATGCCGACGGACAGTCCAAATGTTATGAAGGTGGCTGCGGCGATCCACCGGCCGAAAAACTTGCGGGGCATTGGGTACATTGTGGCACGAGCTACAAGCCTCTTATATGGAACCCGCCGTCCACATCGATCACCTGGCCGGTAGAATAATCCAGCAAACCGTCGGCGATCGCGCGGATCACGCGCGCTACGTCTTGTGGTTCTCCCATGCGGCGCTGGGGGAGCAGACCGGCCGTGATTTTCTCTTCGTAGCTTTTTTCCACCGCGGCGATCATGTCCGTGCGCACGATGCCTGGGCGGATCTCGAAAACCTGGACGTTGTCGGCTGCCAGCCGTAGCGCGAACAACGCGGCGCTCATGCTAAGGCCCGCCTTCGAGATGCAATACTCGGCGCGATTGGTGGACGCAGTGTAACTCGAGATGGATGTGATGAAGACGATCCGACCGCGTCGCTGCTCAATCATCCAACGGGCGATCTGCTGGGTCAGGAAATGCGGGCCTTTCAGGTTGGTTCGAAGCAGCTCGTCGTAACTCGATTCGGTGGCTTCCAACATATCGCGGCGTTCGCGAGGCGCGATGCCCGCATTGTTCACCAGCAGGTCTAAGCGGCCGTAGTTAGCTTTTAGATGGGCCACCAGTTCGTCGCGATCGTGGGAGGAACCGATATCGCTGCGGATAATCTCGGCGCCGGTCTCCTGTTTTAGCGACTCGGCTGCTTCCTGATTGTCACGGTAGGTGGCTACCACCGAGTGGGATTTCGAAAGTTCCACTGCGATGGCGCGGCCAATTCCACGGCTCGCGCCGGTTACCAGAGCGACGGGTTTATTTGGCTGCGGCAAGTTCGGCGTCGATGGCTTTGGCAACATCTTCCACTGCAAAGGTCTCGACGAACGGCCGTCCGTTCACCAGAACAGTGGGAGTGTGGGCGATGCCGCGCGCCACGCCTTCCTGGTAATCTTCCTCCACCAGTGCGGCCAGGCGCGCGTCGTCGAGAGAGGCCACAGCCTTCGAGGGATCCACTCCGTGGTCTTTGGCGAATCGGGAAAGACGATCGTTGAAATTGTCCGCCGTGATCTCGCGCAGGTTCATCAAGGAATATTTCCTGTACGCGAGGCCAAGGCCCGGCTTATTCTCTTCAAAGAAGCGCGCTGCAATGGCGGCCCTCCGCGCCCAGGCGTGCTTGGCGAGTGGAAAATCGCGATGCTCGAACCGGACCGTGGCGGCGTAGCGCGGAAGCAATTTCTCATCCAACATCACGCGGAAATCCGCGCAATCCGGGCATTGGAGATCCTCATAGATCACCACTCGCACGGGGCTTTGCGCCGCGCCTTCGATCAAATGTTGAGTCGTCGGGTATGCAGACATTACTATTAGAATAGCGGCCCCAAGTAGCCGTCTCATAGCTGCGCTGGCTGTTGCAAGGTGAACGTCAAGCGCGTTTCTGAGGGAATCTTGACAGTCTGGCCTTTGGTGAGCACTTCGGCCCCGGTGCCCACTGCAGCGCCTGAACCGGCTCCAATCGCCACGCCCTTTCCACCACCCGCAAGCGCACCGATAATGGCGCCAAGCGCCGCGGTGCCACCAATTACTTTTGCGGATCGCGCGCCTCGCGAACCGCTGGACTGTGACACATCGCCTTTGCCCGCAATTTTCCCGGATTGCTGATCTTCCACCAGCTTGGTGATGGCGTCGGCACCACGCGGAACCACCACTTGGCCATCCACCATCACAGGTTCATCCACGCTCGCGCGGAAAGTTTCGCCCAATCGGCTTTGCTCCGAGTTCACCGAATCGATCATACGGACGGTAATAGAGGTACCGATAGGGATCACCACTCCGCTTCCCGCAGCCGTTGCCAGGGCAGCCGCTGGCTGGACAGCCGATGACTGATCAGGGGGCGCAGCCTGCACTACATTGTCCCGGCGGTCGTTGTCGGAAGACATGTTCTGGCCGCTTCCAAAAGAAAGGTCCGAAACATCTTCTACCGAGTACGTTTCCACGCGATCGCCCACCGCCATTTTGACGTGGCGGGCGTCGCCTCCCAGATATTCGCCGCGAACAACCTGGCCAGTGCGAAGCGTGAGCGTATCAGCTACGCCGAGAGCCGCTATTGCCAGTAAAACAGTTGAAACGCGAAGGAACATTCAGCGCCTCCTTGCTTAGTTTACAGTAATCCGCAATATTGGACGCATGCGGAATCGTTCCGGCTTCCGGATTTTGGCTAGTGGGGCAGGATGGAATCCTGCGCGCCGATTGCCAATCGGCGCAAATTCGGGCGGGTTAACAACCCGCCGCAGGTTGGCAACCTGCCCCACAGCCTGAACTACCCGATTCTGGCTCCCGGATTCTTGGCTCTTATTCCGTCCAGAAGAGACGCGGCGAAGGTTCTGCCACGCTGCAGCGCGTCTTCATAGGCCAGGCGGCGCTCTTCACGCGTGTAGGCGTGGCCGATGCGGTAAAGGCGCTCGAGCGACAGCCCAACCACGCGTGTGCCTGCGTAAGCGATAGCGGCCTTGGGAATCAAGCCACCGCCCAATGGGATTTTGCCGGCCAGTTCGCGCGCCAGCGCCCGCCATCCGAATGCGCCCATCATGATGGACACCATCTCGGCCTTCTGCTCGCGATAGCCGATATCGCGGTCGTTGGCGGCAGCCAATAGGAACGCCATGCGGAACTGGTTCGCAGTCAGAAGCGCTGTGTCGGACGCGAATTCTCCGATCGCCCAAGGCAGCGAGAGGAAGGGAACGATATCCGGCAGCGCGGTGGCTAGCGCGAACAGCGCGTTTTCTTTTGCGACTTTTTTTATAATTCTCTGCGAAACTTCCTCGCGAAACGGCTGGATGTGCACCGCCAGTGGAATGGCCAGATCGCGGCGATGGTGCAGCACCTGGTGAATAGTTTGGATGGGACGATCGGGGCGAAACGCAAAAACCTGACTCGAAGGTGCGAGTATATCGTGCGGCGAATCCTCGTAGTAGATTTCTAAATCGTGGCGCTCGGCCGGCAAGAATCCCTCGGTAGCGCGATAAATACGGTGCTGGAGTTGCGCCCGCCTGGACTCGGACAGCTCAGGCGGCGCGAAAAACTCCTCCATCTGGCGGTAGGCGCGCTCGCTATCGGCATACAGGAACAACCGGATCGGGCGCTCAGCATGGCGGCGCGCTTCCTCCGGGTCTAGATTGCTGATCGCTTTCTTAATGTTGTTGAAAAATTGGATAGGCATGACAGCTCACGAGCGGAACACCACTTTCAGCTCCCTCTGCCATTCTAAACTGACGCCGACCCGCTCCACTTCGACGGCGGGGGAAAAGTAACGGAGGACGCGCTCGTTGGACGGGTGGAAATCGAGCGCCGGCGAGACCAGCAGCAGACGCGGCGGCTCAGCGCGCAATTCAATTCCCGGGAAATATCCGCGCGCGCTGAACTCGCGGCGATCCAGATGCCATTTCACCCGCATCCAATAATCCAGCGCTTGCAAAGGCAGGTGGATATCTTCGGAAGCCTTCAGCTCGAGCACCGCGAGGCGCCCGGCGTGGTCCGCCGCCAGCAAGTCAAGAACGCCCCGATCGGTGGCGGCGAAAGCGGGCACTTGTCCATAAATCGGAGCTGTGAGCAAGCGAGCATCGATGGCTTCAATGTCGTTGCGAACTTGCGATTCCAACCACGCTTCGGGATTTCGCAGGTACAGCGGGTTTTGGCGATCGACGGCGCCGGGCGATCGGAATCGCGACAGCTCCTCAGCCAGACGCCGGATCTCAACTGCGTGCGCAGCACCGGCCGAACGCCGCCGGTCGAGCCCGAATCGCAATTCATCCCCGGACGTCCTGGCGAATTCCATGCCGCGCACTCGCAGGCTCAGTTCGCCATCGGAGCGCTCAATGGCTTCGACATCGCCGATTTCGCGCAGGGGCGCCAGAATTCCATCCAGCTCTGAAGGGAGCCGGCGGCGATAAGGTTCCAGGCGCGTATCGAGATTGCCATAGTCGCGCAGGTCGACCCGCTCTTCGATTTTCTCTTCGGTATACACGAACGCGGCGAATTGCGCTAGCTCAGGATTTAGGAACAGCAGCCGCAGGCAAGTGGTCTTCTCGCGATCAGCAGGAAGATACAGGATCAAGCCGTGAATCACCGCGGCGGGCTCTCTGAGGCGCAGGTAATCCAGCCAGATGAGGCCGAAGGTGAGGACTCCGTCGCAGTGGAACGCATCCGGCGAAGCGCCAATCGCAGCCCAGGCGGAAGCGCCCTGACGCAGGAAAGCACGGGGATAAGCGGGTGAAAGGCTATGTTCCAGATCGGCGCCGGTGGTCAGCTCGGCGATCTTATAGGTTGGGAATTGACGCCGCAGAAAACGTCGGAACTGTTCGCGGAATTCGAGACGCCCGCTCTGCAGAGTGATATTCTCGCCCGCGCTGCGCCGCAAATCCACCAGCGACAGAGTGCCGGTCCGGTGGCCGAAACGCTGGATGCGCAATACCAGCTTTCCGCGGGTCTGGCTTTCAATACCGGTAACGCGGCGTACCAGATTGCGGCGATCGTTCCAGGCCTGCAGGCTCAGCCAGCCGCCGCGTGTTTCGAGTAGAAAGTTATCGGCCGTAATCGGGAGAGATTCTTCGCCCGCCTCGCACAGGACCGTCTCGGCGCTGTTGTGAAGAAATTGCTCGATGGTCTGGCGGATATCTGTCAGTGGGATGCTCCTGTCCCCTTGCTCACGCGCGGGGCTACATTGAACGGCACCGGCTCCCTTACGGTCGCGGTTCGGTAACACTCACGCGAGCGTAAGCGACCGGTCGTTGCTGTTTTTTCGCGGCTTCTTACCTACGGGTCGCGGCTCGGCGGAGGCGGTGAGAAACAAGCCTTGAACAAGGCCTGCGCTAATCTATTATCGTATTCCGGTATCATCATCCGGTGTTCAAAGAAAAACTAGAGCAAGTGGAAACCAGGATCGCGAACGCGGTCGCACGCGCGGGACGCCAGCGCAGCGACATCACTTTATTAGCCGTAACGAAGAAATTCCCGGCTGCGCTGATCCGCGATGCCTACAGCCTGGGGCTGCGCAAATTCGGCGAAAACTATGTGCAAGAATTTGAGGGCAAGCGTGCGGAGTTGGCGGATTGCGAGGGCTCGCGCTTTCATCTGATCGGGCACCTGCAGTCGAACAAATCGAAAATCGCCGCGGAGATTTTCGATGTCATCCAGACCGTGGACACTCAGAAGCTGGCTCGCCGGTTGGATGCGGAGCAGAAGCCGCTGGACGTGATGATTGAGGTGAAGCTATCGTCTGAAGAAGCCAAGGCGGGCGCGTCGCCCGAGGAGGTGCCGGCGCTGGTGGAGGTAATCCGGGGGTGCGCGCACTTGCGGCTGTTGGGCCTGATGACCATGCCACCCTGGACGGACGACGCCGAGCCGTCGCGCCCCTATTTCGCGAGACTGCGCGCGCTCGCGGACGCCAACGGCCTGAAACAATTGTCGATGGGGATGTCGCACGACTTGGAAGTGGCGATTGAGGAGGGGGCGACCATAGTGCGCATTGGCACGGCATTGTTTGGGCCGCGGAAAAAAGCTTGAAGGTTGGATTCTTCTCGCCGCTTCCGCCCGCGCGCACGGGTGTGGCCGATTACTCCGCGTCGTTGTTGCGTGCTCTTCGATCATCCGGCGCTGTGGAACTGGGCGAGGGCGACATCAACCTGTACCACCTGGGCAACAACCAGCTCCATCGCGAGATCTACCAGCGCGCGCTCGAAAAGCCCGGTGTCGCGGTGCTGCACGATGCAGTTCTACAGCATTTTTTCCTGGGAAGTTTCTCTGAGCAGCAGTACGTCGAGGAGTTCGTTTACAACTATGGCGCGTGGAACGAAGATCAGGCGCATGCATTGTGGCGCGGGCGGGCGCGCTCGGCCAGCGATCCACAATATTTCAGGTATCCGATGCTGAAACGCGTGGCTGAACGGTCGCTGGCGCTGATTGTTCACAATCCGGCGGCGGCGGAAGTCGTGAAAGCGCACGTGCCGGGAGTGGTGATCCACGAGATTCCCCACCTCTTAGAGTTGCCCGAGCTTCCGGCCCACCGGGAAATCGAGAACTTGCGCCGAAAAATTGGAATCCGTGAAGGAACCTTTCTGTTCGGCGTATTTGGACACTTAAGGGAATCGAAGCGTCTGGCGGCTGTGCTGCGGGCCTTCCATCGGGCACGGGCCGAGGCGGATATTGCGCTTCTGGTGGCCGGCGATTTCGTATCGCGAGACCTGGAAAGAGGTCTCGAACCGCTGCTCGGCGCGGAAGGAATTTTCCGAATCGGCTACACGCCGGAGCGCGACTTCTGGCTGCATGCAGCCGTTGTGGACGCCTGCATAAATCTGCGTTATCCCACGGCTGGTGAAACCTCCGGCATCAGCATCCGGCTGATGGGCATCGGAAAACCCGTTCTGATGAGCGCATCCGCGGAGACGTCGGGATTTCCAGATGCCACCTGCCTGCGCGTGGACGCGGGACCAGCCGAGGAAGACCTATTGATGGAATTCATGGTCTGGCTGGCCAGATTCCCCCAGGACGCGCGAGCCATTGGAGAACGCGCCGCAGCCCATATTCGCGAGTTTCACACTCCCGAACGGGTGGCCGATATGTATTGGGAAGTCATGCGAGCCTGTTATCATTAATCTAATCGGTTTAATTTTGGAGAGCGCCCTCGTAACGGCGCTATTTCTGCCGGTGAAAATCACCGCATCATTCTTGTTTGGAGCGGCGTTGCTCACGGTTTCTCCCGTCATGCCCGTGGCTGTCACAGCCCCGGCTATCACGATGGAGAAGCTGCTACACGTGCGCGTTCCGATGCGCGACGGAATTCATCTGGACGCCAACGTCTTTCATCCGGCCGGTGGCGCGCGATACCCAGCCATCCTGATTCGAACGCCGTATGGAAAAGGCGCCGATTTTCAGCCAGGTTATTCTTCCTTTATCCAGCACGGGTACGCGGTTGTGATGCAGGATGTGCGCGGTCGCTATAGCTCCGAAGGCGTGTTCGACGCTTTGAACCAGGAAGGTCCGGACGGATACGACACGCTCAACTGGATTGCGGCGCAGCCGTGGTCGGACGGCAAAGTGGGGATGATCGGCGGATCGTATTTGGGAATCGCACAGTGGCGAGTGGCGCTTTTGAATAACCCACACTTGAAGGCGATCTTTCCGGTGGTCTCCGGCAGCGACGATTATCTGGACCGGTTCTATTCTCCTGGCGGCGCCATGAAGCTGGGGCATCGTCTGCTCTGGTTGTCGCAGAACCTGACTCCGGCCGGGCTCCCCAAACCGAAGTTTGGCAGTTACATCGGGCATCTGCCGCTGCGGACGTCCGATACCGCCGCCACCACCCGGACACTCCCTCTTTACCAGACTGTCCTGGAACATCCTACTTATGATTCGTTCTGGAAGGAACGCAGCGTTCGCGAGAACATCGATCGCGTCCACGTGCCCGTGTTTGCGGTGGGCGGCTGGTACGACAACTATGTCGAGAGCGACCTGGATGCCTTTGCGGCGTTGCATAAGCCGGGCAAACAGGATACGAAACACCGCATCATGATTGGTCCCTGGCCGCATAACATGTCGAGTACATTTGCCGGCGTTGGTTTCGGCGACGATGCCGGAGCGCCCATTCGCGCGTACCAGATCGCGTGGTTCGATCATTGGCTGAAAGGAGTGCCGGAGGAAGCAGCGCACTACACGCCCTGGATGTGGCACAGCGCTCGCGCGGAAGTGGATGAGGCTCCGATGCACATTTTCGTGATGGGAGCGAATCGCTGGCGTGACGAGCAGGAATGGCCGCTCGCCCGCACCCGCTACACGCCTTTTTACCTGACCAGTAAAGGTCACGCCAACACATTGAAGGGCGATGGCGCGCTGGCTTGGAACGTGGGGAAGAAAGCCAAGCCCGACCAGTACAATTACGATCCGCGCGATCCGGTGCCGACTATGGGCGGAGCAGTGTGCTGCGATCCGAAGATTTTTCCATGGGGACCCATGGACCAGCGGCCGGTGGAGAAGCGCAAAGACGTTCTGGTGTACACCAGCGATCCCTTGAAGCAGGCGCTGGAGGCAACCGGACCCGTTCGCGTGGTGCTGTACGCGTCAACATCCGCGCCCGATACGGATTTCACGGCGAAACTGATAGATGTGTTTCCAAGCGGCGAGGCGCGCAATCTCACCGATGGCGTGCTCCGAGTCCGCTATCGCAATGGACTAGAGAAAGCCGAGTTGGGTAAGCCGGGCGAGATTTATCCGCTCACCATCGACGCCGGAGTGACCAGTAATGTGTTCCTGGCAGGACACCGCATCCGGATAGAGATTTCAAGCAGCAACTTCCCGCGGTTCGATCGCAATCCGAACACCGGCCGTTCTCTCGCTGACGAAACGGTGTTGAAGAAGGCGCAGCAGACCATCTACCACAGCCGGATTTATCCATCGCATGTGCTGTTGCCGGTGGTGCCGGAATCTGTTTCCACCACCGCGTCGCGGGATGGTGCGAAAAAAAGCCCGCCCAGCCAGAGCAAGGGACTCACGTTTCAAGCGCGTTAGAATTGACTTCTGCGTGTAGGTCGCGGTATGGTGCGAAGAGAAGCTCAACCAGCTGGCCAAGGCCCTCACGGAATCAGGCGCGGTAGCCAAGTGGTAAGGCAGAGGTCTGCAAAACCTTTATTCGCCGGTTCGATCCCGGCCCGCGCCTCCAACAACTTAGTTGATTTTGCTAGCACTTAGGCCTTCCCGCGAGTTACTGCCCAATCCCTCGTTTTCCCGGTTTTCAGCGCCTTCGACCGGACCGAAACCGGACAAATGTTGCGTTCCTGAAATGTTCTGAGCCTCAAATCGTTCCATCTCGCGGTCCTGTGCTTGCGCGATTACGAAGCAGGTTGGCGCGCCCGTTTCGACGCTGATAGACGCCTACAAGTGTACGGAAATCGTCCCCAGGAAGAAGCCAGCAGTGGATGCCAAAACAACGCCCAATACGGCGGTAGCATAGGCGTTCGGAAAACGAAGAACTTCCGCATGCGCCAAGGGGCTCCTTTTGGGATAATTCCAACAACATTTCCATAGAAGTACACGGGGAAAACTGCAATGCTAACTCCAGCGTTTCTGAAAAGGCTTAAAGCCAGGCCACGATTCAGACGATAAACGAACGGAGGTGATAGAGTATGCGTTCCTTGCGAACCATGGTGGGAGGTAGATGTCCTCGGTTTGCGATCGCACTTCTCTTAACCGGAGTTCGCATCGCCAGCGCACAATGCTACACGTTTTCGAGCGGTTCAGCGGCTAGCTTTACAGTCAACATCACAAGCTTGCCTTCTCCGACGATGCCTTCTCCAGGGATTTATCAATATTCTTCTGACTCCGGCCTGGCTGGGACTGCCAGCTTGACGGTAGATCAGACAACCTATACTTCTTCCCCTTCTCAGCCCATCTCGCTTATTGTGACCGTTAGTTCTGATTCCAGCATAGATTTTTCGGCGTTTGATCTCACCGTGGGCTTCACAAGCACGAATAACACGATAGTTGCTGCGTCGGTATCGCTTGGCTGGTCTGGCATTTTTTTTCCAAACGGAAGCCTACCGGCCGCGCTTCCGCCAATTCCCGGATCGGTCGATCCCTTTATGGTCCTAGATGTAAATTTTGCTGAAACGGATTATACGCCGGATTCGGTTAGCGGTTGCTCGGCAATTGTTTCACCCCCGCCACCACCGACTTTGCCCGTGCCATCGATCAAAGCCGGTGGCATCGTTCCTGTCGGCAGTGCAGTGTCAACAATCCAGTCCGGCGAATGGGTCTCGATTTACGGCGCCAATCTCGCCAATTCAACGATGGCCTGGAATGGAGATTTCCCAACGTTTCTGGGTGGCACAAGTGTGACGGTCAACGGCAAATCAGCTTATCTCTCGTTCGTTAGTGCCGGACAGATTAACGTGCAAGCCCCGACCGACACGGCTACCGGCAACGTTCCAGTGGTGGTCACGACCGCCGGTGGAAGCTCGACAGCCACCGTGACGCTGGCTCGGTTTGCTCCTTCATTCTTTCTACAGGATTCCAAACACGTGGCCGGCATCATAGTCAGGGCCGATGGTTCAGGCGCCTACGGCGGAGGTTCCTACGACATTATTGGGCCGACCGGAACATCACTTGGTTATCCAACGGTTGCCGCAAAAGCGGGCGACATCGTGGAACTGTACAGTACCGGGCTCGGGCTGACCAACCCAGCCGCACCTGCCGGGCAAGTGTTCTTTGGGACGGCACCTACCACCAATCCAGTGAGGCTCCGCATAGGCAATTCGAGCGTGCTCCCGACATTTGCGGGCCTGTCCGGCGCCGGTCTTTACCAGATCAATCTGACTGTTCCAGAGGGCCTCGGAACGGGGGATGTCTCGATTGTGGCAACGGTGGGGGGAACGCAGACACCTCCGAATGTTGTGATTTCGCTTCAGTAGGGGACTGAGAAATAGAATACAGATAGAATGGATTCTCGAAGGCAGGCCGAAAACGCGCACCGAAACGCAGGTGTTTCAGTCCCATACTGTCTGGAGCCAAAACCTCTTTCTCTTCAATAACGAGCGCGAAGAAAATGTACACGAATAGTGGCAATTTAGTGGCTCGACTGGTCAGCCACACGCTTGAAACATTCAGCCGAAAACCGCATCTTCTATGACCTTCATGAGGTTCGTTGCGACTCGGGGCTTCCCGCGCCCGCCCGTGCGCGCGTTGTCGTGTAAGATTGTGTCGGATTTCGGCACCCATTAACGGCCTTCATCCCCCCAAAAGCAGGTGTGCCTGGAACTAAGCACCGTAAGGCCCTTTTGAGTCTTTTGTACTGGTGATTTTAGAAAATCCTGGGCGCAGACTGGATTACATCGGAGGCCCTCAATGAAAATCGTTTCCAGCGTCGGCGCATTATGGCTGTGTCTGGCGCTCTGTTGCGCTCTGCCGCTGACCGCACAAACCAACGAGCCAGCCAAAGCGACAATCTCCAACGTCGGCACCGAGCCAGCACCCTACGTTCCGGATGATGCACCGAAGCCGGTCGACAGTTACTCAGCCGCGTTCGTCACCAAGGCGGTTACGCCTCGGCCGCCGGTTGAACAGACGACGACCAGCTTTGTCGCGCCACAGCAAAAGGGCGACCATCACATTTTGAAGGCAATCGGCAAAGGGTTGCTGATTGGCGCGGGAGTTGCGGGAATTGCGGTTCTGAATTCGGAGCGGTGCTCACTTTACGCCAGTCAGTTCTCGTTCTTTATGCGATACGCGGCTTATCACGCCTGCCTCGGCTACTGAGCAGCAATCGCGGGGACCATCGGTCCGTAATCGCACACTGGAGGGGTTTTGGAAAGGCTTGAGGGCCTCGATTGCCCGCCGGTAAGCTCGATACACTGTGCCGAGACCCAATCGCATTCTACGGGCGATCACTGGCCAGCTTAGGCCTTCCAACCTGAGCCGCAGAACTTCGACGACATCTACCTGCTTTCGTGGTCTAGCCATAGTTCCTCGATCCGCTTTCGTCCATGGGGTCGAGGGGTTGCATGGGGTCGAGGTCCAGCATCCGGCTTCGAGGGTTCATAGGTCAGGCTTATCATAGGTCGGTATCGGGGACCGGACCAAAACCGGACGGCTCGCGCTAGTCGTGGTGTTTCGTGCTGATTCCGCAAGGCTTGCGGTTGCAGACCCAAGGTCTGCAAAACCTTTATTCGCCGGTTCGATCCCGGCCCGCGCCTCCAACATAATTCTAATGGATTCCGTGACGTACGGACAGCGGTCAACTGATGAATGCGCATCAGTCATTATCGCGCGACCGTTAGTGATAATGGCAACTTGGCACACCGTCGCGACCGAGTGTACCCCACCAGTTTGTTTGCGCGAGGTGTAGAAATGTGTTCGTCTATAAAGATCACGATTTCGGCACCGGCGGCAATGGTTCTCCGGCGAGCCGCTTCCTGACCAGTCCTGCAAGAAACTCCGCGAAGGGCCTGATATTTTCCCCTACACTCGCTTTTTCAAGCGCGGCCATGTAGCTCTGGCGTTCGCCGACCGGTACCACCGTCCACGGATAACCTCCCGCCGCCATCATGAGGTTCATGAGAAACCGCCCTATGCGCCCATTCCCGTCCATGTAGGGATGGATGTATACGAATATGAAATGCCCGAGCACTACCCGCACGCCGGGGTGGTCCTCCTCGCGTAGAAGGTCGAAGAATGCGGGCATCGCATCCCTCACCGCCTCACGGTTCAAAGGCACGTGCATGGATCTGCGAATGTAAACCTGCTCGTTGCGGTAGCCAGCGAGATCGCTTGGTTTCAACAAGCCGGCGGTGACGCTCGGCGCGAACATCTCCCGATACCACGCGCGGTGATCGTCTTCGGCCACAGCGCCGGGGTTTTCGGCCTTCAAAACCTTGCCGATGCTCTTCTGAACCACCTGATAGGCCTGCCAGTAACCGCGCGCCGCCATCGCGTTCCACTGCTCGCGGTCCTGTTGGGTTGCTTCCGGATTCCACGTGCCGCCGTGCACACGCCGGATCAATTCCGGAGTGACGCGATAGCCCTCGATGGACAACGAATGATAAGCGTCGGCCACATAGGCTTCGTCGACGCGTTTCAAGTAGGCCGCCGCATTGCGCGGCAATCCCGGCGCTTTTGGAAAGACCTCGATCACCGGTTCACGCATTTTCTCCCACAATAGCTTTATCCGGTTCACATAGGGCGACGCTTTCCGCGGCGACAGCGCGACAGCTGGGCGGTCGGTAAATGGATCGATTTCACGGAACTTGTAGCCGGCGGCCGACATGGTCTGTGTGATTTCATCCGCGATCTGGTCGCGCCAGCTGTTGCGAAAGGCGCCGGCCAGACGTCCCGCGATCGTGCTGTGACCGCCTTCCAGGAGTTTCGCGAGCAGAACGGAAGGCTCGCGGATCATCGCCATCGCCGACCGCACGTCGGTAGCGTGGTCCAGGAAATACCGGGGAGAGGCTTCGATGAGTGCGGCTTCCAGCGGAAGGAGGCGAAGGCCTTCCTTTTCGGTTCTTGCGGATGCTGGCGGCAGCGCCGACTGAAGCTCAAACAAAGATGTACCGTGCGGCAGATTGGTGACGTTATTCCGGCCTTTGGGAGCACGTACTGCTAGTTGCCTCGGGACGGTCCAGTTGCCCGCGTGCAGCGAGAGGGACTGCTCTGGGGAAAGGCTCCAGTTTCGGCCAAAGCGCTTTTCGAGATACGCTGCTGCGAATCGCCAGAATGACGCATACCATGCCGTGCTCTCACCCTTCGCTTCGTCCGGACGGCTGGGTATATACCACCCTTTTATGACTTCCTGCAGGAAGCCGTTGGCAAGCAGCCGCTCCCGGTGCGTGCGCGTCATATCGCGCGCACGAATAGCCGCGGCGCCCTGCGCGTTTTGCAGTCCATGCAGGATTTCCAATGACTCAGCGAGTTTTTGGGAGGGCGAAGTCACGTTGTGAAACTCGTTTATTGCGTCGTATCAATACTAGTGTATTATGTTGTATCATAACTAGTCTTTCGTGTCGAGGGATGTCCATTGGAGTCGGAGCAGGAGCCTCTGAGGAGGCGCAAGTTTTTGGCAACAAATCACTTGACTCACACGGGGGTCGTACAGTAGAGCTAAGCAGTCAGGAGGATACTGACGGGTGGGCGACATGGATCGAGATCGCTTGGCGGCGATTGTGGGCGGTATCGCTCTGGCCATGCTGGCGATTGGATCATTATGGTGGGACGGACAGCTTTCCGCTAGTATGGGCGATAAGACGACGTTCACGCCAAAGAAACAGTCCAAGAGATTCTTGGGCATGCCGAGGACCGAGCTAATCCTCGCGATCATGCTTATGCTTGTTCCCCTTGGCTTATGGTCGGCTGGCATCCAGCCGAACTTCTGGCTAGCAGTTTCCATTTGGTCAGCATTGATCTGTTTCGTTATTCATATCTCATGGGAGACCGGTTCCAATCCCCGCCCATTCGTGCGAGTGTTGCCAGGTTTAGTGATTGCCTTAATTATTTTCATTTTCATGTGGACCCCACTGAAGGCTCAATGGAAGAGGGAACATCAGTCGGTAGTTACCTATGTGTATTTATCTCCAGTCAGAAATCTGTTGAACGGAGCCCGCGCTTTTCTTGTAGAACACCAAGGTCCTCAAGTTCTCAACAATGTTGACGTGTCACTATGGGACAACTATCAAGGCAACGGATTACATGAACATTATCCCGAGATCGATCCAGGCCCGCAAAATCCAATGGCTCCGCGTGTGATGTGGTGGCATCCATCTACCTCGGGAAAAGAAAATTACGGAATTCTGATCACGTCAAGGGAAGGGAACTTTAATGAACAAGTCGTCGTGGAGATCCTCAACGGAACGCGCCAAATCGGAGCAATAGTAACACTGGTAGGTACGAGTCGTATTCTAAATGAATGCAAAGATGCATTACTGACCTCCCAACTTCCGTGGGACCAAAACGCCAAACCCTGCTCATCTAGTAGACAGTCAAAAGATCTAATTCTCACTTCTCCCGTAAAGCCGCAACTTTCACCGACTACTGATCCAACCCATGTGCCATCGGAAAGCGTTCGGGAAATTGATGTCAAACGTCTTGACCTTAAGCGCCGAACGCTAGCTATCAGCGCCGAATTGCAGAGTTATGCAGTCTACAAACTAGCGAGGCGGCCTTCTCCTCCCCAACTTGGCGATCTGAACAATAACCCCCGTGTCATCGAATATGGAAAATATGAGAATATGGCGATGCATGAATACGGCGAACGCTTCCGGGCACGTGTAGTTACGGTCCGCGATGAACTCCTCCAGTATGGGCTACGAGATGATCAATTGGATATTTTGGTGGATGGGACCGGGGAGATTAATTTAGACGCAATGAAGTCTGTCAGCCAAACTCTGGAACGCTTAGCTAAGAAGCTTTAGCCGTGACTTTGCTGTATTACTTTGATCCAACTGCGTCACGCTTCATTGGCGGTGCCTTGATGACCTGTTTAAGCAACTTGTGGAACTTTCGATATCCCGGCAGCTTTTTGGCTTTGGGCTTTTTTTCTTCCACGGTCTTGTCGCTGTTGTTCGGTTCGTCCATCTCCATCACCCTGTCACCCGCGCATAGGTCAGGCGCTTGCCGACTATGGAGCCGAGCACCTTTCGGAACCGTCAACACCCCCTCCGGCCCGCCAAGTGTCCTCAATCTGCCGGGCGGGCTGCTTCTGGAGGCGGTGCGGGAATCTCCGCCGGCTTCCCGGCGCTGGGCTTCGCGTCCAAGGGAGAGGCAGCCTGTGAATCCCCGCTCTTGGGAGTTGTCTCTGCACGCGCTTCTTCGAATGTTTTTTTGACGTCCCGCCAGAATTTCTTGGTGAGGAGTTCTTTCATAGACTCATGGATGACATGCTACCCCAGTTAACCGTATAGAGTCCCGAAGTTCGTCTGGAAACCAGCACGACTCCCCTAACGCGGAACCCGCCCGCCCATCCGTAGCCACCAACGCAAGCAGCGGTGCCCCAGATCCACGGGCTCCGAGTACATTAGTGGGCAGCCACCTTCGATGCACTGGATACCGCGCGCTTGGCATTCCGCTACTGCTTCGCCGGAGACGCTGCCAGTACCGAAGGACCGGTGGAACCAGACATGACGCACGCCCAGTTCACTGCACTGGCGGACGATGTCAAGAGCATTGCGAGGATGGGTGGCGACCACGACACCGTGGATAGATCCTGATACAGATGCTAGATTCGGATAGCAGCGCACACCCTCGATTTCTGCAGCATTCGGATTGACTGGCAACACCTCAAATCCGGAGTTACGCATTTTCCGATAGATGGCGTTCGCCGCCTGCTGCGGCTGTCGCGAGACTCCCGCTACTGCGAATCGCTTCCCGGCCAGAAACTCGGCGACGTTGGAAGGCAGCTTTGTCATGGACCTCATATTTTCACTCAAGTGACCAGAATAAGCAAGGCGCGGAGAGTGCTAGCAGTCGCCACTTGCTCGAGACTCCCAACCGGCCGATCTAGTTCGGGAAGGATGGCATCCCAGTTGCCCGGTAGGAATTATGGATGGGCCTCATCTCGCAAAACGACCACCTCATGGGGATCTACGCCGAATCCTGGGTGAGGTGACTCTTGCGGAAGCAGTGCGCGGACATCCGTTTCTTGTCGGATTGCGTGAGGAAGATTTAGCAACGATAACCTCGTTCGCCGAGCCGGTGGAATTCCTGGAAGATGAGGTAGTCCTAACGGCTGGGGAGCGGTCCCGCTATTTCTACCTGTTGCTTTCCGGTAGCGCCTTGATCGAGTTGCGCCACCGCCAGTACACCGTGAACATCCAGGCCCTTGGTCCTGGAGACGCGTTCGGGTGGTCTGCGCTGCTGCCGCGGCAAGACACTTTGTTCCAGGTACGAGCACGGGAGCGACCCACCGCTCTGCGGTTGGATGGCGGGGGCCTCTCTGCCGCGCTCCGCAAGGACTCGAAGTTTGCCGCCGACATGTTATTTCTGACACTAGGCTTGGTGGCTGGCCGGATGCAGGCCACCGAGACACGCTTGGGCGAGATGTGCGGTGTACGGGTTAAGAAGAAGGATGCTAACTCCGCTGTCCAGAACCTGAACAAGCTCGTTCAGGTCTGTTTGGACGGTGAACTGGGCTATCTAACCGCCGCGGAGCATATCAAAGATGCGAAGCTACGTGTCATTCTGTCTGACTTCGCGATCAAGCGCTGGGAATATGCCCAAGAATTACGAGCTGAAGTTGCGCGGTTAGGCGGGAGTCCCGGCGGGTCGGCCAGCATTTCCGCCACGCTTCACCGGGGCTGGATCGCGCTGAAGTCCGGGGTGTCTGGCGGTAGTCCCAGAGCCATCATTGCCGCTTGCGAAACAGGAGAAGACTCGGCGGGCGCAAGTTATCAAGCCGTCGCGCAATCCGACGTGTCTGGCCCAACTCGCGCGCTGGTGGAAACCCAGTGGCACGCGGTGGAAGAAGCGCCCGAGCGACTTCGACAGATCCAGGCTCAGCTCGAATAGTTTCATCAGTCCAGGCGCACCTTATCGAGCATCATTTATCGACCCCTATTCAACAGCGTCGCTGCGCGATCATCAAACCTCGACGGCCACATGACAAGAAGCCGACTAATCATTCCCAATCTGTCGAAAGCTACTTGCCATCGGTTCAAGCCACGTTCTCGGCGGCGTCAGCTCAGCGCAGGCCGTCAGCGATCCACAACTCCGTAGGCTGGTAGAACGCCGTATAGGCTGCACTCTGACAATCCGTGCGTATTTGATTTTCAGGAATTGAAGAAGCTCGAAACGCTGTGGTTCGAGGCTGAAGTCAAAAGGGATGTCGCCGGAATCGAAGGCATTAACGCCCACCTGTCTCCGAGCCGGCATGTTACGTCCAAGTGATTCGACCTTTCGTCGAACGAGGCTCTAACGGCCTTCCTTTCGCCCATAATAAATCTCACGGTAGCAGGCGATACAGGGCCGTGCACGGCGACATAGCGGGTCTTTATGAGCACAGCGATGGCGGCGGCGAAGGACAGCATAGAAGGCAATGCAGGCGATCACCACAGATAAGAGAACGACAACGATGGATTGCAAAGGCACTGCGTACTGCTTTCTTCCAGCATAACCTTCCCAGCGCTTCCGCGCTCGGCGGGCTTGTCCGTACCCGGAGGAGACAGAGTCGGCCCTTTCAGGGCCACCGGAGTTGCCCGGGATGGAGAGGATGAAGAAAACGGCTCCAACGAAGGCGATTTGATGTACAATCGATGATTGCCGGGAAAGTCTATGCGTGCTTAGGTGTGGCCCGCAGGTACGCTAGCCAGCGGCCCGCAGAACTTAGAGGGAGGGACACCATGAGAAACGCATTTCAGAGATGCGCGGCCCGGATCGTCCTCATTATCCCGTTCGCCGCGTTTCTCTGGAGCCCATCCGTAGCATTGGCCACGCCCATACTGGGTTCGGCACAGAGCTTCGCGGTCCTGGGTGCTTCGACCGTGACCAATACGGGTTCCACCACCATCAACGGAGATCTTGGTCTCTGGCCAGGTACTTCGATCGATGGCTTCTTCACCCTCACCGGAGCGCTACACCAAACTGATGCCGTCGCGCAACAGGCTCAGATTGACGTCACGACTGCGTACAATACGCTCGCCCTTCTGCCATTCACTAGCAACCTGACTGGTCAGGATCTGGGTACGGTGGGTACGCTCACTCCCGGCATCTATATGTTCACGTCGTCGGCTCAGTTGACGGGAACGCTCACTCTCAACGCCCTGGGCAACCCGAATGCGCTTTTCGTTTTCCAGATTGGGAGCACCCTCACAACCGCAAGCAGTTCGACTGTTATCGTTATCAATGGCGGTGCAAATAACGGCGTGTTTTGGGATGTCGGCAGCTCTGCGACTCTCGGTACAAGCACCACCTTCGCAGGAAACATTCTCGCGCTTGGAAGCATCACCATGAATACCAGCGCCGCAATCCTGTGCGGCAGAGCCTTCGCGCAAACTGGGGTAGTGACGCTGGATACCAACACCATTTCCGACACCTGCAGCGCCGGCGGCGACTTCGGCAGCGGACGCACCGATTTTGGCAGCGCCGGCTTCAGCGGCGGGGGCGTCCAGCCCACTCCCGATCCCGGGACCGCTACGCTGCTTGGCATGGGCCTCTTCCTCGGCCTGATCGTATACGTGCGGCAATCGCGGAAGCGCGTGGCATAAGATCGCCATTACAGGGGGGTTCCAGAATCGGAGCCGCCTTGGTCAGCAGAGGCGGCGAGCCGCGCCAAAGTCGTAGAAGCCCGAATCAAACTTACCTAAGGCATCTGCTCGGCAGTCGTAGGTTCACTCCGCCCGGTTTCCGCCTGCGCTGCGGAGTTTTTCAGCCCGAGAAACGGATAGAGAAACCCGGCGTTCGGATGCCTATGAGCTTGGGCCACCACTCTGGGTGAGTCCACAGGATAAGCAGAAATGGGCTGGCGTAGGGGATCACCAGGTAGTCAATGTGATACACGAAATTCAGGAACCAGAGGCCCACAGGATCCGGCACACGGTGCAGGTGGGCCAGGGTGCCACGCGCGTTGACTTCGGCATAGGTGAACACGGCCAGCGCACTAATGGCGGTCTGAAAAAGAAGGCCCTTTAAAGTGCGACGAGTGCTGTCCTTGGTGATTGGAACGCTGAGGGCCAAGCCCAGATATACGAACCACCCCGTAGTAAAAGGGGCGACGTTCTCCGCGGGTGCAGCGAAGTCGATCGCATCCACCTGCACGGCGCTGTTGGACTGTGGAGAATCCTTCACCACCGTATTTACCGGGATGCTGAAATTCCAATCCCCGGAAGAGGAATCTACTTCGAGCGTGCTTTTCGATGGGTTGGTTAGCAGAAGGGTGAAGGGAACTTCGGCTATCAGCCGCAACAGACCAATGGAGGGTTGGTACAGGACGGTCCACCACAGCCCCAAAAGAACTAACTGCAACCCGACCGCCCTTAAGAGGAAATGGCCTAACCTACTTTCGGCCATATGCGGCAGTGCGTGGCGATGCCCGTCTGACCCACAATCCAAATACGATCAGGGCGTCCAGCAGGATCAGGGTTTCCCACAGATAAAGGTGAGCGAATTCAAACCACGATTGACTATACTGGCCCAGGTAGAACAGGGAGATGAAGCGGAAAAAGTTCAAACCTTGAATCGCCAAGGCGCCCACCAGAATTCCCACCAGCTTCCAGGCGCGGGACACGGGAAACGCCAACACCGCCGACCAGAGCAGAATCATCACATTTATGCCGTTACATCCATCTCTCATTTCGATGGTGAAGCCGTTAGTCGGAGAGCCCAGGAGCGCCCCTTGGGCGGAGGCTTTTCCACCCAAGGCATTAATGAGAAAGGATGACGCCCACACCAGCGAATGGGAGAATCCGTCGATGGCCGGCCGGAACCACGGAGTCAGCAGCAAGGCAAACTGCAGCAGTGCGGCCAGCGCAAAAAAAACCACGAAGCGGCCCGGTCGCAACTGAGAAATGCTCCTCCCTTGCATCAAGCCTATGCCCTCAACAAACGCATGGGTGTGTCCTGCCGCGGGAAAGCTAAACGTGTGCTCTTCGCTTGAATCCTATCGCGTACGCTATTAGCAAGAGCGCAAGCAGGCCCAAGGCCCAGGTGGAGAGCGTGGGAACGCTTTGAGTACCCGACGCTAGGTTATTGATGGTGCAAGTATTGGTGGCTGTAGCCGGTGTTCCTGCGGAGTCCACGACCATCCCGGTAAAGGTGGTGGTTCCTCCAGTGGGAGTGCCGGTGATAGCTCCGGAGGAAGTGTTCAGGACTAAACCAGGGGGCAGCGATCCGGTGATTGAATACGTGTATGGCGACGTGCCGCCCGTGGCTACCAGCGAGGAGTTGTACGCTACACCGACTGGGGCGGAACTGTTTGGACAAGTGAGGCTCAGCGCTGGTGGCGCACCCGACACCGTTGGTCCGGGGTTAACCGCCGTATTGTCGTCTAATGTGACCGCTCCTGTCCGAGCCAAAGCCCTGCCATCCAGCACTGCGCCGGTTGTAAGCGTGACGGATGCTTGCGCCAGAATGGTTCCGGCGAAGGTAGAAGTCGTTCCGAGAGTTGCTGAACTACCGACCTGCCAAAAGACGTTGGCCGCCTGTGCGCCCCCAATAAGGACCACGTGACTGCTGGATGCCGTAGTGAGTGCGCTCGCAATCTGGAAGATAAAGAAGCCTGGCCCGCTGAGTGTGAGGGTCCCAGTTATGCCGAGCGTAGATGTGGACTTATACACGCCAGACGTCAGGGTTTGCCCGCCTAGGTCACCGGACACGGTCGCGGTTGCCGCCTGTCCCGCTGCGTTGAGATAGGCCGTAGTCAAATCGATTTGGGCCTGGCCAGCGGAAGCGTCAGCCGCGTGTATCGCCCCCCCGCCCGTGGCACCTCCGGGCGGAAATCCAGTCACTGCGGTGCCCGGACTCACCCCTACGTTTCCATAAATGACAGTAGGGCCTGTGTTCGTAACAGTGGAGCTGGCTAGTATGGTGTAAGTGACGTCCGAGCCGAGGGGTACGGCCGATTGGGCTCGCAGGCACACACTAAACGTCACGCTCAGGAGGAGTAGACTTAGCTTCTTCAACGGCTGTCTCGTTTTCAATGGCTGTCTCCTTAATGAAATTTCCAAAGCTGTCCAGTTTTGCCGCCCGCGGGAAAAGCTTTAGACCAGAATTTCCGTTTGGTTTAGTATACACCCATCAGCTCCGATTAGAAATGCCCGTTATTTTAATGTAGGACTCATCCACGCTCTTAGAGCGATGGTCGGAAATGTCGATATCCAGCGCACGCATGACGGCTATGGCTTCGGGTCGGGCTGGTCGCCGGTTCGAAGCGGAGAAGCGACCACAACCCCGAATTCTACGGAACAAAACGTTATGTACTATTATCGGAGTCGTCCCCGAGTTCGCTTTCTGCTGGGCTGATCTGTCCTAACTGGCCGCACTAACTGGGCGCACTAACTGGGCGCACTAACTGGGCGCGCTAACTGGCCGCAGAGACGCGGAGGCCAAAGTTCCGTGATATCATTAACGCCGAGCTGATCGATGTGAATGCTGTCTGTGTAGATCAGCGGTACCTAGTGTGTCCGCCAGATGCGCTGGCGGCATCAAAGCACTGGATTTCAGACAGCCCACCTACACAAAGCTCGAACGAGCTTGCACTGAAAGAAAGAGGAAGACGAATGCGAAGTATTTCGACGAAGCTTATTCTTAGTTTGGCAATCACAGCCATAGTAGCGTTTGCGGCTGACAACTCCCTCGGGACATGGAAACTGAACATGGAGAAATCGAAATTCAGTCCCGCTGCTCCTGTCAAGAGCCTCACTACCACAAGGGAAGCATCTGATGGCGGGGTGAAAATAACCAGTACCGGAGAACGGGCTGACGGCACCCCGGTCAACGCCAGTTACACCGCAAAGTACGATGGAAAGGAATATCCCGTGACCGGATCCCCATATGACACCATCGCCATCAAGCAGGTAAACGCGAACACATTCACTTTCACACAGAAGAAGAATGGTGAAAAGTACAACGTCTCAGGCCGCAGCGTGGTCTCGAAGGACGGAAAGACGACAACTAGCACGCTCAAGGGTACTAATGCTGAAGGGAAGGCGTACCACGCCACGATGGTGTACGAAAAGCAGTAAATGAATGCCCCGGCGACCGCACCGGAAGCGATTCGTCGGAAGGGTCCAGCTGGGCCGGCCTACGTGGTGCCGTATCGGTCTGACCGCCGTCGCGTAGAACGGTGAATTCATCCTGCCGCCTGAGGTGTGTCCTGGGCGTCGTATAGAAGGCTCGTCCCCGTCGGGGCGCGTTGACAGTCTGGTTAAACCTGTTATCGAGCATTAACGGAACCTATCTCCGATTGCTTCGAACGCTCGGAAGCTCCACGCTCTCGATGACCTCTTCTTCCGGCAAGTTCTGGGTTCACTCTGCCCGCCAGGAACTCTGGTAAAAATCCCACCTGGGTACGAGCGACGCATTCCAAAAAGGGTGCGCGACATGGAAGTGGTTAATAACAATTCATGATCAGGCGATTCGACGAGCGGCCCAATAATCTTCGAGTTCGCCATTGAGCAGGCAACAGCGCAATGCGATGATTGCGTTTGCGCCACGCGCGGTCCAGAACATGCCGGATTGTTTGAGGCGGCTGCCGATCACGGTTTTGCAGCCAGCCTCAATTACGCCGGAGCCGACGAATAGATTCTTCTTGCGGAATTCGGGATAACGCATGCGGTCGCGGTTGCTGTCGAAGTATTCGGCCTCGATGCGGATAGCTTTGGCCAACTCAGAGTTCTGTTCCGCGTCGGCCCGCTTGCGAAGAGCCGCCGCGAGGTTTTCGATCCTGCCGTTCTCCAACCAATCCAGCTTGCGCATCAGCCAACGCTTCTGCGCCGCCTCATCGGCAGGATTCAGCTTGCGAGCCAAGTCCCAAAGATGCTCGCGGGAATGATAGAGATCAACGATCTGAATGGCGCCGGGAAAATGTTGATCGGCATTGTTCCAGATCCAGTGTGATCCATCACCCATGACCACGCGGATAGTGGCGCGGTCCCAACCCCGGCTCCAAGCCTCCGTATAAATTCGGAGACCAAACTCTTCGGCGGTTTCAATGGCGCCGACATACGTGGTGGAATCCTCATCGCGCACAGGCCGGCCCTGGTCGTCGACGGTGGTTTGTGTGAACACCGCGCCGAGCTTACATTCGCGAGTGCGAGCGGGTTGGCCTGGGATTCTACCGGCCCGGCCTTCGGTTTCTGTCTTCAGCACAAACACCTGCGTTGCATCCATCTGAATGTATAGGTACCGAATCGGCGGGCCAGTAACCGCCGGGAGACGGAGTTGCTTGGCGCTCTGGATATCTTTCTGCTGCCGGATCTCAATATCTTCTCCAATCGATTCGGCGATTCTCTCCACGGTTTTAGCGGTAACTTCCAGGCCCGCCAGGAGCTTCATCTGGTCCCGGCCTTGAGCGAAGGGCGCCACACCGCCGACAGCTGCGAGCATGCGCCGCACGCCCGGAGAGAAGTCCGTCTGATCGATGTCCATTTCAACGTCGGCAGGAAACTGTCCCCAGTGGCATGCGGGACACAAGTAATAAGGTCGGTCAATACGTGCCCACCCCACCACGGTGAGTATCGGCCGAGAACGCATTCCTTCATATCTGGCGACACGGCCGCAAGGACAAGGAATGCTGCGTTCGCCGTCAGGCGGTGGTGAAAAGCGCAGCAATTCGGTAACGGCGTCCGCGCCAGTTTGGTGGACCGTGGAGCGAATCGCCATCTCCGCAGCCTCAAGATCCAGTTGGCCGGTCTTGTGCCGGTCGGCGAAAATCCTTTGCAACTGCTGCTCTAATTGGCTGGAGGCTTTTTCGCAGGCCGCTGCCGTCGTTTTTTTTCCTGAGATGCCGGTTCTTCCTCCGCCGTTCGAGCGCGGCAGATCTTGGCGTTGACGTCAATGAACGCGCGAATGAGTTGCTCGAAGCGGCGAAACTCCGCAATTTCGCGCTCGGCCTTTTCTGAGCGGCGGGAGTTGGAAGCGACTCGGTTACGGTCTTGCCCCGATCTTTGTAAGTCAATCGAGGGTTCGGGCCATGCACC
>CZKS01000040.1_pt1 | contig 26619 bp, 19 predicted proteins | sample 1122221 | NCBI WGS metagenome assembly CZKS01 (sample SAMEA3539301, study PRJEB10725) | soil metagenome | biome: tundra; feature: field; material: soil | place: USA | collected 2010-05 | depth 0.15 m
GGCCTCCTCTCGCTCACGGCCGCGCGCCGGTAAGAGCCTGCAGGGCGTTTCTCCGCCGCGCGCGGCAGCAGCCCGCGTCGGGCCTTCTTCTCCAGCCGGATTGGTCACGCGGGAGCCGGCCGAGCTATCGAAACAAAGGCCATTGCGAAGATTGCTGATCCGCCAAAACCCGCCAGAGTGCCTGGTGAAGGCCCATCTCTGGCTGAGGTTCGTAAAGCTCTGCTGTTGTTGAACGATGTGGTCGCCGACGGTCGTTGAATCGTTATCGAGGTCGGCCTCGAGACCGCTGAGCTGATTCATGATGTAGTAGGCTTCGCCGTTGAGCGGAGTGATATCGGTGGGCTCCGGCGGTTGCTGACTCGGCGGCATGGGCGTGACAGCGCTATTGGCCGAGGGCGTCTTGCCGTTTCCACCACCCGATCCGCCTGCGCATGCATAAACGCCCGAAAACCCGAGAATCATGATCATCCAGCAGAGCAGAAGTCGTGGGGAGAAAGTCGCTGGGTTTTTATCGATCCGCATCGGGGATTTGGTCATCTTGCCCTGGGGGTTTCGTATTCATCTGCCTGTACAGCTCCCTGACCTGCTCCTTGACTTGCTTAATTTCCCGAAATAGTCGAAATTCCCTTTCAGATTCCTCTGTCAGGTGAAGGCTCCTACAAACCGTTGCCAGCCGATAGTGGGCTTGTTCGTTGAGAAGGTCCGATTGGACGGCCATACGCAAATACTTCACCGCCTCTAGGGGCTTCTCCATGGTTGCCAGTAGGCGGCCAAGACCGATTTGGGCTTCCGTTTCCCCTGGGTTTAGGGCAAAGGCACGAGTGTAGTGAGTGTATGCGCCATCCAGATCGGAGCGCCGAAAAGCAATTTTCCCCAGCATGCATTCAATCCTGGCACTGTGGCCATCGAACTTGACGGCAGTGTCCAGCTCCTTTTCTGCCTCGGCCTGCGCTTGCGCGTCGTTGGGCGCCGACTCGAGGACGGCCTCGGCCAGTTCGTAGTGTACGCCTGACAGGTGCGGGTTGATCTCCAACGCCTTTCTGTAATGCTCGCTGGCGCCCTTCAGGTCTCCCTCATTGATCAAGCGCTCCGCAATCACTTGCTGCATACGGGCCGAGCCGGGTGCAAGTATCGCCAGCTTGTTCAGCGTGCCGTCGGTTAAATTAGAATAAACCCGCAGCGCCATGTATAAGATTTCGACATTGTCCGGGTCGAGATCTACAAGCGACCGCATCACAAAAGCGGCGCGGTCGAGGTTACCCTGCTGCTCGTAGATATTAGCCAATTCCAATCCCACCTGGATTTGTAGGGCTTTGTCTTTCAATGTGGGGAATGATTTCTCCAGAAGCGTCTGGGCCGAGCGCTGTCCCAATCTTCTTTCGGAGATTCCCAGGAGAGCCTGTGTTTTCGCTAAGGACGGGTTAATTGCCAGGGCATTGCGCAGATATTGTGAAGCGTTCTGATAATCACGCCGAAAAAACGCAATTACGCCTAAGTTTGCGTACGCCTCGGCGTTCCTGGGATCGAGTGTCAGAACAGCATCGAATTCCTTAACCGCAGAGTCCGGATCGTTCGCTTTGAGGTACTCGGCAGCCTTCCGAAGGTGATCGTGAATCCCCGCGCTGCGGGAAGCTCCTGTCTGTGCTGCCATAGCTGCAAGCGCGCTCGCAAGAAGGGTGAGAACTAGGATCAGGGGCCTTCCGCATACGCGTCCGGCCCGATTCCGAGCCACAGCCGGAGAAACACCGAAGTGAAACGCGGATTCGTCAGGCTCACTGGTTTGGGGATCTTTCATGGAGGAACGTCACCTGCCTTTAGGGACCTTCGGCGAGTTGCGAGGAGCTTCTCGCCATCTCTCCATCATGATTGCATGTCCCCGCAGCGTGATCGGAGAGGTCTGCAATTCCTGGCGTAGTCGCCTGAAAAACCCCGCGGCGCGCCGGAGGAAAGCTGCTTCCGCACTCCGCGGGGTTGGATGACTCAAACTCGGCCGGTGAGGTCAGAATGTAAGCCGAGCCCCCAGTTGTATGATGCGCATGTTCCCGTTACCGCCCGCGGGGCCGGTGATTCTGCCAGCGGTTGGATCGGCCAGGACGCCACTGGTGTAGCCGACGTTCGCATCGGGGTTGGCGTAGTTAACATGGTTGAACGCATTATACGCGTCAGCCCTGATATCGAGTCTGATTCGCTCCCAGTGAAGGGGAAACGTTTTTCCGAGACTAATGTCCACGTCCGTGAACCCCGGCCCAATCAGGGTGTTGCGCCCGGTATTGCCGAAGGTCCCGGGAGCAGGGTTGGCGAAGGCCGCGGGGTTGAACCACTGGCCAGGTGTAGGATTGGACACGCTTGGATTGCCAACCAGCGTGGGATACAGCTTGGAGCCAGCCGAAAGAGATGGAGCCAGCCCCGGATCGATCCCATCAGCGATGGAATTCTGAATGATGGGGGTGAACGGAACCCCCGAGTGCCACTGGAAAACGCTGGAGACACGCCAGCCGCCTACCACCTGGTCGACCAGCCCGTGAAATGCATACTGGCGCCCCTTGCCGAACGGCACTTCGTATACAATCTGACCAGCCAAGGTGTGCGTCGCATTAGAGTCGGCCAAACCGTAATTGACGGCCGGGTTGTATGCGTTCTGGTAGATATCGACACCCGATCCGTGACCGCCTCCGGTTCCGGTGTCGAGCAATCTCGACCAGGCATAATTGACTTGGAAGCTCAAGCCATACGAGTACCTCTTTTGAACACGCACCTGCAATGCGTTGTAATTCGACCAGCCAGTGTAGATTTGAGCTTGAATCGAGTTGAATATCGGGTTGGGGTTTCCGCAGTTATAGCCCGTGCAACCTAATTTGCTTACAGGCGCCTGGTTGATATCGGTTGCAAAATTCAGGTTCGTCCCGCGAGTGTTGACGTAGCTTGTGTCCACCAGCATGCCCCCCGGGAGGGCGCGCTGAACATTGACCAGCAAGTTCTGCACGTAGTCGGTAGGCATATTCTGCGGATAGTACGACACGGAGCTAAAGTTATTTAGCGTTGGCGAAAGAGTTTGAAGCGTGGGAAAGACGACTGTGCCGGCTGGCGGTCCCACCGCCAGCTTGAATGCGGAACTCCCGTTGACGTAACCCCCATTGCCGTTGTTGTGCGGATTGAAGCCGAGGCCGAGCGCATTATCAGTGTAATTTTCGGCATCGCGCGGCGCGTCAAAAATACCGTAGCTGGCCCGGATCGACCACTTGTCGCGTGGCGACCAGGCGATGCCAATGCGGGGCGCGAATTCCTTATAATTGGCATTCTGGATTGTCGACAGATTGCCGATCGACCCTCCAAAGGCCTTGTCGCTCTGCCCGCCGTAGAGGATGGCGCCCTTGTAGGCTCCGCCATCCGCGGGATTGGGCAGAACCGGGTCGTAGTTGCCGAACAGGTTGTGATTCACCCCCCAGCCGGACTGAATTTGCCAGCGAAGGCCCAGGTTCAGGGTTACTTTCGATGAGACTTTGAAGTCGTCGCTGGCGAACATCGCCGATTGCCACATGTGAGCGCTGGTTGCGTCGTATTCGTACACGTACCATCCGTATACGTCGCCAGCAAGGAAATCGGCGTACGGGATTCCGGTGACGCCGCCGTTGAACTCGAAATTACCCGAGCTGATATCGCCCCAGTTCGTATAGTTCTGGTAAATTTTGTCGTACTCGCCGCCAATCTTGATCGTGTGCCTGCCGCGAACCAGCGTAAGGACATCGGAGACGTTGTACACTCCTTGGCCGAGAGCGGCATCTATGTTACCGTTTTGGCCGTTTCCAGCCCCCAAACCCATGCCTCCGGCTCCCGCTCCGGTATCAATCGTAATCTTGGGAAATACGTTGGCTGGAGCGTTGGTGCCGTAGGCCGGCTCGAGGCCAAGCGTCGTGGGATCGTTCTTATTAAGGGAGGGCGGCTTGTACTTATCGAGCTCTCGGCTTCCACCTAAACGAAACTCGTTGAGCATGGTCGGGCTGATCGTAAAAACGTGCGAGATTTGGGCAGTCAGATTGTCGGTGAGCCCCAGGGAATACGCGGTAGCGTCGTTGGGGTACAGAGGATCCGCGGGGACATAAGACGTCACGGTAGGGAAATAGTTGAGGCTGAACGTGAGTTTTTGTTTGTCGGAAATATTGTAGTCTTCCTTGGTCGTATACCACGTGGCCGTGTTCGGACTGGTACCGTTGAATACATAATTGTTGATGGTCGGGCAGGTTTGCGGATTGCTCGCGGAGGGATTCGCTGGACCGGGGCATCCCGCAACCCATCCCGGAGCGCCGGCCTTGGGGAAGTAGCCCTGCAGCTTCAATGCCACGGGATCATAGGTTCCCATTAGCGTGCCGGTGGGACTAAAAGCCGGGCCTGTGGCGCCGGAGATCCCGTAAAAATTCCCCGCCTCCATGGCCGTGGTCGGATAGCTGTACAACCCGGAAGTTGGGGAAGAGGAAGGGTTGCGCTGGAAGGCGAAGAAAAAGAACAGCTTGTTCTTTATGACCGGCCCGCCCAGGCTGCCGCCGTAGTTATTCCAGTGCTCCACGGCCTTCTGTCCCGTCGCATTATAGAAACCTCTGGCGTTGAGCGCGGTATTTTGGTCGAATTCAAACGCGCTGCCGTGAAATTGGTTCGTCCCGCTCTTGGTGATGACGTTAATGGAAGTGAGACCATTGCCGTACTGCGCGGGTGCGTTGCTTGAATTGATGCTCACCTCGGCGATGGCATCGACAGGCATGTAGTAGTTGCTGCCGTTGTAATCTCTCGGAGCAGTGGCAGCCGATCCGTCAGTCAGGAAGTTTACATTATACGACTGCGTGCCGTTGACTCCGATTGACTGGCCGGAGACTGGCCCTGTTCCTCCGCCGGTGTTGACGCCGGGAATAAGCTGCGTCATCTCGGAGCGCCAGTCGGTGCCAACGATGGGCGCCGTGACAACCGTCCGGGCACTGAGGTCCACATGCTGGTCGCTGGTTTCCGTTTCGATGAGCGGCGCCATAGCGTTCACCACGATCTCCTGGCTTGCGGCGCCGACTTGGAGCGTGACGCTGATTTCCAGGGTTTCGATCTGGAGAACAATGCCTTCGCGGACAAAACCGCGAAAGCCTTCCTTCGAGAATGTGACGGTGTAGTTGCCCGGTCCGAGAAACGGAACATCGTACAGGCCGGACTGGTTCGTCGTCCTTGAAGTGACGAGGCCGGTCTGCACATTTTTGATCGAGACCGCCGCTCCCGGCACAACGGCCCCCGAAGGATCCATCACCGACCCTTTGATTTCCCCCGTGTTCGCGTTTTGAGCTGTGGCGAGAGGAGCGAATAGGATCGCCGCCACCAATAAGAATCTGGAACTGCACTGACGAAGTGCTTCCAAGTCAGACATTTGACCCCCTAAGTTCCCTGAAAAACCCACCAGGTACCGAATGGCTTCGAACCTGCAATCGCCCGAGAAACGGACACGCCGCAATTCACCTCGAGGTACCCGCGTTACTCTCGACAGTTTTCTATGTTTGTGCCGTTTACCGGGTCAATTCTATACCATTCACCGGCGAAGAAATCCGTCTAAAGTAGGATTGCCGATAGCGAACATCGATTTTGAACGAGATTGCTGCCTATCGCTTGTGCAGTTCGACACGGAACGTCTGCTTGAGCAAGTTGCGCCAGGTGTCCAGCGGCCGATTCTGCCAGATCTTGACGTCCTCCACGATTTCTTCGGTGACATTGGATCAAAGCCGGACTCACCTCGACTAGGGGTCTCTTCCCGGTGTCCCTGAATCTCACGCGCTCATGCGCGCCCATACATCGAAATGATCTTGTCGTCGAAACCGGTGAAGCGCGTCTGCCCGTTACAGATGATCTTCGGTTCGTAGCTGCCGTTGTGATTGCGCGGCGTCTCCCGCGGCATTTCCCCAAAATCCCCCTTTCTGCGTCTTCGTCGTCGCGCCATTGCGCGAGCTGCCACTGCTTGTGGCTGGCCGGGTCGTGCTTCTCATAGCCCAGGTGCGCGGCCCGCTCCGGCACCGCTTTGGTCGGCTTCTGTGCCAAATCCACCTCGGTGGCTTTGGGAGCAATCGGAGCCGCGACTCCCTCCTCAGTTGCACTTCGTCTGGCGGACTTTCTCTTCCGTCGCGATCGAACAAATCGAGCGTCCGGGTGACTGAGAAGCATTACTCGCCATGGATTCACGCGCGGCAGGAACAATTAGAAGCCGATCTCTCGAACGCAGTTGGGCAAGAGATCCGATCGTGTTCGCTGCGACGAAGGGTACACCAGAGGTACATGCGAAAACTGGGGCTGTCAATTAACTGATACGACGAGCTTTAGAATGGTGAGCCGGGCGGGACTCGAACCCGCGACCCTTTGCTTAAAAGGCAAATGCTCTACCGTCTGAGCTACCGGCCCGGAGCTACTGCAGGAAGGTCTACTCAATCACGATAGCATACAGGCATGTCACAATAGCGACAAATGAGTGAATCCGTCTTTTTGATCGCCAGCGGCGATCTGCGTTTGTCGGCCAACCAGAAGTGCTGGCCGGCTCAAGAGTCGGTAGAGGCGTCTGTTATCGCAGCCATTCGCGGAGCTGGACGCGAGGTGAAGCGGGGGCATCCATTCGATTCCGCCAAGGGCCACGGATTCATTGACAGCCAGAAATATGGGATGCAGGTTTTTCGCGTGTCGAGCATTTCAGCTTCTTATTCCCTCACTGTCGGTGGACAGCCAGCGGAAGTGCAGTATGTCGGACTCGCGCCTGGATTCGTTGGGCTGTACCAAGCGAACTTCAAGTTGCCGACCCTAACGGCTGGCAGCCATCCCATGGTCCTCACAATCGATGGCGTATCGAGCAACGCGGCGTCGGTGGTTGTGGAAGGGTCAGCCTTCGAGGCTGTAGTGGATGGAGGCGAAAGCATTGAAGCTGCTCGAAGAATGGAACAAAACCCGGAGCAGAGGCTGCCTCGGAGGCTTGCGATTCCGAATCGAACCTCTCGAAGGAATTGTAGGTAGAACGTCCAAAGTTTTGTTGCCTTCTGACCGATAGAAGGAATGGGCTGGTTTTCTGGAAATGTCTAAACATATCAGGACCGCCTGTGACATCACGGCGCGGATTGTGGCCGTTGCCACAGTGATGACGGCTTCCCTCATTCTGGCATTCTGGCCACGGGCAATCGACCCACCGCTGACCGTTTCCCAAAAGGCTGAGTTGTTGAAGTACTACGACACCGAGTTTCCGGCACAAGGAGACGGAAGCGGAGCTGAGACCGCTTGGCATACCATCGTTACAAATCGCGTGTCGGCATTCGCACATCAGTTCGATCTGGCCGATAAGAAAACCCTCGAAGTAGGTTCGGGACGTGGCTATTTACAGGATGTCGTGCCTGACTACACAGGCCTGGATATCTCGCCTTCCGCAAAACGGTTTTATCATAAGCCATTCACTGTTGGCTCAGCCACACTCATGCCGTTCCCCGATGAGCAGTATGACAGCGTTTGGACCGTATTCGTCCTGGAGCACGTTGATAATCCCGAAGCTGCTCTGAACGAAATCCGACGGGTCTCTAAGAACGGAGCGATACTTTTCCTTGCACCAGCCTGGGACGTGTCGGCCTTTGCCGCCAATGGGTATCCAGTTCGGCCCTACGCGGATTTCGGTATTCCCGGTAAGGTAGTGAAGGCTTGGATGCCAATGGAGTCGTACTTCTGGGCACTCTCGAAGCCCCCTGTCCGTCTTGTTAGACGTGCGGCTTGGCAAATTTCCCAAGGTCCGACCCATCTCCACTACCAGCGCCTGACTCCGAATTATCAGCATTATTGGATGGCCGACAGCGATGCTGCCAACTCGCTCGATCGTTATGAAATGGCGCTATGGTTCTTGAGCCGGGGCGATCAGTGCTTGAACTGCAACGGCCTTGCGGATGATAATGACGCTCTTTTTATCCGGGTTCACAAGTCGGATTTGAGCGCTCGACGGTAAACGTTTAGCGGGAGTGTAAACAGAGTGTTTAGCCAACCATCAAGGAGCGCGGTCCAGTAAGGCGTTGTCGGAAGGGAATCTCCGCCGTTGATGACGTTGGGTTTTCCGGCTCTGCGCCAGAATCCGACAAGACCGGCATTTCAAGCTGCTTTCCTAAAAGCCACAAATTCGGTTCTGGTTGCGGCTAGCCGTTGTGCCTTGAGCAACAGGTATCGCAGATTGCTGTACCCACGGCCACGGCGTAAGAGAGACTTGATGTTCCCATTAATGGCTTCCACCATGCCCAGAAGAACCTTGGTGCGACAGTAGTTCAAAATGCCGTCCAGATGGTTTACAAGCATGTCGGCCAGCTTCTCGAAGGGCCTGAGCCGCTGCCAACGTAGTTGTCCTATCCAACGCTGGAGATAGTTAAACATGGCCCCTTCGTAGCGGTAGCTCCAGAGCCGATCCAGGCTCTCCTTGAGCACATAGGCTTTGAAGAGCTTGCGGTTGAGAGCAAACAAGGAGTTGAGTTTCTGCCGCTTGTCCCAGGTCAGGTTGATCCACCGGGTCAACAGCAGCCAGCGCTTACCTTTGACCAGCCCGCGCATCTGCCCACCCTTGCGGAAAAACTCTGCCCGCCGTACTTCATCAATGGCCTGGTTGGCATGTTGCAGGATATGGAACTTGTCATAGACGATGCGGCAGCGCGGAGCCCACTGCTCGATGCTCTGCCGAAAAGGCTCCCACATATCTACACAGGCGGCCTCGATCTCTCTTCTCTGCCGGGCGCTCAACTCCGTATCGAAGAACTCGTCCAGGGTCTCCTTCTTCCTCTCCCGCCCGAACCACAGCGGCTCGCCGCTCTCCAGGTTGCTCGCCACGGTCAGGAATTTCTGCTTCTTCCCCAGATGTATTTCATCCACTCCCAGTTGTCGCAGAGCCGGTTTCCGTCGCTGGCCCGCCCAACGCTCCAGATATCGTAAATCGATGGACCGCACCGTGGTTGCCGCTAGCTCGAACTGCTTGGCTACCCGCCGAGCCGCCGCGCTTTCGCAGGCCTGCCCCACTGCGTCCTCGAACCGTTTGCTGAACGGAGCTTTGCTCGGCAACTGCACGATTTTTTCCGTCTTGATCCCGCAATCCGGACAGCGCAAACGGTATCGCTCGACCACCACCGTCGTGCGGTATTCAAAGCACGACAAGTCACGAACTTCCCGCTCACTGACCTCGGCAATCTCGGCCACTGTGCGTCCACAACCGGAGCACACCAGCTTGCCTGACTTGTGGCGCACCCATAGCTTCAGCGTCTTGGCGTCCTCGTCGATTTCGCTTCGATATACCCGGTAGCCCGGCCATCCCAAAATCTTCGTCCAGTCATTGTTTCTCAAACTGCACAGTGTAGCGAAACTGCTGGCCCCTTCCAAACCCCCGTCAATCAATCACTCAGTCGGATTCTGGCGCAGAGCCAGATAACTAGGGTATTGCCAACGGCTTGGCTGGGAGGGTTTAGTGCCAGCGGATCTACGCGTTTCTTGCTCTCCCAACCTTCGCCGCGATAGAACGTCGGAGCCACCGGGTTCATCCTTGATCTGCTGCATCAAGCCAAGCATGGTGCAAATAGAGTTGGGCTCTTCACCGTTGCCATCGTGAATTTTCCCGTTGCGATTTCGACGGAACCAGTTGAGAATCAACCGACGGTCCCGATTCCTTCCAGGCCAGCTTAAAAGGCAAATGCTCTACCGTCTGAGCTACCGGCCCGGAACTACTACAGGAAGGTCTACTCAATCACGATAACATACAGGCGTGGCACAATAACGAGAAATGAGTGAGCCCATCTTTCTGATCGCCAGCGGCGATTTACGTTTGTCAGCCAACCAGAAGTGCTGGCCGGCTCAAGAGTCGGTGGAGGCGTCTGTTATCGCAGCCATTCGCGGAGCTGGACGCGAGGTGAAGCGGGGGCATCCATTCGATTCCGCCAAGGGCCACGGATTCATTGACAGCCAGAAATATGGCATGCAGGTTTTTCGCGACATCCCGCGGAGCGCGCCGCTGATTGTAGTGGAAGCGGTCTGGCAATACAGTCATCACGTGCTGCATGGGCTGGTTACGCATCAGGGTCCCATCCTTACTGTTGCCAATTGGAGCGGCGAATGGCCGGGGCTGGTGGGAATGCTCAATCTCAATGGGTCGCTTACTAAGGCGGGCGTTCGATATGAGACGCTGTGGAGCAAAGACTTCACCGATCAGTTTTTCTTGAGTGGATTGAAGCGCTGGCTTAACGCGGAGCAGATTAGTCACGATGCCAGCCATGTGCATTCGATCGCGAAATTCCAATTGCCGGCCGCGGAAGAAGCGCTGGCGCGCGAAGTTTCGGAGACTCTGCAGCGTGACAAGGCCATTCTGGGCGTGTTCGACGAAAGTTGCATGGGAATGTACAACGCCATTATTCCGGACGAGCTGTTGCATCCCACGGGCGTTTTCAAGGAACGGCTCAGTCAATCCGCTTTGTATGCCGAGATGCAGCGCACGCCGGATTCCGAAGCGCGAGCGGTACGGGAGTGGTTGGATAAGAGCGGCATGAAGTTTGTGACTGGCTCGAATCCCGAGACGGATCTTACGGACGATCAGATTCTGGAACAGTGCAAGATGTATATCGCCGCGCTGCGGATCGCCGATGAATTTGGCTGCGACGCGATTGGGATTCAGTATCAACAGGGGCTCAAGGACCTGGTGCCGGCGTCCGATCTGGCGGAGGGTTTGTTGAACAATGTTCAACGTCCTCCCGTTTTCTCGCGCGACGGACGGGAGCTTTACGCGGGGCGGGCGCTGCCGCATTTTAATGAGGTGGACGAATGCGCAGGTTTGGACGCGCTGGTAACGAATCGGATATGGACGAAGCTGGGGTTCGATCCGGAGACTACGCTGCACGACATACGATACGGCGAGGAGTACAACGGCGAGTTCGTTTGGGTATTTGAGATTAGTGGCGCTGCGCCACCGCAGCATTTCACGGATGGTTATCGGGGCACGGTGAGCGAGCGGCAACCGCCGATGTATTTTCGATTGGGCGGCGGGACTTTGAAAGGCATCAGCAAGCCTGGTGAGATTGTTTGGAGCCGCATCTTTGTGGGCAACGGGAAACTGAAGGCGGATTTGGGGCGCGCGGTGGTTCGCGAGTTGCCGCGCGAAGAAACCGAACGAAGATGGCGCATTACGACGCTGCAGTGGCCCATCATGCACGCGGTGACTTACGGGATCACGCGGGATCAGATGATGGGGCGGCATAAGTCGAATCATGTTCAGGTGACGTACGCTCCGAGCGTGGATGCCGCGAATCGGGCGTTGGCGGCGAAGGCGGCGGCGTTTCGAAATCTGGGGATGGACGTGAGCATCTGTGGTAGCGGTAATGGTCTCGTACAATAAGGGGACAGGCGGTGGAAGGCAGAAAGCAGAAGGCAGAAAGCAGAAAGCAGAAGGCAGGCGGCAGGCGGCAGGCGGCAGGAACCGAAGAACCGAAGAACCGAAGAACTGAGGAACTGAAGAACATTTTTTTATGCGCGTTGGGATGATTGGGACTGGGGCGATTTCGCATAAGCATGCGCAGGCTTACGCCAATATTGGATACGAGCTGGCTGTTTGCACCGATATCAATGCCGAGAGTGGACGCGCGTTTGCCGATACATATGGATGCAAGTTTGTTTCGAGCTTCGAGGAGGTTTGCCGGCATTCGGGCGTTGATTATGTGGACGTCTGTACGTTTCCCGATTTTCGGTTGCAACCGATTGAGATTTGCGCCGAAGCGAAGAAGCACGTGCAGGTTCAGAAGCCGATGTCCACTAACCTTGCGACCGCGCGCAAGATGATGGATGTGGCGCGCAGCGCGGGAATCCTGCTCAGCGTGGTGAGCCAACATCGGTTCGATGATTCCACGCAATTTTTGCGGCGAGCATTGAATGCCGGGCGATTGGGCCGGATTTTGCAAGCTGATGCGTACGTGAAATGGTACCGCTCGGCTGCGTATTACTCGCGACCGATCAAAGGAAGCTGGGCCACGGAAGGTGGAGGGGCGTTGATCAACCAGGCCATTCATCAGGTGGACATTTTGTTGTGGTTGGCGGGTCCGGTTTCCGAACTTTTTGGTTACTGGCAGCTGGGGGCATTGCACAAGATCGAATCCGAGGACGTGGTGGCGGCGCTTGTGAAATACACTTCGGGCGCGACGGGCGTAATTCAATCCTCCACGGCATTCTGGCCCGGGTACACGGAGCGCATCGAGATTCACGGCACCAAGGGGACGGCTATTATATCGGGCGATAAGCTCACTACATGGGATGTCGAAAATGATTCGGGAGAGGCGGCGCCGGTGGATCACAATGTCGCGTCGGGGTCGTCCGATCCGATGGCTATTTCGCTCGCGCCGTTTGAGCGGCAATTCCTGGATTTTGGAGAATCGATTCGCAGTGGCCGCAAGCCGGTTTCCTCCGGCGAGGATGGATACCGAGCGCTTGAAGTGGTGCTGTCGGTTTATGAATCGTGCCATAAGGGGAGCGTAGTGAAGCTGTAGGCTGGACACTTCCGATGCGAGTCCGCGTACCAGCTTCCAGCGCGAATCTCGGCCCCGGCTTCGACGCGTTGGGTCTGGCGCTCGGAGTCTATCTGACGTGCACGTTTGAGCCGGCGGCGCGGCTGAGCATCCGGGTGCGTGGACGCGATGCGAACAAAATTCCAACTACCGAAGACAATCTCATCTGGCAGACTGCGCTGCGGGTGGCGCAAGACGTGGGCGGAAGTTTGCCGATGATCGCGCTCGAGATCGACAACGACATTCCTATTGAAAAAGGGTTGGGGTCGAGCGCAGCCGCGCTTACCGCGGGTGTTGTGATCGCTGATCAGTTGCTGGGACTGCATTGGAAACCGCATCGCATTCTGGATGAGGCGGCCCAGATCGAAGGGCATCCGGACAATGTGTCCGCGTGCGTGCTGGGCTCGATTGTGGCCAGCGCGATTGATGCGGGTGGGGTGGCGCGCGCGGTTCGTCTGGAGCTTCCGGCCAGTTATGGCGTCGCGGTGGTGGTGCCGAACTACGAATTGCCGACCAGCCAGGCGCGTGCGGTGCTTCCGGCGGTGTATTCGCGGCAGGACGCTATATTCAATGTGCAGCGAAGCGCGCTGCTGATTGCCGCGCTGGCTACTGGAACGACGAGCGCTTTTCCGGCAGCCTTCGAAGACCGGCTGCATCAACCGTATCGCTATGCGCTGGTGCCGGGGCTGGAAGAGATGGTGAAGTTGCGGGCGCCTGGTTTGTTGGGATGTGCGCTGAGTGGGGCGGGTCCTTCGGTTTTGGTTTTTTACGAAAAGGGATGCGAGCAGGTTTGTGATCTGGTGCGGCAGATTTTTGCGTTGCATGGGCGTGAGTCGGAGACGTTGTGGGTGAAGATTGCCGAGCATGGGTATGAGTTGATCGGTTGATCGGTTCATCGGTTCATCGGTTCTTCGGTTCTTCGGTTCTTCGGTTCGTGGAACCCACCTATTCGATGAAGTTTCGCATTAGGGTTGGGGGCATTTCGTAGCGGGGCCACGCGCAATGGCGGGCTTCATTTTGGCGCATCAAGAGCTCGTCGTGGCGTTCGACTTGTTCCTTGGAAAAAACGAACCCATGGTCGGCAGGGTGCCAGGGAATCCCTCTGCGGTTATGGAGTTCCAGGAGTTCGGCTGCGTTGCGGAGATCGCGGCGTTCCTGGTGCTTGCGCTCGGATTGGATGGTGCGGAGCTGGTCGAGCGTTTTTTGGAATTGGCGGGAGAGGCGGGAGCTGTAGAGGCCCAGGCTGGCTAGCTGGGGGACTAGGGACTCGGGGTTGGGGACTTCGAACTGGGGGCTAGGCGTCCCCTTGCTCACGCGCGGGGCTACAATCCCGGGCGAAGAGGGCGGTTTCGAGCAGGGGGATCCGGTTGAGGCGCCAGGATGTGTCGGCTAGTTCCTGGACGAGCTGGGTTTCGGTGGCATTGGCCGGCTGATATTCGTCGCGAAAATGGCGGCAGTGTTGTTCATAGGCGGCCTGATCTTCGGTGGGCAAGACGGCGGTACGGCAGGTTAGGCCGTGACGAAGTGCGTTCTGCGAGGAGCGCTTCTTGCCGGCCTCGGTGCGGGGTCCAGTGGAGTGCGCGGAGTTGGCGCGGTTGATTTCTGCGCGCCGGGCGGCCCAGCGAAGGACCGGATCAGTTTCTGTGGTTGCTTGCATGTTGATACCTCTTGGGACTGGAATAGCATGGCTCGGGATCGTACGGCGGGCGAGGGTGGTGGAGGTTGTTGAGGGGGAAGGGATGTTTAGTTCAGAGCAGGGCGTGACCGTTTCGATCCGCGGACTGCTTGGACGACTGCCGCGATCGCGTAGGTTGCCGAACAGACCGCGAGGAACGCGAGGCAGAGAACGCGTCCGAAACCACTAAATATTGTTCCTGGCAGTATTCGATCTAGCAGTGCCAGGGAGGTGTCAGAGAGAAGCAGTGCGTGAGCGAGCCCTGCCGCCAAGGCCGCCGAGAGCAGCGCCGAAGGCAGCCAGGCGGCAGGTCCCCAGCGGCGTTCAGGCACCGCCAGTACGGGGAGGGCCAAGACGAGTACCAGAATGGATGTCCAGCGTTGCAGTGGCCTTGTTTGGGTGCTTGCGAAACCTGAAGCTGCGATTTAGGCGTACCAACGGAGAGCCTCGGCGTAGTTCTGCGGCACTCCTCGGCCGTAGTGATACATCTGGCCGAGAGCGTATTGAGCATTCGCATCTCCCTGGCCGGCGGCTTTACGGTACCAGCGGACAGCCTCGGCGTCGTCCTGCGGTACTCCTTGGCCGTAGTAATACATCAGGCCGAGGGCGTATTGAGCCGTCGCATCTCCCTGATCGGCGGCTTTGCGGTACCAGCGGATAGTCTCGGCCGAGTTCTGCGGCACTCCCTGGCCCTTGTGATACATGAAGCCGAGGGCGTATTGAGCATTCGCGTAACCCTGATCGGCGGCTTTGCGGTACCAGCGGACAGCCTCGGCGTAGTCCTGCGGCACGCCTTGGCCGTGGGCGTAGATTTTGCCGAGATTGAGCTGTGCTTTCGCGTCTCCCTGCTCGGCGCTTGCACGGGATCTCGTCGCGTCTTCAACGAACCTGCGATGAATCGCTTTCTCTTTGTATATCTGCCAAAAGATTGCTGCCAAGCATATTACGGCCACACAAGTTGCAAGTGCTGCGATTTTCCGAGGTGATGTTATGTCGCCGGAATTCGAAGTAGCGGCCATACACCATCTAATCGACCCAAATAGGGCGAAGAGTTAGGGCGCTCGGCGCCGAACCGTCCGTGGGGATCACTCGACGCGCAAAGCTTCGAGCGGCGAAATGGAGCTGGCTCGGAGCGCTGGAATCAACGACGCGGCCAGAGCCGAGCATCCTAAGGTCACGATTGCTACCGTAATTACGGCGGGATTGTACGGATTCAGGCCGTACAGTTGGTGGCCTAGGAAGCGTCCGGCCACAGCGGATAAGGGCACGCCGAGCAACAGTCCAAAGGCGATGAGGGCGAATGCGCCGCGGAGCACCAGCGCGACAACATTTCCGCGACTTGCTCCCAGAGCCATACGGACGCCGATTTCGTTGGTGCGGCGTCCGGCATTGTAGGCAGTGACTCCATACAGTCCGATGGAGGCGAGGACGAGTGAAAGAATTCCAAAGAACGAAGTGAGGCGGGCGATGAGGCGCTGCTGGGCGAACTGAAAGGCTACTTGTTCGCTCAGGGTGTTTAGCGCAATGACTGGCAAATTCGGATCCACCGAAGCCATGGCCTGGCGCACCTGCAGAATGGACAGGCTTGCACCGGGTCTGGTGACAATGACGATGTCATGCATGAAATGGGAGCCTGGAGAGATTTCCGCGGATTGCCACATACTGCCGGCGTCATGCTGGGCTTCAGGCAGGAAATAGAATGGGCCTGGCGGCTGGTCGAGCCGATCCGTCAAATTGCGGATGTCTTTGGCGATGCCTACAATTTCGTATTGGTGGGTGGAAGGCCTGCCATTGCGTCCGAAGTGTTTTCCTATAGCGTCTTGGCCGTTGAAATATTTCCGCGCAAACGCCTCATTGATGACGGCCACGGGCGGGGAAGCCGCAGTGTCCCGCTCAGAAATTCCGCGCCCTTTAATAATGGGATTTCCTACGGCGTCAAAGTATCCGGGTGTGACCCGATCCCAGAAAACCGCGTTTTCCATGCTGAACGCAGGATCGGGAAGGCCATCGATCCAGACGAGACTGCCCCAATTCTTGCCGTTTTGCGGTGAGTAGGTGCAGAGAGCGACCGCCGACACGCCGGGAATGCTCGAAAACGAATCGTGGATGCGCTGGTAAAGGGGCGTGAGTTGGTCTCGCTTGTAGCCGGCAAGCCGTGGCTCAATGTTGGCCACGACGCGATGATTCTGGTCGATTCCGATATCCTGGTTCTCCAGTTTGTGCAGCACGGTTGTGAGCAATCCTGAACTTGAGAGCAAGACCAGCGAGAGCGCAGCTTGGAACACTACCAGTGTTTTTCTGGGGAGCGAGCCGGTACGGGCGGTGGATCGGCTGGTTCCACGGAGGGCTTCGATGGGATCGACCCGCGTGGCCATGTACGCGGGAGCGATGCCAAAAGCAATTCCGGTGACGAGCGATGTGACAAACGCGAACAAGAGCACCGGCATGGAAGGCGACGCGCTGATGGGAACGGCGCCGAATCCGGCAAACGAAGGGAATGCATAATGCAGGATCAGGCGCGTGCCCGCAAATGCGATCCCGAGACCCGCCGCGCCACCAAATAGGGAGAGCAAAACGCTTTCGGTGAGGGCCTGTCTCACGATCCGCGACGCTCGCGCGCCCAGAGCCATGCTCAACGACGTCTGCTTGCGCCGCTCCATGCCGCGAACAAGCATGAGATTGGCGACGTTCGCACAAACGATCAGCAGCACAAATCCGGAAACCATCATCAGGATACGGAGCCAGTGCTCGTATTGTTCACGCAGGCTGGTGATGCCCGCGCCTCCGGGCATCAGGTACAGGGTCTGATTGGGAAATCTCTCGCGATCGTTCGGGCTCATCTCGCTCCAGTGCGAGCGCAACCACTGCTTGAGTTCCACTCGCATTCGAGCTTCGATGGAAGCGGGCGTGGCGCCGGGCTGAATGCGGCCGATCAAGTTTAACCAGTGAAGGTCGTGGTGGTTGAGATCGGCATCAACCTCAATCAATGGTTCGGCAGTCAGCGGCAGAAAGAAATCCGGCGGCCGGTCGCGCAGAGTGTCACCGAAGAAGCCAGGCGGAATGACTCCCACTACAGTAAATGGCTTGTCGTCCACATTGAAAACGCTGCCGATCACGGAGGGATCCGATGCATACTTTTGCTGCCATAAGCGATAACTCATAACAGCGACGGGCGGAGCGCCGGCCTGATCGTCCTCCGGAGTAAGTGCTCGTCCGGCAAACGGTTTAATACCGAACATGGTGAAGTAATTCCCGGAGACGAACTCGCCTGGATAGCTTTGGGCGGCTTCTGAGTTACCCGTGCGCCGGACACCAAACAGCGGCTGGAAGGCAGGGAAGGCGGCTAATTCCGAAAAGCCTTGGGTGTTGTCGCGGAGGTATTTATACAAATCGTAGGAAACGAGGGAGAACTCTTTGTCTTGGCTGTAGCCGTTTTCATAGCAGCAACGAGGTTCTTTCCCGAGGCGATATAACTCGGCGGGATTTGCGACCGGCAGGGACTTCAGAAGAACGGCATGCACCAAAGTGAAAATCGACGTGGTGGCGCCGATGCCCAGGGCTAGCGTCAGGATGGTGGTGATGGTGAAGGCCGGGGCCTTGCGCAGCCGGCGTAGGGCATGGCGCGTGTCTCCGATGAGCGTTTCCATAAACGGTAATCCTCGTTGGTCTCGATAGCTTTCCCGTATTGCTTGCACTGCTCCGAACTTCAGCATTGCCTGGCGGCGCGCTTCGGTGGGTGATAATCCGGCGCGAATATGTTCGGCGGTTTGTAGAGCTAGATGTTCGTCGATCTCTGCTATCAGTCGCTCTTCGTCTTGGTGCGTGGTCGCCCAGGAGTGGAGCCGCTTGAAGAATCGTCTTAGTGGTTTCATTTGAGATCCTCTGTCTAACCGGCCATAGCCGGAACTAACCCAGGCGTTCACACGAGTGTGAACGCGGCACGCAGGAGTGCGTGCGCCACGAGGCGTCATTCGGAGCGTAACGCTTGTACTGGAGAAATAGAACTTGCGCGGAACGCGGGTACTAGCGACGCGATCAGCGCCGAGAATCCTAAGGCCGCGACAGCGACTGCAATTACTGCGGGATTGTTAGGATTGAGGCCGTAAAGTTGGTGGCCGAGGAAGCGTCCGGCCACGGCGGATAAGGGAACGCCGAGCAACAGTCCAAGGGCGATGAGGCCGAATGCGCCACGGAGCACCAGCGCGACAACGTTTCCGCGACTTGCTCCCAGCGCCATGCGCAGGCCGATCTCGTTGGTGCGGCGGCCGGCGTTGTAGGCAGTGACTCCATAAAGCCCGATGGAAGCTAAGACAAGCGAAAGAATTCCGAACAGCGAGGTGAGACGGGCGATGAGCCGTTGTTGGCCGAACTGGACGGACACCTGGTCCCGGAGGGTGCTAATAAAGTTCACGGGCATATTCGGATCGATGCCAGCCATGGTCCGGTGCACTTCGGATATCGACAGGCTGGCTCCGGGTTTGGTCACGATGACGATGTCGTGGAGGAAATGGGTTCGCACGTCGCGCTCGGTGTCATCCACTTTTGGATAAACGTCCTGCTGCGTGTCCGGTAAGAATACGAACGGGGCAATCGGCTTGTCGAGATGGGAAGTGAGATAGCGAGCGTTTTTAGCGATGCCTACGATTTCATATTGGCGGACCATTCTGATCTCGTTTCGGCCGAAGTGTTGTCCGATGGGGTCCTCGCCGGGGAAAAACTTCCGCGCGAAGGCTTCATTGATAACTGCTACGTGCCGCGACATGGCTGTATCCTGCTCGGAAATGGCACGTCCCCGAACGATTGGATTTCCGATTGCATCGAAGTATCCGGCTGTGACACGATCCACATCGGACAGGTTCTCCTCGTTGGGGCCCGGAGGCGGATGTCCGTCCACGAACATGGGCTCATCCCAATGGTCGCCACTTTGCGGTGAATACCAACAGAGAGCTACTTGCGATACGCCTGGAATGCGTGACAGCGAATCATGGATGCGCTGGTACAAGACGGTGAGCTGCTCAGCACGATAGCCCGCGAGCTGCGGATCGATGTTGACGATGGTTCGCCGATCCTGCTCGAAACCGAAATCCTGGCTTTCGAGGTTGCGGAGGGCAACCATGAGCAAGCCGGAGGCGGACAGCAACACGAGCGAGAGCGCGGCCTGAAGCACGACCAGACTTTGGCGCGGCAATGATCCCTGGCGGCTGGTGGAACGGTTGCCGCCTCGCAGGGCCTCAATGGGATCGACACGGGCGGCCATCCAGGCAGGCGCGATGCCGAAAGCTACGCCGGTAAGGAGGGAAATGGCGAACGCAAATAAGAGAACCGGAGTGGACGGTGACGCGCTGATGGGGACGCTCGAGAAACCGGTATGCGTAGAAAATGCAAAGTGAACAATCAGGCGGGTTCCGGCGTATGCGACGGTCAGGCCGGCAGCGCCTCCCAACAAAGAGAGCACGACGCTTTCGGTGAGGGCTTGGCGAATGAGACGCGACGCGCGCGCTCCCAGGGCGATGCTCAACGATATCTGTGGGCGCCGCTCGATGCCACGCACCAGCATGAGATTCGCGACGTTGGCGCAGACGATGGCGAGCACAAATCCGGAAACCATCATCAGGATTTGGAGCCAATGCTCGTATTTCTCGCGCATAGTAGTGATGCCGGCGCCGCCAGGGTTCAGATATAAGGTCTGATGCTGGAGGTTGGCCCGGTCGTTCGAATCCATTTCCGGATCTGACTGGTGCGAGAGTAGCCACTCGGTCAGTTCCACTCGCATTTGAGCTTCGAGCGATGCCGGCTTCACTCCAGGCTGAATGCGGCCGATCAAGTGCAGCCAGTGCGCGTACGGCACGCGCAGCCACGAACTGGCACCCTGGAGGAGCGGCTCGGTGGCGATGGGCAGAAAGAAATCCGGAGGCCTGTCGCGCAACGTATCGCCAAAAAAGTCCGGAGGAGCGATGCCGACAACGGTAAACGGCTTGTCGTTTACGTTGAAGACACTTCCGATCACTGACGAGTCGGATCCGTACTTCTGCTGCCAAAGACGATAGCTCATCACCGCGGCGGGCGGCGCGTTGGGTTGATCATCGGCTGTCGAGAGCGTGCGCCCGGCATAGGCTCCAATGCCGAACATCGCGAAGTAATTGCCGGAGACGAGTTCGCCGGGATAGGTGTGTGCCGGCTCCGCGCTGCCCGACCGCCGCACTCCTAAGAGCAAGTCACCGCCGGCAGAAAACGCCGACAGTTCCGCGAATCCTTTGGTGTTATCGCGGAAATGTTTATACAAGTCATAAGAGACAATCGAAAACTCGTTGGATTGTTGGCTATATCCGCCAGCGAGGCAGCAATGGGTTTCTCTGCCTAGCCGGTATAAGTCAGCCGGATTCGAAACTGCTAACGACTTGAAGAGAACGGCGTGCACCAAAGTAAAAATCGACGTGGTCGCACCAATGCCCAGGGCCAGCGTGAGGATGGTGGAGATAGCGAACGCGGGCGACTTGCGCAATCGGCGCAGCGCCAGGCGAGTATCTTGCAACAAAGTTTCCATGAACGGCAGTCCTTTCTGATCCCGATAGTCTTCGCTGATCGCCTGCACGGCTCCGAACTTAAGGATTGCCTGGCGCCGCGCTTCTAGAGGCGGCAAGCCACGGTCGAGATTTCGAGCGGTTTCGAAAGCGAGATGTTCTTCGATCTCCGCTCTCATGCGCTCTTCGTCCTGCTGGGTCCGGGTGCAGGAGGCGAGGCGCCGGAAGAATCGCCGTAGTGTTCTCATTTGAACCTCACTTCAAATCTTCCGCCTTCACGGCAAAGAATCGCCCGATGATGGCCGTGGTCTGTTCCCAACCTCGGGTCTCGGCTTGCAATTGTTTGCGCCCGTCGCGTGTCAGCCGGTAAAAGCGGGCCTTGCGGTTGTTCTCGGAGGCGCCCCATTCGGACGCGATGGAACCTTCCTGCTCCAGCTTCAGCAAGACGGGATATAGAGTGCCTTGATTTACGGTAAGAAGGTCGCCGCTGATTTGCTCGATACGGCGGGCGATGCCATAGCCGTGAAGCGGTCCGAGTACGTCCAGCGTTTTTAGAACCATCAAGGCCAGGGTGCCCTGAAGAACATCGGTTTTGTCTCGCATGTGGTCTATTGGGTTTCCAACAGGAAGTATGACACGTTTCCAGTGGGAAAACAACAGGTCTGTGAGGTGACGCGTCAAAGCGTGATCCGGAAGCTATTTTCGGATTCGCGTTCGCAAGGACTTGCAAAGACTCCGGGCGTTCACACGAGTGTGAACGCGGCACGCAGGAGTGCGTGCGCCACGGCCCGTTAAACGCCGCGGCGGTTGCCCCAGAGGTCGATGTGGAGGCGGGGGCTAAAGCGGTAGCCTTCGCGTTTGCAGATTTCGGCAAGCCAACGGGATCGGCCGGCCAGGATTTCTGAGTCGATGCCTTCCGGCATCAGGAGCACGCGGCTCTTGGAGACGCCGGTGGAATCCACGATGGCGTGGACTTCCGTCAAGTCATTGGGATCGGTGATTACGAATTTAAGTTGGTGGGGGTAGAGTTGGGTCAGGCGTCTTAATATTTCGGGTTGATAGCGCAGGCGGTCGTGTTGGGAGGCCCAGCGGCCTTCTTCGCGAGTGTGCGGCGTTGAGTTGGCGAGCTTGGGGCTGATGCTCATCAAGTCGCATCGGACGTGCGCGTCCACGGTGCCGGCGGTCTCGATGGTGATGTGCTGCTTGAGACGGTGTGTTAATTCGTCGATTTGCGGAGCGATCATGGGTTCGCCGCCTGTTACCACGACGTGGGATGCGCCGTAGCGGTCTACTTCTTCAAGGATGGAGTCGATGTCGCGTTCCTCGCCTTGCGGCTCCCAGGAAGTGTAGGGAGTGTCGCACCAAGTGCAGCGTAAATTGCAGCCGCTGGTGCGAACGAATACCGACGGAATGCCGGCAAGCGTGCCTTCGCCTTGGATGGAATAAAAAATTTCAGCGATTTTCATGAATGAATATAGTCGAGTGGATCTTGGAGCGCCGCTTCGCGGAATCCTTTCAAGCGCAGCCGGCAGGAATCGCACAGGCCGCACGGGCGTCCGTTGGCATCGGGATCGTAGCAACTGTGGGTGAGGCGGAAGTCCAGGCCGAGTGTTTGTCCTAGCTGGATGATTTCAGCTTTTGAAAGGCGCGACAACGGCGTATGAATTTGAATGCGCGTGCGGGCTTCCACGCCGGCTTTGGTGGCAAGCTGGGCCATGTGTTCAAATGCTTCAATGAATTCGGGGCGGCAATCGGGATAGCCGGAGTAATCCACGGCATTCACGCCGATGAAGATGTCGGAGCTGGACAGGACTTCGGCCCACGCCAGCGCCAAGGATAGAAAAACGGTGTTTCGCGCGGGAACGTAGGTGACGGGAATGCCTGCGGTGACGCCGGTCTTGGGGACTTCGAGATTATCGGTGAGGGCTGAGCCGCCGAACAATCGCAAGTTGATCGGTACTACCAGATGTTTCGCCGCGCCCAGGCTGGCCGCTACTTTGGTGGCGGCATCGAGTTCCGCGCGATGGCGCTGGCCGTAATCGAAGGTGAGGGCGTAACAGGCGAATCCATCGCGGCGCGCTAGCGCCAGGCAGGTTGCCGAATCCAGGCCGCCGCTGAGAAGACAGACGGCCGGCTTCATTTCGGCAACTTCAGGGCGAGGAAGAATCCAATTACAGGAAATAGATTAAGCGCGGCCAGTGCGTGATGCAACGTGAAGTGATCGCCCGCCCAACCGGTGAGCGGAATGAAGATGAGGCCGGCCATGCCCCATGCGAAACCCATCATCAAGGCCGACACCGTTCCGGCCTGGGTTGGGACCAGCTCCTGGGCCATCACTACATTGACGGGGATGGTGAACAACAGGATGAGGCCGGTTAGTGCGAGGCCGATCATGGAAGCAACGCCCGACGTGAGGAAGAATAGAGCCGCGAATGGAAGGCAGCCAGCCATCGAGATCAGGATGACGCGCCGGCCGCCGAAGCGATCGGCCATGCGGCCTCCCAGGAATCCTCCAATTGCGCCTGCGGCTAGATAGAGGGTGAGGGAATACGCGGCGTTTGTGAATGCGAAGCCCCGCTCGCGATTGAGATACAAGGGGAGAAACTGGCCAAAAACAACTTGGACGGTTGAGCGGATGAACACCAGGAAATAGAGGACGGTGAGGGGCTTCCAAACCGCGCGAAGGGGCTGCCAGTCGAAATGCTTGCGAAGATGCGGAGCTGGGCGCACGTGTTCTGGTAAAAGCGCCAATAGCAGTATGGTGATTATTACCGCGGGCAATGCAGCCCAATATGTGCGTTGCAGTCCAAGCCAAGTTACGAACGCCGAGAAATATATCGGCCCCGCAGCCAGCCCGAGTGTGCCGGCGCTGATGAAGATGGCCATCCAATGTCCACGATTTCCGGCTAATCCATGCGTGGCCCTGGCGGAGGCTTGCGGGTGGAAGGAAGCGACGCCGCAGCCGCCCAGCAGAACCAGCGCGACTAGCCAGCCGAAAGTGGGTGCGAGTCCTAGAGCGGAAATGAAAATACCGGCCACTGCGGGCGCGAGGGCGGAAAACAGGCGCGTGTGGAAACGGTCCGAAAGATAGCCGTAGACCGGCTGCATGACGGATGCCGAGAAGACCAGCAGACCGCCCAGGATTCCGGCACGCGTCAAGCTGAGACCGAGCTTGGGGCCGAGCAAGGGCTGGAAGGTGCCAAGCGCGGCCGAATAGAGGTCGATGAAGAAATGTCCCAGTGAAAACAAAATCAGGCCCAGGAAGCTGGCGCGAATCACGCGTTCGCGTTCGATGAGCGGGATTGCGGAGGCTGGGGACGCCATGAGGGGAACTTCCATTATAGATGGGGCAGGCTGGCAGCCTAAAGCTAACTTATGCCGCCAACATTTTAAAGGGCTTATGTTGTTGAGGAGCGGCCACTCATGAAAACTTCGCTACCTCAAGTATCGACAAGTGCCAGCAGCAGGCCGACGTGGGCGTCGGCTGCGGACCAGGGGGTCCGCCCCACTTCGCTCACTTTTTGCGCATCCAGACGCTCCACGTGACCGGGCCAGTTCTGGCGCTTTCGTTCAGCAGTTGCGCGATGCGGTCACGGTCACGGGCCTCCAGTTGCCCCACTCAACGCGATTTTGCGATTTGTTAGGGTGACGCGAGAGCGGCTCGACGCGCCTTCAATAGGCCGATGGCGATGGCTTGTTCGGGAGCGCGCGGGCCAATGCTGGCCCTCCCGGATATTGATCCATTTCCTCACGCACAAATTCTCCCGCCTGCGTGCTGGGCGCTTTTCCTTTTCGTGCGTCTTCGCGTGCACTGCAATTCTCGTTCCTCTTGTCACCGTTTCTTCCGATAAATGTCGAACTCTCGCGTCGTCTATCGAATGGGTGCGTCGGCGCCCATGCCTTTCCAGGAGATCGCTATTTCACCCACAGTATGACGATCTGGCTCTCGGCGGGCCCAACAAACATCGTTACGTTCGGGTTGGAGGGGTTGGTCAGCTTTCCCAGGTCTGGCACGTAAACTCCGATTGCATAGACCTCACCCGGCAAACCAGGAATTTGCTTAATCGCGGCGGCGATCCCGTTGGCATAATGTTCGTCGATGAAAACGGCTAGGGTCTGGTCCGTGACGGCAAATGGCCCGGCCAAAGAGAACGGCCCGACCCCGGTAGCGAGAATGGTTACGCCTGAGCCTTGCGCTGCCGGATTCGATTGCGAGTTGCGCGTGCCGTCGGCATTGAAGATGTAGCCTTGGCCGAAACCACTATTGTCGACCGAGTAAATTCCGGGAGAAGCGCTGGACGCGGGCAAGTAGACCGTATTGGAACTGACGCCGTTGCTTGAAACGCTTACCTCGAAGGCGCCTGAGGTTTTGCCGTCCGCCGGCACCATCGCGACGATGCTGGTGGGCGAGGCGGAGATCGCGGATAGCGGCTGGCCGTCCAGTAGCAACTTCGCATCCGGTCCAAAGCCGGATCCCAGCGCAGCGATGGTTTCGCCGGGCGAGAGAGCGTCGCCGCGTTTGCTGGCGTAGTTCAGGACGGAGTCCAAACGGACGGCGGGCGCGGGCGGTAGTGCGATTTTGTTGGCGATCACAGTGGAGTTGAGGTTTTGAGAGGAGAATGAAGCGGCCTGGCTAGCGCCCGCAATGAGCACGTTTCCATTGTTGTCCGGAACCGCGCCCTGGACGGCGAAGTTGCGCGTGTCACCCAAGTAGGTCGAAAAAAGAATTTGCGACAAATCGGAATCGAATGCGGCCACGAACCCGGAGCTCGCCGCAAAAGACGCTTGGAACGGTGCACGCAATGGGAGGGCCTTCTCCCGGTTGTATCCGCCGACGATCACGTTGCCCGAAGGATCAATGGCCACACTCTGGCCATCGTCCGTTCCCTCGCCACCGAAGAGCGTCGCGGCCAGAACGTTGGAGAGCGTGGAGTTGAACTTCACAACATAGGCGTCATTTCCACCATAGAAGCCCGGAAACCTTTGGAATGCCCCGGGGGTTGTGACGAAGGGTCCGAAGGTGGCTCCGGTCACGAATACATTGCCGCTCTTGTCTAGCGCGATTGAATTGATGCTCACCGGCTGGATGGTGTTGTGATAGAGCAGCGCGCTGCCAGTGGCGTTCATTACGTAGACAGTTCCACTAAGGGTATCGGCGAGATACACGTCCCCGTTGGGGGCCAGTGCGATTGACTGCGCGCTTTCAATCAGATTCTTCAGTGAGTGGGAGATGTAAGTGGAGAATTCCAGCGCCGAGCCTTGCGCGTTGAACTTCGTCAAGAACGCGGCGCTGAAACCAGGCTGACACATAAATCCACAGATTACACCGCTTGAGAAATTCATTTCGTAAACGCCAGGCGTGGTCGGTAGCCCGCCCGTAGTCTCGCCGGAAATGTATGGATTCCCGCTGGCATCCACAGCGATTGCCAGGACCGTAGAGTTCGGTTCAAGGGAGTTAGGCAGCCAGGCCGTGAAGTAGGTGGACCAGGCGAGCGATCCGCCCGGGTTCAACTTCAGGATGAAATTGGAACCCGGAAGGGAGATGTCGACTGGAGGCGGCGGAAACCCCGTTTGGAAAGCGCCTTTCGTGACGGGGAAATCGGGCGAATTTGTGGTACCAGTCACGTAAGCGCTTCCGTCGTTTCCAACCGCGATGCCAACCGCCGTATCCGACAATGCGCCACCGAAGTATGTGGAGTAGACGGTGTTACCGTTGGGATCGAGCTTGGTGATGAACACGTCTGTGGTAGGGCTGCTCAAGACAAAGACGAACGCGCCCGCCACTTCGAGATCCATCACGGTGCCGGTTGGGGAGCTGATGGTTGAATAGGTCTGGAACCCGTCCGTGCTCTCGATGATGCCGAGACCTACTGCGTTC
>CZKS01000035.1_pt1 | contig 25963 bp, 25 predicted proteins | sample 1122221 | NCBI WGS metagenome assembly CZKS01 (sample SAMEA3539301, study PRJEB10725) | soil metagenome | biome: tundra; feature: field; material: soil | place: USA | collected 2010-05 | depth 0.15 m
AACTAGTGGGCTGTCCGTCCGCTGCGTAGCGCACGCACTTTTGCGTGCCGCGTCGCCACTCCTGGCGACGCCCGGCAGTAGTAAAGATGCAGCCAGGCGAGCCCACTAGTCGTGCCAACCACCCAATGGCAGCTCCCAACCCCCGATCCCGAAGCCGTCAACAATCTAACTTCCACCCTCCGCATCCAACCCCTGACCGCCCGCGTGCTAGCCGCGCGAGGCCTAACCGATCCCCAAACAGCCCAGCAATTTCTAACACCCTCGCTCGATCACCTGCACTCGCCAGCCTTACTCACTGGCATGCCAGAAGCTCTCAACCGCCTTCGCGCCGCCATATCCGCCCACGAGAAAATCCTGATCTACGGCGATTACGACGTCGACGGAACAGTCTCAGTAGTCATACTGAAAAAAGCCATCGAACTCGCAGGCGGCCAAGCCAGCTTCCACGTCCCGCACCGTCTGAAGGACGGCTACGGCATGCGCGCCGATGTGATTGAACGCGCCGCGGCCATGGGCGTGCGCCTGATTGTCAGCGTGGACACCGGCATTCGCGCCACTGAAGTGGTTCGGGGCGCACGGGAACTCGGCATCGATGTGATCGTCACCGATCATCACTTGCCGGAAGCGGAGCTCCCCCCCGCGCTCGCGGTTCTAAATCCGAACCGGCGCGATTGCCACTATCCCGACAAGAATCTTTGCGGCGCAGGCGTGGCCTTCAAGCTGGTCCACGCCCTGCTCGCTACACTCCCCTGGCCCGAAGAAAAGCTGGCGCGCATGCTGAAGTCGTTTCTGAAATTAGTTGCGGTGGCAACAGTGGCCGACGTCGTGCCCTTGCTCGGCGAGAATCGAATCATCGTCAAATATGGCTTACAAGGTTTGCATCGCGTCCATAATCCGGGACTGCGGGCATTGCTCGAAGTCTCAGGAATGTTGGATGGCCGCGCCCCGAACGCGCGCCAGGTTGCGTTTCAAATCGCCCCGCGTATCAATGCCGCCGGACGCATGGACGATGCACAAAACGTCATCCGCATGTTCCTCACCGAAGATTTGGAAACCGCGCGCACTCTGGCAAAGCAACTCCATTCGCTCAATCAGGAGCGCCAGCAGACCGAGGCCGACATTGTGCGATTGGTCCTCGAAGAATGCTCCCAGGTTCCCGTTACTGAAGATCAAGCGGCCCTGGTTTTCTCTGGACCCAACTGGCACCGCGGCGTTGTAGGCATTGTCGCCAGCCGCTTGGTCGATCGCTTCTACCGCCCCGTGTTTGTCTTGAGTGAAGAAGATGGCGAGGCGCAAGGTTCCGGCCGCAGCATTACTCCGTTCCATTTGTTGGAAGCGCTCGAATCGATGCCGGATCTCTTCTCCCGCTTCGGCGGCCATCGGCAAGCAGCGGGCGTAAGCATGCCGTCGGAAATGGTCCCGGAGTTTCGGAAGCGCCTTGAGGCCTACGCCCGCCAGCGTCTCACTCCAGCGGATTTTCATCCGCGCTTGGCTATTGATGCGGTAGTGGATCTGAAAGAGCTGACCACCGGCCCTGCTGTCGCCGAAATCCTCGGACTGGCGCCCTTTGGATTCGGGAATCCGCCGCCGGTCCTGGCTATTTTGGATGCCCAGGTTGCCGCCACTCCGGTGGTCTTGAAAGAAAAACATCTGCGCGTCCAACTGCGCCAGAACGGACGGAACTTGTTATCCAAGGCTTGGAACTTCGCCGACCGCGCTTCGGAACTCCCAGCCGGTGCACACATGGACGCCGCATTCTGCATCGAAGAAGACCCCTATTCGGAAAGCCGCGGATGGGGCGGCTGGGCCGCAGTTTTGAAGGACGTCCGTCCTCCCGGTTAACAGTCTTCGTTCGTTCTCGTCTTTTGGTGCGGAGGCAACACAATGCGCAACACTCTGCTTTTCACACTCGGCTTCGCCGTTTTGTCGACTATATTCGTCGCTCAGGCCGGCCCACCACTCATCTGTCATCCCTACAACATCGGCGATGCCAAATCGCTGCCTTGGGGCACTGGATCGGGCTGGGACGCTACCGATCCGGCGTACAACGTCCAGAATCTTGTCAACGATACTCTGACGATTCTCGATGAAAGCCCCACGGTATTGGTCCGCATGGAGACACTTCGCCGCGCCGTGTTGTATGGCGCCCAGGACCATGCTGCCGCCCGCGCCCTGCTGGCTAAACTGAAAGATGGCGAAGCAGCCACGCCTACAGCCAACACGTATTTCGACTATGGATATTTCCTAGCATCGCTCAACCAAATCCACTGGCTCTATAAAGAGGATCTAAGCGCCGGTATCGATGGTTACCAGTTCATCGAAAAAGCGCTAGCCCTCGCGCCAGACTCGCCGGAAATGCATTTCGCCGCGGCAATCATGGCCACCAGTCCATCGCGCCCCACGGAGCGCGACCAGCATCTCGCCAAAGCCCGCGCCGCCAAGAGCGATACCCTACTAGCCCAAAACCTAGCCACCCATTTCCAGTAAGCCGTACAATCGAGTCGTGGACTATCGCATCGAACACGACACCATGGGGGAGATGCGTGTTCCCGCCGAAGCGCTCTATGGCGCGCAAACGCAACGCGCCGTCGAAAACTTCCCGATCAGCGGCCTGCGTTTCCCCCGTTCCTTCATCCGCGCGCTAGGGCTTATCAAAAGCATGGCCGCCCGGGTCAACGGCCAGATCGGCCAGTTGCCTGCGGATGTGGCCGCCTCCATCGAAAAGGCGGCCGAGGAAGTTGCCGCCGGCAAATACGACCCGCAATTCGTGGTGGATATTTTTCAAACTGGCAGTGGCACTTCCACCAACATGAACGCCAATGAAGTAATTGGCCACCTCGCCAAGGCGCACCCCAACGATCACGTCAACCGCGGACAATCCAGCAACGATGTGATTCCCTCCGCCATCCATATCGCCGCCGCAATGCTGGCGCACGAAGCGTTACTGCCCGCCATGGCAGGGCTCGCTGCTTCACTTAATAAGAAGTCCGATGAATTTAATGACATTGTCAAAATCGGCCGCACGCACCTTCAGGATGCGGTGCCCATGCTGCTGGGCCAGGAGTTCTCGGGCTACGCCGCTCAAGTGGAACTGTGTGCCGGTCGAATTCGCGCAGCGCTCGAAGGCATCTACGAACTGCCGCTCGGAGGCACGGCCATCGGCACCGGCTTGAATGCAATCCCCGGATTCGCGCCCGCTGTCATCGCGGACATCGCGGCTCGAACCGGCCTTCCTTTTCGCGAGGCCTCGAATCATTTCGAAGCGCAGGCATCCAAAGATGCCGTCAGCTTCCTGAGCGGCGCGCTAAAGACCTACGCTGTCGCTCTAACAAAAATCGCGAACGACATCCGCTGGCTGGGATCAGGACCACGCGCGGGCCTCGGCGAACTGAAACTACCGGAAACGCAGCCCGGCTCCAGCATCATGCCCGGAAAAGTGAACCCCGTGATTGCCGAGAGCCTGCTGATGGCGTGCGCGCAAGTGATCGGCTACGACGCAACCATCACTTGGTGCTGCGCGGCGGGTAATTTCGAGTTGAACGTAATGATGCCAGTGATGGCTTACGATTTGCTCGAAGCAATAGAGCTGCTGGCTGCCGTTTCCCGGAATTTCGATCAACGCCTGGTGCAAGGGCTGGAAGCCGACGCCGCGCGAGCGTCAGGATACGTCGAGCAATCGCTCGCCATGTGTACCGTGCTCGCCCCGGTAATCGGATATGAGCAAGCCGCAGCCATCGCCAAGGAAGCCCATCGCACCGGCCGCACCGTGCGGGAAGTAGCAAGAGAAAAGAGCGGCATCCCGGAAGAACGTCTGAACGAACTGCTGGATCCGCGAACTCAAACCAAGGAGAATCGACATGGCTCGTAAAACACATCCGGCAAAATTCCCCGGCGAATCATCACGCTATCGCACGGCCCGAAATCGCCTTCTTGCGGCTGAGATCGACTTGCGCAAGCAAGTAGAGCGCGTGGCCGGTATGCGGCGCAAATTGCCTCTAGGTGGTCCAGTGCCGGAAGACTACGTGTTCGATGAAGGTTCTGGACGCCAGGTCAAGCTTTCCGGGCTCTTTCGCGAAAACTTGGACACTCTTCTAATCTACAGCTACATGTTCTCGCCACAGGCCAAGCAACCCTGCCCGATGTGCACCTCGTTCCTTGACAGCCTGGAGGGCGCGGCCTCGCACCTCACCCAGCGCGCGAACCTGGCAGTCGTCGCCAAGTCGCCAATCGATCGGATTCAACAGCTGGCGGAGTCTCGCGGCTGGCGCCGGCTACGTCTGCTATCGTCGGCCAACAACAATTACAACCGTGATTATTTCGGCGAAAATGCGGAGGGCGGCCAACTCCCCATGATGAACGTGTTTACTAGGCGCAAGGGCAAAATCTACCACACCTACGCCACCGAACTTCAGTTCCTGCCGCCGGAGAAAGGACAAAACCAGCGCCACATCGACATGCTGTGGCCGTTGTGGAATCTTCTCGATCTAACGCCGCAAGGAAGGGGCACGAACTGGTTTCCGTCCATTACTTATTCCGCTTGAAAGCTGTCTAACAACACTCTCTCGCTGCCGAGGCGGGTCCAAACAACATCGCTAGTGGGCTGTATCGAAACCCCATGCGTTCGCATGAGTGCGAACGCGGCAAACACGATGCACTTTTGCGTGCCGCATCGCCACTCCTGGCCACGCACGGCAGGAGCAAAGATTCAAAGCGGACAGCCGCTACGCCTTGGCCGCGGCCCAGGGGACCGCTGGACCACCCCATTCTAACAACACTTCGCCCGGGCGTATTTCCTCGCGAAACGTTGATCGCTAAATCTCCGCCACTCGTCGGCGGAATGCTTCCGGCCGTGGTAGCGCAAATGCCGCTGATAGGCGTTTTCATCTGATATCTCACGAATGATCGCCCACATGGTTCGAAAGAATGTTCTCATAATTCCTCCGGCCGCAGTTCGGTAAGAACAAACGGCGCCTCGTCCACCTTGGCTTCTTTCGATCCGCTGAGGATTGAGAACCAGATTCTGAGCGAGTCCACCAGAATCAGCAACACCAGCACCAGGAAGATTCCGCAGACCACGGCGTCCAGCCGATCGTTGAAAATCTGTCCCCGCGTTTCGGCGATTTTCGCGGCCGCGATTTTGCCTGCATCCAGAGCGCTTTGAAGCCGTGCCGCATCGGCCAGGAATCCCAGACGAGGCTGGTTCGAAAAGATTTTTTCCCACCCTGCGGTGAAACAAACCGTCACCAGCCAGGCCAGCGGAATACCGGTGATCCACATGTAACGCGAGCGATGCATCTTGATCAATATGGTTGTGGCGACGCACAGCGCAATCGCGGCCAGCAATTGATTGCCGATGCCGAACAGCGGCCACAGTGAATTGATGCCACCCAACGGATCGCGCACGCCCTGATATAGGAAATAGCCCCACGCCGCCACGATCGCAGCGCTGGCCACCAGTACGCCCGGCATCCAATTGGTTCGACGCAACGGCGGGACCAAATGGCCGAACAGGTCCTGCAGCATGAATCGGCCCACACGTGTTCCAGCAGCGATGATGGTGAGGATAAACAGAGCTTCGAACATGATGGCGAAGTGATACCAGAAGCCCAGAATCGCTCGACCGCCCCCGGTCTTCGAAAAGATATGCGCCATGCCCAGCGCGAGCGACGGTGCGCCGCCAGTGCGATAAAACAAGTTCTTCTCACCGACGTCAGCGGCGAGTGAATCCATTTGTGCGGTTGAGACTGGAAAGCCCCAACCGGAGATGGTTGAGACTGCAGCGGCCGGAGTATTGCCTACCACGCCGGCGGGCGAATTGACCGCGAAAAACACGCCGGGCTGCAATGAGCAAGCCGCGATCAGCGCCATGATTGCGACAAAACCCTCCAGCAGCATGCCACCGTAGCCCACCGGCCATGAGGTCCATTCGCGCGCGATCATTTTGGGCGTTGTACCCGACGAGATCAGCGAATGAAATCCGGAAACCGCGCCGCAGGCAATCGTAATGAAGCAGAACGGAAAGACCTTGCCCGCGAAAATCGGCCCATTGCCGTCAGTGAAACGAGTGAAGGCCGGCAACTCGAGCGTAGGATGCACCAGGATGATTCCAAGACCTAGCATCAACACTACGCCCAGCTTCACGAAGGTGCTTAAGTAATCGCGCGGCGCCAAAAACAGCCAGACCGGCAGCACGCTGGCCAGGAATCCGTAAATGATAGTTGCTATGGCAAGTGCCGTTGCCGACATTGTGAACAAAGGCGCAAGCGTCGGCGAAGCAGCCACCGCCTGGCCGCCGAAAATACTCGCGATTATCAGAACGAATCCGATCACGGAGCATTCCAGCACCTGGCCGGGCCGCAAATAACGGAGATAGACACCCATGAAGAGAGCGATCGGCATGGTGGCCGCGATGGTGAATGTCCCCCACGGGCTGCCCTTCAATGCGTTGACCACCACCAGCCCCACCACGGCCAACAGCACGATCATGATCAAGAGAACGGTGATCAGCGCCGTGAATCCTCCGACTTTTCCGATTTCCTGCCGTGCCATCTGGCCGAGAGATTTTCCGTCGCGACGCATGGAACAAAACAGAATGACGAAATCCTGCACCGCGCCACCTAACACACAGCCGATGATAATCCACAGCGCGCCCGGAAGATAACCGAATTGTGCTGCCAGCGTGGGTCCAACCAGTGGTCCGGGTCCCGCGATGGCGGCGAAATGATGTCCGAAGACGATCCACTTGTTGGTGGGTTCAAAATCCAATCCATCGCGCAACCGCTCGGCGGGCGTCGCGCGCTGATCGTTCAGCGCCATCACTTTTACCGCAATGAATTTCGCGTAGAAGCGGAAACCCACCAGATAGGTGCACACTGCGGCCAGTACCAACCAGAAGCTATTTACGGGCTCGCCGTTGTCAATGGCAATTCCGACCAGGAAAAACGCAGCCGCAATCGCGATCGCTGCCCACAGCGCGTGCCCGAGGATCTTCTTCATCGAGAGGATTGTACCAGTGCGAGTGTTGCTGGTGGCTGGTTGCTGGTGGCTTGTAGTCGGCGATTCGGTATGATTCAAGGATTGTGACTCGCCTCACCTGTCTCTCCTTTACGCTTTCGGCGCTTTGCGCTGCGCAACCGCCGGCGCCGCCGTTGCGGCTTGCTATCGCTGGATTGGTTCACAGCCATGTCGACGGGTTTCTGCATAGTATCCGGGATCGGACGGATGTGCAAGTGGTCGCAGTCTTTGAGCCGGATCAAGCTATTCAGCGCAAGTACGCCAAAAAGTATAATCTCGATGAGTCAATCTTCTCCACTGACCTCGCCGCCATGCTGGACCGTGCCAAGCCCGAAGCTGTCGCCACGTTCACCAGCACCTACGACCATCCGATGGTGGTGGAAGCCTGCGCGCAACGCCACATTCCCGTCATGATGGAAAAGCCGCTGGCGGTCAGCATGGATCACGCCCGCATCATCCAGCGCGCGGCCGCTAGTAGCGGTATTCCCGTGGTCATCAATTACGAGACCACGTGGTATCGCAGCCACGGCGCCATGTGGGATGTCATCAAGCAGCAGCACAAAGCGGGTCAGATACGAAAAATGGTGGCGATGGACGGCCATCAAGGGCCACAAGAGATTGGCGTGCCGCCTGAGTTCTTCCAATGGCTCACCGATCCCGTGAAGAACGGAGCCGGCGCCTTGTTCGATTTCGGCTGTTATGGCGCGAATCTCATGACCTGGATGATGGACAATCAGCGGCCCACGGCAGTGACGGCCATCACCTCGCGATTCAAGCCGCGAATCTATCCACGCGTTGACGACGAAGCCACCGTCCTGGTGGAATACCCGACGGCGCAGGGCATCATTCAGGGTTCTTGGAACTGGCCGTTCAGCCGCAAGGATTTTGAAGTTTATGGCGAGCGCGGATACGCAATCGCGGTGGGAGGCAGCATGCTGCGTGTTCGCATGCCCGGCCAGCGCGATGAAGAGACACACGCCACCCTAGATCCGCTTCCCGCCGACGAGCGGGATCCCGTGGAATATTTGGCTGCCGTCGCACGCGGCAAACGGAAACCGAGTGGTTTGTCATCGCTTGAAAACAACATGATCGTGGTTGAGATTCTCGCAGCAGCGCGCGAATCAGCGGCAACCGGGAAGACCATCAAGATCGCTACTCAGTAGACTCCGCCGGCCACATCACTTGTCCGATGGCGCGTGCCAGTTGCTTCCATTTCGATTCCTCGGCTGCCAGTTGTTTTCGTCCTGCTGGTGTCAACCGGTAATACTTAAATTCGCGATTGCGGTCCTTGGCCATCTCCCACTTCGCAACAATCCAGCCCTTTCGTTCCAAACGATGCAATGCCGGATAGAGCGATCCGTGTTCCACTTGCAAAACCTCATCGGTGGTGCTGCGTATATGTTTGGCGATCTGGTGCCCGTGCGAAGGTCCAAACAACAGCGTCCGGAGAATTAGCATGTCGAGGGTTCCTTGGAGTAGGTCGATTCGATCGGTTGACATCGCTGGTAGATATTCTACCCTAGCCAAGCGTCGGCATGAGTGCCGACGCGGCAGGCAAGAGTGCCTGCGCTACACCTGCATGGTGAAGACTGCTCCGCCGTTTTGGCCGTTGGCTGCGCTGACCGAGCCGCCGTTCTGCTCCACGATGGATTGGACCACGTATAGACCCAGACCCGAGATGATGGATTTGGTGGATACGCGCGGCTCGAAAATACGCGGCAGCAATTCGGGCGAGATGCCGGGACCGTCGTCAGTTACTATGATCTGTCCCTCGCGCGCCTGAACCCGAATGTTTTTGGCGCCGGCCTGAGCCGAGTTCAGGAACAGATTTACGAGCACGCGTTCCCACTGAGCGGCGTCACCTTTCAGGCGAAATTCCGGGGCGATCTCATCGGTGAACTCGATCTTGGGGCCGTTGGCGCACTCCAGATAATCGCGGCAAAATTGAGTTGCGTTTTCGATGACTGGCGCGAGCTCCGCTCCGGTCCGGTTGCTTTCAAGGATGCTATGCACAATCCTCTGGCCGCGGTCGACGCTACGTTGCAGCGTATGCGCGAGCTTCTCCCATTTGGGATCATCTTCGAGAAGCTCCGCGCTCTCGCCGATGGTTTGAAATACATTGTTCAGATCGTGAACCAGACCTTCCAGAGTGAGATCAGCAACATCCATACTTATTCACCAGCCGCACGATGTAGTGTATCGAAAAACTCGGGGAAAGACACGGAGGCAGCACCGGCGTCTTCGATCACACACTCGCCATCGGCGATAAGAGCGGCGACGGAGAATGCCATTGCGATGCGATGATCGCCGAAAGAGTCCAACTCGGCAGCATGGAATTTCTGGCGGCCGGGAATCTCAAAGCCGTCCTCGCGCGTTTCTATGGCGAGACCCATGCGGCGAAAGTTTTCAGCGATGGAAGCGATTCGGTCCGTCTCTTTGACGCGCAACTCGGAGGCGTCGCGCACGATCAGACCTTCTTCGCTCGCGGCGCCGAGCACGGCCAGCACCGGAATCTCGTCGATGAGCGCCGCGGTTCGCGCTTTTTCGAGCACTCCTCCTCGTATCGGCGACTTTACGATACGAACGTCGCCGACTAGTTCGCCGCCGGACGAGGTGACATCCAGAATTTTCAGATCAGCGCCCATCTCGACCAGAAAATCGAGCAATGTGGAGCGTGTCGGATTCAAGCCAACGCCGTGAATGGTGAGATTGGAGTCAGGGACGATGAGGGCAGCCACCAAGAAAAACGCGGCCGAAGAAAGATCGCCCGGCACGCGCAGAGTGCGGGCCTGGAGATGCGGCCGGCCCGTGACCGTGATGGACCGTTTCAGAACTTCCACGTCGGCTCCGAACTCACGCAATGCCAGCTCGGTGTGGTCGCGCGTGCGGACCGGTTCGTGAACCGTGGTGCGTCCATGGGCGTAGAGCCCGGCGAAGAGTACGCAACTCTTCACTTGCGCGCTGGCCACGGGAAGAGTGTATTCGATGGGATGAAGCTGGCTTCCGTGAATGGTGAACGGCGGGAAGCGACCATCCTGAGCGTCTAAGCAAGCGCCCATTTGCCGTAGCGGATCGAGGATGCGCTGCATGGGGCGCCGCGAGAGCGACTCGTCGCCGCCGATGCGGGATTCAAACGCCTGCGCGGCAAGAATTCCGGAAAGCATGCGAATGGTGGATCCGGAATTACCGGCGTCGAGCATGTCGGCCGGCTCGCGAAGCCCGTCCAGCCCGCGGCCCTGAATCGAGATCACTCCGTCGCGATTATCGATGATGGCGCCGAGCGCGCGGACGCACGCGAGCGTAGACTGACAATCCGCGCCGGTGGAATAGTTCTCCAGCTTAGTGGTTCCTTCCGCGATTGCCGCCAGCATTGCGTAGCGGTGTGAAATGGACTTGTCGCCGGGGAGTTGGATTGCGCCAGTGATGGAGGCAGCGGGACGGATTTGCTCACGCATGGAATAAAGAGTTAGTGTAGCTGAAGAGGGAAGGAGCGGATCGGACATGGCATCTAGGATCAGCAGGCGAATGTGGATGAAGAGCTCAGCCGCGCTTACTGCAGCGGCGGCAGCGGCGCCAATGGCGGTTGCACAAGGGCCCAAGAATATTGTGATTGCGAGCTCCAATGGGAAAGAGGCGTGCCGGAAAGCCATGGAGATGATCAAAGCCGGCGAAGACACGCTGGATGCCGTGGTCGCGGGAGTTCAAACGGTTGAATTGGATCCCACGCAGCATGGCGTGGGCTATGCCGGCCTTCCCAATGAAGACGGAGTGGTGGAACTGGACGCGAGCGTAATGCATGGACCATCGCGGCGCTGCGGATCGGTGGCGGGAGTACGCATGGTCAAGACTCCAGCCCGGCTGGCCAAGCTGGTGATGACGGAAACCGATCACGTCATGATGGTGGGCCAAGGCGCGGACCAATTTGCGAAAGACATGGGATTCAAACTGGAAGAACTGCTGACGGAGGAATCGCGCCTGGCGTGGCTGGTGTGGAAGAAATCGGTGCGCGATAAAAAGGGGCACACCAATTGGTCGAGCGAAGTTGAGACGGGAAACGCGACGGCGGAGCTCAAGGAATTGTTCCCGAACGCGGATGAAAAGACGCTGGCATGGGCGAGAGAAATGGCGATCCATCCCATCACGGGCACCATCAATTGCCTGGCGCTGAACTCGAAGGGCGAGATGTCGGGCGTTACCACCACGAGCGGCCTGGCGTGGAAGATCGCCGGGCGCATAGGAGATTCGCCAATCATCGGCGCGGGCTTGTACGTGGATCAGGATGTCGGCGGCGCGGGTTCCACCGGACGTGGCGAGGAAAATATTCGGATCGCGGGCGCGCATACGATCGTTGAAAACATGCGGCACGGCATGACCCCGCAAGAGGCGTGTCTGGACGCGTTGAAACGGATCTCGCGCAATTTCAAGGACGACAAAGCGCGGCTGGCGCAGTTCGACATCAACTTCTATGCGTTGCGCAAGGATGGCATGTACGCCGGAACGACGTTGTGGACCTACGAGAGTGGCGCGCAGAAGTACAATCCTGTTTTCACGGTGAATGACGGGGGCGAGAGCAGGCACGAGAAGTGCGTGCCGTTGTATGAGCGGCGCGCCTGAGCGATGATAACCTGCGCGTGATTGGCAATCAGCGCGAACAGCGCGGGTTAACAACCCGCCGCAGGATGGCATCCTGCCCCACAAGCTACGTGTTGGCGCGGAGGGCGTTGACGGCGGCGCCGATTACGGCGATTTCGCTGCCGGCTGGGACAATTTCGAACACGTAACCTTGCAGCGGGCTCATCTTTACCATTTCGCTGACATATTGATTGAGCAGGTTGATATCCAGGTGCCGGGCGTTGAAACCGGAAATGAAGAATTTGCCGGGGCCGGCCAGATGAATGGAACTCGCGGTGCCCGCGGCCAGGGCGGCGTGCCATAATTTGACAAAATCGACGCAGCGCTGATCGCCGCGTTGGGCATTCTCGAAAATTTCGTCCGGTTCCAAGTCGAGAAAGCGAAGACGCATGGCGCGGTGCCCCATGATGCCTTCCAGATGGCCTCTTCCGCCGCAGCCGCAGTATTTTTCGCGCGGATCGAGCGAGACCACGACGTGGCCGCCCTCCCAAATGCCTTCGTGCCAAGGATATATGCCGAAGCCGATGCCATGGCCGAGGGTCCACACGCGGATGAGCCGATCGAGCTGGCCGCGTGTGGCTGCGAGGCCGGCGGCAACCACGTCGGCATCGTTATAAATGTGAACTGGAGCATCCAACCCGCCTTGGCGAAGGGCGTTGGAAACCAACTCCCGCATATGGGCGCCTTTGAGTTGGCGCAGGTTGGGCGATTCTTCCACCAGCCCGTCGCGAATGATGCCGGGCACGCCGATTCCGATGGCGTCCACTTTCGAGCCGGGGGCCACGGCCAGAATCTGGCCAGCGATGGTTTGAGCGATGCGTTCTGAAGGCATGCCATGCAGAGCGTCGGCCTCGGAGTCCTCTTGAAACAAGTGGAGCTTGGAAACCAGCCGATTACCTTCCACGAGACCCGCGGCTATGTGTTCGGCGGTTGTGACGCCAATGGATCGGGGCATATGATTCACTTTCTTCAGAGCTTGGTTAGCTTGTTCACGCCGTTAAATGCCGCGGCCTTGTAGCACTCCGCCAAGGTAGGGTAATTGAAAACAGTATTGATGAAATAGTCGACGGTACCTCCCAGGATCATGACCGCCTGACCGATGTGCAAGAGTTCCGTGGCACCTTCTCCAATAATATGGACGCCCAGGATAGCTTTGGTTTCGCGATGAAAGATAATTTTCAGGCGTCCGGTAGTATCGCCGCGAATTTGGCCTCTGGCAATCTCGCGATAGTAGGCGACACCTACCTCATAAGGAACGTCGTCGTCAGTGAGCTGCTCTTCGGTTTTGCCGATGAAAGAAATCTCGGGGATGGTATAAATGCCGTACGGGTAGCTAGCCGGATTGGATTGTATGGTCTTGCCGAACGCGTTTGCGCAGGCGATGCGGCCTTGCTCCATGGAAACGGAGGCGAGGCTGGGAAAACCGATGACGTCGCCAACCGCGAAGATGTGGGGTTGTTTGGTTCGATAATCGGCATCCACTGGGATTCGGCCACGCGCATCCACGTCGACTTGGGCGGCAGGCAGGTTCAGCTCATCCACATTGCCTTGCCGGCCGACTGCATACAGCAAGGCGTCGCCAGAGAGCTTCTTTTTACTTTCGAGATAGGCGACAACGGAGCCGTCGGGCATCTCCTCCACGCTCTGGACTTCTTCATTCAGGCGCATGGTAACGCGATGGTCGCGGAGATTGTAGGAAAGCGCTTCCACCATTTCGGCGTCGGCGAATTCCAGCAGGCGGGGGCGCTTTTCGATCAAGATGATGCGCACGCCGAGCGTAGCGAACATGCAGGTGTACTCGACGCCAATGACACCACCGCCGACTACGATCAATGTTTTCGGAATCTCGGGCATGGACAGGATCTGGTCGCTGTCGATGATGTTGCGCCCGTTTATGGCAATCTTGCTGGAGGCTGCGGGCTTGGTTCCAGTGGCAATGATAAACGCTTCGGCGGTGTAGGTCTGCTGGCCGCGCGGGCTGTCCACACGGACGGTGTGCGGATCGAGAAAAGTCGCGACACCGTTGATCATTTCGATGTTGTTGCGCGACAACTGTCCCTGAATGACGTCGACTTCGGTTTTGATCACGTGCTGGACGCGGAAGGCCAGGTCCGCCATGGTGATCTTTTCCTTGACGCGATAGTTGACACCGTAAACGTTCTGATAATAGTAACCGGAGAGATGCAAGACGGCTTCGCGAATGGTCTTGCTGGGGATGGTGCCGCTGTTGATGCACACGCCTCCGATGACTTCGCGACGCTCGATGAGGCCGACATGCTTGCCCATCTTCGAGCCTTGGATTGCGGCGCGTTGGCCAGCCGGACCCGAGCCGATGACGATTAAGTCGAAGCTCTGCATTGTTGAACCAATTTAGCGCATTGCGGGCGGGCGGTAGTGTGTCGGTTTGGTTACTGGATGGATTCACCGACGATCCTGTCTGGCTTGTGGGCAAGCGGGCGTCGAGATGAGTCTCGACGCGGCAGGCAGGAGTGCCTGCGCCATGTCCCTGGACTCATAATCCCGCTAGGCCGGGGGTGGTGGTGGATGGCGAGGGGGCATTCAGGGGATTTGAGTAAGAGCCGAAGCGGAAATATTCGATGGTTCGGGACTCATGGAGGCGCAGCATGCGTTGGGCGGCGCGTTCTACTTGATCTTTTGAAAAAACGAAGCCACTATCGGCAGGCTCCCAGGGAATTCCTTTGTGTTTGTGGAATTCGAGCAGGATAGCGGCATCTCTTAGGTCGCGGCGTTGGCGCTCGCGGCGTTCGAATTGGATTTCACGGAGCTGGGCGAGGGTTTTTTCGAATTGGCGGGAGAGGCGGGTGCTGTGCAGGCCCAAGGTGGCTAGCGCCGGGACTAGGGACTGGGGGCTGGGGGCGTCCCCTTGCTCACGCGCGGGGCTACAATCCTGGCCGAGTAGGTTGGCTTCCAGGATAGGGACGCGTTTCAGGCGCCAGGAGGTGTCGGCTAATTCCCCGACCAGGTGAGTTTCGGTTGGGGTGGCGGGTTGGTATTCGTCGAGGAACTGGGAGCAGTGCTGCTGGTAGGCGGATGGATCTTCCGACGGCAGGACCGCGGTGCGGGCGGTCAGGCCGTGGCGAAGCGCGTTGAGTGACGAACGCTGTTTGCCGGTCTCGGTACGAGGGCCGGTGGAGTGCTCGGAGTTGGCGCGATTGATGGCCGCGCGATCGGTGTAGTGGAGTTCGAAAGTTGGTGAGGCTGACATGCCATTGGAATAGCACGAGGGTGGGGCGCGGGAGGTGGTGGGGTTTTGGAGGTTGTTGATTTGGAAGCGGCGAATGGTGGGGGAAGGCGAGTGACCGTTAGTACCTACATCGTAGAATTCTTGCCATTTCTGGCAGAGAATTTGGGCGACTTGCGTTTTGTCCAAGTGTTACAGGCGTTCGGGGCGCTTTTGAAACCTACAACCTTAACGAAATCCAACCGAACCGCGACCGTCAGCGTCAGAAGCTGTGAAAAAATCGGCATGATCGCCAGGTTGGCAGACGAAAGCGTCTGCCCCACGGAGCAGCATAGCCGCAACCAAAACCGGGCCGACGGGGGCGTCGGCCGCGGACCAGGGGGTCCGCCCCACAAATCGTCGCAGGCTGCAAAGATTTTCAGGTCTAGTAGTACATTGGCGTGCAAGGGTTTATGTTTTTCGTGGGGCAGGCGCTTCCGCCCAAAGTCACTAAGTTTTTGATGCTGCGAACATTTTGAAGGACTTATGTTGTTGGCGCCCGCCAACTGTGAGACCAGGCGTCGGCATGAGTGCCGACGCGGCAGGCAAGAGTGCCTGCGCCACAATGGATTCAATACTAAGTGACATTGGGCGCTTCCGCCTGCCAACCAATTTTTCTCAGCGCTTCCTGCCGGTCGCGGCTCGGTTTTTTCGTATGTCGCAGACCCAAACCGGTTTTTAGAGAAGTGAGGAAACAAAAGCGCACACCCGGCCGGCCGCATCGGTGTTGTGCGAGACCCGCACCCACGCCACGCGAGCGCGCTCGCCTTTGGCGCAGAAGAATCCCACGCCCCCGGATTTGGTTCGGCTGTCGGACCAGGAATCGATGAGCTGTCCCTCAATGAAGAGCGTGAAGGTATCGCCACGGACCTGGATGTGGATGTGATACAGCGTATCTTTTTGAAACGTACCAGGACAATGGACGCGCACTCGGGCCGATTCTGCCCCACCAATCACCGCGTACCTTTCCACCACCAGCGGAGGCATGGGACCCTTGCCGTCTACGATGAGCTTCGCCACTTGATAGGAACGGGTCCCGGATGCCCGGAACACCAGGCCCAACCCCTTGCTGACCACCTGCGCCACAGAATCCACATCGTAGTCCGTCAAGTGCAGGGAGGGAGTAAGGACGGCGATCTTACCCGGAATGGCCAGTCCGCCGTTATCGTAGGACCAAGTAGAGAGGTTTTCGATGCTCTCCCAGGAATCAAGGCCGCTCTGGAAGTCGTCAAAGATGTCCAGTTCCGCTCGTTGGCGAATGTCCTTCTTGAAGGTATCCCAGGCATCCGGCTTGTGACGGGATGGCTTTAGGACTACCGCACCTGCTATAGCCGTCAAAGCCAACAGAATCCCGAGGGCAAAAAGCTGCCTTCGAAGATTGAAGCGATTCGGCAGAAGGTATGACCAAGATCTCATCGCGCCTGAGGCCGCCCGATAGGCTGGCTCACCTTAAAGTATGGGCCGGACAGCCAGAGGAGTAAATGCAGGGTTCAGCGTGGTATCCGAGGAATTGAACCCCAGTACCCTTAGAACCCGATTGGCTAGCGACCGGTTGGGTAACGGGCTGGGAGCCTCACGCACCCGCAGATCGAATCATGGTGGGCTCCAGGCCATCCCACCCATCGCCGGGAGCGGCTTGCAGTTTACGGCTCATAGTCCGGAATTGGTACTGCGTAAATGATAGAGCGAAGCCGGACTCCAGGCAACGCACTACTTTTCCAATCGCTACCAACTGCAGAGGAACCTGGCCGTCCAACAGCGAAGGCCACTCGATATTGAGCTCAATTTTTGCACCCAGTTCCGTGCGCTGGTCTGCGGCGATTAGTAGCCCGCCACTGCTCATGTTCATGGTCCGTCCTACACCAGATATCCGATTTGATCGTCCGACCGTACGGTATTTTACACTGAGGGATACGGGATAGCGTATCTTCGACCGACGTTCCAGCGGAGTCGTTCTGTTCATTGCTTGCACCGAAGCCTCCTTAGGGCGCGGTACAGGGAAAGGCACGTTAGTGACCATAGTTTCTCAGTAGGCTTGCCTCACTCAAGCTATTGAAAAAACAGAATTAAGACCTGTTGATCGAGCGCTGATCAGCTGCGAGTCTCGCTGCGGAGAGAATCGATTGATTATACCATTAACCTTTAGGTTAGTACTTTAGTTTTGGTAAACTTACTGTGAAGGACAGTACCGCCATGCATAGAGTACTCCTGCTTACTTTAGTAGCCCTGACGGCTTTCGCTGCCGAGAATTCGTGGGACAAGGTTCGCGAACTTAAGACTGGAACCGAGCTCCGGATTATAAAGAAGGGCGCGAGGCAACCCCTCATCGGCACCATGGATGAAGCCAACGACGAGCGGCTCATAGTGGTGATCAAGAACGAGGAGTTGGCTATCCAGAAGGAGGACATCGACCGGATCGACTTCCGGCCGGCCACGAAGTCGCGTGTCGCCAAAGAGACCCGCACGACGCAGTCCGATACGACGCAAACCACACCGGTGGGACCGCAGCCAAAAGGAAGCCAGACTGGTCCGTCTAGTTCTACGACAACCAGCTATAGCGGAGCACCGAAGCCGGATTTCGAAACCATCTACCGGCGGACGGCGAAGTAGCCAGCTACGCGTTCTTGACTTCTCGTTCCACCATCTCAGCGAAGTAATCAATATCGCGAACCGTGCTGTAAATGTGCGGCGTAATCCGCAGACCCGTGTACTCTTCGTGCGGCACATGCGCGGTCAGCACGCTGTACTTATTCCATAAAGCAGCGTACATTTTCCCCGCGTCCACTCCGTTGAAGCTCAGGAAACCGATCCCACAGGATTGCTCCGGATCCTGGCTGTGCAGGATCTTGCACTTTGGATTCTGCGCCAGCCGGTTGGCCCAGCGATCGCGAAGATAGCGCAGCCGCGCAGCCTTGCGGTGGATGCCGATATTCTCGTTGAAGATCAATGCGTCGCTGATGGCGTTGTGATTGGCCGCCGGATGCGTTCCGATCTCCTCGAACTTGCGGATGTCGTCCACCTGCGTGTCCGACGACGCCATCATCGACCAAGTACTCGCTATGCGTGATTTGCGGACGTACAAAAATCCGGTGCCGATGGGAGCGCACGTCCATTTGTGCAGGCTGGTGCCGTAGTAGTCGCAATCCAGGTCCGAGATCTTGAACGGAAAATGATTGAAAGCGTGCGCACCATCCACGATCACCGGGATACCGCGAGCGTGCGCCATCTGGCAAATGCGCTTCACGGGAAAAATTTGTCCGGTGCGGTTGGTGATGTGGCACAACCAGGATCAGCTTGGTCTTGGGTGTGACGGCGTTCTCAAACCGCTGGTAAAGATCGTCCATGCTGGGCGGCGGCACGGGGAATGAGATAGTCTTCAGCACGATGCCTTCGCGACGCTCGCGCTGGCGGAACGTGGTCAGCATGCGAGGATAATCCTGATTGGTGGTCAGCACCTCGTCGCCGGCTTTTAGATCGATCCCGTATTGCGCGTTCTCCAGCGACTCGCTGGCGTTGCGGGTGATGGCAATTTCCTCCGGGTCGCAGCCGGCCGTCTCGGCGATTCTGCGGCGCACCGTCTCCACCTGCCGCTCCAAGACGTTGATCATGGTATGCACCGGCCCCATGTCGCTATATTCCAGATAGCGGCGCAGGGCGTCTTGCACTACGCGCGGCGCTGGACTGACATAACCGTTGTTGAGATTGATGATGTTGCGGTCAATCGAAAAGGCGTTGCGGATCTCACCCCAGTAGTCTTCGTCGCTAGCGACTTCCTGCGGGCTCTTATCGCTGATGGAGCGGGTGGCTGCCGCAGCCCGTTCCACGGCGTTGTTTTGGAATGCCACCAAAGCGCTACCGGCTGCCAGTTGGAAAAAGTTTCTGCGATCCATGAATCACGCCTCCCGGCCGGGAGTCTAGCACATCCGGGTGCCCGCTGGCGCTAATCTTACAAAGAGGCAAACACCATGAATAGACGTACGGTTATTCGATCGCTGGTGGCTGGAAGCGCGGCGGCGGTGGCTCGCGAGGCAAGGGCCGACGTAACGGCCATGGATGTATTTCTCAATCGATGGGACAAGGCCAAGGCGTTCACGCTGCAGGTGGCCGATGCCATGCCGGCGGATGGCTACGCGTTCAATCCTAAATCGGAACTGCGGGAGTACGGAAAGCTGATGCAACACATCGCCGCCAATAACGCATTCTACATCTCGCGCTTCAAGGGCGGTCTTCCAGATTCCATGAAGCCGCCGGAGCAATCGGATAAAGAGACCACATTGAAATATATGACCGCGAGTTTTGACTACTGCGCCGGCGTCTTGAAAGGCATTACCGAAAAGGATCTGGCGCAGTCGTATCCGGGCCGGCCGAATCAACCGCCGCAATCCGGTTGGGATTGGGTGCTGCACGCGTTCATTCACACCGCACATCATCGCGGGTATGCGGAGGTTTATCTGAGAGAGAAAGGCATAACGCCGCCGCGGTATTCGGTGTGACGTTTCCGAACCACGACCGGAAGAGCAAAGCACCGACTCCCTCACGGTCGCGGTTCGGTAACGCTCTCTAAACCTGAGACACTCTTACCGAACCGCGAGCGTTAGCGACCGGTAGAACACGCCGTCCTGGCCCACTAGGACGTAACCATTGCGATAGCGGAACGCGGTTTGAATGCCGTTGGTCTCGCCTTTAAGTTTGCCGTTCAGAAACAGCCTGGAGTGCTTGCCATTGTCTTCGCCGATAAGGTTGCCAGTCAAGACGCGCGGATAGTGAAACTCGCCGATTAATTCTTCAATCCAGAGCTGCTTGGGATCGGGAGGCTTGCGAAATCGCGCGACGCGGCCGTTTGGCAGCTCTCCTTGTGCGATTAAGAGATCACCATCGACTAATGCCAGGCGAAGCGTAGCCGCGAGAGGCTGGTCGTTATAAAGGTCGATCGCGAAATCATGCCATGGCAGATCAAAATCGGCCGGGCTCTTGATCCAGTAGTTGCCGCAAATGATGTCCGGATGTCCGTCGCCGTCTACGTCGGTCACCAGCAACCCGCCTTGCCGTGAGCGACTGTAGAACGAATAGATTTCCTTGTAATGGAAATCCGGGAATTCGTAAAAGCGAAGCTGCATGCCTCGATGCACCACCAGCACGCCGCGATGGCCGAGCAGCGTAGTGGCCAGGCAATCGTGCACGTCCATGCCGTGATCCATTTCACGCGGCTTCCAATCCGGCGATTTACGATAGACCAGCCGGTCGCCTTCCTGGAGAAAAAGGCCGGTGCCATTCTGATCGAGGCAACCGGCGCTGGCAGGTTTTTCCAGAGCGGTGAGCGAACGGCTGGTTAGCTTGGGCAATGTCCACGCTAGCAACTGATCGCCCCAAGTGTAGAGCGTATCGCCCTGGATGGCAGCTCCGGTAATGCTCGCAAAAAGCAGACCAAGGATCATTTGATGGCTAAGATGGCATCCACCGGAGCGCCAGTGCGGCGGCTATTCACTTTCGAAAAACCTGCGGCGAGCAACAGCGCTTCATACTCGGACGCCGACCGCTCGCGGCCTTCGGTGACGATCAACATGTTCAGCGATTGCATGTGCCCTGATACGTAATCGGGCTGGAGCAATTTCTCGGCAATCAACAAGCCGCCTCCCGAGGGAAGCGCGGCGTGGATCTTGGCAATCAGTTTCGCGATCTTTTCCTCGGACCAGTCGTGAAGAATCCGGCCCAGGCTGAACAGGTCGGCCGCGGGTAAGGGATCGACAAAGAAATCGCCAGCGATGGTTCCTGGAAACAGATTGGCCACTCGAGGCAAATCGAACACAGCGGTTTCAAGCTGCGGATAGTGCTTGCGCGCCGCTTCGGCTAAATGGCCCGTTCCTCCTCCGAGGTCCACCAGCCGGCGGAACCTGCTCAAATCGAAGGCCGCGACCACGGCGGGCGAGCTTAGCTGGCCGAAGCCATGCATACCCTTCTGGAATTCGCGCATGGCGTCTTCGGTGCGAAAGAAATGCGAAAAGATGGGGCCGTCCCACCCGAACGTTTGCGTCCAGCGATGACTGCCTTCGCGAACCGCATCTTCAAGGTGTCCCCACATCGGGTACAGCGCATTATTCGAATAGCGGATGTAGCCGCTGAGCGTGTCCGGGCTGTCGGACCGCAAGAATTTATCTGCTTCGGGAGTATTGAAGTATGTTTCGCCGCGCTTCTCCAACAGTCCGAGTGCAACACAGGCGTCCAGCAAACGGTCGAGCTCCTTGCAGTCGGCTGGCCGTCGCCCGTCGAAGATCCCTAGCTCGACGGCGGCGAACATGGTCTTAGAACGACGAAACGCGTCGATCAAATCAAGAACGTTGTTGGAGGTGGTCATAGCCGATTGGCGCCAGCTTCTTGCCGTTATAGCGTAGCGCGCCGGGTTTTCCTTTTGTTATGGTACCGATCCGGATTCCTGGGACGCGACGCTTCGGATGCGCCGTATATAGCAGTTCGTAATCTTCTCCATCGTGAAGCGCTTGTTCCATGGTTGCGCCTTTGAGCAATGGAACCGAGTCGATCTCAGCCGCGACGCCTGAAGCCAGGCAAAGCCGATGCAAATCGAGCGCAAGTCCATCGCTGATATCCATGCAGGAAGTTGCCTTTCCGATGAGCTTACGGCCGATATCCAAACGCGGAACGATCTCGCTTTTGTGCCGCCAGCCTCCGAGCGGGCCGGAAACATAGATAATATCGCCAGGTCGCGCCCCGCTGCGCCGCAGAGCCTTCCCTTTTGCAACCGCTCCGCAAAGCATTACGTCCAAGACTAACTGCTCAGCATGCGAGATATCGCCGCCCGCGAGCTGCGTTTTGGTCTGGCGCAGAAGTTGGTTCACGCCGCGATAGAAACCGTCGATCCAGCGCTGATCCGTCCACTCGGCGATCGCGATCGAGACCAGGCAGTACAACGGACGTCCGCCCATCGCGGCGATGTCGCTCAAGCTGCGCGCCACAGCCCGGTGGCCGATTTGCCCAGCTGGAGAATCGCGCGTAAAATGCACGCCTTCGATGCTGAAATCCGTGGTGAAGAGCAGGTCTTGATCCCGCGGAGCCTGGATCACCGCGCAATCGTCACCGATGAGCGGCGCATAACGCTGCAGCTTACGGATAATGGCGTCTTCGTTCACAAAGCGGTGGCCGCCACTAGCCCTGAAGGCAGCTCCTCGCCGAAGATTTTGCCAAGATCTTCTTCCACTTCGCCTTCAAGCATCGGAATCAGCGCCTCGGGGATTTTGCGGCGAACCAGATCGATGGTGGCGGGTGCAAGGTCGCGCGTGGAATCGCCCGTGCGCCGTGCGATTGCCACCAGAGCGTCCTGCGAATTGGGAATTTTCGCCAGCGCTTCCACCCATCGCGTGGCAACAGTTGCTTGAAGCACCTGGTTGATCGGCCCGTAGAATAGCTTTCGCGCTCCCAGCCGGCCTAAACACCACAATCCGGTTTCCACCAGCTCACCTTTCTTCATCAGAGCGAGCAGCGTGTCGCCGAGCTGGGTCTTGGTCTGGAGCGGCAGCAACTCCAGACTCGCGCCCGTCCGCCACATTTCGCGCAGCAAGCTGTTGTTCAATCTGGGCCGCTTACCCGGGCGCGGCAACAGAGCCGGCGACAAACGCTGAAAGATGTCCACTTGTTGATTTTTGTTCGATCCGCCCGCGATGCGGCCCCAGAAGATCCACCAATCGATTTCGTTCTGCACTTGATTTGCAAACTGGAGACCAGCGGCGTAGATGCGGCGGGCCTGTTCGATCCTGTAATCATCGGCTGGAAAACCGAAGCCGGGCCGTAAGCAGAAACCGCACAAATTGAGCCAACGCATTTCCAGCGCGGGTGACTTACGGCGACCCTCCGCGAGTTCAAGCATACGGTCCGCCAAGCGGCGAATTGCGCTCAGCGGCCACGAATTCCGGGCCAGCGCGAGTGTTTGTTCCAGCTTGCCAGGAAGTTCTTCAGGGGCGAGCGTGCCGGCCTTGAACGCGGCATCCAGCAGCGCTTCAGCCTGAACCAAAGCGTCCTCGCTCACCACCGCGGCTGGTTTACCGTGCGTGGCCGCAGCGGTCTTGCGCAATTCGAATTGCAAGCGCCAGTGGTGATCACTGATTTTGGAATCGGCCCACACCTCGAGCGTTCCCACCTCAGTGAGATGCGCGCGCAGCTTAACGGGAACCAGACGCTCGCCGGATTTTCCGAATCGGATTACAGCATTCAGCGGAGCGTGCAAATGCAAGTCGCTGGATGCCGCAATAGTATCTCCCACTTTGTCGTCCACGCGCGCAAGCGAACTATACAAGCGGAAGGAGACTGGTTTATTAGCCACCAGATGCAGATCCTGGCTGTCCAGTTCCAGCGTCTGCCCTTCTTCTGCGCCGCGCGGCACCAGACAAACAGCATTGCTTTCGCCCACGCCAACGTAGTAGGCGCGCGGAAGTCCGCCACGAACCAGGAGTCCCGCGCCGGTGGCCTTCACATAGGAGTAATAGGCCGCGCCCACCGCGACCGCAAGATCCAGATCGCGATTTTCGAGCACCAGTGGACGCCGGCCATACCAGCGCTCCATGACATCCGCCACGCGTTCGCGGCAGATTTCCGGAATGAAGAATCCGCCGTTGAAGAGAATTGCATCCGGCTTCGCATCGTCGTTGGCGCTCAGAAACGCCGCCAGATGCCGCGTCACTGCTGGATCTGACACATAGGGCAGCCCGAGCTCGCGGAACAAGCTGCGCTTCTCTTCCTGAGGTTTTTCATCGATGGCGCAGAACGGCAAAAAACCTTCGAGCGTAAGTTCAAGCGCTTCCTCACGCAGGATTTCGGTTTTCAGAGTTCCACCCACCAGCGACGATCCCGCGCCCAACACTGTGATCTCTACGCTCTTGAGATTCGGATCGGCCAGCAGCTTCTCCTTGGCCGCGGCGCATTGCCGCCTTAGCCCACTGCGCTGGCGGATGGAAAGCTGCGTGCCCAGCTTGGCCTCCACCAGCCAGCCCAGTGTGAGATCCAGATTGTCACCACCCAACAGCAAATGTTTGCCAACCGCGGTGCGGGTGAACTCCACGCGGTCGCCATCGCGATGCACGCGAATCAGCGTAAAATCGCTGGTGCCACCGCCGACGTCGCACACCAGTACGAGTTGGCCATCGAACAGGCTCTTCTGCGATTGCGCCAGATGGTTCGCGATCCAAGAGTAAAACGCCGCCGCGGGCTCTTCCACCAGCGTCAGCTTTTCGATTCCCGCATCGCGGGCTGCCTGCACCGTGAGTTCGCGCGCTTCCTCGTCAAACGACGCTGGCACGGTGAGCACCAGGTCTTGGCCGGCCAGCGGTTCATTGGGATGCGCCTGGTTCCACGCATCGCGGATATGCGAGATGATGGCGTTCGAAACCTCCACCGGCGAGAGCACCCGGCCGCCTTCCTGCGCGTCCCAGGGCAGAATCTTCGCGGTGCGATCCACGTCGGGATTCGAAAGCCACGATTTCGCCGAGTGGACCGATTTGGTAGGCACCAGCGCGCCTTGCTCGCGCGCATAGGCGCCGACGTAGGTCTGATCGCCCAGGAACAGGAACGATGGCAGCGTACGCCGCGGCTCTATCTGGCCCGGAGCAACGTACTGCGGAATCTCAAGCACCTTGATCTCCGGATAGTCCGGCGAGCCGGATACCTCGGCTACGTAAGCTAAAGCCGAATTGGTGGTGCCCAGGTCAATGCCAATGTTCATCCCGCTGCTACTCGACTTCTATTTCGGCCGGAGCAATGATGGATGCGCTCGCAAGGGAAACAATCGGCGGCAGGTCGATCTTTTCGGCGCGCCAGCCTTTGTGACGCAGAAGGCCGCCCGGAGCTTTTCCGCTGACCGGGACATTGCCGAGCAATTTCACGGACGAAGGATCGTTGGTGTCGATCTTGGTGAAGCTGCCTTCCACGCCGTCGATTACGGGCGCCAGGCGCAGATATCGATTCAGCGAATCGCGTGATTGGCCGTGCAGGCTGCGCACCGCCGCGCCCACTTGCTCATCTGAGTAAGCCGAAATGTCCTCCATCAGAAAGTCGATCAAGCGAGCGTCTCGTTGGAGTATCCCCAAGATCTGGACCGCGCCATCCTGGGGACGCGCCTGGGCAGTGGGCTTTGGCGCAACCGGCTGGGTCTTGGTTAGGGTAAATCCCAAGGCTTGTGCGACTTCCATGGGAAGTTTCCCGGTAAAGAGAATTGCGAAAAAACTGCGAAAAGCAAGTGCGATCCTGTTCAAAATGCGCCTCTAAGCAATAGGATACACTGGCGGTAGGCACGGTCGGCCTGAGAGTGGACGTTCGTTTGCAGGAATTTTAACGATGGACCAGGTTTTTCGAGATCGCCAGGACGCGGGAATCCAACTCGCGGCGCGCCTTTTGCGCTACGCCGACGATCCGACCGTCGTGGTGCTCGGTCTGCCGCGTGGAGGCGTGCCGGTAGCCTATCAAGTGGCGCGGAGGCTCGATGCTCCCCTGGATATTTTCGTGGTTCGCAAACTGGGCGTGCCGGGACATCGCGAATTGGCCATGGGCGCTATTGCGACCGGAGGTGTTCGCGTGCTGAACCCCGAGGTGGTTACCGCGCTCGGGATCAGCGAGCCTATGATTGCCGCCGTTGCCACCCAGGAACAGAAAGAGCTGGAACGCCAAGAGCACGCCTACCGCGGCAACGTCCCCTTCCCCGACCTGGCTGGACGCACCGTGATCGTGGTGGACGATGGCCTGGCGACGGGATCAACCATGCGGGCGGCCGTCAGAGCATTACGCCAGATGCAGCCCGCACGGATCGTGGTGGCCGCACCCGTTGCGGCAGCAGAAACTTGCCGAAGCCTTGCCACTGAAGCCGACGAAGTGGTGTGCGTGAGCACGCCCGAACAGTTCCATGCCGTGAGCATGTGGTATCAGGAATTCTCTCAGACAACCGACGAAGAAGTCCGGACTTTGTTGGAAGCTTCGGCGCACGTCGCGCCGGCGCGTTAGTTGGAAGAGTGGGGCGAACCCCCTGGTCCGCGGCCGACGCCCACGTCGGCCTGCTGAATGCTTGATCACTGTTCGGGGTGC